>Ga0081538_10006126_pt1 | contig 10674 bp, 9 predicted proteins | sample TabmetS5T2R1_FD_71022 | JGI IMG/M metagenome (GOLD analysis project Ga0081538, IMG submission 71022) | Tabebuia heterophylla rhizosphere microbial communities from the University of Puerto Rico - S5T2R1 | ecosystem: Host-associated > Plants > Roots > Rhizosphere ...
GGCGGGGTGTTCACGCAGGCCTTCTTCATCGGCAACGCGATCGATCTCAAGAAGACCGTTCGCGACGCGCACCCCGACTGGAGCAAAGAGCCGGTCCATCGCCTCTACGTGATCCGCAATGGCCGCATCGATGCGCAGACCCGCGTCACCAACCGCACCTTGGCGTCGATCTCGGGCAATTCCATCACGACCATGCTGAAGATGTCCGGCATCAACGACCTCTACCGGCTCTATGTCGGCGAGCTGACGGGGGAGCTGGAGTTCTACTACGTCTCGTTCCCGCCCGGCTACGTGCCGGTGAGCGTCGAGGAGTTCAACAAGGAGGAAATGAACAAGGAGTACGATCTGGGCTACCAGTACGGCACCGAGGGCATACCGTGGCAACGACTGCCGCCAGGCTATCAGCCCTGAAGATTGCCGCTAGAGCAAGCGTGGCAAGAGGGGTCCCTGCGTTGCGGGCCGGCCGACCAGCTGGGGCAGCCAGCGATTGAGCGCCACGACCAGCGGCACGGCGAGCGCGATGCTCGCGACCGAAAGCAGCGCGGCGGCGACCGTCACTGACCAGCTGTCCGGCGGCATGTTCGCCGTGAACCACGCCGCGAACGGCCCATTGATGTGGTGATAGACCACGCCATTAAGGCAGAACAGGATCAGTGCATTCTGGCCAAGCCAAGCCATCCAGTCCGCGCCCTCCAGCAGCTTGCCTAGCGCGAGCACGCCCAGCGACCCGGCCAGCGCCGTCAGCGGAAACCACAGAATATGCCCATGCGCCGCCGCCAGGATCACCACCGCCTCGATCTTCATCCGGAACGGACCCTGATTGAGATCGTAGGTGAACAGCACGACCGCGAAACTGATGGCCGCGAGCAATGCCAGGACGATGCGGAAAGCGTCGCCCGATAGCCATGCCCGGCGCCGCGCCAGCACGCCCAACAGGTAGAAGGCATACATGGTGATCGCCTCGTAGCCGATCCACCAGTTCGGCAGCGCGAAGTTGCCCGGCTGAAAGAGCTGGAACCGGTCGTTGAGCTCATAGCCTGCCAAGTAGAACACGACGATCGCGACCAGGATGCGCGCAGCCGATCCGCGCAGGAACCTGAATGCTGCATAATGGATGCATTCCACGATCACCAGGCACATCAGGAACCAAGTGGGGATGTCGAACACCGGCAACTGCAGCGCCGTCATGAGCGCGGCATTGGCATAATCGCCGCCCGTTTCAAGCGGGATCGGCGGGAAGTCCGGCTTGTGGACGAGGCTCAACAGTGCCAGCGCGACATTGAAGAAGATCAGCGGCACGACGCGCGAGAAGAAACGCGACTTGGCGAATTGCGCGATCGATTGCTCCGCGGCCCAGTCCTTGGCGATCAATCCCGACAGCACGAAGAACAGCGGCATGTGGAAGGAGTAGATGAACTTGTACTGATGCGCCGCGGCCACGTTGCCGAGATACATCATCCGCTCGACCACGTGCCCGTGATAAACCAGAAAGATGCCGATCAGCCGCGCTACATCGGCATAGGCGAGGCGCGCGCCGGTGCGAGAGTCGATCCGAGCGGCAGATGCCGCGCTTTGAACGGACATGCGCGGCTACGATCTTACCCGCGTCTTGTCCGGATCGTAGTGCGGGAAGCGCACGACCTTCGCCGGGATGCGCTTCATCTTGCCGTCGAGCTTGCCGACCTCCACCTCGGTGCCGAGCGCCGCATGCGTCACGTCGAGTCGCGCGAGGGCAATGGTCTTCTTGAGGATCGGTGAGCGCGTGCCGCTGGTCACCACGCCGATCTGGTTGCGGCCGATGAACACGCCGTCGCCGTGCACCGCCATCTCGTTGTCGGCGATGTCGAGGCCGACCAGTGTGCGCTGCGGATGCTCCTTGCGCTTGATGAGCGCCTCGCGGCCGACGAAGTCCTCGGTCTTGGTCTTGAGCGGCACGGTGAAGCCGATACCGGCTTCGAACGGGTCGGTCTGGTCGCAGAATTCGTAGCCGTAGAAGATGAGCCCGGCTTCAATGCGCAGCATGTCCAGCGCCTCGAGCCCGCAGGGTGCGATATCATGCGGCTTGCCCGCCTCGGCAATGGCGTCGAACACCGTCGACGCATCCTTCGGATGGCAGAACACCTCGTAGCCCAGCTCGCCGGTGTAGCCGGTGCGCGAGACGACAACAGGAGCGCCATTGAAATCGCCGATGCGGCCGATGGTGAAGCGGAACCATAGCAGTTCCTCGATCGAGGTTTGCGCTGGCGGCGTCCAAACCATCTGCTTCAGGATCTCGCGGCTCGACGGCCCCTGGACCGAGAGATTGTGCAGCTGGTCGGTCGAGGAGCGCACCCAGGCGCGCAAACCGAGCTTCTGGCCCAGCTCGCGCAGCACGAGTCCGCTCGCCTCGTCGCCGCCGATGAAGCGGAAGTTGTCCTTGCCCAGGCGGAAGATGGTGCAGTCGTCCAGCATGCCACCGGTCTCGTGGCACATGGCGGAATAGACCACCTGCCCCTCCGACAGCTTGCGCACGTCGCGCGTCACCGCGCGCTGCAGCAGCGTCTCGGCATCCGGGCCGGTCACCTCGAACTTGCGCAAGGGCGACAGGTCGATCATCACCGCGCGCTCGCGGCAGGCCCAGTATTCGCCGATCGGCCCTTCGTTGTTGAAGCGGCTGGGCAGCCAGTAGCCGCGATACTCCGTGAAGTTGCGCGTGAGCTGCGACAAGCGCGGATGGAACGCGGTTTCCTTGGTCATCTGGGGCTCTGCATCGGGAGTCTTGCGGAAGGCCACTGCGCGGGAGAAGCGCTCCTTGGCCGGATAGGTGCGGATGTGGACCGGCGTCGGGTTCCAGCCGTTGGCGGCGTCGATGTCGTCCGGGCAGGCCGACGACACGCACACCAGGTCGGTCAACGCGCGGAACAGCACGAAGTCGCCGCGCCGCGACCACGGCTCGTCGAGATAGAGCACGTTGTTGTGGTCGATGCCGGTGTTATAGAAGAGATTCAAAGCCGCCCAGCCGCGCCGCCGCTTCACGCCATAAGGCGCCAGCGCGTCGCTGAAATTGTCCGAGCAGTTGGCGTGCCCGGGATAGCCCATGTCCTCGTAGTATTTGGCGGTGCAGGCGAGCGCGAAATTGTCGTGCCGCCCGCAGGTGTCCTGCACCAGTTCCACCAGTGGCTGGAAATCCTGGTCGAACACCTTGGCGAACAGGCCCGGCCCGGGATAGCCGCGCCCGAGCAGCGTGCGCGTCACCGTGTTATCGAGGTCGCGCTCGATCCCCTTCTGCAGCGCGCGCGCATTGAAGCAGTGGAAGTCGGAGCATTGCCGGCCGAACAGGTCGATGATCTGGATATAGTCGCCTTCCTTCACCTCGTAGGCGCGGGCGGAGGAGCGCGGCACTTCGAAATCGAGCCGCGCATCAGCAAGCGGATCGGGCAGCAGCGCGAATTCCTCGGAGCGCGGGCCTGCGCGCGCGATGCGCACCTCGATCTCGGTGGCGGTGTCCTGCGCGTCCGGAGCCATCGCTTCGCCCGGCGCCGCGACGATCAGCACGCCCGCGCCTTGGGCGGTAAACTCTTGCCGCGCACCAGCGGCGCTGTCGCCGCCGAACAGCCGCACCGCCTTGGCCTCGCCGAGATCGATGTTGCGGCGGCTGAGGCCGCTCAGCACCGCACGCGCGCTCTCCGATCTACTCGCCAGGATGGCGCGCAGGCCGTCCGCGATGCCGCACAGCTTGCCGCCGATCAGGCCCGGATCGACGCGCCCGGACGCATCGGCCGCCAGCACTTCGCAGGGCTGCCGGCCCTCGACGTCGATGACCGTGATCCGGTCGCCGGCGGCAATCGCGAGCACGGCCACCCCACCGCCCGGCACAAGGGTGCGCTCGACCCCGCTGGGCAGATTGGGCATACGGCGATCGATCAGCATGGCTGTTATCCTCGTCGGGATAGGCGCTTTTTGCCGGCGCTTCCGCACTACTGTGGCGCCGGAAGAAATGCTAAAAGATGGCGGGATTCCGATCAACGACCAAAAGCTCGGTCGGTCGGAAATTGGTTTGGATTGGTTGTAAATGCAGCAGGACACAGGCCTTCAGAGTTCCGGCATCGACCCACGCGAGTTTCGCAGCGCGCTCGGCTGCTTTCCGACCGGCGTCACCATCATCACAACCCTCGACCCACGCGGGCAGACCATCGGCATCACTGCCAACTCCTTCAACTCGGTGTCGATGGACCCGCCGCTGATCCTGTTCAGCCTTGCCCGCGGCGCCTATTCGATGCGGGCCTTTCTTTCCACCGACCATTTCGCTGTCAATGTCCTCAGCCTGGAGCAGGCCGACCTTTCGACGCGCTTCGCCAAGGCTTCCGCCGACAAGTGGGCGGAGATCCATTTCGAGCTATGGGATTCCGGCTGCCCGATCCTGCCCGGCTGCACCGCCAACTTCGAATGCCGGACCGAGCACACCTATGACGGCGGCGACCACGTGATCTTCGTCGGCCGCGTCATCCGCATGCGCCACGACCCCGCGATCAAGCCGCTGCTATTCCACCAGGGCAAGTATCGCGCGGTCGAGTGGTCGGTGTGACCGGCGTGCCCCATCCCGAGAACAACGTGGTGCTGACCGACGTCGCCGCCCAGCAGTTGCGCGACGATTTCCTGGGCTGGCAATGCCGCCTGCGCCAGCTTTCCGCGCGCCAGGCCGGCGGCCGGCCGCTCGACGGCATGCGGCCCAGGGTGCTGTCGCCTGCCGGGGACGAGCTTTCGCCCGGCATCATCGTGCTGATCGTGGAGCATGATTCCACCAACAACACCCAGCTGATGCGCTTCCAGTGCCAGAAGACCCACGACCCGATCGAGCGCTACGACAAGGTGCTGGAGCTGTTGTCCGCCGCCTATTTCCAGTATCCGAAGAACTTCAGCGACGAGATGACGGCGCTGTTCGGCCCGGCTTCGGAGCTGCCCGCGACGTTGCTGCATCTCGGCCGCTGCGTGCTCGAGTTCGAGCAATTCACCGAAGCCTATCGCGTGCCGTGCACGGTGACGGAGCTGCCGGAGAGCCACGACTTCTTCCAGGCGACCTACTGGCACAACCACATGTTCAACGCCAACATGCCACCCAACATCCGCGTGCTCAGCTTCAAGCCCGACTGGCCGCACGCCAGCACCTGGCGCACTGAAACCTGACATCCGCCGCTCCCCCTAACTGTCATCCCGGGCAAGCAAAGCGCGACCCGGGACCATGCGGCATGTCAGCAGCTGCGGTCATACGATCTCGTCGAATAGATCACGCCAGTCCGGGTTCTTCTCCCGGATGAGCTCGATCTTCCATGACCTTGCCCAGCGCTTGACCTGCTTCTCGCGCTTGATCGCCTCCAGCACGCTCTCATGTTCTTCGAAGTAGACGAGCATCTTCACATTGTACGTCTTGGTGAAGCCGGGCACTAAGCCGTCGCGATGCTCCGCCACCCGACGCACCAGATCGTTGGTGATGCCAACATAGAGCGTCCCGCGCGGCTTGCTTGCGAGGATGTACATCCAGTAGGACACTCTCTACTGCCGCCTCCAATAATGTCATCCCGGGCGCGCAGAGCGCGACCCGGGACCCATGCGATGTCGCAGCATACCACAACTGAGAAGAGAATATCGTCAGATGGCGCATGGGTCCCGGCTCAGCCGCTAACGCGGCTGTCCGGGATGACAGTGAGAGGAATGTCGAGAGTCGGCGCCTTCTAAAACTTCTTATACGCCCGCTTCAGATCCCACAGCGGATGCTTCTTCGACATCTGGAACTTGATCAGCAGCTCGCGCGCGAGCATGTCGCGGCCTTGCTGGTCTTCGGGCAGCTTCAGGTCGGTGGGGATGGTGACCCAGCCGTTGACGTTGCGGTCGAAGATCGCGGGGCGGCCTTCCTCGTAGCCCATGTGGACGTCCTCCAGCCAGTTGAGGTCGTCCCAGCCCATCATCTCGATATACTTCTCGAGGAACGGCGTGATGCGCGCATAGTCCGGCACCAGGTTCACATCGTAGCGATAGCCGATGTGCTGGCCGATCTCCTTCTCGCGCTTGGAATCGAGGCCGGCGGCATCCTTGATGAACTTGTCGACGTCTTGCGTCTTGGCGGACATTCTCCAGCCCTCCCTTAGTAGCGCGTCATGTCGGGCCGGCCGACGGTGTGCTGGGTACCGGCGAGCGGCACCATCGCCATCGCCGACGCTTCCATCGTCAACGCCGCGAGATCCTCCGGCTCGAGCGAATGCACGTCGGTCTTGCCGCAGGCGCGCGCCATCATCTGGCACTCGATGGTGAGCGTGTGCAGGAAGTTGTAGACGCGCTCCGCCGCCGCGTCGGGATCGAGCCGCTTGCGCAGCACCGGGTCCTGCGTTGCAACCCCCACCGGACAACGTCCGGTATGACAGTGGTAGCAATAGCCGGCCTCGACGCCCATTTCCTTCTCGTAGTCGGCCTCCGGAATGTCCTTGTTGCAGTTCAAGGCCATCAGCGACGAGTGGCCGATCGCGATCGCATCGGCGCCGAGCGCCAGCGCCTTCGCGACGTCCGAGCCGTTGCGGATGCCGCCGGCATAGACCAGCGAGATCTCGCCCGACATGCCGAGGTCGTCCAGCGCCTTGCGGGCCTGGCGGATCGCCGCCATGCCGGGCACGCCGGTATCCTCGGTCGCGAGATGCGGGCCGGCGCCGGTCGAGCCTTCCATGCCGTCGATGTAGATCGAGTCCGGGCCGCACTTGATCGCCATGCGCACGTCGTCATAGACGCGCGCCGCGCCGAGCTTCAGCTGGATCGGGATCTCGTAGTTGGTGGCCTCGCGGATCTCCTGGATCTTGAGCGCGAGATCGTCGGGGCCGAGCCAGTCCGGATGACGCGCCGGCGAGCGCTGGTCGATGCCGGCCGGCAGCGAGCGCATTTCCGCCACCTGGTCCGTCACCTTCTGGCCCATCAGGTGGCCGCCGAGGCCGACCTTGCAGCCCTGGCCGATGAAGAACTCGCAGGCGTCCGCCAGCTGCAGATGGTGCGGGTTGAAGCCGTAGCGCGACTGGATGCACTGGTAGAACCACTTGGACGAATAGCGCCGCTCGTCCGGGATCATGCCGCCTTCGCCGGAGCAGGTCGCGGTGCCGGCCATGGTGGCGCCGCGCGCGAGCGCGATCTTGGCCTCGAACGACAAGGCGCCGAAGCTCATGCCGGTGATGTAGACCGGGATGTCGAGCTCCAGCGGCCGCTTGGCGCGCGGGCCGATGATGGTCTTGGTCAGGCACTTCTCGCGATAGCCTTCGATCACGAAGCGCGTCAGCGTGCCGGGCAGGAAGGTCAGGTCGTCCCAATGCGGGATCTTCTTGAAGAGCGAGAAGCCGCGCATGCGATAGCGGCCAAGCTCCGACTTGATGTGGATGTCGTCGATGACCTCCGGCGTGAAGATGCGGCTCTGGCCGAGGCGGCTGGTATCGCGCACCTTCTTCACAGGTTGGGCCTGCGGCGCGACTTTCTCTTGCGACATGATGCGGGTCCTTTCCTGTGATCCTAGAGAACGATCTTCTTCTCGGTCGGCTCGAGGTTGTCGTAGTTCCACAGCTGCTTGCCGGCCACGATCTTGGTGAGGTTCTTGACGCCGTTCGGCGCCTCGAGGCCGTAGAGCTTCAGCTTGCGCTCGAGGAATTGCACCTCGAGGTCGGTCATCTCGCCTTCGACCGCGTCGACGCCGAGGCCGGCGATCTTGCCGCCGACATAGATCGTGCCGTCATACATGGAGTCGCCGAGATTCTTGCCGGCATCGCCCAGGATGATCATGCGCCCGCGCTGCATCATGAAGCCGCAGAAGGCGCCGGCGCGGCCGCCGATCAGGATGGTGCCGCCCTTCTGGTCGATGCCGACGCGCGCGCCGACATCGCCCTTGCACACCAGGTCACCGCCGCGGATCGCGGCGCCGAACGTGGAGCCGGCGTTCTTCTCGATCACCACGCGGCCCGACAGCATGTTCTCCGCGCACGACCAGCCGACGCGGCCGGAGATCGAGATATTGGGGCCGTCGATCAAGCCGCAGCCGAAATAGCCGAGGCTGCCCTTGATGTGCAGGTTGAGCCGCTGCAGCAGGCCGACCGCGACGCCGTGCTTGGCGCCGGGATTGTGCATGACGATGGTGCCGTTACCCTGGCTCATCAGCTCACGCAGCTTGAGATTGATCTCCTTCGCCGACAGCGGGCCGGCGTCGAACTCGGCGCGCTTGTTGAAGTCCACGTCGTAACCGTCGGGATAGAGGAAATTCTCTTCCTCCGTCGGCGAGAAGAAACGCTGCTGGGTCTTGCCAGACAGCTTTTCGGTGTGCATGCCCATCTGCATTGAACGCTGAGCCATGGGTCAATTGTCTCCCAGAACTTGGCCTAAACCCTTACGCGCCTCAGGCGCGCGCTTCCGACTTCCACACCCGCACTTCGCCTTCGTACGGATCCCAGGTGTCGATCTCGTGCGGGAACACGCTGCGGATCGCCACCTCTTCCGAGGCGAGCGCGATGAAGTCGTCGCTCTCGTAGAGCACCATCGGCTTGGCCGCCATCACGTCCTTGGCCATGCCGAGGGAGTCTGCGGTCGCGACGATGTAGGTGAAGACGCCGTCGAGCTCGCTGATGGAATCCTTCATCGCGTCCTCGAGCTTGGCGCCCTGCTGCATCTTGTCGGCGAGATAGACCGCGATCAGCTCGGAATCGCAGTTCGACATGAAACGGTGGCCGCGATGCTCCAGCGCGCGCCGGCCCTTCCAGTAGTTGGTGAGCTGCCCGTTATGCACGACCGAGACATCGGCGAACGGATAGGCCCAGTAGGGATGCGCCGAGCGGATGTCGACGTCGGACTCGGTCGCCATGCGGGTGTGGCCGATGGCGTGGGTGCCGATGAAGCCGTTCAGGTGATACTGGTCCGAAACCCGTGCAGCGTCGCCAAGGTCCTTGATCAGCTCCAGCCCGAGGCCGAGCGAGAGGATCTCCGCCCCCTCGACGTCCTCGATATAGTCGGCCAGCTTGCGCCGGTCGCCGCCGAAGTCGATGCGGTAACGGAAGGCGTATTGGGTCGCCTCCTCCACCTTCACCAGCTTGGCGCCCAGTTCCTTCAGGCGCTTGTCGACCTCGGCGCGGCGGTCCTTCACCTGCTGGTGGATGTCGAAGCCCTTCGACATCTCATCCTGCTCCGCGACCTTGAAGCGCAGCACCAGCTCGTTGCCCTTGGGCTGGCCATAGAGCGCGAAGCCGGTGGAATCCGGCCCGCGATGCTTCAGCGACTTCAGCATGTTGGTCATCTCGGTGCCGACGTCGCCGGTCTTGCGGCGGTGAATCAGTCCAGCAATTCCGCACATATCCTTCGTTCCTTCCGTATCAGGGCAGGATGTCCCAATATTGCTGCAGGTCCCAATTGGTGACGGTGGCGTTGAACTTCTCCCACTCGTCGCGCTTGTAGTGCATGAACACGCGATACATCTCGTCCGGCAGCGCGCGCCTGATGGTCTCGTTCTTCTCGAGCGCGTCGAGCGCTTCGCCCAGCGACATCGGCAGCTTCTGCACCTTCTTGCCGGCCTTCATCGCTTCGTAGATGTTGCGCTCCTCCGGCTCGCCCGGATCGATGTTGTTGCTGATGCCGTCGTCGAAGGCCTGCAGCAGCGCTGCGGCCATCAGGTACGGGTTCACCGCCGAATCGACCGAGCGGTACTCGAAGCGGCCGGGCGCGGAGATGCGCAGCGCGCAAGTGCGGTTCTGATAGCCCCAGTCAGCATAGACCGGCGCCCAGAAGCCGGTATCCCACAGGCGTCGATAGGAGTTGACGGTGGAGGAACCGATCGCGGTCAGAGCGCGCACGTTCTTGACCACGCCGCCGATGCAATTGAGGCCGACCGGTCCGGGCTTGGCCTCGCCCTTCAGCGGCATAAAGGTGTTCTCGCCGCCCTTGCGGTAGGTGAAGACGTCCACGATGCCCGGCAGCGAATCGCCGTTGCCGAGGGTGTTCACCTTGTCCTCGCCGCCCTTCCAGAGCGACAGGTTGTGGTGGCAGCCGCTGGCCGACACGCCCATGAAGGGCTTGGGCATGAAGCAGGCGATGATGTTGAACTCGCGCGCCACTTGGGCGCAGATCTGGCGATAGGTGGTGAGGCGGTCGCTGGTGCGCAGCGCATCGTCGAACATGAAGTTGAGCTCGAGCTGGCCCGGCGCGTCCTCATGATCACCCTGGATCATGTCGAGGCCCATGGCGCGGCCATACTCGATGACCTTCATGAAGACCGGGCGCAGCATTTCGAACTGGTCGATGTGATAGCAGTTGGGCTTGGTGTAGCCGCCGGCCGGCAACCCATCCTCGCCCTTCTTCAGCCACATCATCTCCGGCTCGCAGCCGTGGCGCAGATGCAGGCCGCCGTGCTTCTTCTTGAACTCCTCGTGCAGGATGCGCAGGTTGCCGCGGCAGTCGGAGGTCAGGTGGCCGCCCGGATTGACCTTTTCCTCGCGGTTGCGGAAGCAGGTGCAGAACACGCGCGCGACCCGCTTGTCCCACGGCAGCTGCACGAAGGTCTCGGGGTCGGGAATGCCGACCAGCTCGGAGGCTTCCGGGCCGTAGCCGATGTAGTTCTTGTGGCGGTCGACGAACAGGTTGGCGGTGGAACCGTAGACCAGCTGGAAGCCGCGCTCCGCGGTCGCTTCCCAATGG
>Ga0081538_10006127_pt1 | contig 10672 bp, 8 predicted proteins | sample TabmetS5T2R1_FD_71022 | JGI IMG/M metagenome (GOLD analysis project Ga0081538, IMG submission 71022) | Tabebuia heterophylla rhizosphere microbial communities from the University of Puerto Rico - S5T2R1 | ecosystem: Host-associated > Plants > Roots > Rhizosphere ...
GCCCTGCGTTTCCATGCCGCTACTCCCTGCCGCCCGACTGTGGAGGAACCCACGCCAACAGCGCATTGACGATGCCAGCTGCTACCGCGCTCCCTCCCTTACGCCCCAGACACGTGATCCAAGGGATGCCCTCGGTCTGACTGAGCGCCAGCTTCGATTCAGCCGCGTCAACGAATCCGACCGGGACTCCGACAATGAGTCGTGGTCGAGCCACGTCTGGCTCCTGGCAGGCCCCGATCACGAAGCGCAAGGCCGTAGGTGCGTTACCGATCACACAGAGGCCGACGCGTCCGCACTCCAGCCCCCGACGAATGCCTTCAGCGCTGCGTGTTACCCCCTTCGCCCGAGCCGCAGGACTGACCGCCGGATCGTTGAGGTGACAGCGCACGCTGAGGCCGTGCTGCTTCCGCGCCATCCCCAGAATCCCCACGCGTACCATCTCGACGTCCGTCAGGATGTCCTCGCCGTTGCGTATGGCCTGGGCCGCCGCCGCGAACGCCTGCGGATGAAAGCGCAGCAGCTGGGCGAACGTCAAATCACCGGTGCTGTGAATCACCCGACGTGCGACTAACCATGCCTCCGGAGATAACCCGTGATCCCCGACTTCCTGCTCAATGAGGCGAAAACTCTCATCTTGGATATCATCTGGGGGGGTTGATGGCTGATCCTGCAGGTGTCCGTCCACTCTGCAATCCTTCAGCTGGGATCACACGGCACAGGAAGCTAGCATCACGACAGGGCTAGTGAGCAAGTCTGCGACCGGCGAAATGGTAGTCCCGACGCGGGGTGGCGAGGGAGCAACGAGCCTCATAACGGTGAGGATAGCCGACTTTCTCATTCCCGATTACCGATGTCAAGCATTTTTTCGGTGCTTGCGCGAGAACACCTGTAGGCTACCGCCACGCCGTACGTGTGACCTCTATCAGCACGCGCCTGACAGCCTCCCGGCTCAGATGGTAGCCGATGCAGACGAGCTCCGCGGTCGAGACCTCTGGGCTCTCGTGCGCGTCGACGGCCTCATGAGCATGGTGGTGATGACCATGCTCCGCCTGTGCGGGGTAGGGCAGACTCGTGTGCTGGGGCTCCTCCCCTTGGGTTGATCGAGTTTTATCTGCGACGTGTTCCTGGGCACCATGATGATGGGCGTCGTGCTGACTGTCCGCGAATTCGGCCGTGAGATCCCACTGCGTCAAGGCGCTTTCCGTGTCCCACCGCTGGACCATCACCCGGCTACGCACCCCCTGGACCAGATACGATTTGCCATCCTCGGCTTGTCTGAGAAAGCCCTTCACCCGCAAGAGTGGTTGCGACGCCGCCACCTGTGTCAGGGCCATTCGCACCATCTGGGGGTTCTGTGGCTGCCAACTCCGCAGGGCACAGGCGAGCCAGCCAGGGTCCTGTTCGTGGAAATGCTTGTGTGTCATCAACCCATGCTCATGGGCCCCGAGACCCGAGTGCGCGTGCCCGTCGAGGCGACTGTGATCCGCCAAGACACTGGTCCCGAGCGTCGATGGCGGCGCGTGCCGCAGCGGATCTGAAACCGCCTGGTGCAAGCGCAACCCCAATATCAGTCGGACATCGACATACGCCTGCCGGGCGACTTCGACGAAACGGATCGACGGGCTACGGGTCCGCAAGCGTTCCTCAGCCTGCAATAACTCGTCATCGCTGAGCGCATCGATCTTATTGAGGATCACCACATCGGCGCTGTTCAATTGCAGGTCAAACAGCTCAGCAATCGACCGGTCGGCGCTCGCGTCACCGTACGGCTCACCGCCGGTCGCCTCAAACGCCTGCGACAAGAACAATGGGGTATCCACGACTGCGACGGTCGCGTCGAGGACAAAATCATTGTTGAGTTCCTCACCCTGCAAGGCCTGCATCACGGCTGTCGGCGCCGCCAATCCGGAGGTTTCGATCAGCACATGATCGATACGGCTCTTGCGGGCAGCGATCCCTTTGAGGGTGGGCAGGAACATGGCATCGCCGCTGTAGGCGACCAGCCCCTGCGTGAGATCGTGGAATTCGACGGTGGAGGCATCACGGCCCTGGCGCATGAGCGCGCCATCGATCGAGACCTCACCGAACTCATTGATGAGAATCGCGAGCCGCCGTCCCTGTGTCTTCTTGAGCAGGTTTGAAAGAATCGTCGTCTTGCCGGAGCCTAAAAAGCCCGTCAGGATTGTGACGGGAATTTGGGCGTTCATGGCCATGCCCTCTTGGGGATCCCGTTCCGGCACCTTTCAGACATTGATCGCCTCATTATCACGCGCTGCCAGCGCATTGATGGCCTGGATCAGCAGGGCATTCAACACCGCCGCAGCCCACGCACGTCCGCCGCGCGGCCCCGTATTGGTGATACGGGGCACAGCCAAACAGCGTCTCAGCTCCAGCTTGGCCTCCGCGGCCCCGACAAACCCCACCGGTAGCCCAATGACCAATTGCGGCCGCCAACCGTGCTCTCGCACGAGCCGCAGGGCTTCCTCGACCGCGCTCGGTGCCTCGCCAATGGCCAGCACGACATCGTTACCGAAGCGCTGCCAGGCCAACCTGATGCCTGCCGCAGCTGGCGTGAGTTGGGAGTGTCGAGCCGCCAAGTCGGCTTCCCGTTCATCGGCGCCACACCACAGACGCACTCCCAGTTGCTCGACCAACGCCTGCTTGAGCCCACTCGCCGTCATCGGGACGTCGGTGACGACTCTTTTGCAGCGCAGCAGCGCCCTCGCCCCCGTCTCCGGCGCACCAGGGGAAAAAAACATCTCCCCCACAAGGGAATAATCGCCGCTCGTATGGGTCAGCCATTGCAGTGCCGGCACCACACTCTCAGGATATTTCGACCAATCCAGCGCCTCGGCCATCATCTGAAAGCTCTGGGCTTCAAGCAGAGATGGCACGTAGGGACGCCATCTGAAGGTGGGGAGCGAGCCCTCGGGGGACAGGCGGGCCTGGGGCAGGTTCATCGTAAAGGTCGGATGATGTGTCGACTGGGGTGTGCCGACCTGGCCTTCAAATCCCACGATTTGCACCCGGTACTTACACAGGGAGCAATTCATGTGGGCGCGCCCCTCCAGCCCCTCCCGGGCACGTTCCAGGAAGACATCCGCGATGTTGGGATGCACCCCGAGGTAGCCTGCCTTCAGCACCTCAATAGCCGGATAGCGCTCCTGCAGGCCGTCGGCTGCCGCATAGATGCGCTTGACCAGGATGCCGTCGAATAACATATAGGGGAACACGAGAAGACGGCGGTATCCGAGCAACGCAGCGGCGCGCAACCCGTCAGCCACCAGCGGCTTGGCGGTTCCGCTATAGCAGACGAATGAGGCGCCAAACCCCATACCCTCCTCGAGCATCCGCGAGAGCTTCGAGATGTCGGAGTTCGCGTCCGGATCACTCGTGCCACGCCCCACCACCACGAGGCACGTGTCACTCCGAGCGATCACTTGTGGGGAGCGGGATTCGGCCTCAAGAATCCGTTCTTGACTGAGCTGCAGGAGCAGTGGGTGCAAGTCCATGGCTGCGCCGAAGTGAATGCTGCCCTGCGGAAACCTGGTACGCAGCTCCAACAGCTGACTTGGCATGTCGTTTTTCGCGTGTGTGGCGGCAGCCAGCAAACAAGGCACCACGACAATAGTGTGATGTCCGGCTTTGAGGCAGTCGGCCACCACATCTCCGATGCTCGGCTGGGCGAATTCGAGATAAGCGTGGGCAACCAACCGGTCCCCCGCGCGCGCTCGTACCAGCTCTACGAGGGCCTCGAACTCCCGTACTCCATCGAGATCACGGCTCCCATGCCCAGCGAGCACAAGGCAATACTTCGCGGCGTCCTCGCTCATCGTGACTGTCCCGGATGTCTTAACCGTTGCGGGGCAACGATGGCTTTGCGTCATCCTCCCCGGTTGCGACGTCGGGCCGTGACGCACTCCCGGTTTCACATGTCGTAAAGGGTGCGGCCATCCTACCCCAGGTGTTCGCGGCTTGTCAACGGCAATAGAGGCGCAGTAATCACCGTTACGTGAGCCGGTGGCGGAACATCCATGAGGCCGCCGACAGCGTCACGAGCGCGATCACGGCCAGCGGCCACAGATCGGGCATCAGCCGGCCGAGCCCAGCCCCCTCCAGGTACACCCGGTGCACGATGTCAATCGCATACCGCAGCGGGTTGATCAGTGTCACGTACTGGAGGGCCCTGGGCATGCTGCTGAGCGGCGTGATCAGCCCCGACAACAGCACGAACGGCATCACCAACACGAACGTGAAGAGCATCGCCTGCTGCATGGACGCAACCACCGATGACACCACGAGCCCGATCCCGACTGCCGCCAGCAGGAAGAGGCTTAGCCCCACATAGAGGGTCACGAACGACCCGGCGAACGGGATGCGGAACCAGAGCTGGGCCACCAGCAGGATGGTCGTCGCCTGCACCGTCCCGACGAGCATCGACGGCAGCGCCTTGCCGGCCATGATCTCGGCCGGGCGGAAGGGCGTCACCAGCAACTGGTCGAACGTCCCCTGTTCCCGCTCGCGGGCGACGGACATGGCCGTCAGCAGGAGCGTCTGCAGCAGCGTGAGCGTGCCAATCATGCCCGGGATCATGTGCCAGCGGGTCTCAAGGTTCGGGTTGTACCACGCCCGCGTGGTGACGCGGAGCGGCAGGCTGACCCGGTCGTGGGCTGCCCGCCAGTCGGCGTTGAACGCTTCGACGACCGCGCTGACATAGCCCAGCGCGATGCCAGCCGTGTTGGAATTTCGGCCGTCGGCGATGACCTGCACGTCGGCCGGCAGGCTGGAGAGCAACCGCCGCTCGAAGTCTTGGCCGATCTGGATCACCAATAAGGCGCGCCGCTCATTGATAGAGGCCTGCACGTCCGCTGCCCGGTCCAGGTTGGCCACGCGCCGGAACACCCCCGACCCGTCCAGCCGGGCCAGTAGGTCGCGGGAGGCGGCACTGCGATCTTGATCGAGCACCGCGTACGGCACGTTGTTCAGGTCGAACGTCGCCGCGTACCCGAAGATCAGGGTCTGGAGCATCGGCGGGACCAGGATGCTGAAGCGCCCGCGCGGGTCCTTGAGGATGGCCAGCAGCTCCTTGCGCATGAGGGCGAGGATGCGGCGGATGGCGTCAAGCATCTGGCACCTCAGGCGAGCTTCTTACGGGTCGCCCCGCGGGTCAGGAGCAGCAACACGGCCGCCATGCCGGCCAGCACGGCCGCGTTCGGCAGAATGACGCCCCAGATATCCCCGGCGAGGAAGACCGTCTGCAGCAGGGCGACGTAGTACCGGGCCGGCAGCGCGTACGTGACCAGCCGGACCGGGGCCGGCATGCTGCGCAGGTCGAACAGGAACCCCGAGAGCATCAGCGCCGGCAGGAACGTGACCAGCATCGTCACCTGGCTGGCCACGAACTGGCTCTTGACCGCCGACGAGATCAGCAGCCCGATGCCCAGCGCCACCAGCAGATAGAGCATCGACACCCCGGTCAGCACCCACACCGACCCGCGGAACGGGACGTGGAACAGGAACTTAGCGGCGAGGAGGCACAGCGCCAGCCCGATCATGCCCAGCGCGAAGTACGGGAGCGTTTTGCCCAGTAGGATCTCGTCGGCCCGGACGGGCGTGACGAACAAGGCCTCCAGCGTGCCCCGCTCCCACTCGCGGGCCATCACCAGGGCGGTGAGCAAGGACCCGATGAGCGTCATGATCAGCACGATCAGGCCGGGGACCAGGAAGTAGCGGCTCTCGTTGGCCTCGTTGAACCAGAGGCGGTCCCGCAGCGACACTGGTCCAGCCGAAACCTCACGGCCCTCGGCGGCCCGGCGCGCTGCCCACTGGCCGACCGCCCCCTGGGCATAGCCCTGGATGATCCGGGCGCGGTTGGCATCGGTCCCGTGCACGAGGATCTGCACCTCGGCGTCCCCGAGACTCAGGTGCCGAGCGAAATCCGGGCGGATGCGGACGATCCCGTCCACCTGCCGGGCGAGCATGAGTTCCTCCGCTCGCGACATCGAGGTCAGGAGCTGCACGTCGAAGTATGGGGACAGTTGGAAGCTGGCTGCCAACTCGGTGGCGGCGGGAGAGGGGCCCTCCAGGACGATGGCCAGCGGCACGTGCCTCACGTCCAGCGACAACCCGTAGCCGAACAGCAGGATCAGCAGCACGGGCAGCACGACGCCGATCGCGATGCTGCTCGGGTCACGGACGATCTGGCGGGCCTCCTTCCCCACCAGGGACCACACGCGCCGAACCTTGGTGGAAAGCTGACGTGGGTGGGACCGGTACGCGAGCGTCACACGGCACCTCCTGTGGTGGCGACCTGCTGTGGTCCACCTTCGCGCGCCTTTTCCACGATAGCGATGAACGCCTCCTCCATCGTCGGCTCGCGGCCGGGCGCGGGCCGGGCACGGTGGCGGACCTCGGCGGGCGTGCCCTGGGCTAGCACCCGCCCCGCCTCCAGGATGACGACCCGGTCGCAATACTCCGCTTCCTCCATAAAGTGGGTGGTGACGATCACGGTCACGCCCTGCTCGGCCAGCGCGGTGATCCGTCGCCAGAACTCGCGGCGGGCCAGCGGATCGGCGCCGCTGGTCGGCTCGTCCAGGAACAGGATCTCCGGCTCGTGCAGCAGCGCTGCCGCCATCGCCAGCCGCTGCTTGTACCCGCCGGGCAGCTGGCCGCTGGGCAGGCGGGCGAGAGGTTCGAGATCGAACTGCCGCAGCGCCCAGCCGATGCGGTCGCGCCTCCTGGCGCCGCGCAGGCCGTAGGCGCTCGCAAAGAACTCCAGGTTCTCAGTCACCGACAGCTGCCCGTAGAGCGAAAACTTCTGGGCCACGTACCCGATCCGCTGACGGGCTGAGGCCCGCGCGTGGCGCAGGTCTACACCCGCCACGTGCAGCGTGCCGCTGGTGGCCGGGAGCAACCCGCAGAGCATGCGGAAGGTCGTGGTCTTGCCCGCCCCGTTGGGCCCGAGCAGGCCGAAGATCTCGCCCCGGCGGACGTCGAAGCTGACACGATCGACGGCGGTGAAGGTCCCGAACCGCCGAACCAGGTCGTGGACCTGGACGACCGCCTCGCCCTCGCCATTGTGCCGCTCCGGCGGCTGACCCAGCCTCATCGAGCCGGTGACCGCATGCTCCGCCGCGGTGCGCCGCAACAGCACCATGAAGCCGTCCTCAAACCGCGCCTGCGCCGGGACGACCGCCACACCTGCGACAGGGCCATCCTCTGAGAAGTGGCCATCACCGAGTCTGTTCTGCGTTCGAACGAACCGCACGTGCCCGCCTTCCGGCACCGCGTCAACCACGCCCGGGTCATCGAGCAGACGGGCCTGGAGCCCACGGGCCGTCTGCCCGGCCGGCGGATCGGCCAGGAATGTGCGGCCGGCCGCCATCCCCGTGACATCCGCCGGGTCACCCTGCGCCAGCACTTTGCCCTGGTGCAGGACGATCACATGCCCGCACCGTTCGGCTTCGTCCAGATACGAGGTGCTCAGCAGTACAGTGAGGCCTTGCTCCTGCACCAGTTGCAGGATGATCTCCCACAGCTCCCGCCGCGACAGTGGGTCGACGCCGACCGTTGGCTCATCCAGCAGCAACAGCTCCGGCGAGCGCACGAGCGTGCACGCAAGCCCCAGCTTCTGCTTCATCCCTCCCGACAGCCGTCCGGCCAGACGGTGCATGAACGGCCCCAGCGCCGTCATCGTCATGAGCCGCGGGTATCGCTCCCGCCGCTCCTCGGCCGTGACGGCATGCAGGTCGGCGTAGAGGTTCAGGTTCTCTTGGACGCTCAGGTCCTCGTACAGCCCGAACTTTTGCGGCATATATCCGATGCGGGCTTGGATCTGCTGGGGGTCGGCGGCGACATCGACGCCTAAGACCTGCAACTCGCCCGCGTCGGCCGTCATCAGCCCGGCGGCCAAACGCATGAGCGTCGTCTTGCCGGCACCGTCGGGCCCGACTAGGGCCGTGAGCATGCCGTGGCGTGCCGCCACGGAGACGCCGGCGAGCGCCTGCACGACCTCGCCGGTGTCGCGGCGGAACGTCTTGCGGATGTCACGGCCGCGGAGGGCCAGCGTGTCCCCTCCGGCGGCGCTCATCGCTGGCCCTCCGCAACCGGCGCCGTCTGGGCCTGGGGGGCGCGCTGGTCGAGCGGCAGGTAGACGGTGGCCGGCATGCCGAGACGCAACTCGTCCGACGGGTCCTTCACGAAGACGCGGACCTCATAGACAAGGCTCGTCCGCAACTCCTCGGTCTGCACAACCTTCGGCGTGAACTCGGCGACGGGCGACACGAACCCGACCCAGCCGTCGAAGCGCTGATCCGGAAAGCTATCCACCGCCACGGACGCCACCATTCCGGGACGTACCCTCCCCAGGTCCGGCTCAGACACGTACGCCCGGACCCACTTGGGGTCGACGATCGCCAGCGAGAACACGGGCTTCTGCGGTGAGGCCATCTCCCCCGGCTCCAGGAGCCGCGTGCGGACGACGGCATCGACCGGCGCAACAAGCTGCGCGTCCACCAGTTCCTGCCGCAGCAACGCCAGCTGCGCCTCGTCGGCCCGCAGCCGGGCCTCGGCCTCGGCCACCTCCTCCTTACGTGGGCCGGCAATGGCCAAGTCCAGCGCTTTCTGGTTGACCGCCAGCTTCGCCTCGGCCACGTCCAAGGCCGCCTTGGCGTTGTCCCGATCCTCCTGGCTCACGGCCCGCCCCGCGGAACCCTCGAAGAGGGTCTTAAGGCGCTCGTACTGCCGACGGGCGTTGGCGGCGTCAGCCTTCGCCGACTGGACGTTCGCCCGGGCCTGGGCGATCTCTTCGGGGCGGCTCCCGCGATGGAGCCTTTCCACGACCTGCCGTTGGGCCTCTGCGTCGGCTTCGGCCTGCGCGACCTTCGGCTCCAGACGACGCGTGTCCAGCCGGGCCAACACCTGGCCCCGCCGCACCCGGTCCCCCTCCTCGACCAGCACTGCGGCGATCCGCTCGCTGTTGTTGAACGGCAGCTCCACCTGCCGGAGGTCCACGTTCCCGTATAGCACGAGTTCCTGAGTCGCGCTCTCGCGGTGGGTCAGCCACCACGTCATGCCGGCCGCCGCGCTGGCCACGGCAAGCAGCACCACGAACAGCACCATGCGTCTCATGCCTCACCTGCTCCTACACCTTTGCCGGGTGAACGTCTGGGCGGAGGTGGGTGCCTCTGGAGGCCGTGGAGAAGCAGGTCGAGGTGGGCACGGCAGACGGCGTGCACGTCGAGCGGCCGGTCGTCGTGCGGTCCCAGCGAATGCTGCCATAGCACGGTGAAAAGCAGCGGTCCGAGGACGCAGTAGACCATGTGCTCGACGTCCACCGGCCGGAACTCGCCGCAGGCGATACCGCGGCGGAGGACGGAGGCGACCAGCCGCAGCACGCGGTGGACGGCCGTTTCCAGGTAGAACCGGGCCAGCTCGGGGAAATTGCTGGCCTCGGCGATGACGAGCTTGGGGATGACGCTGACGGGGGAGGGCACGATGTGCTCGGCCCAGACGGTGAAGAGCCGCTCCAGCAGCGCAGCGGTCGGGCCTGGCTCGCCCAGGGCGGCCTCCAGGCGCTCGATGTTCGGCACCAGCTCGCCGCGCACGACAGCCTTGAACAGCTCTTGCTTGCTGGGGTAATAGAGGTAGATCGTCCCTTTCGTCACGCCGGCCCTGGCGGCAACGTCATCCAGGCGTGTGGCGGCAAAGCCACGCTCCTTGAAGCAGGCGAGTGCGGCGGCCAACAGCTCGGCCGGCCGGGCTGCTTTCCGGCGCTGCCAACGGGTGGTAGGCTCAGACCGCATACGATCTCCTTGGCGGCTTCCCCGCTGACTGAAGGTTACTAACTGACTGGATAGTAATCAGAAGTCGTGCCGAATGCAAGCGTCTTTTGCGGTCATCCGCACGGGCTGTGTAGAATCGACCGTGCACGAAGTGGTGAGCAAGCTAGGGTGGGTTTCACTCGGATATACGCCACATGTGCACGGGAAGCGCCTGCCCGCCGGGGAAAATTGGGATGGCGCCTCTATATCTGGTCGCGAACCGCTCTAGGCACCACATGGTGGATGTGGAACTCCTCCCCATTCTTGACCATCGGGTGACAGGCGGGACATAGACCCTGTTGTCGCCGGGCAAGTTGCCCGTGGCGCTCCGCCATGACGTGGGGTCTGGTTCTCCGTTTTCGCCAGTAAGCCTATAGGGTTAGGTCATCGGGGGATTAGGTCTTCAATGCCTCGGTCCACCATCATTCCTCCGATGTGGCGGTAGCTCAGGCAAAAGCGGAAGTACAGCCAGAGGCAATGGCTGATGATCTCCGAGGGAAAGCGGCGGCGTTTGTAGGGATTGGTGGGGGCTGGTATGTTCATACGCCGAGTATGCCACACCCAGTCGCAGCCGTGTAGACTCGTCGGTTGAATTGACAATGCCCGGACACCATGCCAATTCATGCCATCGCCGTCACGCCGATCATAAGATGTCCGTCTAAAACAATTTGTCCAGGGTAATCGGCAGGGAACGGACGCGCTTACCGGTGGCATGGTAGACGGCGTTGGCGACGGCGGCAGCGACGCCGGTCATCGATAGCTCGCCGATCCCCCGGCAGCCGAGCGTATTGATGTGCGGGTCGGGCCGATCGATGAAGTAGGCCTCGATCTCCGGCGTGTCGGCATGGACC
>Ga0081538_10006128_pt1 | contig 10670 bp, 7 predicted proteins | sample TabmetS5T2R1_FD_71022 | JGI IMG/M metagenome (GOLD analysis project Ga0081538, IMG submission 71022) | Tabebuia heterophylla rhizosphere microbial communities from the University of Puerto Rico - S5T2R1 | ecosystem: Host-associated > Plants > Roots > Rhizosphere ...
ACTGGGCCGGGGGCGCGTTCTTCAGCCGGGGATAGGCGTAGACGCGCTCGAACAACCCGAAGAACAGCAGGAACAGCCCAACGAAGACGAGCACGAAGCCGACCCGGCGCCCCATCGCTGCCTCCCTACCAGCCGGTAACAAACCGGCTCGAACACTACACAAACATTGCGCCAAAAGACATAGACTGCGCGGTTGTGACCCAGTTCGAGACGGCCGTCCCGCGCAGCCGGTCCCTCCGCCGGGATGCGCTCGTGCTCGCCGTCGGGATGGGCATGGCCAACGCCGGCAACTACCTGTTCAACGTGGTCATGGCGTTCCTCCTCGGCCCGGAGGCCTACGGCGCCCTGGCCGCCCTGCTGGCCGTGGTCCTGGTCGGCAGCGTCCCCGGCCTGGCCCTGCAGGCGGTGGTGGCCAGACGGACCGCCCTGGCCGGGGCCGAGGACCGGGGGGCCTGGCCGGGGATTGGGTGGCTGGCCGGGCGGGCCGGGGCCGCGCTTGCCCTGCTCACCGTGCTCGCCGGGCCCGGCCTCGTGCTGTTCCTGCACCTGGACTCGGCCGTGCCGGTGGGATGGCTGGCTCTGGCACTGGCCCCGACCCCGCTGCTGTTCGCGGTGCAGGGCCTGCTCCAGGGGCGGGAGCGGTTCGGCGCCCTGGCCGCCGTCATGCTCGCCGGGGCCGGGGTCAAGCTGGCCGCCGGCCTGGCCCTGGTCGCCGCCGGCCTCGGCGTCAGCGGCGCCATGGCCGGGGTCGCCGCCGGCGCCCTCCTCGCCTCCCTGGCCGGCCTCCGCCTCGCCGCCCCCCTGCCCCGGGGGGCCGCGCACCGAACGGCGGGGTCTGGGCGCGCCCTCGGGGCTCGACCCGCGGCCGGGTGGTGGCGGGAGGTGGGGACGGCCACGGCCGGGCTGTTCGGGTTGTTCCTGCTGGCCAACGTGGATGTGCTGATGGCTCGCCACTATCTGGACCGGGCGGCGGCGGGGCGCTACGCGCTCGGGGCGGTGGTGGCCAAGATCGCCTTCTGGGCGCCCCAGTTCGTGGTCACGGTGATCTTCCCCAGGCTGGTCGGGGCGGCCGACCCGCGGCGCCTGCTGGCGGGGTCGGCCCTCGTGATCGCCGGGTTCGGCGGGCTGCTGGCCGGGGCCCTCTCCCTGGCCGACCGGATCGGGCTGATCGTGCCCCTGCTCGGTGGCGGGTACGCCGGCCTGGGCCCGCTGCTGCCGCTGTTCGCCGCCCTCGGGACCGCCCTGGCCCTGGTCCAGCTGCTGCTGTTCGAGGGGATCGCCACCCGCGACCGCCGGGTGGGCCGAGCGGTCGCGGTCGCCCTGGTCGTCGAGGTCGCCCTGGTCGCGGGCCCGCTCCACGGAAGCGTCGCCCAGGTCGCGGGCACCGCCCTCGGTGTGGCCGTCGGGCTCGCCGTCATCGGCTGGTGGCTGCTGCGCCGCCGGCTCGCCCGCCTCCCGGCCCCGGTGACGCCGTGAGCCGCGACCTGGTCCGGACCCGGCCTCCCGAGGCGCCGACCCCCCGACCAGCAACGCCGCGGCGGCGGGGGATGTCCGGGGAGGCGGTCGCCTACCTGGTGCTGGGGCTCCTGGTCGGGACGGCGGTGATCGGCACCGACCAGGGCTGGTTCACGCCCGACACCAAGCCCGAGGTCTACCTGGCGCCGGTCCGGACGCTGCTCAGGACGCTGTCCACCTGGGACCCGGACCCGCATCTGGGGCAGCCGAACTTCCAGACCGGGCTGTTCCCGGTGAGCCTTGTCGTGTCGGCGATCGACGCCCTCGGCCTGCCCGCCTGGCTGGTCGTGCGGGTCTGGAGGGCGCTGCTGCTGGGAGTGGCCGGCTGGGGCGCGGTGCGACTGTTCCACCTGGTCACCGGCGAGCGGTCCTCGGCGGCCGGGCGGGTGGCGGCGGCGGCCGTCTACGTGGCCAACCCGTACGTGGTCGTGGCCGGGGGGACGACGCCCGTGCTGGTGCCGTATGCGCTGCTTCCCTGGCTGCTGCTGACCCTGGCCAGGGCGGTGCGGGCCCCGTTGTCGTGGCGCTGGCCGGCCGCCTTCGCCCTGGTCTTCTTCCTCATGACGGGCATGAACGCCGGGGTGGTGGCCCTGTTCATGTGCCTGGCCGTGCCCTGCTACCTGCTGTACCTGCGCCTGACCGAGCGCACGCCGTGGTCGCGGCTGCTGTGGCCGACCCTGCGGTGCGCCGGCCTGGCCCTGCTGGTGTCGCTGTACTGGCTGGTCCCGGCGGCCATGGCCGGGGAGACCGGCGAGGCGGTGGCCGCCTTCACCGAGCGGCCCGAGAACGTCGCCAGCACCTCCTCGTTCTCCGAGACGCTGCGGCTGCTCGGCTTCTGGGTGATGTACTTCCAGCAGGACGGCCGCCTGGCCATGCCCGGCGCGGCCGCCTACCTCACCAACCCCCTGCCGCTGCTGGCCAGCTTCCTCCTGCCGGTCCTGGCTGCCACCGCCGCCCTCCTGGCCAGGGCACGGGCCCGCGCCCTGGCCGTCCTGCTGCTGGCCGTGGCCGTCCCGGTGATGGTCGGGCTGTTCCCTCCGTCCTCGCCGTCGCCGTTCGGACGGCTGCTGGAGGCCGCCTTCGACCGGGTCCCCGGCACGATCGCGTTCCGGACCACCAACAAGGCCGGGGCCCTGGTCGCCCTGGCCTACGCGCTGCTGGGCGGGCTCGGGGCGGCCGAGCTGGCCGTAAGGGCCAGGACCGAGCGGCCCTGGCGCGCCGCGGCCGCCGCCGCCGTGGCCGTGGTCCTGGCCGTCTCGGTCCTGCCGGCCTGGACCGGGGGGCTGTACCCGATCCGCTACCAGGTCCCCGGCTACTGGCGCGCGCTCGCCGCCGACGTCAACGCCGGCCCCGACGACACCCGGGTCCTGCTCGCCCCTGGGGCCAGCAACACCGCCTACCGCTGGGGCATGGAGGGGCCCGACGACGTCAACCTGTCGCTGCTGTCGCGGCCCTCGGTGGTCCGGACCACCGTGCCCAACGGCTCCTTCGAGCAGACCAACTTCCTCGCCGCCCTGGACCTGCCCCTCAGCACCGGCGACGCCGACCCCAAGGTGGTCGCGGCCATGGCCCGCTACCTGGGCGTGGCCGAGGTCGTGGTCCGCAACGACCAGCGCTGGGAGACCTTCGGGGGGGTGCGGCCCTCGGTGGTGGCGGAGCGGCTGGACGGCGACCGGTCGCTGGACCCGGTCGCCACCTACGGCCGGCCGGGCGAGCACACCGTCGCCCCCGTCTCGGACTTCTACCCGCCCGACCAGGCCCTCGAGGACGCGGCCGTGCCGCCGCTGCGGCGCTATGCGGTGGCCGGGGCCCGGCCGATCGTACGGACCGAGGCGGCCGCCGGCGCGATGCTGGTCGACGGCGACAGCTTCGCCATCCCGTCCCTGGTCAGGCTCGGGCTGGCCCAGGGCGAGCCGGCGTTCCGGCTGCTCGGCTCCGCCACCCCGGCCGAGCTGGCCGCCGCGGTGGCCGACGGGGCCCGGGTGGTGGTGACCGACAGCAACCGGCGGCGGGCCTGGGGGAGCTTCCGGACCGGCCAGAACTACTCCCCCACCCTCGGGGCCGGCCAGCCCCTGCCCACCTCCAGCCTGAGCCTGTTCGGCGACCCCGGCACCCAGACGGTGACCCGCCTGGAAGGGGCCGCGTCGGTGACCGCCACCGGGTCGGGGTCGCTGCTGACCGCGACCCCGTTCGGCAAGCCGGAGTTCGCCTTCGACGGCGACCGGCGAACGGCCTGGACGACCGGCGACTTCGGCGGCGCGGTCGGCCAGTCGGTCGCTCTCCGTCTGGAGAAGCCGGCCGAGGTCGGGGCGATCAGCCTGCGCCCGGTCCTGTCCGAGCCGGGCGTCCAGGTCGCCGGGGTGCGGGTCCGGGTCGACGCCGGCGCCGTCGAGGTCCCGGTGCCGGCCGAGCCCGAGGTCAGGGTGGACCTCCCCGACGCCACCACCTCCTCGGTGACCGTCGAGATCACCCAGGTCCGGGGGGTCGGCCTCAACCCGGTGGGGTTCTGGGAGATCGGCGTGCCCGGGGTGGAGGTCCGCCAGGTCGCCCGCCTGCCCCTGACCCTGCGCCGCCTGGCCGGGGCCCTGTCCCCCGCCGACCGGGACCGGCTGGATGCCGCCCCCATCGACGTGGTCCTGACCAGGGCGGCCGGCGAGGCCGGCGACCGCTTCCACGACGAGGAGCGGGTGCTGGACCGCGAGCTGTGGCTGCCCGCCGGGCGGGAGCTTGAGATCAGCGGGCTGGCCGCGGCCGGGCCGGGCCTGCCCGACCCGGTGGTGGACCGGCTCGCCGGGGCGCCTGGCACGGTGGTGGCCAGCTCCTCCTCCCGCTTCTTCGACGAGGTCGGGGCCCGCGCCTCCCAGGCCCTGGACGGCGACCCGGACAGCGCCTGGGTCCCGGACGGGCGCGGGCCCGGGGAGTGGATCGAGCTGCGCCTGCCCGGCGAGCGCCTCGACCACGTCGACGTGCTCCAGTCCGTGCCCAAGGGGCTGGTCGGAGTGGACGCCATCACCGCCGCCGAGGTCTCGGTCAACGGCGGCGAGCCGTTCCTGGTCAACCTCAGGCAGGGCGAGACCCGGGTCGACTTCCCGGCGGCCAAGGTGCGGCGGCTGCGGCTCACCATCGACAAGGTGGCCGGGCTCGGCGGCCAGGTGCGGATCAGCGAGCTGCGGGCCGGCCGGGCCCGCATCCCGGCGGCCCCGGCCAAGCGGCCCCTGCGCGGCTGCGTCGAGCTTGCCACCGTCGACGGCGAGCCCCTGCAGGTGCGGCTGAAGGGAACGGTCGGCGACCTGGCCGCCGGTAAGGCTCTGCCGGTCAGCGGCTGCGGCGGGCCGCTGCGCCTGGAGGCCGGCGACCACCGCGTCCGCTCGAGCCCCGGCTGGCTGGTCGACCTGCTCGGGTTGTCCTCGCCGGCGCCCGGGTCGCGGCCGGCGCCCGCGCCGGCACCCACGACCGTGGCCGTCACCGACCGGTCGGCGGCCGGCATGACGATCCGGACCGGGGCCGCCGCCGGCCCCTACTACCTGGTCACCGGCCAGGGGTACGACCGGCGCTGGCGGGCCACCATGGACGGGCGCGACCTGGGGCCGCCGCTGCTGCTGGACGGGTACTCGGTCGGGTGGCGGATCACCGACCCCCGGCCCCACCGCTTCGAGGTCGCCTTCGGGCCACAGCGCGCGGCCCGCTGGGCCTCTGTGGCCTCGGCGGCCGGCCTGGTTCTGGTGGTCGTGCTGCTGACCGGGCGGCGGCCGGGACGCGGCGGGGGAGGGCGCCCCGATTGGTGGCCACGCCGGAGGCGGGCATGAGGCCGCGTCTGCGCCAGCGGGCGCTGCTGGACCGGCTGCTGCTGGTCGGAGTGCTGTGGCTGCTCGGCGGCCGGGTCGGGCTGGTCGCGGGGGCCGCGTTCGTCGCCTACGACCTGGTCAGCCGCCCAACCCCGAGAGACCTGCTGGTGCTCGCCGTGCTCCTGCTCGGCCTGGTGCCGCTGGGCGTCCTGGCCCGCGGGCTGCCGGCCGTGGAGGCGGTCGGTCCCGGGTTCGCCGAGGGCAACCTGCCCGTCCACTACCTGGCCGGGGCCGGCCTGGCCCTGCTGGTGGTGGGCGTCCTCCGCGACGTCCGGGCCGGGACGCCCGGGCCCGCGGAGACTCGGCCGGCCGGTCCGGCGGCGCTCCCGGCCCCGCCGGAGGAGCGGCGGGGGCCCCTCCCCACCTCCCGGAAGACCGGCCGGTGACCCCCTCCCGCCCCACCGGAGCAGCGGCGGTGACGCCGGTGGTGTCGGTGGTGGTGCCGACCCGCGACGCCGGCCGGACGATCGAGACCTGCCTGCGCTCGGTCCGGGCCCAGACCTGGCCGGCCCTGGAGCTGATCGTGGTCGACAACGGCTCCACCGACGGCACCTGGGCGGTGGCCCGCCGCCACGCCGACCTGGCCCTGCGCGGCGGGCCGGAGCGCAGCGCCCAGCGCAACCTCGGCATCGCCCACGCCGCCGGCGAGTGGGTCTGCTACGTCGACGCCGACATGGAGCTGGCCCCGGACGTGGTCGAGCGGGCCGTCCTGGCCGGGCAGGCCGCCGGCGCGGTCGGGGTGGCCATCCCCGAGGCGTCGGTCGGGCCGGGGTTCTGGGCCCGCTGCCGCGCCCTGGAGCGGCGCTGCCTGCGCGACGAGCCCGGCCTGCTCTGGCCCCGGCTGGTCCGGACCGGCTACCTGCGGGACACCGGCGGGTTCGCGGTCTGGCTGACCGGCACCGAGGACGCCGAGCTGCACCGGCGCATGCTCGCGGACGGCGTGCCGATCGCCCGGGCCGACGGGCTGATCGTGCACCACGAGGGCCGCCTGACGCTGCGAGGACTGGCCCGCAAGCGCTTCTACTACGGCCGCGGCCTGCTCGCCTACCGGCGGGCCTATCCCGGGGCACTGACCGCCCAGGCCAGGGCCGCGGCCCGCGCGGCCTGGCGGCATCGCCGCCGGCTCCTGGCCGAGCCGGGGGTGGCGGCCGGGATCGTGGTCTTGCGCACCGTCGAGCTGGCCGCCTACGCCGCCGGCGCCCTGGCCGGGCGCCACGACCTCGACGGTCAGGATTCCGCCAGCCGCTCGACCAGCTCGGCCAGCAGCGTCCTGGCGTCCTCCGGGGACAGGTCCCTGGCCCGCACCGACACGGTCGCCGGCCCACCGGCCAGCCCGACCGCACCCACGGCCACCGCCGACCGTCCCCTGGCCACCGGGAAGAACTCCAGCCGGGTCGCCCCCGGCACCCCCCGCCGCCCCAGGTTGGACACCAGCAGCGAGTCCGAGAACCGCCCCACCACCGGCTCCAGTACCCACCCGAACCGCGGCGACCACACCTGATCGAGCGGCTCCGTGGCCCTGGCCATGGCCGCATCCAACGCCCGGCCGACCGGCCCCCCCGCCCGCAGGTCCACCCGCCGGTACCTCGAACGATTCCCCGGAGGCCAGTCAGCAGCCACCCCACCGGCGACAGCCCCTGCCGACCCACCGACCCCGGGCGGGCCGGCCAGGCCGATGTTGACCCCGACCCGCCGCCACGGCCGCCCGAGCCGCGCGTTGTGGGACCCGGCGGCGGCCATCGCGGCCCCGACCAGCCGGGCGGTCACCTCCGGCCCGGACAGGTCAACCTCGGCAACGGCCAGCGCCTCCCGGACGGAGCCCACCAGAGACGGCGCCACCCGGTCGGCCGGCCGGACCAGCCTCCCCACCAGCCCCCGCACCTCCGGCACCAGGGCGGAAGTGGCTCCAACCCTCGGCAGCCCATGGCCGGCCGCCAGGGTGTCCCCGGACCCCCGCGCCCCCGACCCCCGCCCGCGATGCCATCCCGGCCCCAGCCTGAGCCCGCGCTCCACCCCGAGCCCCCGTGGCTCAGGCCCCCGGAGGGGGAGCCTAGCCGAGGGCGGGACGGGGTGCTCGCGGTGGACCAGGGCGGCCAGGAGGGTGACCAGGCTCTGGCCGTCGAAGGCGGCGTGGTGGCAGGCGACCGCCAGGCGGGTTCCGCCCGACCCGGCCACCACTCGGACCGGAGGCTCGGTGGCCAGGTCGAAGGGGGCCACCAGCTGGGGGGCGTCGAGGGGGTCGCCGTCGACGGGCAGCAGCTCCGGCGCTTGGCCGGGGTGCCAGGTCTCGCGGTGCAGGCGGGCCCCGGTCATGGGCACCGCCTGGTGCAGCTCCTCGAGCCGCTCCTGGAGCCGGTCGAGGGGCGCGGCCAGGGTCGCGGCGGCGACCACCGCCCAGGTGGTCCGCCGGTCGGGGAACCGCAGCAGGGCCAGCGCATTGGCCGAGGCCGGCGCCGGTAGATCTGTTCGACGGCCTATCGGCCGGCCTCCACGTCGCCGGGCCTGGCCCGGGGATCAACCGCCCGGCCGCCACCACGGTGGCCGGGCTCGACCGCCGGGTCGCGCGGAACACCCAGGAACAGCACCGTCGGCGAGCAGACCGCGACCCGCCGTGCGAGCCCATCCAGCGGGCGGCACCACGGGCGCCGGCTCCACTCGCGCGCGAACCCGAGGGGGTGCAGCCCATACCTGAACCGCCGGCTGCGGTTGAGCTCCGCGAGAAGGGAGCGGAGGCGGTAGCGCAGGACGTGGGTCGGGTCCATGTGGGCGTGGGGGAACAGCCGGTTCGGCACCGTCAGGATCATCCTGCTGAGGGCGACCGATTCCAGCGCATCAAGCGTGGCCCGCAGCTCACGGTTCGAGACGTGCTCGATGAGCTCGCTGCCGAAGACCACGTCCACCCGGTCCAGCGACTCCCCCAGACGCGTCACCGGGGCGCAGATGACCTGGTCGTAGGCCCCAGTGGCCTCGGCCCGGCGGCACAGGACCGGGTCATGGTCCAGGCCGACCACACGGCCCGCCCGGCGCCGCAGGGCCGGGCCGTACAGGCCCGAGCCGCAGCCGGCGTCCAGGACTGAGGTGGCCCCGGGTAGCTCGCGGTCGATCAGGGCGACCATCCGGTCGTCCACCCGGCGATCCAGGTAGCGCCGGGTGAGCTCGTGGTCGATGCCCTCCGCCATGCCGGCTGGGAGTCTACGATGACCGGCAGTGCAACCGGAGGCGCCCGCGGGAGCGGAGACGAGCACATGAACGGCCATGTCCAGGACGAGCTGGCCGCGCTGGTGGCCGGGGAGCTGTCGCCCTTGGCGGCGAAGGCCGTGCATGCGCATCTGGCCACCTGCGACCAGTGCCGAGTCGAGCTGGCCGCGGTGACCTTCGCGACCGGCGAGCTGCGCGCGGCGGCCCGGCTGCCGTTCGCCGACCCGGACGAGCTGCCGCCCCTGAACCTCCCGGTTACCGAGCCCGAGCGGGTCGGGCCGGCGGCGGTCGTGGTCGCCGCCACCGACGACGGGCACGACCCGGCCTACCAGGCGACCCGCCAGGCCGCGTTCGCCGTCGCGGCCAGGGAGGGCGCCCGGGTGGTGCTGTTCGACCGTTCCCCCGAGCTCTACCTGGTCGATCCCTACGAGCGGGCCCGGGCGAACGGCGGCCCGAGGAGCTCGCTGCTCAGCCAGCGCACGGCCAGCCGCGTCGGCCGGGCGTACCTGGCCGAGCAGCTGACCGAGGCGGAGCGGCTGGGGCTCGACGGGGCCGCCTGGGTGGCCCGCGGCCACGGCCCCAGCGCCCTGGCCGCGGCCTGCGAAGTCCTCGACGCCGAGCGGGTGGTGCTCCCGGCCACCCTGGCCGCCCCGCCCCTGATCGACCGGGTTCGTGGCCACACCCTGGCCGCCTTCCGCCGCCGCGTTCCTGCAAGGATCCTTCTCGCCAAGGTGGATGGGACACTGGTCGAGTAGTCGTTCACGAAGCACGTTCAAGCGGCCTCTGGCAGACTGCCCGGATGCGCGAGCTCGACTACCTTCAGGCGCTGCGCGACGAGGGCACGGCGCTGGCCACGGCGGCCCGGCAGGGGCTCGACCCGCCCGTGCCGGCGTGCCAGGGGTGGACCCTGGCCGATCTGGTCCTGCACACCGGCATGGTCCACCGGCACAAGCTGGAGATCGTCCGCGGGCGCCTGGCCGAGCCGCCCAGCCCGTGGCCGCCGCCCGCTCCGCCCCGGGCCGAGCTGCTCGGATGGTACGAGCAGGGGCTGGAGGAGCTGCACACCGTGCTCGAGGACGCCGACCCCGAGACGCGGGTGTGGACCTTCTACCGGCCCGACCAGACGGCCGGCTTCTGGCGCCGGCGCATGGCCCAGGAGACGGCCGTGCACCGGGTCGACGCCGAGAGCGCCCATGGCGACTTCCGGCCGGTGCCGGCCGCGCTGGCCGCGGACGGGGTGTCGGAGCTGTTGGAGGTGTTCCTGGCCCCCCATGCCGAGGGGGAGCCGGTGGGGGGCCGCGGTGAGTCGCTGCACCTGCACGCCACCGACACCGAGGGCGAGTGGCGGCTGCGGCTGCTCCCGGCCGGGGTCGAGGTCGGCCGAGGCCACGCCCAGGCGGACGCCACCGCCAGTGGCGAGGCTTCCGACCTGCTGCTGTTCCTCTGGGGCCGCGGCCCAGCCGATCCCCTGGAGCGCTCCGGCGACCCGGCCCTGCTGCCCCGGGTCAGGGAGCTGGCGGCCGCGGCCACCCAATAGCCGTGGAGCTCCGCGAGGTCCTGCGCCGCCGGCGCATGGTGCGCCGCTTCGACCCGCGGCCGCTCCCGGCCGAGGTGCTGGACCGCATCCTCCACAGCGCCACCCGGGCCCCGTCGGCCGGGTTCAGCCAGGGTCTCGACCTGCTGGTCCTGGAGGGCCGCGACCCGGTGAGCTGGTTCTGGCGGGTCACCGCCGACCCGCGCTTCGGCAAGCCCTACAGCACCGCCGAGCCACCGGTGATCGTCCTCGTTCTCTCCGACAAGCAGGCCTACCTCGACCGCTACAGCGCGCCCGACAAGGCCGGGCTGGGCATGGACAACGAGGAGGGCTGGCCCGTCCCCTACTGGGACCTGGACGCGGCCATGGCGGTGATGCTCATGCTGCTGACCGCCGTGGACGAGGGCGTCGGCGCCTGGTGGTTCGGCGTCTTCCACGGCGCCGAGGCGCTGCTCCGTGACCTCGGCGTGCCCCAGGGGCGACGGCTCGTTGGGGCGGTCGCCCTCGGCTGGCCGGCGGCCGACGATCGCCCGGGCGGCTCGGCCCTGACCCGCCCCCGCCATCCCGTCGACCAGATC
>Ga0081538_10006129_pt1 | contig 10670 bp, 10 predicted proteins | sample TabmetS5T2R1_FD_71022 | JGI IMG/M metagenome (GOLD analysis project Ga0081538, IMG submission 71022) | Tabebuia heterophylla rhizosphere microbial communities from the University of Puerto Rico - S5T2R1 | ecosystem: Host-associated > Plants > Roots > Rhizosphere ...
GGGGGCGGATCAGCAGCGGCGGCCGGGGCCGGTGCGGCGAGCAGCGCGGCGGCGGCGCCGGCGGCCCGGACGGCGCGCAGGCGCGCGCCACGGTCGGTGGTCGTCATCGGGACCTCGCTTCGTCGGGAGCGGTTGGTCCGGCGGCGGGGGGAACCTGCAGGCCGCCGGAAGCCGGGACACGCTAGCAATGGGGGCATGAGCGCCCTGCTCACCGCCCGGCTGCGCCTCGACCCCTGGACGGCCGAGCATGGCGGGATGCTGGCCCGGCTCGCGGCGATGCCCGAGATCATGCGCCACGTCGGCACCGGCGCCGTCTGGACGCCGGCCGAGGCGGAGGAGCGCAGCGCCCGGATGCTCGTGCACTGGCGCACGCACGGCTTCGGCTGGCGCGCCGCGATCGAGCGCGCGAGCGGCCGCACGATCGGGCTGATCGCGCTCAACCGCGCTGGCCCCGACATCCCCGAGCTCGCCGAGGAGGACCACGAGATCGGCTGGTGGATCGAGCCGGCCGCCTGGCGCAACGGCTATGCGACCGAGGGCGGCCGGGCAATCGTCGAGGAGGCGTTCGACCGGCTCGGCGCGCCGAGCGTCGTCGCCCGCGTCCGGCCGGCGAACACCGCCTCGCTGCGCGTGTGCGCCGCGCTCGGCCTCCAGCCGGAGCGCGACGCCGTCGACCGCTACGGCCTGGCCATCCGGATCCTCCGGCGTCAGAAACCCCAGAAAGCCGATCGGATTCATGTAGCATCGGTCGCATGAGCGTCACCGATGAGCTGATCCGCAACAACCAGGCCTATGCGGCCGGCTTCGACAAGGGCGCGCTCCCGCTGCCGCCCGCTCGCAAGGTCGCGATCGTCGCCTGCATGGACGCCCGCCTCGACCCGTACGCGGCGCTCGGCCTCAGCGAGGGCGACGCGCACGTGATCCGCAACGCGGGCGGCGAGGTGACCGACGACGCGATCCGCTCGCTCGCGATCTCCCAGCGGCTGCTCGGAACCGAGGAGATCGTCCTGATCCACCACACCGACTGCGGGATGCTCACGTTCACCGACGACGAGTTCAAGCGGTCGATCCAGGACGACACCGGCATCCGGCCCGAGTGGGCGGCGGAGGCGTTCGACGACCTCGACGCCGACGTGCGCCAGTCGATCGCGCGGATCGAGGCGAGCCCGTTCATCCCCCGCAAGGACAGCATCCGCGGCTTCGTCTACGAGGTGGAGACCGGCCGCCTGCGCGAAGTGACCTGATCGCTCGGGTTCGAACCGCGCGGCTAGCATCCGGGCGGCGATGCACGTCCTGCTGCCCGACGGCACCCGCAAGGAGCTCGACGACGGCGCCACCGGCGCCGATCTCGCCGCGGCCATCGGGCCCGGCCTGGCCCGCGCCGCGCTCGCGATCAAGTCGAACGGGCACCTGCGCGACCTCGCGCGCCCCCTGGCCGACGGCGAGCAGGTCGAGATCGTCACCGACCGCTCGCCCGAGTCGCTCGAGCTGATCCGCCATGACACCGCGCACGTGCTCGCCGCCGCGGTGCTCGACCTCTACCCGGGCACGAAGATCTCGATCGGCCCGCCGATCGAGGACGGCTTCTACTACGACTTCGAGTTCCCCGACGGCGTCACCGTCTCCGACGGCGACCTCGCCGCGCTCGAGGAGAAGATGCGCGACCACGTCAAGGCCGAGGAGCCGTTCACCCGCGAGGACGTCAGCGTCGACGAGGCGCTCGACCGGTTCCGCGCCGACGACCAGCCGTACAAGGTCGAGCTGATCGAGGACCTGGTGCGCGACGAGGGCGTCGACACGGTCTCGCTCTACACCAATGGCCCGTTCACCGACCTGTGCCGCGGCCCGCACGCGCCGAGCACGGGGCGCATCAAGGCGTTCAAGCTGCTCTCGCTCGCCGGCGCGTACTGGCGCGGCGACGCGAGCCGCCGGATGCTCACCCGCATCTACGGCACGGCGTTCCACTCGAAGAAGGACCTCGAGGCGCACCTCCACCGGCTCGAGGAGGCCCGCGCTCGCGACCACCGCAAGCTGGGCCGCGAGCTCGGGCTCTTCATGTTCTCCGAGCTCTCGCCGGGGATGCCGTTCTGGCAGCCCGACGGGATGGTCGTGCTCAACGCGCTGACCGAGCTGTGGCGGCGCGAGAACGCGGCGCGCGGCTACCGGGAGGTCAAGACGCCGATCCTCTACGACGCCGAGCTGTTCCGCATGTCGGGGCACTGGGACGTGTACCGGGACAACATGTACTTCACCGAGGTGGAGGAGCGGACCATGGGCCTGAAGCCCATGAACTGCCCGGCGCACATCCAGCTCTACAAGGACGCGCGTCACTCCTACCGCGACCTGCCGATCCGCTACTCCGAGGCGGGACTCGTCCACCGCCACGAGCCGAGCGGCACGCTGCACGGCCTCCTCCGCGTCCGCCACATCACGCAGGACGACGCCCACATCTTCTGCGCCGAGGACCAGATCGAGGACGAGGTCAACCGCTGCCTCGACTTCGGCTACGCGATCTACGACACGTTCGGGTTCGAGCCGCGCCTGGAGCTCTCGACCCGGCCCGAGAAGCGGATCGGCGCCGAGGAGATGTGGGACCGCGCCGAGGCGGCGCTCGAGCGCGCGCTGGAGCAGCGCGGCGTCGAGTACGACCTCAACCCCGGCGACGGCGCCTTCTACGGCCCGAAGATCGACCTGCACATGACCGACACGATCGGCCGCTCGTGGCAGCTCGGCACCGTCCAGCTCGACTACGTGATGCCCGAGCGCTTCGAGCTCACCTACACCGGCGCCGACAACGCCGACCACCGCCCGGTGATGATCCACCGCGCGCTGATGGGCTCGTTCGAGCGCTTCATGGGCATCCTGATCGAGCACTACGCCGGCGAGTTCCCGCTCTGGCTGGCGCCGCTGCAGGCGCTGGTGCTGCCGGTGTCGGACCGCCACCTCGACTATGCCGCCGAGGTCGCGGAGCGGCTCTCCGCCGACGGGCTGCGCGTGCGCGTCGACGACCGCGGCGAGTCGATCGGGCGCAAGATCCGCGACGCCGAGCTCGCGAAGGTCCCGTACATGCTCGTCGTGGGCGACCGCGAGGCCGAGTCGGGGGCCGCCGCGCTGCGGCGCCATCGCGAGGGCGACCTCGGCACGCTGGCCCTGGAGGAGATCGCCGCGCGGCTCTCCTCAGAGGTGGGGGCCGGTTATACTCCGAGCCATTGATCACGCGTTCCCATACCGTGCGGCGCCCCGCTTGACGGCCCGTCGCACCATCATCGCCTAGTGCCGGTCCCCAGAAGGTTCGACCGGCAGCCGCCGGAGCGCGACACCACCCGCATCAACGAGCGCATCCGCGTTCCCGAAGTGCGCCTCATCGACGAGAACGGCCAGCAGGTCGGGATCATGAAGACCGCCGAGGCGCTCCGGTATGCGCAGAGCCACGAGCTGGATCTGGTGGAGGTCGCCCCCGACGCCAAGCCGCCCGTCTGCCGGGTGCTCGACTACTCGAAGTACAAGTACGAGCAGACCCAGAAGCAGAAGGCCGCGCGCAGGCACCAGCAGCAGATCAACGTCCGGGAGATCAAGTTCCGGCCGAAGATCGCCCAGCACGACTACGACACCAAGAAGGGCCACGTCGAGCGCTTCCTGCGCGCCCGCGACAAGGTGAAGGTCACGATCATGTTCCGTGGCCGCGAGATGGCCCACCCCGAGCGGGGGGAGATGATCCTCAACCGCCTCGCGGAGGAGCTCGAGGACCTCGCGGTCGTAGAGCAGCGGCCGCAGCAGGACGGCCGCAACATGACGATGATGCTCGCACCGGGCAAGCCGGGCGCCGCGGAGAAGTAGTCCCGCGCGGCGCCCGCCGAGGCCGGCCCGCGCCCGCTCGTTTCCAGGATCGTCGAAACGCGAGGGCATCGGCGCCGGCGCCGCTACGGTCGCCGGACCTTGGCACTGGAGCGGGAGGACGGGCAGACGGCGGCCGAGTATCTCGGCGGCCTGCTCGTGGTGGCACTGATCATCGCCCTGCTCGCCTCCGGCGGCGTCGGGTCGACGATCGCCGGCGAGGTGGAGCGTCTGGTCTGCGAGATCGGCGGCGGCGAGTGCGGCGAACAGCCCGCCGGCGCCCCCGTGCGCTCCACCGTGGCGCCGCTGCGCTCCACCGCGGCGCCCGACGGCCCGCCGGACGGGCCGGCGATCCCGAACGGCCCGCTCGTCGTGCTCCCGTTCCCGGGCTCGTTCTCGGTCACCTGCGGCGTCGGCGACGGCAGCGAGCGGGAGTGCAAGTCGCCCGACGGGGCGGGCGTGCGCGTGAAGGGCAGCGGCACCGTCACCGCCGAGCGCTCGGACACCAGCCTCGACGGCAGCGGCTGCCCGCAGCAGACGCTGTCGCTGTCGACGACGCTCCAGCTCGAGTACTCCGGCACGAAGGAGCGCGGCAAGGCCAGCGGTGAACTGGCCGCCTACATCGGCACGAAGAGCAAGTACGCCGTGACCGTCTCGCCCGACCAGGCTGAGAACATCGAGCAGGGCGGGCGGCGTCCGCCGAACCCGCTCGACCCCCGGACGCTGGCGCGCGGCGAGAGCGTCCAGATGTCCAAGGAGTTCTACGAGGGCCTCGGGCTCTCGGGCGACTACGGCGCCATGCAGGCGCAGCTCGGCTACGAGAAGGGGCGGCGCGTCAGCTCCGGCGTGACGCGCGTCGACGCCCAGACCGTGCGGGTGTACGTGGGCGACGACGACTTCGTCCGCCACGCGCTGGCAGTCGGCGTCGGCAACGACGACTTCGGCGCGGACATCGGCTTCGAGAAGGAGATCAGCGACGGCAAGCTGCGCGCGATCGACATCGACGTCTCCACGGCCGCGGGCTGGGAGGCGTACCAGCGCTTCGTGACCAGCGGGCGCCTGCCCGATGGCGGGACGCCCGGCACCACGAACCCCACGGACGCGACCACCCGCAAATACAGCGACTCGGCCAAGCTGGAGGGCCACCTCGGCGACTTCAAGCTCGGCGGCCAGTTCAAGGACGCCGAGGGCAACTACTCCGAGACGCGGTCGGCGAACGGCGACGTCGAGCGCAACCTCGCGATCCGGTACAACGACCTCGGCCTCGAGGTGACGACGCGCGAGGACGCCCGCGGCAACCCGACCGGCGAGCGCACGTACGCGCTCAACCTGCAAGGGGTGGATCCCGACCGCTACTCCAGGTTCCAGGAGCTGAACTTCGGTGACCCGACGCCGCCGCCGGACGGCAACGTGCGCTGGGAGTTCTCCGGAGACGACCTGATGGCCATGCGCACCCAGGCGCTCGAGCAGCTTGCCCACCAGATGGAGCTGCGCGGCGCCGATCCGCGACCGACCGCCGACGAGGTCGCGGAGAACCTCGAGCGCAACCACGGCGTGATCAAGTACGGACCCCACGACGTCGTGTACGAGCCCGAGGGCCTGGCGGGCATGCTCGCCAACGCGCGCACGCCGGAGGAGGTGCTCGAGAGCCTCTACCGGATCGGCGGCGGCGATCCGAACACGCTCCTGGCCGGCCCCCTCACGGAGTTCGTGCTCGCGAACGCATACGCGGCCGGCGAGGAGAATCCGACCGAGCGCGGCCGCCTTCCCGGCGACATCCGCGAGCCGCGCTGCGGCCGATGACCCCGCGCCGACTCGCTAGACTGCTGCGCTCGTCATGCCCAAGATGAAGTCGCACTCCGGCGCGAAGAAGCGCTTCAAGAAGACGGCCACCGGCAAGCTGAAGTCGCGGCCGGCGTTCTCGAGCCACATCCTCGAGAAGAAGTCGCCGAAGAAGAAGCGCAACCTGGCACTGGAGAAGACGGTCGCCAAGGCCGACCGCAAGACCGTCACCAGGCTGCTGGGAGGGAACGGGCGATGACCCGCGTCAAGCGCTCCGTCCACGCGCGCAAGAAGCGCCGCGCGACGCTCGAGCGGGCCAAGGGCTACCGCGGCGACGCGCACAGCTCGTACAAGCGGGCGAAGGAAGCGGTGATGAAGGCGGACGCGTACGCGTACCGCGACCGCCGCAACCGCAAGCGCGACTTCCGCCGCCTCTGGATCACCCGCATCAACGCCGCCGCGCGCCAGAACGGCATGAGCTACGGCACGTTCATGCACGGCCTCAAGCTGGCCGGGATCGAGGTCGACCGCAAGGTGCTCGCGGACATCGCCGTGCGCGACGCCGACACGTTCCGCCGATTTGCCGAGGCCGCCCGGGAGGCGTTGCCGGAAGCCTGACGGCTGAACGCACACCAAAGCACTCACCGGGCGCCCCTTCTCGCAGGACGGGCGCCCTTTTTGTTGGCATATGACGATCACGAGCCCCCACAACGAACAGCTCAAGCAGGTACGGAAGCTCGCGGGACGCAAGTGGCGCGACAAGACGCGCACGTTCGTGGCGGAGGGTGAGGACCTGATCGACGCGGCCCAGGCCGCCGGCTGGGCGCCGGAGCTGCTGCTGTGCGAGGCCGGCTCGGGGCTCGCGGGCGATGAGGTCGCCCCGCATCTCCTGCGGCAGGTGTCCCAGCTCGGCTCGGGCACGCGCGCGCTCGCCGTCTACCCGCAGCGCTGGGCGCCCGCGCCCGCCGGGCCGGTGTGCGTCGCGCTCTGGGGCGTCAACGACCCCGGCAACGTCGGCACCGTCCTGCGGTCGGCGCTCGCGTTCGGCGCGGGCAGCGTCGCCCTCGGGCCGGGCACGGCCGACCCCTATGGCTCCAAGGCGGTGCGGGCGTCGATGGGTGCGATCTTCGCCGTGCCGGTCGTGCGCGTCGCGCGTGTGGAGGAGCTGCCCGGCCGCACGGTCGCGCTGGCGGCGCGTCAAGGACGGCCGCTTGCGGAGCTCGACGCGCCTGAGCTGACGCTCGTTGTCGGCGCCGAGCGCGAGGGCCTGCCGGTCGACGTCGCCGCGGCGTGCGACGAGACGGCCCACATCCCGATCGCCTCGGAGTCGCTCAACGCGGCGATGGCGGCGACCATCGGCCTCTACGAAATGACTAGGGTGGCGCGCGCATGAGGGAGCGGATCGAGCAACTGCAGGCCGACGGCGCCGCCGCGATCGCCGCGGCCGCCGGCACCGCCGAGCTGGAGGAGGCGCGGATCGCCTTCCTCGGCCGCAAGGCCGAGCTCCCCAACCTGCTGCGCGGCGTCGCCGAGCTCCCGCCCGCGGAGCGCGGCGCGGTCGGCCGCGCCGCCAACGAGGCGCGCAAGGCGCTCGAGGCGGCGGTCGAGGCGCGCCGGGCGGAGCTCGCGCGCGGGGAGCTCGACGCCCGCCTCGCCGCCGACGCCGTCGACGTCACGCTCCCCGGCACGCCCGCGATCCCGGTCGGCCGGCTGCACGTGATCACGGCGATGCGGCGCGAGATCGAGGACATCTTCCTCGGCCTGGGCTTCCGCGTCGCCGAGGGGCCCGAGATCGACACGGTCTACTACAACTTCGACGCGCTCAACCACTCGCCGCAGCACCCGTCGCGGCTGAAGTCCGACACGTTCTACACGACCGATGGGGCCGTCCTGCGGACGCACACGTCGCCGATGCAGGTACGCGCGATGGAGCTTGTGCCGCCGCCGCTCTACATCATCGTGCCGGGCCGCACATACCGGCCCGACAGCGACGCCACGCACACGCCGCAGTTCCACCAGGTCGAGGGTCTGGCGGTCGACGAGGACATCACGCTCGGCGACCTCCAGGGCACGCTGCTGGCGTTCGCGCGCGGGGTCTTCGGCGACGACCGCGAGGTCCGCTTGCGGCCGCACTTCTTCCCGTTCACCGAGCCGAGCGTCGAGTGCGACGTCTCCTGCTTCAACTGCGAGTCGGGCTTCCTGCACGACGGTTCGCGCTGCCACCTCTGCAAGGGCACCGCCTGGATCGAGATCCTCGGCTCCGGGATGGTCGACCCGAACGTGTTCGGCTATGTCCGCGAGCATGGCTATGACCCGGAGCGCATACAGGGCTTCGCGTTCGGCATGGGGATCGAGCGGATCGCCTTCCTCAAGCACGGGGTCCGCGACCTGCGGCTGATGTACGAGAACGACCTGCGCTTCCTGGAGCAGTTCGGATGAGGCTGCCGCTCCTCTGGCTGCACGACTACTGCGACCCGGGCCTCGACCCGTTCGCCCTTGCGGAGCGGCTGGCGCTCACCGGCACCGAGGTCGAGCGCGTGCACACGCACGGCGTCACGGCGCTGGAGCACTTCGTCGTCGGCAAGGTCCTGAGCGCCGAGCGGCACCCGGACGCCGACCGGCTGACCGTCTGCGTGGTGGAGACGGGCGACGGCGAGCCGTCGCAGATCGTCTGCGGCGCGCCGAACGTCGCCGCCGGGCAGACGGTCGCGGTGGCGCGGCCGGGCGCGGTGATGCCCGACGGGACCAAGCTCGGGCGGGCCAAGCTGCGCGGCGTCGAGTCCAACGGCATGATCCTGGCCGAGGACGAGCTCGCGATCGGTGTCGACCACTTCGAGATCCTCGTGCTCGACGGCGGGCTCCAACCGGGCACGCCGCTCGCCGACGTGCTGCCGATCGCGACCGATGTGCTCGAGCTCGAGATCACGCCGAACCGGCCCGACTGCCTCGGCGTCTACGGCGTCGCGCGCGAGGTCGGCGCCGCGACCGACGCCCCGCTCGCGCCGCCGCCGTGGTCGGGCGACGAGCATCCGGAGGGCGACTCGATCCCCGGCTTCGCGGTCGAGGTGCGCGATCCCGACCTGTGCCCGCGCTTCACCGGGCGGCTGTTCGAGGACGTGCGGATCGGGCCGTCGCCGCCGTGGCTGAAGGCGCGCCTGATGGCCGCCGGCCAGCGCCCGATCAGCAACGTCGTCGACATCACGAACTACGTGATGCTGCTGACGGGGCAGCCGATGCACGCGTTCGACGCCGACCTCGTCGCGGGCGGCCGGCTGGTCGTGCGGCGCGCGCAGGACGGCGAGAAGATGACGACGCTCGACGACGTCGAGCGCACGCTCGACTCGGACACATGCGTGATCGACGATGCGGACGGTCCGACGTCGATCGCGGGGATCATGGGCGGCGCCCGCTCGGAGGTGCGCGACGGGACGACGCGCGTGCTGATGGAGGCGGCGACCTGGAACGGGCCGAACATCCAGCGCACGTCGACGCGGCTCGGCCTGCGCACCGAGGCGTCGGGGCGGTTCGAGAAGCAGCTGCAGCCCGAGCAGGGCATCGACGGCCAGGCCGTCGCTGCGAAGCTGATGGTCGAGCTGTGCGGGGCGCGTGCGGTCGGCGGCACGATCGACGTCGGCGGGGCCGGTCCGGAGCCGGTGACGGTGCGGTTGCGGGATGACCGCACCCAGCGGCTGCTCGGCGCCCCGGTGCCGCGCGCCGACGCCGCGCGCATCCTCGAGCGCCTCGGCTTCGGCGTCGCCGAGGCCGGCGACGGGCTCGACGCCGCCGTCCCGTACTGGCGCCGCGACGACGTCTACCGCGAGGCCGACCTGATCGAGGAGGTCGCGCGCATCTGGGGCCTCGACCGCATCCCGGCGACGTTGCCGTCGCGTCGCGGGGCGGTCGGCCGGCTCGCGCCCGAGCAGCGCCTGCGCCGCCGCGCCGAGGATGCGCTGGTCGGCGCCGGGCTGTCGGAAGCGGTCGGCTGGAGCTTCAACTCGCGCCATGTCGCACCCAAGCTGGGGCTGCCGGACGACGCCGTCGAGCTCGACAACCCGATGTCCGAGGAGCAGGCGGTGATGCGCACGACGCTGCTCGGCTCGCTGCTCGAGGCCCTGCACCGCAACACGTCGCGCGGGGTGCCCGACGTCCGGCTGTTCGAGTACGGCGCCGTCTACCATCCGGGCTCGAGCGACGCGCCGACCGGCAACCCGTGGTATCCGCGCGGCGACCCCGACCTGCCGGTCGAGCGCACGCATATCGGCGCGCTGATGACGGGTCGGGTCCGGCCGGCGAGCTGGGGCGACGGCGAGCCGCCGCGCGGGGACTTGTTCGCCGCCAAGAGCGTGCTCGAGGCGCTGATGCGCGCGCTGCGCGTGGAGTTCAGCGTCGAGCCGTCCTCCGATCGGCCGTTCCTGCACCCGCGCCGCCGCGCGACCGTGCGCGTCGCCGACCACGACGCGGGCTGGCTTGGAGAGCTGCACCCGTCGGTCGCCGCGCAGTGGGACCTCGACGGCGTCGCGGGCTTCGAGCTCGACTTCGGCGTGCTCGCGGGCGCCGCCACCGGCGTGCCGCGCTACGAGGACCTGACGTCGTTCCCCGCGGTCCGCTGGGACCTCGCCGTGACGGTCGGCCGCGACGTCCCGTCGGCGCGCGTCGTCGACGCGGTGCGCGGCTCGGCCGGTGCGCGGCTGTCGCACGTCCAGGTGTTCGACGTCTACGAGGGCCCGCAGGTCGGCCCGGACAAGAAGTCGCTCGCCCTGCACCTGGAGTTCCGCGCGCCCGACCGGACGCTGACCGAGGACGAGGTGCGCGAGCTCGTCGACAACATCCTCGCCGCGCTTCGCGACCAGCTCGGGGCCGAACACCGTGGCTAGGGTCGCCGTGCTCGGCGCCAGCGGCTACGCGGGCGCGGTCGCGGCGATGCTCGTCCACCGCCACCCGTTCTTCGAGCTCGCGCACGTGACCGCGCGCTCGGAGGCGGGGCAGCGGCTCGACGACATCCACCCGCGCACGCGGGTGCCGCTGGAGCTCGAGCCGTGGGACGCCGACCGCCA
>Ga0081538_10006130_pt1 | contig 10669 bp, 13 predicted proteins | sample TabmetS5T2R1_FD_71022 | JGI IMG/M metagenome (GOLD analysis project Ga0081538, IMG submission 71022) | Tabebuia heterophylla rhizosphere microbial communities from the University of Puerto Rico - S5T2R1 | ecosystem: Host-associated > Plants > Roots > Rhizosphere ...
CGGCGAGACCGCCGCCGCCCCGCTCGGCGACGTCCCCGACGCCACCGCCGCCGCGCTCGAGGCCGAGGGCGACCTGCCCGAGTCGGTCGACTGCCCGGCCGAGTAGGTCGCGCCGCCTAGAGCGTCTCGCGCACCCGCGCCACGGCGTGCGCGGGAGTGCCGTGCCAGGGCCGGCCGTGGCCGGGGAGGACAACCTCGGCCTGGATCGGTTCGAGCCTGGCGAGCGAGTCGGCGGTCTGCTGATTGGAGACGTTGAGCGCGCGCGGCATCAGCCGCGGGCCGGTGGCGCGGGTGATCACGTTCAGGGTGCAGAACGCGTCGCCCACGAACAGCGCGTTGTGCGAGGGAAAGTGGATCGCGCAGTGCCCGACCGTGTGCCCGGGCGTGTGGATCGCGCGCGGGCTGCCGGGGACGTCGAGCACGTCCCCGTCGGCGTAGGTCTCCGCCCCCTCCACCTTCGGCTGCTTAAACGCCCCGCGCCGACCGAAGTGGACGAGCAGGCGATACGTGTTCGGGTGCAGCAGGTATGGCAACAGGTGGATCGGGCTCGCGTCGCCGGTCTTGGGCCGCGGCCTGGCGAGCGTCGGCTCGTCCTCGGCGCCGATCAGCACCCGTGCGCCGGCCGCGCGCAGGTCGAGCGCAATCCCGGTGTGGTCCGAGTCCGAGTGGGTGAGCACCAGCGCCGAGACGTCGGCCGGCGTGTGCCCGATCGCCGCCAGGTCGGCCTCCAGCGTGTCGGCGAAGCCCGGCACCCCGGCGTCGACGGCGGTCAGCTCGCCGTCGGTCTCGACCAGGTACCAGTTGACGAGCTCCGACCCGAGCCCGTAGACGCGAGGGACGATCTCGACCGGTCCTTCCATGGGTGAGGTTCTACTACTTGCCGGGCAGGGCTACGATCCGCTCATGGCCACCGCGACCGCCCAGGCCCTGTCGGAGACCGCGCGCGCCTTTATCGAGCGCGGCCCGCACAAGCTGCTGATCGGCGGCGAGGCGGTCGACGCGGCCGACGGCCGCACCTTCGAGACGATCGACCCGGCGACCGGCGAGCCGATCTGCGAGGTGGCCCACGCCGGACCGGAGGACGTCGACCGCGCGGTGACGGCCGCGCGCGCCGCGCTCGAGGGGCCGCTGAAGAAGGTGAGCCCGTCCAAGCGCTCGGGGCTGATGTACAAGCTCGCCGAGCTGATCAAGGCCAACGGCGAGGAGCTCGCCGAGCTCGAGTCGCTCGACAACGGCAAGCCGCTGGCGCACGCGGGCGGCGACATCGCCGCGGCCGTCAACCACCTGCGCTACTACGCGGGCTGGCCGACGAAGATCGAGGGCGAGACGATCCCGGTCTCCGCCCGCGACGTGCTCTGCTACACGCTGCGCGAGCCGGTCGGCGTCTGCGCGCAGATCGTGCCGTGGAACTACCCGCTGGTGATGGCGATCTGGAAGGTGGCCCCGGCGCTCGCCGCCGGCTGCCCGCTGATCCTCAAGCCCGCCGAGCAGACGCCGCTGACCGCGATCCGGCTCGGCGAGCTGGCGCTGGAGGCCGGCTTCCCCGAGGGCGTGGTGAACGTGCTCACAGGCGACGGAGAAACGGGCGCGGCGATGGTCGATCACCCGGGCGTCGACAAGGTTGCCTTCACGGGCTCGACCGCCGTCGGGCGCGAGATCGGCGCCAAGTGCGGTCGCTCGCTCAAGCGGGTGACGCTGGAGCTGGGCGGAAAGTCGCCCAACATCATCCTCCCCGACGCCGATCTCGAGCAGGCGATCCCCGGCTCCTTCCAGGGCATCTACTTCAACTCCGGCCAGTCGTGCAACGCGGGTTCGCGCCTGCTGGTGCACGCCGACCTCTACGACGAGGTGATCGAGCGGATGGCCGGCTACGCGCGCGACGCGAAGGTCGGCCCGGGACTCGATCCCGACTCGGACTTCGGCCCGCTCGTCTCCGCCGAGCAGTTCGAGCGCGTTGCCGGCTACATCGACTCGGGCCTCGAGGAGGGCGCCGAGGCCGTCGCCGGGGGCAGGCCCGACGGCGACAGCTCGAACAGCGGCTACTTCGTCGATCCGACGCTGTTCACCGGCGTCGAGGACGGGATGAAGATCGCGCGCGAGGAGATCTTCGGGCCGGTGCTGGTGGCGCAGCCGTTCGAGAGCCTCGAGGAGGTGGCGGCGCGCGCCAACGACACCGAGTACGGCCTCGCCGCGGGCCTGTGGACGCGCGACATCTCAAGCGCGCACAAGCTGGCGGGAATGCTCCAGGCGGGCGTCGTCTACGTCAACACCTGGGGCGGCGGCGACCCGGCGCAGCCGTTCGGCGGCTACAAGGCGTCGGGAATCGGGCGCGAGAAGGGCCACGCCAACCTCGACGCCTACCTCGAGATCAAGACGGTCTGGACGCAGCTATAGGCTGTCGGGAAGCGCATGGTCGAACCGCCCGCACCGGTCGAACCGCCGCCCGCCGAGCCGACGCCTCCAGCCGGCGACGCGTACCCGGCCACCCTCTCGGTGGACTATCCCGACCGCGACCTCGATCGCGTCTCGACGGGCTTTCGCATCTTCACGGTGATCCCGATCGCGATCGTCCTCGCCACGCTCGCCCGCGCCGCCATCCTCTTCATCTCGGTTCTCTTGATGCTCGTCTTCCGCCGCAAGTACCCGCGCTGGTGGTACGACTGGAACCTGCAGTGGACCCGCTTCGCAAGTCGAGTCGTCGCCTACCTGTTCCTGCTGGACGACCGCTACCCGTCCACCGACGAGGAGCAGTACGTCCACATCGAGTTCCCCTATCCCGACGCCGAGCGCGACGTGAGCCAGTTCATGCCGCTGGTCAAGTGGCTGCTGGCGATCCCGCACCTCATCGTCCTTTTCTTCCTCACGATCGGCGCGATCTTCGCCGCCATCTTCGCCTGGTTTGCGATCGTGTTCACGGGCCGCTACCCCCGCGGCTTCTTCGACTACGTCGAGGGCGTGATGCGCTGGCACCTGCGGGTGCAGGCCTACGCCTTCATCCTCGTCACCGACCAGTACCCGCCCTTCCGGCTGCGGCCCTAGCGCCCGCTGGCTCGGGCCGAGACCGATTCGTCAGTCGTTGGCTCGCTCGAGCCAGTCGTCGAGCAGACCACGAGTGGCGGTTGACCGCTACGTCGGTTTCGACGGGGTGCGGCGATTCTGGGGCGAGTTCGTCTCGGCCTGGGAGGACTACAGGGTCGCGGGAGATCAGGTGGCGGGTGTCGTCCACATCGTCGGTCGAACGCACGGAATCGAGGTCGACGGGACTCGCTCGTCCCTGTTGACGGTTCGGGATGGAAAAGTTGTCCGCGTCCAAGCGTTCGCAGATCCCGACGCCGCGCTCGAAGCCGCCGGGCTGTCGGAGTGGCAGGGCGGAGTAGGGTCATCGGGAAGCCACCCGCGATGAGGAGGTCCGGAACCGTGGCTGATGAGGGCGCCGCTTCCTATGGCTCAACACGTCTCGCCTACATCCTCGGGGTGCCCCTGGCAGAACAGGCCGTTCGAGAGTGGCCGCAGATGGAAGAGATCGTCCGGGGACGCGACCTGATCGGCGCGGTCGAGGGGCACTTCGAGGAGTTCAGACTTGCGGTTGGAGAGCGCCGCCACTTCGGCGACTTTCTGCTCGTCGAGTGGAGCGCGGACTACGGGGACGGCGCCATCTACCGCAATGTGACGATCGCCGAGATCGAAGGCGGCGAGGCTGTACGGGTCACCGACTACTGGGGCAAGCCGTTCGATACCCCGGATTGGCGCGAGGAGATGACGGACCGGCTCGACATGCCCGCTGACGGTCGGTGGCCTTCGGCCGACCGGCTCGCGCACCACTGAATCACCGTCCTACAAACAGGGTCTGCGAGCCCCACTTCGGCGGTCTGCGCCCGATGGGTCCAAATTCCTTGGAAACGGGCCCGCCTGCTTTCACGTCGAGTCGGCTAGCTCGGATCCCTCGTCCCGCGCTGGGACGCAGGGTTGGCTATGCCCCTCGCGCGAGATACTGGGCGGGCGATGTCGGAGGAGAAGGTGGAAATGGTGCGCCGGGCATGGAGCGCTCTGGATCGCGGAGATCTCGACGCAGCGTTCACGGACGCCGCGGCGGTCGGCGAGCCTGTGGCGGGAGCGGCGTTGGGGGCTGTCATCGGCGGCATCGTTGGTGGCTACCTTGGCAGTCTGCGAGGAGGAATAGCCGCGGATCGGTTGGCGTGAGATAGGGAGGTTGTTCTGTGAGCCAGTTCGAACTGGGCGGGGAACGTGTCGTGGTCCGCTCGAAGTCGCGGTATTTCTGGTTCTACAGACGCCAGGGCCTTAGTGTCGAGGTGTCCCCGGACTCACATTGGTGGTGCCTGTGGCTCTGCACCACCACCACCGAGGTCGACTCCATCCGGTGCTCCATGGTGCTGACCAGCGATGTCCTGTCTGACTGCGAGACCAGCAAGTCTTGCAGCGATTGCGGCAGCCTCACCTTGTGGGGACCCGCGATGTATGGCGCTGGCGTCCCACAGGCGTATCAGACTGTCCGCTACTCGGGAGCCGTGGTGATCAGCGGGGTGGCGTACCCCTTCAGCGGCGTTGAGTTCTTCGGCACACCGCCGCCGTAATGAAGGAGTCAGCGATTTCAACGAGATGATCGGACGACTCATCCCCAAGTTTCGTCAACTCACCGACGACGAGATTCGCGCAGTGGGCCGGAACGACCCATGCCCGTGCGGCAGTGGCAAGAAGTTCAAACGCTGCCACGGCGCGTGAGGGGGCGGTCAAACCTCAGTAGGCCCAAGCCTTGGGCTTGGCCCCGCGAGATACTGGGCGGGCGATGTCGCAGGAGAACGTGGAGGTCGTGCGCCGCTGGTGGGGCGGATTCAACGATGAGGGGATGCCCCCGCTGTCCCTTTGCGACGAACAGATCGAGATTCGCATGCCGCCGGATTTCCCAGTACGCGGCATCTTCCAAGGGCACGAGGGCGTCCGCCGCTGGCGTGAGCAGGTATTCGAAGTTGCGGAGAACGCCCGAGTGGAGCCTGAGAAGATCGTCGACGTGCATGACGACGGGGAAACCGTCTTGATGCTGCTTCGCTCCACGGGCACGGCCAGCTACTCCGAGATAAAGATCGAGATCGAGTGGGCGGCGATCTGGACGATTCGGGACGGGAAGCTGCTGCGTGCCCAGGGCTACCTGAACCGCGCCGAGGCCCTCGAGGCCGCCGGGCTGAGGGAGTAGGCGTTGTCGCAGGAGCACGTGGAGCTGATGCGGCGGACGTTCGAACGTTGGAATGCCGGGGAGCGGGAGGCTGACCCGGAGATCCTCGATCCCGAGGTAGTGGTCCATTCGGCGATGACCCACGCGACGTATCACGGCTACGAGGGATTGCGGCGGTGGATGGCCGAGATCGACCATCAGTTCGACGATTGGGACGTCTCGATCGATGAGTTCAGAGATGCGTCCGAGGGTCGGCTTCTCGCCCTTGGGACGGTGCACGTCCGTGGCCGCACCAGCGGAGTGGCGTTCGACCAGCCGATGGCCTTGCTTCTCGCATTTGCAGAGGGAAGGCTGATCGAGTTGAGGACGATTCCCGACCACGCCCAGGCCCTCGAAGCCGCCGGGCTGTTGGAGTAGGTCGGCGTCTCCCGCGCGATACTGGGCGGGCGATGTCGGAGAACCTCGCCACACTCAGGCGCGGCTACGAGGCCTTCAGTCGAGGCGACCCGTCTGAGTTCGAAGAGCTGATCACCCCCGACGTGGAGTGGGGCGCGACCGGCGCCTTTCCGGGTGTGGAGGGCGTCTACCGAGGGGTCGGGGCGCTGGAGGAGTGGATGGACGTGATTCGCTCCGAGTGGGAGGAGTTCGGGGTCACGCTCGCGGATGTCCTCCACGATGAGGGCGATCTTCTCGTCGTCTGCGAACAGCTTCGGGGCCGTGGTCGCAGCAGCCATGCCGAGGTCGAGATGCGAGTGTTCGCCGTGTACCGCCTCGATCACGGCAAGGTGCGGAAACGACAGGCGTTCACCGAACGGGAGGCGGCCCTCGAGGCCGCCGGGCTGTCGGGGTAGGTCGGCCCCTCCCCGCGAGATACTGGCCGGGCGATGGCGCAGGAGAACGTGGAGCTCGTCGCCGTTTTGTACGCCGACTTTGGATTGTCCCCAGGCTGATCGAGGCAGCCGCTTCCCGCCCGGCTTCCATAGCGGGGTTTAGCCCGCTGCTGGCGACGCCCTCGTGTTTCGATGATCCGGCTCTTGGTTGTCCTGGGGCTCTGGTCCAGACCGTCGAGGGACCGCTGACGGGGCAAATCAGCTACTAGCCCAACCGACATACGACTACGGCCCTTCAAGCCGCCGGGCTGTCGGAGTAGACAACCTTGCCCCTCTCCGTCCCCCAGCGTTTCCCTCGCGCTCACTTACCCGGCGGTCACCTGAGAAATGGCGCCGGCCCCGCCGACCTTCCCTGCCGGTCGTCGCGTGGTTAGCCAACCTCGATGCGGGAATAAGGGACAAAGTGAGACACGTCTTCACCTTCACGGCCTACCTCATTGGCGAAGCCGACTGGAAGACGGAGAAGCGAAGCATCCTGGCCGGAGCCCTGGTCCTCCTCGTCTTCTGCGCGGCAGTCGGCTACCTGGCGGGCTCGACGGGGCCGGGTTCTTAATAGGCCCCCAAACGATTAGCGCCCAGGGGTACGGAAAAAAAAACGGCCCTCTATACGGTGAGGCACTCGGCGATATCCAGAGAGACAGTCGTGACGCGGGCGACCCTCCCCTGGGATCAAAGCCGCGTTACCGATGCCTCGAGACTGACCTGCGCTACCGCTTTGCATGGAAAGCAGTGACTTCCGCGAATACTGAGGAGCGATGTCGGAGGAGCGACACGGTCTCGCCGGTGACGCGGATGCCGCCCCGCGTCCCCAGGCAGTCACCTTCATCACCACTGAGCACTTCGTGCTTCAGGGAGCCCGCGCCGCGACGATAGCCGAATCGACTGCCCGCGCGAATATGTTCCTCGCGGCCGTCTCGGGCGGACTCATCGCCGTCGGCCTCGTGGCGACGGCCAGCGAGGTCGGGACGGCGTTCTACGCCTTCGGCCTCGTGCTCCTGCCGACATTGGCGTTCGTGGGGCTGATGACCTTCGAGCGAGTGGTCCAGACGGCAATCGAGGACTACGGGTACGCACGCAGAATTGCCCTCCTCCGCGGCTACTACTTCGAAAACGCTCCGGAGATCGAGCCGTTTCTGCTCAGCGTTCCGCCCTCGGAACGAATGCGCGTACAAGGCCTCGGCGGCGGCCGGTGGCAGGCGTTGCGAACAGTCGGCGGGATGGTGGCCGTGATTACCGCGGTCCTCGCCGGCTCCACTGTTGGCCTGGCCGCCGCCGTGGTCTCGGACCATTCGCTGGCCGCGGCGCTGGCCTTCGGAGCGCCAACGACGCTGCTTGCCCTGACCGCGATGATCCGGTTCCAGCGAGCGACTTGGAAGGCCGCAGCCGATGCGCCACTGAGCTTCGACGACGGCTGAGTCCGGCTGCGATGGCCTGCCAGACCGGCGCTTTGGACGAAAAGCGGCAGCAATCGAACTAGTGGGCCTCAGCGGGCCGTTAAGCCCGTAGCGCCAGCCGGCTGCCCGTGGCAGCCAGGGGGAGGGGATCAACCCCCATGTGGTTGCTTACGGTACCGCGCCCCGCACGCTGTACACGGCCGCGAAATTGGGGCCAACGTTACGGGCCGTATTGCAACGCCACCTTGACCTGCAGCTTGTCCCCGCCGCCGAGCGTTACTGGCTGGTGGGGCTTAGCTCGGCGCGGCCATGTACGGTCTGCGACCGCTGCTTGGAGGCCGGCGAGGTGGCGGTGCTGCTGCCGTCGCTAGAGACCGCGATGCACAGGGCTTGCGCTGATGGCAAGCGTTACTAGTACCGGCCCCGCGCGCCGCGGCACCGTGAGGGAACCTCCTGGGCTTGCCGGGATCTCAGCCTAACCCAGTGCCGCGCTGCTTGGAGCGCGGCGTTTTGCGCGGCGCAGTGCGACGGTGTCCGGAAGCTAGTCTCGAAAAAACCCGAAGCAGCCGCGTCCTACTCCGCAGCCCGGCGGCTTCGAGGGCCTCTTCCTTTGTCCGATACTCGCGGCATTCGATGCCCATGCGGTCGCGAACCCGCCAGACCCACGTGGCAGAGCCCTCGACTCGGGCACCGCTGGCGCGCCCCCTCGCATAGGTCCGTCCGACGACCACGACGTACTCTCTCCTGTCGATGTACTCCTCAACCTCGGTATGCCACTGATCGAAGGTGTCGGTCCAGTACGAGCTGTATTCCCTATAACCCTCTCGACCGCGGTAGACCTCCTTAGCCTCCGGCTCGTCCTCGGGCGGGAACAGCTCAAGGTCCGGGTGGATCAACTCCAGTACGCCCTCCTCATCGCCCGCGTTGATCCTCTCTGTCAACGAGCGGATGACCTCGACGTTCTCCTGCGACATCGCCCGCTCAGTATCTCGCGAGGGAGTGGGGCCGGCAATAGGGGTGCGGCTGGCGTGATGGCGCTCGGGGCGCAGACGGCGGAGGCGCCCGCATCGGCGAAGGAGGATGTCTTCAAGCAGCGGGTGGAAATTACCCGGGTCGTGCAAAAAGAGGACGGCAGCTACAGGGTGAAAGGCCGCATCCACTCGCCCGATAAAAGATGCAGGAAGGGTGGGCGTGGGGTGGTCCTTTGGCGCACGGAGGGCGATCCGGTTCCGGATTGGGGCGATCACGACCTCCCCACCCGCCGGGGCAAGTTCTCGTTCAGGGTGCCTCAAAGCGAGGAAGGGAACACCTTCCGCGCGATTGCCAGAAAGGGTCCAAACGAGGGGCGCGGAGGCCTGCCCCCCCAGTTCGGCTACAAATGCAAGGGCGACGAGTCGCGCCGGTTCACGCTCCTCCCAGCGTCCTAAGCCCGGCCGAGGTCGCGGCCGGGACCTGACGCAGCGGGTCAGTTAGGTCCGGTTCGCCCGCAAGCGCGGTTCTAAGAACCCCTGACGTGATGTGCCGCTTTAGCGGCGCTTGCTGGGCCGGAGCCTCGCTCTCCACTGTCGAGGAGTAGCCTCCCGAAAAGGATGAGCTGGCAGGCGGAAAGGGAGTGGTAAACATGCGAAAAGCGATCATGATCGCCGGGCTGGTGCTCGCGTTCGGCGTCTTAGCCCCTGCGACGGCGCTGGGCAAGGCGGGTGGCACTGACCGTCCCATCAGCGTCCATCAGTCGGGAACCACCGTCGTCGACGTCGGGACCCTGGCTTTCACCACCGAAACAACCGGGATCGTGAGCCACATGGGGAAGTCAACGGCTGAGATCGAAGGAGTGATCACACTTACCGGGCCGGACACCTTCACCATCGCCGGTTCCGCCGTCATCGTCGCGGCGAACGGCGACGAGCTGTTCGGGACCTTCACCGGCAGTGGGACCAACACTCCGGGTGGTGGCTCCGAGGGCACGGTGGACGTGACGTATAGCGGGGGCACGGGGCGGTTTACGAACGCGAGCGGAACTGCTAGCGGCCCGTTCACCCAGACTCCCACTGGCACGACGGCTACGTTCGCCACCGACATCTCGCAGAGCGGCACGATCAGCTACTAGCGAGCCGGAGTCGGAGGCATAAGCGGGCCCCCTCGTTAAGAGAGGGGCCCCTCTCACAGGCGGGTCCTCTTTCCGACCTAGCTGTATGGCGGTAATGGCGCTTACTGGGGCGCACGCGCACGCTCGACTCTCACGCTAGTCGGCTGCGGCGCAAGCTCGACCCCGAGGTCGGGCGCTATGGGTGAATTGCTGGGGAGTGGGGTATCGCCTGGTTTGCGCGAGGAGGGGCAGCCCGTTCCCGAGCCCAGTTCGCCTGGGGGCGGCGCCTACGTTCGCATCGCAGCCTGAGCTTGACCGTCCTTAGTCGCTAGCGCGCTGGTCACGGATGCGCGCCGACGCCTTGGCCTTCTTCTTCGTGTCCGACTTGCCCTTGGTCTTGCCGGTGCGCTTGTCGACGATCGCGTACTTGGAGCCGCGTTTTTCGACCTTGTGTGGCATGGCCGCCCACTACCCGGAGGGCACCGGGGCCATTCGCCGGCGGCCGCTGGCGATCAGGTAGCGAGCGTCGATCTCGACCCCGTTCCGGCTGTTGTTCTGCGACGCGAGCAGGCGATCGAAGTCCGGCCGCAGCGCCGCCAGCTCGGAGTCCTCGAGCATGGTCCAGGCGGAGAGCGCCTCGAACGCCGCGTCGGCATCGTCAAACCGCAACCGAACGGTCCGGGTCCGCAGCTCGATGTCCTCGAGCGGTCCCGCCAGCCGTTGGCGCGCGATTGCCTCTCGCCCCCACTCCGCCGGCGACGCCACCCCCTGGGGCAGCGGCTCGAGGAGCTCAGCCAACTCGTGCAGCCGCCCCGGCAACCCGCGCGTAACCCAGGCCGTCAGGACGACGGCGCCTCCGGGCCTCACTACCCGGCACAGCTCTCGCACCACCAGCGACGGTCGCGCCAGCAGCGCGGCGCCGAAGCAGGACAGCGCCGCGTCGAACTCGCCGTCCGCGAACGGGAGCGCCTCGGCTTGTGCGAGTCCGCATTCGGGGGCCTCGGCGCAGCGGGCGGCGCAGGCGCGCTCGACGTTTCCGTCGCTGCCGCCGGCGTCGAGCACGCGCATTCCGGGCCCGACGTGGGCGAGTCCGGCCGCGATCTCGGCGACC
>Ga0081538_10006131_pt1 | contig 10668 bp, 11 predicted proteins | sample TabmetS5T2R1_FD_71022 | JGI IMG/M metagenome (GOLD analysis project Ga0081538, IMG submission 71022) | Tabebuia heterophylla rhizosphere microbial communities from the University of Puerto Rico - S5T2R1 | ecosystem: Host-associated > Plants > Roots > Rhizosphere ...
CGTGGTCGCCATCCCCCCGGCCGTTCTGCTGGCTCTCGCGGAGCGATCCGGCCGGGCAGGCAGGACCGCGGGCCCGGACCGTGAACGTCAGGGGCGCCCGATCGCCGGTTGAAGCGGCCCCTCATAGCCGGTTCATGAGACGACCATACGGTCGGTGATATGAACCCCGCGCCCGCCGGCACTCCGCGTCCAGCCAAGACGCCGAAGGCGGGGACCAGGCTCCGCTCCGGGTGGCGCGCGCAACTGCTCCTCTTCGCGGCCGCGTACTGCGTCTACTGCCTCGCCCGCTGGATCTTCGTGGGCGACCTCTCAACGGCGACCCGGCACGCGCACTGGATCATCCACATGGAGCAGGCGATGGGCGTGGCGGTCGAGGCCTCGGTGCAGCGGACGTTCGACCACGACGTGCCGATGTGGCTGCTCAGCAACGTGTACCTCGCCGCTCAGCTGGTGGTTCCACCGGCGGCGTTCATCTGGCTCTACCGCCGTTCGCCCCGGGTCTATCGCGCGCTTCGCGACACCGTGCTAGCCGCCTGGCTGATCGCGATCCCGATTTACGCCCTCTTCCCCGTCGCCCCGCCGCGGCTGGCCGAGCCCGGCATCATCGACACGGTCAGCCGGCAGGCGGCGGAGGCGCTCACGGGACGCTCCACGATCTTCTACGACCCGCTTGCGGCCGTGCCCAGCCTCCACGTCGGTTCGCCGCCGCGATCTCCATCGCGCTGGCGGCGAGCCTCCGCTCGCGCTGGGCCAAGGCGCTCGCGCTGCTGTGGGCGCCGACCGTCGCGCTCGCGGTGGTGGCAACCGGGAACCACTACATCTTCGACGTCGCGGCCGGTCTGCTCGTCACGGTGGCGGGCTTCGCCGCGGCTCGGCTCGTGGACCGCCTGCGTCGCTTGAAGGACCGCTCGGCTGGGGAAGGCGGTTGGCCGAATGCGTTCGCCGGGAGGGGGACGGGGCGCCGGGCCGATCAGGCGCTACGGCCCTCGCGGCCTGCCGCCGCGGCCGTGAGCTCGCCCACGAGCGCGTCGGCGAGCGGGTGCGGGCCCTCCATAGGGAGCAAGGCGTAGAGCGCGCGGCGCGGTGCCGGCTCGCTGAGGGTGGGTAGAGCGATCCCCGGCAGCTGAACGCGCTCGAGCAGCCGCGGAGTGAGCGAGACCGCGAGACCCGCCGCCGCGATGGCTCGGGCTGCAAGCGGGTCGCGCGTCAGGATCACCACACGGGGCTCGAACCCGGCAGCGCGGCAGCCCTTGACGATTATCCCGTTGGGTGAGGGCGCCATCCACGGGTCGTCGGCGAGCTCGCCCAGGGCGATCTCCTCGTGCCCCGCCAGGGGGTGACCGGCGCCCAGCAGGGCGACCATCGGCTCCTCGGCGAGGTCGATGCGACGCAGCCCGTCGTGCTCGCGCCGCGCTGCGGACGCGTCCTGGAAGCAGACCGCGGCGTGCAGGCGCCCCGCCTGCACCGCCTGGACCAGCTCGGCGATCGTGCCCTCCTCGACGGTCAGCTCCAGATCGGGCTCCTGCGCGCGGAGGACCGCCACGGCCGCTGGCACGATTGTGGCGACCGCGCTGGGGAAGGCCCCCAACCGCAGCGCGCGACGCCCGGCCACGACCAGCGCCTCCATCTGCGAGTCGGCGAGTTCGAGGCGCGCGGCCAGCGCATCGGCGTGGGCGAGCAGCAGCTCTCCGGCCGGCGTAGGCACCGTGCCGGAACGCCCGCGAACCAGCAACGTGGTGCCCAGCTCGCGCTCGAGCGCGGCCACCTGCTGGGAGACAGCGGGCTGGCTCAGCGCCAGCGCGGCGGCGGCCCGAGAGAAGGAGCGCTGGCGGGCGACCTCCCGGAGGGTCAGGAGCCGACGGGGATCGAGCATCCATCCAGCTTATCGGTTCAGCAAAAGCATTATTTGAAGTTATGAGACTCCGTACGCATCCTGTGAGCCATGGATCCCATTCCAATCCTCATCGCCCGCAGCGCTTCCGGGCGCGCCCTGATCGGCGCGCGCCGCGATGACCCGGTCGTGCCGGACTCGCCGGGCGTGCTCAGCAGGGTGCGCTGCGCGCTCACACGTAGCCGCGGCCGGCGTCAGAACGCCGCCCGCGCCCGGGCGGTGGAGTCTCCGCTCCAGTCAACCGGGTAGGCCGGGGCGCAGTGCGCCGGGCGCTGTGGTGTGATCGCACACTCATGCGCCGCCCGGCCTTCCGGCGACTGCCGATACGCGTACGCCTCACGATCGCCTTCGCGGGCGTGCTCACGGTGGTGCTCGGCGCGAGTGGCTTGGTGCTGTACACGGAGTTCGAGCGCGATCTCGACGCCGTGATCGACCGCGACCTGAACGCCCGATCAGCGGACATCGCGGCACTCGTATCCAGCGAGCGCGACCCGAAACGAGCGCTTGTCGAAAGCGGCGAGCGTGTGGCCCAGATCTATACGCCGGCCGGCCGCGTGCTCGCCTCTGCCCCCGCACTCCAGGGAACGCGGGCGCTGACCTCAGCCGAGGTGAGGAAAGCGGCGAGCGAGGGGTTGCAGATCGACCGCGCAGACACGCGGGTGGGCGACGCGCGGCTGCGGGCGAGACCCGCGGACGGGGCAGACGGCGCGCCGGTGGTCATCCTCGTCGGCGAACCGCTGGCGCGCACTGACAGCTCCCTCGACCGCCTGCGCGACCTCCTTTTGATAGCGGGACCGCTGGCGCTGCTGCTCGCGACCTACGCCGGCTACCAGGTGGCCAGGGCCGCACTGCGGCCCGTGGAGCGCATGCGGGCGCGCGCGGAGCAGATCACGGAGCACTCGACCGCGGACCGCCTTCTGCCGGTGCCGAAGACGAGCGACGAGATCGAGGCGCTGGGGCACACTCTCAACGAGCTGCTCGACAGGCTCGACGCAGCGCTGGCGCGGGAGCGCCGGATGCTCTCGGATGCGAGTCACGAGCTGCGCACCCCGCTGTCCGTGCTCCGCACCGAGGTGCAGCTCGCTCTGCGCGGAGAGCGAAATGCGCGTGAGCTCCGAGAGGCGCTCGAATCGGTGGGCCACGAGACGGAGCGGCTCACACGGCTGGCCGACGACCTGCTGGTGCTCGCCCGCTCCGACCAGGGGCGGTTGCCCATCCGAAGCGAGCCGCTCGACGCCCACGAGCTGCTGGACGCCGCGGCGAACCGCGCCCAGGCGGCCGCGAGCGCGGCGGGCCGGAGGGTCGTGACGGAGGGCCCAGGCGAGGACGGGACCGTTGCGCTCGCCGACCCCGATCGCGCCGCCCAGGCGCTCGACAACCTCGTCGCGAACGCGCTTGCATACGGTCGCGGCGAGGTCCGGTTGAGCGCTCGCGGGGCGGAGGGGCGGGTGGAGCTCCACGTGCTGGACCAGGGCGACGGTTTCGCGCCGGAGCTGCTGGAACGCGCCTTCGACCGCTTCAGCCGCGGTGATCCCGCCCGCGCGGGAGAGGGCACCGGCCTGGGGCTCGCGATCGTCGCCGCTATCGCAAACGCGCACGGCGGGTCCGCGGGCGTCCGCAACCGGCCGGGGGGCGGGGCCGACGCATGGATCTCGCTGCCGGCGGCGTAGTGCTTCGTCCAAGGCTTAGGGTCCGCGCCCAGCGGTCAGGGGACGCCGACCGACGCCTTCAGCCGGTAGCCGGCGCCGCGGACGGTCTCGATCGTGTCGACCCCGAAGGGACGATCGACCTTGTCGCGGAGGTAGCGAACGTAGACGTCGATCACGTTCGACTTGTGCTCGTAGCCGGTGTCCCAGGCACCCTCGAGAAGCTGGAAGCGGGAGAGCACCTCGCCGGGATGGCGCATGAAGACCTCGAGCAGCTGGAACTCCTTCGTGGAGAGGGGAATCTCCTTGCTGCCGCGGCGCACCTGGCGGCTGGCGGGATCGAGCTCGAGGTCGCCGACGCGGAGAAGGGGGGCGCGCTCGGCCGGACCTCGCCGCGCGAGAGCGCGCAGGCGGGCCAGCAGCTCGCCGAAGTCGAACGGCTTCGTCAGGTAGTCGTCGGCTCCGGTGTCGAGGCCGGCGATGCGGTCGTCGATCGCATCGCGCGCCGTGAGCATCAGGATCGGCGTCCGGATGCCCTCGCCGCGCAGCCGGCGACAGGTCTCGAACCCGTCGATCCCGGGCAGCATGACGTCGAGCACGATCACGTCGTAGGTGCTTGCGCCCGCCATCCAGAGCGCGTCCTCGCCCTTGATGGCGACGTCGGCGAGCAGACCCTCCTCGCGCAGGCCCTTGCGAATCAGGCTCGCAAGCTTCACCTCGTCCTCGACGACCAAGACGCGCACGACCGAATCAAGCATGGCAGCCTTACACCGCGCGCGGGCCGCGAGCGCGCGGCGCCGCGTCCTTTCTGGCGAGCATGGCGACGAAACAGCCGAGCCACACCGCGGCGGCGAGGACCGCCACGCCGGCGGCGGCCGCCTCCCACCCGCCGGTCAGGATTAGCACTGCCGCGAAGGCGGCGATCAGGGTGCCGGAGCTGATGAGCATGCCGAGATAGGTGAGCATCGGGTTCCGATCCTCGCGGCGGCCGATGAGAGCGCGATGAGCCCGCCACCCACCCGTGGACGCTCATGCTCCTTTCATCAGGAGCCTCTTAGGTTCGACGCATGGCGGCAATCACAGTCCAGGGGCTGCGAAAGAGCTATGGAGCACAAGAGGTCCTGCGAGGCATCGACTTCGAGGTGCACGCGAACGAGGTGTTCGGCTTTCTGGGTCCGAACGGCGCGGGTAAGACCACGACGATCGAGATTCTCGAGGGCTACCGGGAGCGGAGCAGCGGGGAGGTCTCGGTGCTCGGCGCAGACCCCGAGCGGCCCACCCGCGCATGGCGCGAGCGGATCGGGCTCGTCCTCCAGCAATGTGAGCTCAACCCGCTGCTCACGGTCGCCGAGACACTGGCGCTCTTCTCGAGCTTCTACCGCTCACCGCGGCCGGTGGACGAGACTGTCGCCCTCGTGGGCCTGGGCGACAGCCGCGATTCCCGCGTCGCGGCCCTGTCGGGCGGCCAGAGACGCCGGCTCGACGTGGCCGTCGCCCTGATCGGCGATCCCCAGCTCCTGTTTCTCGACGAGCCGACGACCGGATTCGATCCGTCCGCCCGGCGCGGCGCCTGGAACATGGTCGAGCAGCTGAAGGCGCTCGGCAAGACCATCTTCCTCACCACCCACTACATGGACGAGGCCCAGCATCTCTCCGACCGGGTGGCGATCCTCCGCGACGGCGGGATCGTGGCCATCGGCCCGCCGTCCGAGCTGGCAGCCCGCGGCAGGCCGGAGACGGTGGTGAGCTTCCGCCTGAGGAACGGGACACCGCTTGCTGACGTGCGGGCGAACGTGGATGCGCCGCTGGAGACCTCCGGTGGTGTCGTTTCGCTTCGCGCCACGGATCCGCAGCGGACGCTGTACCAGCTGACCTCCTGGGCCGAGCGGGAGCACGTCGAGCTAATCGGCCTCGAAGCCAACCGCCCCGGACTCGAGGACGTGTTCCTCGAGCTGACGGGAGAGAACCCATGACTGATATCCAGCTCGCCCTCACCCAGGCCCGCTACGCCTTGATTTCGTCGTTCCGGAACTCGCGGACGGTCGTGTTCCAGATGGCGTTTCCGATCATCTTGCTGATCCTGTTCAACTCGATCTTCACGAAGGGATCCGACGAGACGGTCAACTTCGGGGGCGGCACGATCACCGCGAGCGCCTACTTCACGGCCGGCCTCGCCGCGTATGCGATCGCGCTCTCGACGTTCACGAACCTCGCCATCGGGCTCACGATGCAGCGAGAAAGCGGTCAGCTCAAGCGGCTGCGGGGAACGCCGATGCCCTCCTGGACGTTCGTGGCCGGCCAGGTCATCCGCTCCGCCGTGCTCGTGCTGATCATGGTCGTGGCGCTGCTGGGGATCGGGGTGGTCGCGTTCGGCGTCGACCTGCCCGCCGAGCATCTGGTAGGCGTGCTGATCTACGTGGTTCTCGGCACCGCCGCCTTCGCCGCACTCGGAATCGCTGTGACCGTGGTCACGACTACGGTCGACAGCGCCTCCACGATCGGCCCCTTCACCGTCGTGATGCTGTCCTTCGTCTCAGGAGTGTTCATCTCCGTGGACACGCTCCCGAACTGGTTGGAGGCGGTGGGGAAGGTCTTCCCGCTCTACCACCTGGCGGAGGGTCTCCAGACCTGCTTCGTGTCGGGCGCCAGCGGGACCGGGCTCGATTCCGGCAACGTCACGGCGCTCGCGGTCTGGGGGCTGATTGGGGTCTCGATCGCCGTGCGCCGCTTCCGCTGGGAGCCGCAGGCCGCACCTGCGTAGGAGGATTGCGGCGGCTCCTGCAGAAGGAGCGAACAATGAACGAGGACTACCCCGTCCAGTTCGACGTGGACTACCCGGACCGCGACCTCAATCGCCTGACGACCGCCTTCCGCATCTTCACGATCATCCCGATCGCGATCGTGCTGAACACCATCGGGGGCTACTGGGGCGGCGGCTACGACGCCGATCCAGACACTGCCCCGATCGTCATCGGCGGCACCGGGCTGTTGTTCATACCGCCGCTGCTCATGATCCTCTTCCGCGAGAAATACCCGCGCTGGTGGTTCGACTGGAACCGCGAGCTCCTGCGCTTTACCAACCGGGTCGGCGTGTACCTGGCGCTGATGAACGACCGCTACCCCTCGACCGACGAGCAGCAGTCGGTGCGCCTCGAGTTCCCCTACCCCGACGCCAAGACGGACCTCAACCGCTGGCTTCCGCTCGTCAAGTGGTTCCTGGCCATACCCCACTACATCGTGCTGGCGTTTCTCTACATCGCCGCGTTCTTCGTTCTGATCGCGGCCTGGTTCGCCATCCTCTTCACCGGCCGCTACCCCCGTGGCATGTTCGGCTTCGTCGAGGGCGTGATCCGCTGGCACAACCGTGTCGTCGGCTACGCCTACATCCTGGTGACCGACCGCTACCCGCCGTTCAGGCTGCAGGATCCCGCGCCCAGTCCGCCTCCGGCCGCGTCCTAGGCGGCCGAGCCGCGGGCCGCTTGCGCGGCCCGCGGCTCGAGAGACATCAGCGGATCCGCACGGGACCCTGGATCGCCCCGGCGCGCTTCACGAGACGCGCGAGCGACCGGCGCTTGGCCACCTGGGCAACGACCTTCCGCTTGGCCGTGCGGGCTGAGCCGGCGCTCGCCGAGAACGACGACGAGAACACGTCCGTCCGGTTCGCCAGGTTGCCGTTGTTGGCCGTCACGAACACGGGCAGGAAGGGGTTGCCGGTGTTCGTCAGGCCCTCGTAGTCGCCCACGAAGAAGCCGTTGGCGTCCGGCGCCGTCCTCATGTCGAACGACTGCGGGGTCAGGCGCCGTCGTGGCGAGAACGTGGCGTTCCCGTCGCGCGCGGTCGTGGCCCAGTAGTCGGTGTCGAGCGTTCCGCCGGAGGGGTTGTCGAAGGTGAAGTCGTAGTACGTCACCCCGAGCCGCCCCCTTTCGTTCACGTCCACGGAGCCCGTGAAGGCCTGAGTCAGCTTGTTCTCGCTGACCCGCCGGAGATCGCTCCAGCTGCGCCCGCCGTCGGTCGAGCTGGAGATCACGATCTGATCGTTGAAGATCGGCAGCGGGGCCGCCAGCGTGAACCTGATGTCCTGCCACACGATGTGCAGGTCGTCGGAGCCCCTGCGCGGATCCGCGGCGGCCTCCGGAAGGAGGTCACCCGTCCGCACCGGGTGTCCGTCGAAGGGATCCACCACGCCCTGACCCTGCGTGGCGCTGCTGAACAGCACGTCCACGATGATCGGCTCGGACCAGGTGCGGCCCCTGTTGGTGGAGCGCTGCACCGCGACCAACGGCAGTCCCTGGTCGATCAGGTTGAAGACGTTGACGAGGGTCCCGTCGCCCAGCACCACGATCTGGTTTCCGAGCGTCTGGATGTTGCTGTTGTCCGGGAAGTCGAGGATCGTCCGGGTCCGCTCCCAGGTCCTGCCTCCGTCGGTCGAGCGCGCGAAGAGCGTGTCGCCCGAGAAGCGGGACTGCGGATTCGCCGGGTTCTGGATCTGTAGGCGATCCCAGACCGCGTAGACGAACCGAGCGTTCGTCGGATCGGCTGTGATCGACTCCTTGTCGTTGAACAGGGCGGCCGTGTCGTTGCGCTGCAGCGTCGTGATCGGCCCCCAGGTCCGGCCGCCATCCCTCGAGGTGGAGACCAGAATCGCGCTGGTCACCTGATCCGCGGAGATGGCCAACGCGATCTGGTGGACCGAGCCGTCCGGGCTGAAGCTCGCCCACGGGTCGGACGCCCGATCGTAGTCACCGCCGTTGGCGGCGTTGCCGCCCGCACACCTTGAGAACGGCGGTGGGTCCGGAAGGGTCCACGACCGGCCCCGGTCGTCCGAAATCGCGGTCAGGTTGCCCTGCGCCCCGCCGTTCGACCAGCGGTCCTGTTGCCAGACAGCCACGAGATCGCGCGGACTCAGGGGGTTTGCGGTCACCCACGGCTCGACCTCGGCGTTTCGGTACACGGTGCCGCCCGCCGCCCCGCCGCCGCAGTTCATGGGGAACGGCGATGGGCCGTTGATCTGCTCCAGCGACTGCGCCCAGGCCGGCGTGGTGCCACCTAACGCCGCGAGGACCAGGATTGCGAGCCCGACTAGACGTCGCATGATGTGCCTCCATGCGTCGGCTTTTCCCGCACGAGGCCGGACCTCCGGCTCGCGCGGAGGTACATCTGGGGACGTACCCGCTGCGGCGGCTTTGAACGCGTGAGAGCCGAGCCGCCCCACCCACTTGGCGTGAGAACAGTCTCCTTACGTGGCGCGCTGATTCTTCGGCTGCCAGAGCGCGATCTCGCCGGCGGCCGGCGCGGCGACCACGCTGCGCCAGCCCGCCGGCCCCTCGCGCGGCTCCAGCATCACCGAGGCGCCAAGCCGCCGCGCCCGCTCGGTGCTCTCGGCCACGTCGGCGACCTCCACGTAGGGCAGCCAGAGCGGCCGCGGGGTCTCGCACTCGACAACTCCGCCGCCGAGCCTGTAGCCCATCTCGAGCGCCCAGTACGTGCCGGAGCCGGCGTCGATCCGCTCCGGGCGCCAGCCGCAGAGCAGGCCATAGAACGCGGACGCGCGCGGCAGATCGCCGGTGTGCAGCTCCAGATGGACGACGGGGTTGCGGGGAACGGGCGCCACCTCTGAGCTCTAAGACCGGCGGGCGCCGCCAAACTAATCGCGGGCTGGCCGATGCTCGAATGGCGCGAAAGGCGCCGTTCGCCTGCGGTACGTTACGCGGCGTGGACCTCTGCCGGGGGAGGCAGGGGCCGCTCGAGGGAGGAGAGGCATCATGCGCAGATCCCTGGCTCGTGGGACGGGGCTCGTGGGCTTGCTGGTTGCCGCGGCCATGGCCCCGGCCACCGCCGCGGCCACCGTCGATCCGTTGACGCTCGTAAGCGGACCGAGTCCGCTCGCAGCCGGCTGCGAAGGGGCGCCCCAGACCGGGACGGTGTTCCGGAATGGCGAGGTCGAGCCGTGGGTCGACGTGAACCTGGCCGACGACGACAACCTCATTGGCAATTGGCAGCAGGACCGCTGGTCCAACGGCGGGGCGAGCGGGAACCTAAGCGCGTACTCGCTTGACGGTGGGACGACCTGGACCATCCCACCGATCAGCCCCGCGCCTGACACCGGGCAGGCCAAGTTCAGCCGCTGCACGGGCGGGAACGCCGCCAACGGCGGCGACTTCGAGCGGGCGACCGACCCTTGGGTTTCGTTCTCGCCCAACGGCGTGGCGCACCAAGTGGCGCTGTCGATCAACGACTCCAACTTCGCAAACGCCGTTCTGACCTCCCGCTCCTTCGACAAGGGCGCGAACTGGGAAGACCCTGTGGTGGTCAAGTTCGACAACCAGGCGAACTTCTTCAACGACAAAGAGACGCTCACCGCCGACCCGACCGATTCGAGTTTTGTCTACGTCACCTGGCAGCGAATCGTGGCGCCGAACGAGAACGCGAGTGCGCGGGCGGGCGTGCGTGCGGCAGCCTTCCGCTCGCTTGCCTGGTTCGCACGCTCGGATGACGGCGGGGCATCCTACGACCTCGTCGAGCCGATTCTCAATCCAGGCAACAAGGCACAGACAATCGGCAACCAGATCGTGGTGCTTCCAAACGGCGACCTGGTCATGGTGTTCAACCTGATCCGCAACGTCGGCGATCCCCGCAACCGCGGCTTCACCGCGGCAGTGATGCGCTCGACCGACAAGGGCGACACCTGGTCGGCGCCGATCGAGATCGACCGCATGCTCACGGACGGCGTCCGTGACCCGGCCGACGGCCACGCGGTGCGCACCGGCGACCTCATCCCGCAGATCGCCGTGGACGACAACAGCGGCGCGCTCTACGTCGTGTGGCAGGACGACCGCTTCACGGGTCAGGAGCAGATCGCGTTCTCGCGCTCCACCAACGGGGGACGTACCTGGTCGGCCACGCGGCGCATCAGCACGGTCGGGGGCGTAAACCAGGCCTTTACCCCGACGCCGAGGGTCGCGGACGACGGGACGGTGGCCGTTCAGTACTACGACTTCCGCTTCGACAATCCGGGCACGACGCCGCCGCTCACTTCCGACACGTGGCTTCTGCGGTCCGCCAACGGCGGTACCAGCTGGACCGAGGAGCGGATCGGCACTGCCTCGTTCGACATGACGACGGCGCCGGACG
>Ga0081538_10006132_pt1 | contig 10666 bp, 9 predicted proteins | sample TabmetS5T2R1_FD_71022 | JGI IMG/M metagenome (GOLD analysis project Ga0081538, IMG submission 71022) | Tabebuia heterophylla rhizosphere microbial communities from the University of Puerto Rico - S5T2R1 | ecosystem: Host-associated > Plants > Roots > Rhizosphere ...
TGTTGTGTGATTTTGTTATGCATTCAATCCCCCCCCCCCCCCCCCCCCCCCGGAGGGGGGGGGGGGGGGGGGTGGTGAATAAAAAAGCCGTCGGCGCCTCTTCCCCCTCACCCAGACCCTCCCCCCCAGCGGGGGCGAGGGAGACCAAGGAGGCTGCCCCTGGCCTGTCGCGCAAAAACCTACCCCAGAAAGCTTCCCAGCCCTCCCCCTCGAGGGGGGAGGGCTGGGTGGGGGTGTGAAAGTGCGGTGCACCGACATAGCGGCGATCGGCGTAACCAGCAGGCGTGTGGGAGGTGATTCTATGGCGAGCTATCGCATCATTTCCTCGGATTCGCACGTGTTCGAGCCGGCCGACCTGTGGACGACCAGAATCGACGCCGCGTTTCGCGAGCGTGCTCCACGAGTCGTCCGCGACGGCCAATACGATCAATGGGTCGTCGAAGGCAATAAGAAAGTTGGGTCGCTTGGGCTGGTGTCGCAGGCGGGGGTACGCTTTGAGGCGCCGGAGAAAATCACCTTTGGCGGCAGCTACCAGGATGTCCGGCCGGGCGGGTGGGATGCGCACGAGCACGTCAAAGATATGGCGATCGATGGGGTCTCGGGAGGTGTGCTCTACCCCTCGAATGGTCTGTTTTTCTTTCGCATTCCAGATAGCGCGCTGTTGTCGGCGATCTTTCGCGCCTATAACGACTGGCTGGCGGAGTTTTGTCGCGCCTATCCCAAGCAACTGAAGGGCATCGCCATGGTGAATGTCGACGACCCCACCGAGGGGGTCAAAGAGCTGCAGCGCGCCGCGAAGTTGGGACTATCCGGGGCCATGATCGCGGTCTCGCCCCTGCCGGATCGACCTTATAGCCTGCCGACGTACGAACCATTCTGGGCTGCCGCGCAGGACCTCGACAGGCCAATCAGCCTGCATACGGCCACGCAACGCCCAGGACCAGGGGTGCCCACGCTCGATAACGCCTCCCAAACCGCCACTCAACGCGCCAACATCGACCACTGGGTACGCACCTCGCTCTGCGACATGCTGTATGCCGGAGTATTCGAGCGCTACCCGAAGCTGAAAGTCGCCGCCGTGGAATTCGAGCTGTCCTGGGTGCCGTACTTTCTGCGCATGCTCGACTACGTCTATGTCGAACGCCAGCAACAGGCCACGTATCGCTTCAAGAACCAGATGCTCCCCAGCGACTTCTTTCACAGCAATATCTACGTGAGCTTTCAGGAGGACGATCTGGGCATTCGCCTGCGCGATCTCATCGGCGTGGATCAACTGATGTGGGGCTCAGATTATCCGCACGCCGAATCGACCTGGCCTAAATCGCAGGAGATCCTGGACCGTATTCTGACGGACGTGCCCGAAGCTGAAAAGGCCAAGATCGCCGGCGAGAACGCGGCGTGGCTGTACCATTTCGATAAATGATTGTGAGATGCGGCGCTAGAGTCTAGGCGTGCTGCGCCGGCAAAACCGCTGACGCGCTCAGGGAGGCAGGGTTGCGCACACCCCATTTCCCCGCCTCGACCGCGGCCAGGAAGTCGCTGACGATGCGGTTGAAGGCGTCGGGTTCCTCGATATTGATGGTGTGGCCGCACTTGGGCATGACCACCAGGCCGGCCGTCGGGATGGTGCGTTTCATGAACAGCCCTGGCTCCAGGCAGGGCTCGTCTTCATCCCCTGTGACGATCAGGGTTGGCACCTGCAGTTGGCGCATCTGGGCTTCTAGGGCGTACACCGAGGGACGGCGCCCTTGTACGCCCAGCAGTGTCAGCGCCGCGCCGAGCGCCGAATGCTCGGCCAGTTGCGCGGCGAACTCGCGCCAGCCACGCGGGTCCTTGTCCGCGAACTGCACACGGGTCGGCCCCCTGGCATAGACTTCAGCGACAGCGGGCATGCCTTCGCGCCGGAGCCGTTCAGCGATCATGCCCGAATCTTGCTGGAAGCGCTCACGCTCGCTCGACACCGATCCGTAGCCACATCCGGCGACCACTAGGGATCGAGCCATGGAGGGATGACTTAGCCCCGCATGCAGGACGGCATATCCGCCCATCGATAGCCCAACGAGGTGCGCCTGGGAGATGTTGAGATATCGTAGGAGCCCGACGATATCCTGGGCCGCTTGTTCTTGCGAATAGGCGTTGACGTCCTCCGGGACGTCCGACGGAGGATAGCCGCGCGCATTGTACGTGATCACTTGGTAGCGTCGGGCGAAGTAGCGCACTTGTGGTTCCCAACTGCGGTAATCCCCAGCAAATTCATGGACAAAGAGCAACGGATAGCCGCTACCGGTCACCTCGTAATACAGGTTCACACCATTCACAGGGGCCTTGGGCATACGCGCAGTCCTCTTGTCTTCGAAGCCACCCACGCAGACTTGTCCCTCGAGGGGGGAGGGTTTCGGTGGGGGTGAAATTGCGGTGCATAATACTGAACCAATCAGTGGCTTCCCACGCGCGTGGGGGACAGAAGCAGTCCCCCGTCACGCACCAACACCTCGCCACCTTTGACGACGGTATGAATGCGTTGCATCGCGGCGATATCCGTCAGTGGATCGCCATCGACGACGACCATATCGGCGAGCTTGCCTGGCGCCAGCGTGCCGATGTCGTCGGCCATGCCCACCGCTTCGGCCGCCAAACCGGTCGCGCCGCGCAGGATGTCGGCGGCGGGGATCTGTACCCCCTTGACCAAAAATTCCATCAGGAGTGCCAACTCATCGATGCGGGTGGCAGTGGAACCGGTATCGCTACTGACCACCAGCTTGACACCCGCGGCATGCATGCGGCGGATCGTCTCATAGCGTGCCTCCCAGAGATGCCCAGGATGAGTACGCGCCTCACGCATGTCCTCAGCCCGTAACCGATACCAGGTGGCGGGCATGGCCAGGCTGACGATGAGCCCTTTGTGCATAATATCCTCAACGAGACGCTCGTCATACTCGATGCGGCCGTGAGCCCGAAACGGCACATGCTCCAGCGTGTCGATCCCGGCGTCCACCGCCATGCGCGTGCCTTCCACACCGTGCACGTGGACGGCGACCTTCTTGCCCATACGGTGCGCATCCTCCGCCACCGCCATGAACCCCGCAGCGTCGTACTGTGAGGCTTCAGGATTGGAGCCAGGCGTGGCATTACCGCCGGTACCCATGAGCTTGATACAATCGACACCATGCTTCACCAGGGTACGAACGCCGTGCCGCAGGTCGTCTACCGTGTCGCACTCGATGCCATCCCACCAGAGATGGCCAGCGGTGCTGGTGAGGACCGGTCCCGAGCAGACCAGTCGTGGGCCAGCGATACCACCACCGTTGATGAAGTCGCGGAGAGCCAGGCTCAAATAGCGGCGGTCGCCGCAGTCGCGCACGGTCGTCAGACCACTCTTCAGCGCCATCTGGGCGTTCCGCGCCCCCACCAGTAACACCTGGTGGTCCGTCATGAGGCGGGATTCCTGGCCGCTAATAGCGCTCCCGGTCGAGAGAATATGTACATGTGCATCGATCAGACCGGGCATGATCGTTCGGTCGCCAGCGTCGATGACTTGGCAACCTGTCGGCAATGGCACCTGGGCTGCTGGCCCCACGGCAGCAATGCGGCTGTCCTCGATCACGACCACGGCGTCGCGCCTCACCGTCCCTGCTGTGCCGTCGAACAATCGCGCCCCTCGTATCGCCCACTTCACGGTGTTCTCCTTCCCTTTCCCCCTTGCAGAGGGCACAGGCATCAGGTTAAGCCGTAAGCACCTACAGGGCAAGGGGCTGCTCCCTTCCCCCATAGCGGGGGAAGGTGAGGATGGGGGAACGACCGAGACTTACCCCCCACCTGTGCCCCCCACAAAGGGGGAGGAGGGATGAAAAGGTGTCCCACAGGCCATCCCGATCCTTCCTTATCCTGGCGCCTATGCGCCCAGCGGGAGACGGGACGAAAGGGCACATGCCATTGGCTTCTTCCGCTGGGCGGATGGATCAAGACCGTTCCAACAGCTCGATGCGGACGTTATCCGGCCCACGCACGAAGGCGATCTTGACGCCGGGGCGGATGGTACGGGGTTCCACCGCGAATTCGGCCCCGCGTTGTTTGAGCTCGGCATAGGCGGCGTCGAGGTTATCGACCCTGAGCCCGAAATGGTCCAGGCCGAGGTGAGGGTCGATTGGCGCCTCACCAATTTTGGCGTCGGCCGGCACGCGCGCCAAGAACACTGTCAGACCGTTGATGTCGAGGTCGATGCGGGGTTGCCCGTCCGACTGGATGGATTCGATGATCTTGGCGTCGAACATCTTCTGATAGTACTGGGCGGTGGCCATTGGATCACGGCTGCGAAGATGGATATGGTCGTAGCTATAGACTGGCATCGGTGTTCTCCTCTCGCACGATTGTCGCCGTTCGACTCCTCACGGGCCCGACGATGGGCCTCTTCCTTCTTTATACCACTACCGAAGTCTCCACATCGAAGACCGTCGGCTGCTGCACCGGCGTGCACAGGGCACGAATGGTCTGCTCGACGAAGGCACGCCGAAAAGCGTACTCGTCCGCCGATGGTATGTCGGGGTTTCCGAACGGATGATGGAACTTCCCGCCGCGTACGATGCGATTCGCTCCCACCCGCGTGGCGACCGTATACAGACAGGTCGCTAACACGGTGGGCAGGCCGACGCGTTCACACTCTTTGGCGATCGTAGCACCGCTACGAGTGCCGGTCCCTCACGTGGCAGGTAAGATGACGGCGCCCACCCCGCGCTGCACTAGCGTGTTAGCGATCTCCGCGCCGATCCGTTTCATGGCATTCAAGCTGCCGAGATTACCCACGGTGACAAACAGCTCGTCCAGCAACTGGCCGATCATGCCCTCGCGTTCCAGAGCGCGGACGACGTCGAGCGGCACCACGCGGTTGGGATCTTGCAATGCGGCACTATTATCGTAACCGCCATGCACGCCGTCCCACTCCCCGGGCACCAGACGATCCATCCCAGCAATGGAGTACTTGGACCAATGAGTGGCGTTGGCGGAAGGCAAGCGATCGGGATTGCCCCTGGGGACCAGGCCCGACTCCGTGACAAGGGCGAAGAGCGTCTTACTGGGATCGCTGAGCGGCGGAGGTGGGGGGATGACCTCGAAGGTCTCGACGGTGAGCTCGCTGGTAAACGGCTCGCCCCGCCATTTCTTCAACGCCATGGCCACGGCCCGTGCGGCTGCCGGAGTGCCGGTCCGTATCGTGCGGCGCACCGCACGCGGCAGGAAGCCTTCTTCCGCGGCGGAGCCCAGCGGTAGCCCGCGTCCACGTTTGATCGCCAGCGCCACCATGCGCTGCAGGGCCGGCTGCATGCCGACGGCGCTCGCGGCCGTGGCGATGATGTAGAGGTGCTGCGGGCGGTAGAGATCGCTCCCGGGGTTTTCTTCATGCATCCCGGTGATCGCCGGGATGCCCAGCCGCTCGGCTTCCAGGCAGAGTCGACCGCAGGCGAGACCATAGCGCCCGGAGCGAAAGGCGGGGCCGGCGAGAAAAATATCCGGCTTCAGGTCGCGCAAGTACCCCTGGACCTGCGCGACCACCGCTTCCTCGTGCTCGCCGAAATAGCCATCGCCGCACATGACGGTGGCGATCACCTGCCCTTCATCGGCCAGGATCTGCTCGAGGAGTCTCCCCGGCCCAAGCGCCCCGTCCTGAAGGCTGACAGCCGTGTGCGCTTCCTCTTCGCCCCCCAGACCACCGAAAAACGCGTTGATGTAATGCAGGACGCGTAGAGGCTCAGCCATAGTCATCTCCCTAAATTCACGCATCTACCGGGGGCCCTCCCAGCGCTCATCACCCAGCACTCTCTTATACGTCTTCTGCCGACAGCCCAAGCTCGGAGCGCTTCCAGATGGCCCCATACCAGGATTCGACCTGCAGTGGACCGGAAGCATCGAGTGGATCCTGGGCGATGCTGGGCTGCACCGCGGGACCCCCGATGACACGGTCGACGGCTGGAGCCGCCGGAGCATGCCACCCGATGCCACCAACGCTCACCAGGGCATCCGCTTCAGGGACGTAATCGACCAGGGTGGGGTCTGTGCCGTCGGGATTGCCCGACTCCTGAAGGATCGCGACGGTCCGCATGCCCATCTGCTCGCAGGCCTTGATCGTCTGCATGAAGTCAATCGTATTGTTCCCGCCCGTGCCGCTCATATCGGCCGACACGATGGCGATCTGCGCACCCATCAGGCGGGCCACCCGCGCCATCATCCAGCCCTGACGTTCTTTGAGGAATTGCGTATCTTGCCAGCCGCGGCCGACAACTACTCCCAAGAAATTCAGATCGTCACCATGACGGCGGTAGAGCTCTCGGACCATGGAGTTATCGCAGTGGGCCGAGGTAATGCCCCGACCGGGGGCACGGTAATTACCGTTCACCAGCGCACCATCAAGCATCTCGTTGGGATGCAGGATCGTCGGCTCCAGTCCCTGGGTATGCTTAGCGTAGAGAAAGGTTTGGGCCATCAAGCCTTGCTGGTGGAGGAGGTTCACGTAGACGACCCGCGGCAGCGCTGGATCCACCGCCGGCAGGTGATAGCGCTCCAGCTCAGGGGGCTCGATCGAGGCGGTGGCGCGCGCCAGGTAGACCGCTGCCCTCAACTTGGCGCGGTGGAGCGCCGCATCGAACTCGGCATTGGTGACCCTAGGAGCGGGATGACACACGAGCACCACATTCGCGGTGTCGGAGAAGGCGCAGTACGGGGCCGCCGGCCCGCTCATGTCGATGAGCGCTTCCGCCGGGGACAGCGCGCCGCTGGTGGGGTCGGGAAAGGTGCCACAGACCAGCACGGCGGCACCCCGAATACGATGATTTCGGCCGTCGCCGGCGGGGATGGTGGGGCCGAAGAAGCCCGGAAACACGGTCGAGCGTCCGTCGACCTTAGCCATGAGTGGTACCGCATCGAGGACATGGACGATCCGACAGGACTCGCCGGGATGCGCCAGGTGAATCTCGATGTCGGCGATGACACGCGGCTCAGCGATGGCGTTCAGGAGGGCGGCCCGATTTATTCCCAGGGTGCCGTTTTGATAATGTGTCTGCGAGGCGAACACCAGCCGTTGCAGCGGGAACACGCCGACTTCGAGGTTGAATGCGTCCCTGTGCCGTTCCATGTCAGTCTCTCCCGAACCCCGGCTAGGCCTTTCCAGTCACACTCATGTTACACGACCGCCGATTCGGCCAGCACCACCAGCTCGGCCTTGCTCAGACCCAGTTCGCCGCAGAAGACCTCAACGTTGTGTTCGCCGATGAGCGGGGCGCGGCGGGAAATGCGCCAAGCAGACTTACTATACAGCGCTGCTGGCCCGGGATAGATGAAGCTCCGGCCAAGCTCCGGATGTGACACCTCAGTGAAGAAGCTGCGGTCCCGGAGGTGTTGGTCCTCGACGATCTCATCCATCGAGCGGATGGCTCCCCACGGCAGGCCCAGCTCCTGCCCGCCATGCCAGGCTTCCTCCAGCGGAATGCTGGCGAAGAAGGTTTCGAGCGCCGCGGCGATGTGCGGCACGTTGGCCTGGATGGCGGCTGGGCGTTGGTATTTCTCGTCCAAGAGGTCCTGCGCCAGACCGTATTTATCCATCCATTCTGCCAGGCGACGCAGGCGCGCGGGGGTGAGATTAAACCCCGACCGCGTGGTGTTGAGCCAAGCGCCGTCGCGGGTGATGTACTGCGTCGGTTCGGATTTCTCAACAGCGGCGGCGCGCCCAGTATGGCGCTGTACAACCTTGCCAGTATAGAGATACGTGGGGACAGCCGCCTCGGTGGTGAGGGCACAGGCCTCGTGGATGGAAGCATCGATATATTGCCCCTCGCCAGTCGCGTCCCGAAAACACACCGCCGCCATAATCGCGATGTAGGCGAAGTGGCTGCCGATGTGCCAGGCATTGCCGCCACCGGGAGCGATCGGCGGCGCGTCTGGGACATCCTCAGGGTCGTAGCCGCAACACCCCATCTGCCCACCAGCGGCCAGTTGCAGCAGGTCCGAGGTCTGATGATCGCGCCACGGCCCCGTCTGACCGAAGGGCGTCAACGAGCACATGATGAGTCTGGGGTTCAGGCGCGATAGCTCCTCATACCCTAGCCCCAGGGCGGGCAAATACCCAGGGGGGTGGGTCTCCAGGATGATGTCGGCCTGCGGGATGAGGCGGCGGAATAGGTCCCTGCCCTCGGACATTTCCAGGTTGAGTGTGATCCCCCGCTTGGAGGTGTTGTAGTGCCAGAAGGAGAGGCTGCGCTCCCGGTGCGGGATGTCGCCCAGAAACGGCCCCACCGTCCGGGTGTTCTGGCCGCCGGGCGGCTCGATTTTGATGACATCAGCGCCCAGATCGGCCATCAACTTGCCACAGAACTGACCTTTTTCATCGGCCAGCTCCAGCACTCTGAGCCCCGCCAGTGGCCCAGGAAGGGGGCTGGGCGCGCCCACATCGGCATCAGCCGTCATCGCAGCGTCTCCTCGAGATACGGGTACAGCGGCATGTCCTTGGGCCAGAAGGTGCCGTCGGTGTATCCAGCTCTGATGTCGTCAAGGCTGAGGCCGAGCAGCTCTTGCATGACTTTTCTGGTGTGCTGGCCGATGAGCGGCGCTGGTGTATACACCGCCGCGGGCGTTTTCGAGTGCTTGAAAGGGACGCTCTGGACCTTGCGTCGTCCCAGCAGCGGATGGTCCAGCTCGGGGTACATGCCGCGTGCTCTGAGTTGCGGGTCGCGCTCGACCCGGTCCTCGGCGCTTTGCACCGGCATCGCACGCACCCCAACGGCCTGGCACTTCTCCGTCAGCTCGTATTTCTCGATCGTTTGCGTCCAGCGCTCGATGCCCTCGTCCAGCTCCTCCTGATGTTGCAAGCGCCCCGACAGATTCTCAAACTTGGCTTCCGTCGCCCAGCCGGGGCGACCCATGAGATCGACGAGTTTCTGCCACTCCGCATCGGAAAAGCACGCGATGACGCACCAGTCGTTGTGCCCACCGCCATGGGTGCGGTAGGTGTTATGCGGTGCGACAGTCGGGCCGCGGTAGTTATTGACCAGGGGAGCGCCGGGCCAGGCAGTACGATTTCCCGGAGGATACCCTTCACGCCGCGCCACACGACCATTCACCGTACGATCGAGAAAGGCCGGACCGGTCAGCGTGATCCCGACGGTCATCTGCGACAGGTCGACGTGTTGCCCCTGACCGGTGGTGTTGCGGTGGTGTAAGGCGGTGAGAACGCACATGGCGCCGTACATGCCGCCGGTATCGTCCAGGTAAGACCACCCCCAGCCGGCGGGAGGCTTGCCGGGCAACCCTGAAAGAAAGGTCTGACCTGAAAGAGCCTGCGCCGAGGGGCCCATCGTCGTGTAGTGGTGATGGCGTCCGGTGTGGCCGAAGCCGGCCATCGAGACATAGATGATATCCGGCTTGAGTTGCTGCATGACGTCGTAGCCGATGCCCCAGGTCCGCATGACGCGTGAGCTAAAATTTTCGATGACCACATCGGAGATGGCGATGAGCCGTTTGATCAGTTCAAGGCCGCGAGGCGTGCGGACGTTGATGGTCAGCCCCAGCTTATTGACGTTGGTGTCGGCGAACTGACCGGGCGCGTTCGGGCTGGGCTCCATGCCGGGGGGAATCGTGTTCCGATTGTTACGCAGAATGTCCAGGTGCTCCGGCCACTCGATCTTGATGATGTCAGCGCCAAAGGCCCCCAACCAGCGCGTCGCCCAAGGCCCTGCTCTGACCCAGGTGAAATCAAGGACCCGAACGCCCGCCAAGGCTCGGGGTAAGGTCATCGCTCTCGCCTCCTCTCACCGCGGAGAAACGCGGAGGAACGTGGGTGGTGCCAGGCCAGCTGCGTCTATTTGCGTGCCTCCGCGGTTACACAACTTCGAAGCGTTCTGATTCGGGAGGTTTCGACCACAGGGCGTCCGCCCCGCGCATCGCCGCAGCGCGTTCCGGGCTGGCCCGCCACTTATCGTAAATATCGTTGCTGTCCCAAACCACCAGCGTGGTGATCTTGGTGGGATCGCTGAGGGAGTACAAGGTCTGGCGGCTGGCAAACCCCGGAGCCTTGCTTTGGGCAAGTCCATTGCCATCCAGGAGCTTCTTGGCCTCTTCGACTTTGTCTGGTTTTGCCCAATGGTGGGTCAACACGCCGATCATGAGTTCCTCCATGGATTGTCGATGTCAAATGGAAAAAGAGCTTTGAAGATGATCCTCGCTGATGACCAGGCCGAGTATAACAGCGCACTCTGGAGGCGTCAATCGAGCACTATCTTCTCTTACTTCATGCTCCCCCGAAGGTCGAATAGCACCTGATCGACAGCATCGACCCGGATCAACCCCAAACGGGGGTATTCGAGGTCAAAGATGACATATACCGTCAGTGCCATGATGGTTGCAAACGCGAGCATATGAACCCAACTGCGCGGCTGGGGACCAGCCATGCTGTATCCAGCTAGTAGCGCACTGACCAGCGCCAACACACAAAGCATGATGAAGATCACCGGCGGGGGGTGGACTTGCGCCGCCATGGTTCGGGTCGTCGTGATATCGATCATTGCGTTCAATGCGGGCAGCAGCAGCATAGTCGCTGGTTGAGGAGCCTCCCGGCAGGCAGCCACCGCTTGGCTCCAGAGCTGCTCTTGGATCTCGGTGGCCTTGGCCAATTCCTGCATAGCCGCGT
>Ga0081538_10006133_pt1 | contig 10665 bp, 9 predicted proteins | sample TabmetS5T2R1_FD_71022 | JGI IMG/M metagenome (GOLD analysis project Ga0081538, IMG submission 71022) | Tabebuia heterophylla rhizosphere microbial communities from the University of Puerto Rico - S5T2R1 | ecosystem: Host-associated > Plants > Roots > Rhizosphere ...
CGGCACGTGTCGGACCGATCTTGCCCTGGAAGCCGCTCGTGAGCGTTTCCCACAACTCCGCCATGTATTCTCCTTCTCCATAGTTGCCAGTGTGTGTCGTGATGCTCCAGACCGTCCGCGCCTGCTCTACGGGACGCCTGCCTCCCGGTGAAACACCTGGGCGAGCTTGGCAACGCCCTCGGCGATCAGCTGTTCAGAGGGCAAGGCATAACACAACCGCAGATAATTACGCGCCGCGTCCGGGTCGGTGGCCCACTCTGGCCCGGGATTAAAGGCAATCCCCTCCTTGAGTGCTGGCGCCACCAGCTTCATCGTATCCACTCCCTCAGGGAACTTGACCCAGAGAAACAAGCCGCCACGGGGTGCCTGAAACTCCACCGCCGACCCGAAATGCATAGTCAGGGCTGCGGTCAGGGCCTCCAACTTGCGGCGCAGACTGGCCCGCAAGCGCTCCATGTGCTCCTCGTAGTGGCTCTGGAAAAAGTCCGCCACAATGAGCTGTCCCAGGGCACCCGTGCCGCTATCGGTTTTGCAGGCCAGCATTCGACTCAGTACCTCCCAAGGCGCCAAGACATAGCCAAGACGCATAGAGGGCGACAGGGATTTCGAGAAGGACCCAATGTGGAGCACGTGGTTCGACGTATCCAGGGCACGGATAGCCTGCGGCCACTCCCCTTCCCAGACCAGATCGGCATAGCATTCGTCTTCGAAGATCGGCACGCCATACTCCTGGCTTAAACGCAGCAACTCACGGCGACGCGCCAGGGGCATGATCGTGCCCGTAGGATTCTGCAGCGTGGGAATGGTGTAGATGTACTTGGGCGTGATGCCACGCTGGCGCAGGGTGTTCAGGGAAGAGGCCAGTGCGTCCATACGCATGCCCTCGGCATCAAGCGGAATACCTACAATATTGACCTTGTGTTTCCGCACCCGACTCACCGAGCCCTGGTAGGTGAATTGCTCCATAATGACGGTATCGCCGGGTTCGAGCAATACTTCGTTCAGGAGTTCGATGCCCTGATTGGATCCCGAGGTGATGAGCACCTCCTCGGGAGAGGCCTGGATACCTCGATAGTGCGCCATCTTCTCCACGAGAAATTCGCGCAATCCTGTATAGCCCAACGGACCACTGTTCATATTGTAAGTGGCGAGTTCCCGTCCCTCCTGACGCAAGGCTCGTGCGGAGGAGACAACGAGGTCTTCGATGGGGATTTCGTCAGGGTTATTGTGTCCACCAACGAAGTTGTACGGTGGAAATCCGCCCCACGGCTGAGTGCCGGCGGGTAGGTCTTTGGCGAACAGTTTGGCATAGTTGAGACTCGGAGCAGCCATACGTGTTTACTCTCCTGTGGCAGTATGTATCGATCCAACTGCATTGGCCCGGCTGCCGTGCAGGGGCAGCCCAGAGCACGATGCACCGAAACGAGCCCTTGGCCTACAGTTCCCGTGCGACATAATAACTGTTTGTCCACCACGTGGGAGATGGTGGGGTGGATCACTGGAAAGCCTGGGGCCCTACAGCAGCACGGCTGATGTATACGTAGCGCTGCTGTGGGACTCTGCCGGGAAGATCTCCCATGAGGCAACCCATCTGTGAGTGTGCTCGAAGATTTCCTGCGTGTATGGCTCAAACACCAGGCGTTCCCCTGGGCCGCAGGCGTGCACGTCCACCATGGCATGATAGTATTCCGGTAGTGCCTTGAGGAAATAGTGCTTGTACCGTTCCGGCGCCTGGTCAATGTCGCGTTGCGCTCGTTGCAAAGCCCTGAAGTAACGGTGTACGTCCTCTTCTTGCGCCTCCATACTGACCAGGAAACCGATCATGAACGTCGTATCGACCACCTTACGGAAGCCCTGTTGCTCGAGCACATACAGCGGTATCCCGAAGACATTGGCAGCCGCGACCTTGCGGTTGAGCAGCAGTGCTAACCGCTGCATGGGACGACCAACGAAGTGCAGATTGATCTCTGCCGGCTGTAAACATTTTTCCAGGGCTTGCAGGGCAGAAAAATGACTGCCCGAGCGATACCCCACGGCCACCTCGACATTGGCGAGATCACTCGCCTGGCGGAGCGCTGACTCCGGAGGCACATAAATACCCGAGGGTGCTACGGCGTAGGCGTGCCCCCACATGCGTCCGTGCTGCGCCGAAGCGGCCATATTAACCGCCCAGTGACACGCGGAACTGACCTCGCAGGCCCGACCCTCCTGCATGGACTCAAACGCTCCCTGGCGTATTTCCTTGACCTCTGACGGCTCTACGCCGTTCGACGCTCTAGAGGTATCAGTACTGAAATCGTAGACGAATTCGTAATCCAACCCCTCGGCTGTGAAGTAGCCTTGCTCCTCGGCGACCCACTCCTGCAGCCGCCCATGTGGCATGATGCGAAATTTTCCCATAGTTTTTGCCTCAGGAGGATCGGGACACTCCATGTCCCACCCATTAGTCGTCTTTCTGCGCTGCCGTCAGAGCCTGATCGAGATCCCACAGGAGGTCATCGAGGCTCTCCAGTCCAATGGAAATGCGGATCATATCCGGGCTGATGCCGGCCGCGACCTGCTCCTCATCAGTCAACTGCTGGTGCGTTGTGCTACCAGGGTGAATCACCAGGCTTTTGGCGTCGCCCACATTGGCCAGATGCGAGTGGAGCTTGACGGTCTCGATAAAACGTCGCCCAGCGGCCCGACCACCTTTAATGCCAAAGGTAAAAATCGCCCCTGGTCCTTTAGGAAGATACTTCTTAGCGCGCTCGTAGTAGGGGCTGTCTGACAAGCCCGGGTAACTCACCCAGGACACAAAGCGGTGCTCATGCAGCCATTGCGCTATTGCCATGGCATTCTGCACGTGCCGGTCCATACGCAACGACAGCGTCTCCAAGCCCTGCAAAAACAAGAACGCATTAAAGGGGCTGAGACAGGCGCCGAGGTCGCGCATCATTTCCACACGCGCTTTCATGATGAAGGTGAAATTGCCAAACGTTTCCCAGTAGCGCATGCCGTGATAGCCCGGCGACGGCTCGACCATTTCTGGAAAGGTGCCATTGTCCCAGGGAAACGTCCCGCCATCGACGATGATGCCACCGATACAGGTGCCGTGTCCGCCGATGAATTTCGTGGCCGAGTGCACGACAATGTCCGCCCCATGCTCAAAGGGCCGACACAGGTAGGGCGAGGCAAAGGTATTATCAATAATGAGGGGGAGCTTGTGCTCGTGTGCAATGTCGGCAACCGCCTGGATATCGAATACGTCAGCCTTGGGATTGCCGATGGTCTCCCCATAGAGCACTTTGGTTTTCGGCGTGATGGCGCGACGAAAATTGTCCGGATCAGCCGCATCGACGAAGTGCACCTGGATGCCAAAGCGCTTAAACGTCAGCGCAAACTGATTGTACGTCCCACCATAGAGGGTGCTCGACGATACCATCTCATCCCCAGCCTGCAGCAGCGTCGTCAGGGCCACGAGCTGCGCGGCCTGCCCTGAGGCCGTGGCCAGCCCGCCCACGCCACCTTCGAGCGATGCCAGGCGCTCTTCGAACGCGGCGGTGGTAGGATTGGAAATGCGTGTGTAGATATTGCCAAATTTGTTCAGAGCAAAGAGATGGGCGGCGTGTTCCGTATCCTCAAAGACAAACGACGTGGTCTGGTAAATCGGCATGGCGCGCGCCCCGGTGGTGGAGTCAGGCGTTTGCCCGGCGTGCAGCATGCGGGTATCAAAGCCAAAATCAAACTTTTCCATGCTCTATAGTCCTCAGGGTTTGTCGTGGCCTGGGAACATGCACTCATAGCGGTCGGAGGTCAGCACCCCCGTCTGCAGTCCAACAACATCCAGGCCGTAATCCTTTTTGCCAAAAAAACGGCAGTGCTCAATCTTGACGCAGCGGTCCATAACCACTTCCAGGCCGGCTGCCACAGCCTGGGCCGCGGCCTCTTCATTCACCACACCGATCTGCATCCAGAAGACTTTGGCGCCGACTTCGAGGGATTCACCAATGAGGGGGATGACGGTGTCAGCACGCCGAAAAATATCCACGATATCCACCGGCTCCTGAATATCCAGCAGGGATTTATAGCACTTGAGGCCAAGGATTTCGTCATAGCTGGGATTGACGGGGTAGACTGTATAGCCCTTGCTCTTCATATGCACCAGGGCCCGATAGCTGGCGCGCGTCGGATTCCCCGAGACGCCCACCATGGCAATACGACTGTAAGTGGTCAAAATGTCGCGCGTGCGTGTAGACAGCTCGCCTGACATAATGCCTGCGTAGTGTATCACGTGTATCTCCTTACGGTGTATGAGGGAAGCAGGCTGCCGTTTCAGGCGACCACTTCGAGCGCTACTGCGGCCCAGGTGAGACCAGCCCCAAAGGAGGCCAGCACCACGGTCGCGCCTGGCTGCAAACGCCCCTGTTGGCGGGCCTCTCCTAAGGCCAACAATACCGATGCTGCCGAGGTATTCCCATAGCGATCAATGTTGACCACGATTTTGTCGAGATCGAAGGGCAGCTTGCGCGCCGCGGCCTCAATGATACGCCAGTTCGCCTGGTGCGGAACGAGCAGTTGTAAATCGGCCAACGAACGCCCGGCCTGCGCCAGCACATCCTGCACCAGCGTCGGTAAAGTCCGCACGGCAAAGCGAAACACACTGCTGCCGTGCATGTGCAAAAAGTGCTGGCGTTTTTCGACCGTCTCACGACTGGCCGGACAGCGCGAGCCTCCGGCCGGCACCATGATCACGTCTGCCTTCGTGCCGTCGCTCCCCCAGAGGTGCGACAGCAGATGCAGGTCACCGCGCTGTCCAGTCCCTGCCTGTAACACCAGTGCGCCAGCGCCATCCCCAAAGACCAGAGCGGTCTCAGGGTCATCCAGATCCACCAGGCGTGAGACGATTTCCGCTCCGATCACCAGCATAGTGCTGCACATGCCAGCACGGATGAGACCACTCGCCGTAATCAAGGCATAGAGGGAGCCCGTACAGCCGGCGTTGAGATCATACGTGGGCACCGGCCGCAACCCCAGACGCCGTTGCACGAGATTGGCCGTCGCCGGCGTCACATGGTCGGGCGTCGCCGTGGCCACCAGCACCCCATCAATCACCTCAGGATTGAGGCGCGCATCCTCCAGCGCTGCCTGGGCCGCTAGCACTGCCATATCGGACGTCGCCTCCTCAGGTGCCGCGCGCCGCCGCTCACGGATGCCCGTGAGTTTCACGATGTAGTCATCAGTCACACCAAGCCGTGTGGCTAACGCCTGATTCGTCAGGCGTGCGTCGGGAAGGTAACACCCCACACCGCGGATACACACCTGGGACATGCACGCTTCCTTATGTGAGCTGTTGGACTGCCTGGTCAATGCGCGCTAACCCGTCCTCCAGCTCTGCCATCGAGGAGGCGTAGGAAATACGCATAGAGTGGTCATCACCAAAGGCATCCCCGGGCACGACGGCAACCCCGGCTGCCTCCAGCAGATAGTCGGCCACTGCGGCGGCGGTAGTGAGGGGGTGCCCCTGGGCGCGCCGCCCAAACAAAGCAGCGATGTTGGGAAAAACGTAGAACGCGCCGCGCGGGGTGTTGCTCGTGATGCCAGGGATGGTGTTGAGACGCTGCACGACAAAATTACGGCGCTGCTCAAAGGCCTGCGCCATCGCCCCAACACTCTCCTGGGGTCCGGTTAAGGCCTCGATCCCCGCCACCTGGGCAAAGGCAGTGGCGTTGCTCGTCGTCTGGCTTTGCAGGCGATCACACATCTCGATCACCTCCCGAGGTCCAGCACAGTAGCCGAGCCGCCAGCCGGTCATGGCGTAGGCCTTCGAGAACCCGTTGACGACGAGCGAGCGTGCCTTCAAGGCTGGATCCAACGTGGCAATGCTGATCTGTTTAAGACCGTCGTAGATGATATGCTCGTAAATCTCGTCAGTAATGATAAAGAGATCAGTGTCGAGCAAGACCCTGGCGAGATCTTCCAGCTCTGCTGGCGTGTACACAGCCCCCGTAGGATTGCATGGGCTGTTCAAAATAAGGCCTTTGGTTTTGGGAGTCATAGAGCGCCGCAGCATGTCTCCCGTGATCTTAAAGTCGTTGGCTACGGTGGTCGGGATGATCACAGGCGTACCCCCAGCCAGCAAGACCTGCGTGGGATACGTCACCCAATAGGGACCCGGGATCAGGACCTCATCGCCCGCGTCAAGCAGTACCATGGCCACGTTATACAACGCTTGCTTCGCCCCGCAGGAGACGATGATCTCTTCGGGCGCATAGTCCAGGTCATTCTCGCGTTTTAACTTGTCGGCGATAGCCTGACGCAGGGCTGGGAGGCCGGCGGGTGGCGTATACTTGGTAAAACCCTCTGCCATGGCGTGCTCAGCGGCACGGATAATATTACTGGGCGTGGCAAAGTCTGGCTCACCGAGGCCAAAGTCAATGATATTGCGCCCCTGCGCCCGCAGGGTTTTGGCTTTGGTGGAAATCGCCAGTGTTTCTGAAGGTTTGAGCTGGCGGGTGAACTGCGAAAGTTTCATACGCTCCTCTACGCCTGGCGCCGGAATTTTTCCTTCAGGGCCAGCGCTACCGGCGGCGGCACCAGTTCCTCCACGTTGCCACCATAAGCGGCGACTTCTTTGATCAAGCGTGATGCTACATACGTATATTCTTCGCGCGGCATCAGAAACACGGTCTCAATATCCTCGTCCAGGCGCCGATTCATCAGCGTCATCTGGAACTCGTATTCGAAGTCGGCGATGGCCCGCAGCCCACGGACGATGACATGCGCTTGCCGCTGCTTGGCGTAAAACACCAGCAACGTATTGTTAAACGTGTCGATTTCGATATTGCGCAAGCCTTGGGTCGATTCCTCAATAAGACGGCGGCGCTCCTCCACTGAGAAGAGGGGTCCCTTCATGGGGTTCTCAAAGATCGCTACGACGACCTTGTCGAACATCCGTACACTACGCTTGATCAGATCGAGATGGCCATTCGTCAGCGGGTCGAACGTCCCCGGGTAGAGCGCGACTGTCATGCCTTCCCCTCTCGCAGCGTCGCTGCTGATCCTGCTCTCTCACGTCCCTGTTCTCCCTGTGCCATAAGGGCGGAGGGCATCGTAGCCTGGCTGGCGTGGTCTGTCAACCGTGTGGTGGTCCGTTCCTCAAACCGCAACTGTCCACATGCCGCCGAAATATCCCGCCCGCGGCTTTGCCGCACGAAAGCCGAGAGGCCATGCTGCAGCAGATAGTTTTGAAATTGTTGTACGGTCGCCTCATGCGGACGACGATACGGCACTCCAGGGATTTCATTAAAGGGGAGCAGGTTGATCTTGCACCGCAGTCCATGCATGAGCTTGACCAGGCGCTTGGCATCTGCCAGGGTATCGTTCATGTCGCGCAGCAAGACATACTCAAAGGTGATGCGCTGCCGCACGGCGAGCGGAAAGGCCCGACAGGCGGCGAGCAACGTCGCGATGGGATATGGCTTGTTAATGGGCATGATCTGTGTACGCACGGCGTCTGTCGTGGCATTGAGCGACACTGCCAGGTTCACTTTCAGGCCGGCGCGTCCAAAGGCCTCTAGACGCCGCACAAGGCCGGAAGTCGACACGGTGATGCGGCGTGGTGAAATCCCCAAGCCCCACTCAGCCGTGAGAATGCGTATGGCCTGCACGGTGCCTTGAAAATTGTCCAGTGGCTCGCCCATGCCCATAAAGACAATATTGGTAAAGGTGCGTTCTGGGGTCTTGCCAGGTGCCTGGAAATACAACACCTGGCTGACAATTTCAGCGGGGCGCAAACTGCGCACGAGCCCCCCCTGGGCGGTCAGACAAAAACGACAACCGATGGCGCACCCCACCTGCGTGGAGACGCAGATCGTGCGCTTGTCGCCAGCCGGGATGAGCACTGTCTCGATCTGGTTACCATCTTCCAGGCCAAACAAAAACTTTTCGGTGCCGTCGGTACTCTGTTGCTGGCGCAGCAGCGTCAGGCTGCTCACGTACAGGCGCTGCCGCAGGCACTGTCGTAATGGCTCTGGCAAGTCGCTCATCTGCTGCAGGTCCGTGGCTTGGCGCTTGTAGATCCAATGACAGAGCTGGGTAGCGCGGAAGGCTGGTTCGCCGGCCTCGGCCAGCAGTGCCGTCATATCATGGAGTTGTAAGTCACGCAGGTCAGTCAATGGCATGGATGAGTGCCTCTGTGATACCTCTATGGTGCTACAAATACAGCGCGCCAGATTGTAACACATATCGAGGGCCAGCCAGGGAGAGTTCCATGAGCAGGGGGTAGGATTCTCTCCCTTTTTGCGTTATAATGCGCTCAATTCAATGAGCCATTTTATACTATTTTGATGGATAACCACCATGGTGCTCGCATTCCTGCGCAACAATCAGGCCCGTATCGTTGACATGCTGTATGAACGCATACACCAGACCACCCAGGCTGAGGCCCACTTTATACCCAACGAGCTCCGCGACAACATTGCCCGAGGTGCCGACGCCTTCCTGACCACTTTAGAGGCTAACGATCCCACAGCCATCGAGCACTTCATCACCGATCTCATCGCTCCCCGTACCGTGGAGGAATTTCCGTTAGCCGTATTACACCGCACCTTTACAGTGTTTGGCGAGATGCTGTTAGCGCTCCTGCGTGAATGCTACGGCGCTGACACCGTGCGTATTCTGGACGATTTGCAACGCCTGCATCTCCTCATTGCTGCCATCTTGCAGAAGTTAGTTGAGCAGTACGAAACTCGCTCAAAGGCGTTGGTGCGGTCCCAGCAAGAGCAGCTCCGGGCATACAGTCAGCAATTAGAAGCCCACCTGGACGAGATGGGTGAAGAGTTTCAAGCCCTGCAAGATTTCAACGAGAGCATTCTCCAGAGCATGACCAGTGGGCTCCTGGTGGTGGATAAAGACACCCATCGCATCCTGAAAATCAATCGTGCCCTGGAGCGCTTAAGTGGCCTCCCTGCCACGGCGGTGGTCGGCAAAACAGTGGAAGAGGTTTTTGCTGGTTGGTCTGGCCTGCCCCTCAGCGAATTCGCCGAGGAGGTCGAGCGCCACGGCAGTATTACATTGCGGAAACATCGTCTGCGCACTATGAGTGGGCGCGAACATTACCGCTCGATTCATGGAGAAGTATTTTATAACCAGCGTGGCGAAAATCGTGGCGTCCTGGTGCTGGTTGACGACATCTCGGAAACCGAGATCCTGCGGGACACCTTTAGTCGTTTCCTGAGTCAGCACGTGATGGAGCAGATGCTCTCGGATGCGGACTTGCGCTCGCTGCGCAGTGCGCGGCGCGACGTGACCGTGCTGTTCGCCGATATTCGCGACTTCACGGCCTTTGCTGAGCAGCATCCCCCCGAGCAGGTCGTCGATGTCCTAAACGCCTATTTTGACGTGATGGTCCAGATCCTCTTTGAGTACCAGGGCACACTCGACAAATTCCTCGGTGATGGTGTCCTCGCCCTCTTTGGGACACCCCTCGTGCAACCGGATCATCCACAGCGAGCCGTGCAAGTGGCCCTGGATATGCAACGTGCTGCCACCAGTCTCAGCGCGACGCGCCAGCGTCGTGGTCAGCCCATACTGCACATTGGCATTGGCATCAACAGTGGCGAAGCCATCGTCGGCAACATTGGCTCCGAGAAGCGTATGGAATATACGGTCATAGGCGATATGGTGAATATCGCCCAGCGCCTGCAGGCGCTGGCACGTGGTGGGGAGATCCTGATTGGGGCCAGCACCCTGCCCCACGTCCAGCCCCTTATTACTGTCTTTGACACGGTCGAGACCCACGTCAAAGGACGCCGCCAGCCTGTCCGGGCGCATCGTATTGGTCCACGTCAACAGGAGAGCTAGAGAGCACTGAATTCCAGGACAGTCTGCTGGTGAGGCGAGATTTGGCGTTGCACAACGGCGCAAAAGCTTCTATATTTTCTCTCACTTTTGCCGAAGTGGCGGAATTGGTAGACGCGCATGATTCAGGGTCATGTGCACGCAAGTGCGTGGAGGTTCGAGTCCTCTCTTCGGCATCTGAAGAAAGCACCACCTCGAAAAACAAGTAGATAGCCGCCTGATACGGTACAATAGCTCACAAATAGCTCACCAAGGGAGACGGAACGTCAGTTGACGTTCCGTTTTTTTATGCCTGGAGCAGGGCGGCGAGCTTGCTGGCGGCATCCTGTTGCATCACGGGGAGAACGTGCGCATAGATGCCGAGGGTGACTTCGATGCGCTTATGCCCGAGCCGCTCCTGGACCACATGCACGGGGACCCCGGCTTGCAAGAGCAGTGTGGCACAAGTATGCCTGAGTCCATGAAACCTGATAGGTTTGATCCCCGCTTGGGCGATGAGTCGTTTAAATTCCCCCTGGCCAATGGCGTTACTCTGCAGCGGATGCCCCAGCGTATTGCCATGGGTCCGCACGCCCCACCAGTCTTTGGCAAAGACCAGCCCAAAATCCTGATAGGTGGCACGATTGGCAAGTTTGAGCTGGGCTTGCTGGGCTTTGTGATGCCGGAGAAGCTCAACCGTTTTAGGCATCAAGGTGATGATGCGCGGCTTGCTATTTTTCAGTGGCCCCAGCTGTGGAGGAGCCCCAGGTTTGATCGATTGACGTACAATCGAGATCTGGCCCCTCTGTATGTCAACATCTTGCCATGGGAGCCCGCACAACTCGG
>Ga0081538_10006134_pt1 | contig 10665 bp, 10 predicted proteins | sample TabmetS5T2R1_FD_71022 | JGI IMG/M metagenome (GOLD analysis project Ga0081538, IMG submission 71022) | Tabebuia heterophylla rhizosphere microbial communities from the University of Puerto Rico - S5T2R1 | ecosystem: Host-associated > Plants > Roots > Rhizosphere ...
CACTGGTTGGCCGCGAGCTTGAAGGCGACGTCGTAGCGTCCCGGCAGCCGGTAGCGGTCGAGCGCCGGCCCGCGGCCGAACGCGATCGCCCCCGAGCGGGCGCCGGCCGCCGTGACGGCCAGGCGGAGGTGCTTCCCCTCCCCGACCGCGGCGAGGTCGGAGAGCTCGGCGCCGACCGCGAGCAGCGTCACGTTGGGGTTCCCCAGGCCGAACGGCGCCAGGCGCTCGAGCTCCTCGCAGAGGCCGAGCGTCAGCTCGCTCCCGCGCACGACCGCGTCCACGGGGATCACCGGGCGGAGATCCTCCGGAGAGAGGACGCCGGCCGCGTGCTCGGCGAAGGCCTGCGCGAACGGCTCAACGTTGCCGGGGGCGATGGAGAGCCCGGCGGCGGCGCGGTGGCCGCCCCAGCGCCCGAGCAGCTCCGAGCAGGCGCCGAGCGCCCCGTGGAGGTCGAAGGCCGAGATGGAGCGGCCCGAGCCGACCCAGTCCTCGCCCGGCTCTCCGCCGGCGATCAGGACGACCGGACGGTGGTAGCGCTCGACGAGCCGCGAGGCGACGATGCCGATCACGCCACGATGCCAGTCCTCCCCGGCAATGACATAGCCGAGGTGTCGCCGCTTCGACTCGGGCCACTCCTCTACCTGGCGGACGGCGTCGCGGAGGATGCGCTCCTCCACCGCCTGGCGGTCGCGGTTGAGCCCCTCCAGCTCGTTGGCCAGCCGGCCGGCCTCGGCCTCGTCCTCCGTCAGCAGGAGCTCGAGCGCGGCGCCCGGATGGCCAAGGCGGCCCGCAGCGTTGATGCGCGGCGCGAGGCGGAAGGCGATCGCTCCCGTGTCGACGGCCGCGGGATCGACACCGGCAACCCGCATGAGCGCCTTGAGGCCGGGCTTGCTCGTGCGCGCGAGCCGGCGCAGGCCGTGGGCCGCGAGCGCCCGGTTCTCGTCCAGGAGCGGGACGACGTCCGCCACGGTGGCGAGCGCTACGAGGTCGAGGTGCCGGTCGAGCTCCTCGGCGCCGAGGGCCTCGAGCAGCTTGAGGACGACGCCGGTCCCGCACAGCTCCGGGAACGGGTACTCGGACGGCCGCGTGGCGACGACCGGGCAGTCCGGGAGCGACTCGCCCGGACGGTGATGGTCGGTCACGATCACCTCGAGCCCGGCCGCCTTCGCTTCCGCGACCTCCTCCACGGCGGTGATCCCGCAGTCGACGGTGAGGACGAGCGTGCACCCCTCGTCGGCCAGGCGGGCGAGCGTCTCTCGCGAGACGCCGTAGCCTTCCTCGAAGCGGCTGGGCAGGTGCCACTGGACGTCCGCGCCTAGGCCTCGCAGCACGGTCACCGCGAGCGCGGTGGCGCAGATGCCGTCGGCGTCGTAGTCGCCGTGGACGCAGATCCGGCCGCCGGCCTCGATCGCCCCACGGATCAGCGCGCAGGCGGGCTCGACGTCGCCGAGCAGGAACGGGTCGTGCCCGGGAGGCTCGGCCGCGAGGAAGGCCCGCGCCTTCTCGGGGTCGCCGTAGCCCCGCCTGGCGAGGACGCCTGCCGTCGCTTCGCCGACGCCGAGCGCCGTGGCGAGCTCCCGTACCTCGCTGCGGGGGCACGGACGCATCGTCCAGGTGCCCTCGTGCATCGCGTTCCACGGTAGGAGGCGGGTCGGACGGACACGCGGCCGCAAAAGGGCGCGGCTATCCTCAGACCGGGTGACCGAGTCGAACTACACGTCGGGCGACGACTACGTCGTCGAGTTCCTCGGCTACCGCTTCAGCTTCAACGCGATCGACTTCGAGCAGCGCGTCAACGCCGCGGCGGTGCGCCTGCGGCTCGTCGAGCCCGGCGAGCTCGAGGAGGCCGAGACCGCCGACCTCGTCGAGCTGACGGCGCACGGGCGCATCGACGATCCCCAGAGCGGCCTCGGCGAGTACCTCGTCCGTCATTGGGAGCGGGTTGCTCTCGTCAACGACGAGTCGCTCGTCTACTGGCTCCGCAAGCTCATCTTCCGGGGCGCGTGGCTCGACCAGCGCGTGAAGGAGAACCTGCTCGAGGTCGACTGGGACGGCGAGACCGCCGAGTTCGGCTACCGCGAGCCGGACGGCGGCCGGGCACTGCTCGAGCTCGCCCCCGTCCCCTCCTGGCACGAGCTCCAGTTCCGGCGCTGAGAAAGCGGGGCCGGCTTCCGCCGGCCCCGCTTCGTTGCGGTTGACTCTGGCTACTTCCTGAGGCTCGCGCCGGCGAAGTCGCCGTGCCCGAGCGCCTTGCCCTTGTCGGTGCCCTCGATGGCCGACTTGGTCATCGCGAACGTCATCGTCGCGTGCGCCGCAGCGTCGGACATCTCGTCCAGCGCGTCCAGGTTGACGTTGCCGGCCAGGTTGTAAGCCGCGGCCAGCTGAGCGTAGAGCGCGGCGTCGGCGCCGTCGGCAACCGGCGTCAGGCTGTCGCATGCCGCGTGGTAGCACGGGTCGTACGCCGCCCCCGCGACACCGCCGTAGACGGCGGCCTCCTCGGCCGTCTTGATGTCCTCCGCGCCGGTGAAGAGGCCGCCGGCGGGGATCCCGACGCTGATGAAGGCGTCGTAGTCCGAGCGGCCGTCGAACGCGGTCGGCTCGGAGGCGAGGTCCTGGGAGTCGAAGTAGTCGACGAACACATCCTCGACCGCGCCGGAGCCGGCCGAGGCCAACGAGGCGGTGTCGGACGCGTCGCCGTCGTAGACGAACCTGACGTAGTTCGGCGAGGCGATCATGTCGAAGTTCAGGTTGACGGCGGTGTTCTTGACCTCCCGCTTCGTCAGGGAGTCGACGTAGAACTGCGACCCGATGAGGCCCGACTCCTCGGCGCCCCACCACGCGAACCGGACCTGGTTCACGTCGAAGTTCAGGTTGACGGCGGTGTTCTTGACCTCCCGCTTCGTCAGGGAGTCGACGTAGAACTGCGACCCGATGAGGCCCGACTCCTCGGCGCCCCACCACGCGAACCGGACCTGGTTCACAGGCTGAACGTCGAGCTCGGCCATCTGGATGGCGATCTCGAGGATCGCCGCGCTGCCCGAGCCGTTGTCCTGGATGCCTGGGCCCTCCTGCACGGAGTCCAGGTGCGCGCCCACGACGACCTGGCGGTCGACGCGACCCGTCTTCGTCGTGGCGAGCAGGTTCGCAGTCGGGACGTCACGCCGGATCTCCGTCGTGGTCGCGACGCGGACCGTGACCGAGCCGGCGGTGACCTGGTTGTACAGCTCCTCGCCGATGGCGAAGCTCGTGCCGATCACCGGGATCGTCGAGGTGTCATCCGCGGTGAGGGTGCCGGCGAGCGTCTCCTGACGGCCGGGCTGGCCCTCGTTGAAGATGATCGCCGCGTCGTAGCCGGCCGCCTGCGCGTTTACCGCCTTGACGAAGAAGTCGCAGGTGCCGCGCTGGATCAGCGCGACCTGCGGCTCGGTCGCGGACGCGGGCGTGAAGTCGCCCGGCTCGCAGCCGCTGTTGGACGTGCTCGCCTCCGCGCCAGGCGGGATGACGATGTCGTTCGTCGCCACGAGCGTCCCGGTCACGTCGCCCGTGTCCGAGTAGTCCATGGTGATGAAGTCCTCGTTCGCCACGAAGTCGCGCGGAGCCGGCGACAGCCGCTGGAACACGGGCGTCGCGAGCTCGCGGAACGCGTCGTAGAGGAACGGCTGGACCGTGACGTCGTAGTAGCCCGTCGCCTCGAGCTGGTCCTTGACGTACTCGAGCGACGCGTCGTAGCCAGGCGTGCCGCCGGCGCGCGTGTCGCCGTTGGCGTCGGCGATCGCCTGGAACGCCTGCTCGTGCTCCATCATCCCCGCCACGGTGACGGCCTGGCGGAGCGCGGTGGAGTCTGTCGGTGGCGCACTCGAGCTGATGGTCGGTAGCGCGAGCGCCACCGTTAGCCCGGCGAGCAGCAGCATGAGTTTCCTCAAGACAACTCCCCTTCCCTCGGGTAATTAGGTCTGGCGGGCAGGGCCCCCTGGCCGCGCCCGCATGTGTCCCGTCGGCGGCGACGGTAGCACACCCGCGGCGGCGTCGGAGCGCCTAGAAGAGCACGCCGTCCGCTGCCGCCGCGCCGACGTGCGCGCGGCCGAGCTTGGTCACCACGCGGCCCCGCGGCGTCCGCTGGATGAGGCCGAGCTGGAGCAGATACGGCTCGTAGACGTCCTCGATCGTGTCTGGCTCCTCGCCGAGCGCGACGGCGAGGGTAGAGAGGCCGACCGGGCCGCCGTCGAACTTCTTCACGATCGCTCCGAGCAGCTCGCGGTCGACCCGCTCGAGCCCGTGTGCGTCCACCTCGAGCAGCTCGAGGGCCTCGCGGGCGACCTCGAGCGTGACCGCGCCGTCGTGCCGCACCTCCGCCACGTCGCGGACGCGCCGCAGGATCCGGTTGGCGACCCGCGGGGTGCCGCGCGCGCGGCGCGCGATCTCCTCGGCGGCCGCGTCGGCCACCTCCACGTCGAGGATGCGGGCAGAGCGCCGCACGATGCGCGCCAGCTCCTCGGGCTCGTAGTGCTCGAGCCTGTAGGTCATCCCGAAGCGGTCGCGGAGCGGCGTCGTCAGGAGCCCCGTCCGCGTCGTGGCCCCGACGAGCGTGAAGGGCGGGAGGTCGAGCGTCAGGGTGCGGGCCGCGGGGCCCTGGCCGACGATGATGTCGAGGCGGAAGTCCTCGAGCGCCGGGTAGAGGATCTCCTCGACCGCCCGGTTCAGGCGGTGGATCTCGTCCACGAAGAGCACGTCCCGCTCCTCGAGCGACGTGAGGATCGCGGCCATGTCGCCCTTCCGCTCCAGCGCCGGCCCCGCGACGCTCCGGAGCCCGACGCCGAGCTCCAGGCGGACGATGTAGGCAAGGCTCGTCTTGCCGAGGCCGGGAGGACCTGCGAGGAGGACGTGGTCGAGCGCCTCTCCCCTCCCCTTCGCGGCCTCGAGCGCGATCGCGAGCTGCTCCTTCACCCGCTCCTGGCCGACGAACTCCTCCAGCGAGCGCGGCCGGAGCGAGCCGTCGAGCTCCTCCTCGTCGGGCGCGAGGACGGCTGCGGTGACGCGCTCGGTCATGCGGCACGAAGCGCTTGGCGAACGCGCTCCGCCGGCGGCAAGTCGGGGTCGGTCTCGGCCAGCCGCTGCTCCGCCTCGGCCGCCGTGTATCCCAGCTCCACAAGGGCGTCGCGCGCGACGACGTGGCCGTCCCCGGGGCCGAGGTGCGGCGCGTCGTCGACGGCCGCGAGCGGCGCGATCCGCTCCTTCAGCTCGAGCACGACGCGCTGCGCCGTCTTCTTGCCGATGCCGGGAATCGTCTGGAAGAGGGCCGCGTCCTCGCGGACGATCGCGCGCTTGAGCTCCGCCGGCGAGTAGCCGGAGACGATCGCGAGCGCGACCTTGGGGCCGACGCCGGAGACGGCGAGCAGCTGCTCGAAGAGCTCCCGCTCGCCCGCGTCGGCGAAGCCATACAGCTGGAGAGCGTCTTCGCGGACGTGCAGGTGAGTCTCGATCACGGCCTCGTCGGCGCCATCGGCCTTGCGCAGCGCGGCTGGGGTCGCGTGCAGCCGGTAGCCGACGCCTCCGACGTCGAGGACGAGCCCCTCGGCGTCCGCGGCGACCGGCCGGCCGCGCAGGCGGGCGATCATCGCCGCCCTCCGGCGAGCGCGACGAGCGGCGGGGCGAGCGCGTGGCAGATCGCCACGGCGAGCGCGTCCGCGGCGTGGTGCGGGCGGGGCACCTCCGCGAGCCCGAGCACGGCCTTGACCATGCGCTGCATCTGGTCCTTTTCCGCCCGGCCGAAGCCGCAGACCGCCTGCTTCACCGCCGCCGGCGCGTACTCACTGCACTGCACGTCGGCGGCCGCGCAGGCGACGAGCACGGCGCCGCGCGCCTGCCCGACGGAGAGCGCGATGCGGGCGTCGGCGCCGACGAACGACTCCTCGAGGGCGACCGCGCCCGGCTCGTGCCGGGCGATGAGCGCCGCCACTTCGTCGTGGATCTGCTTCAGCCGCAGTTGCGGCGCGTCCTCGGGCGACGTCTCCCACCAGCCGTACTCCTCCGCCCTGAGGCGGCCTTCGCTTGCATGCACGATGCCGAATCCGCACGCTGCCGTTCCCGGGTCGATGCCGAGGACCTTCACGAGTCGAGGTTAGGCGCCGGCCCGGACGTTCCTGCCGCCGAAGCCGGTTCTACGAGAGAATGTTCGCCTTCACGCCGGGGTTGGCCGCGCACCACTCGCGCAAGTGCCCGAAGACCTTGGCGCGTTCCTCGGCCTCCGTCAGGGGGTTCTCGGGAGACCAGAGCACGCGCACCTCGACCACCTCATCGCTCCGGCGCTCGCTGGGACACCCTTCCTGCCGGAGGTGGCTGCGGAGGGAGTCCACGAGGTCGCGGTCGCTGATCTCGATGTACATGGCCGCACCGTGAGTATTGGCGCGGCGCCGGACGGCCTCAGCATTGTTCTAGGCCGCGACCGCTTCGAGGATCCCCTCGGGGATGTCGAAGTTCGCGTGGACGGCCTGGACGTCGTCGTTCTCCTCGAGCGCGTCCATCAGGCGCAGGAGCTTCCTCGCCGTCCCCTCGTCCTCGACCGCGACGGTGGTCTTCGCCACCATCGTCAGCTCGGCCGACTCGTAGCCGATGCCCGCGGCGTCGAGCGCCGCCCTCACCGCCGCGAGATCGTCCGGGGCGGCGACGACCTGGTAGCTCGAGCCGTCGAGCTCGACGTCCTCGGCGCCTCCGTCGGCCGCGACGAGCACGAGCTCCTCCTCGTCCACGGTGTCCGCTGGAACGAGGACGACGCCCTTCCGCTCGAAGAGCCACGCGACGGCGCCGCTCGTGCCCAGGTTGCCGTCGTTCCTGGCGAAGATATGCCGAACCTCGGCCGCGGTGCGGTTCCGGTTGTCCGTCAGCGCCTCGACGAACACCGCCACCCCGCCCGCCCCGTAGCCCTCGTACGTGACGGTCTCGTACGACTCGCCCTCGGCGGTCGCGCCGGCGCCGCGCGCGATGGCGCGCTCGATGTTGTCCTTCGGCATCGAGTTGTCGCGCGCCTTCTGGATCGCGGTCGCGAGCGTCGCGTTGCCCTCGGGGTCGGGGCCGCCGTCGCGCGCCGCGACGATGATCGCCCGGGTCAGCTTGGAGAAGAGCTTCCCGCGCTTGGCGTCGGCCGCGCCCTTCTTGTGCTTGATGCTCGACCACTTGCTATGACCCGACAAGCGCGACCTCCTCCCGCACCAGCTCCAGGAAGCGCTCGTGGACGCGCGTGTCGTCGGTCAGCTCGGGGTGGAACGAGGCGGCGATGAAGCGGCCTTCGCGCACGAGCACGGGCTCGCCGTCGAGCGTGCCGAGCACCTCCACCCGGGGGCCGGTGTCCGCGATCCGCGGCGCGCGGATGAACACGCCTCGGAGCGGCTCGTCCTCCCCCTCGAGCTCGACGTCCGCCTCGAAGCTCGCCACCTGGCGGCCGTAGGCGTTCCGCGTCGCGTCCACGTCGAGCAGCCCGAGGTGCGCGCGATCGAGCAGGATCAGCCCCGCGCACGTGCCGAAGACGGGCGCCTCGAAGGTGAGGATCGGCTCCTCCAGCCCGTAGACGCGCATGAGCCGGCGAATCGCGGTCGACTCGCCGCCGGGCACGATCAGGCCGTCGAGCCCGTGCAGCTCCTCGGGCTTGCGCACCTCGATCGGCTCCGCGCCGAGCCGCCGCAGCACGGCCGCGTGCTCGCGAAAGTTGCCCTGGAGCGCCAGGACGCCGATGCGGAGCGCGTCACTCATCTCCCTCGTGAAACTGTACCCCCGGGGGCCTTCGGCCCCTCGCCCCCGCCTTCGAGCGTACACGCGAAATCCGCGCGCGTGTGTGCCCGAAATGTCCCGATTTCGACGCGCTACCAGCCGCGCGTCTCGAGCAGCTCCTCGGGCGCGAGGGCGGCCGCGTCGAGGCCGCGCATCGGCTCCCCCAGCCCGGTGGACACGCGGGCGAGGACCTCGGGGTCGGAGTAGTGCGTCGTCGCCTCCACGATCGCCTTCGCGCGCGCGAGCGGGTCGGCCGACTTGAAGATGCCGGAGCCGACGAAGACGCCGTCGGCGCCGAGCTGCATGCACAGGGCCGCGTCCGCAGGCGTGGCGATGCCCCCGGCCGTGAAGGTGACGACCGGCAGGCGGCCGTTCTGCGCCACCCAGCGCACGAGCTCGAACGGTGCCTGCAGCTCCTTCGCCTCGGTGTAGAGCTCCTCCTCGGCGAGCGTCCCCAGCCGGCGGATGTCGCCGAACACGGCCCGCATGTGCCGCACGGCGTTGACGATGTCGCCGGTGCCAGCCTCGCCCTTCGTTCTGATCATGGCGGCCCCTTCGCTCAGGCGCCGCAGCGCCTCGCCCAGGTTGCGGCAGCCGCAGACGAAGGGAACGCGGAAGGCCCACTTGTCGATGTGGTGGCTCTCGTCGGCGGGAGTCAGCACCTCGCTCTCGTCGATGTAGTCGACCTCGAGCGCCTCGAGCACCTGCGCCTCGACGAAGTGGCCGATGCGGGCCTTGGCCATCACCGGAATCGAGACGACCTCCTGAATCTCGCGGATCTTCGTCGGGTCGGCCATGCGCGCGACGCCGCCCTCGGCGCGGATGTCGGCGGGGACACGCTCGAGCGCCATCACCGCCACCGCCCCGGACTCCTCCGCGATCTGGGCCTGCTCGGCGCTCGTGACGTCCATGATCACGCCGCCCTTGAGCATCTCGGCGAGACCGCTCTTGACCCGCATGGTTCCGAGCTCGGCCATGCCGAAGATCTTAGCTACATCGAGAGCAGCTCAAGCGCGGCGTCGGGCTCCTTGAAGGGCGGGATCACGTAGATCCCGGCCGCCCGCGACCGCGCCTCCTCGAGCAGCCTGCGCGCCAGCTCGAAGCCCAGAGCGCGCGCGTCCGAGCCCGCCGCCGCCAGGCGCTCCTGCACCGCCGCGGGGATCGTGATCCCCGGCACCTCGTTGTGGAGGCGGAACGCCAGCTGGTAGCTCGAGAGCGGCCAGATCCCGACGAGCAGCGGGATCGGCGACTCGCCGCCGAGGCGCTCGAGGAAGCGGTCGAGGTAGGCGATGTCGAACAGCGCCTGCGTCATGGCGAAGCGCGCGCCGGCCTCGACCTTCCGCTGGAAGCGCTCGACCTCGCGGTCGAGCTCGTCCGCGGAGGGGTTCACCGCGACGCCGACGTAAAACGAGGTGGGCGCGTCGATCGCCTTCCCCGAGTAGTCCTCGCCGCCGTTCAGGCGCCCCAGCAGCGAGACGAGCCCGATCGCGTCGACGTCGTACACCCCGCTCGACCCCGGGTAGTCGCCCACGTGCGGGGGATCGCCGGTGACGGCGAGGATGTTGCGGACGCCCTCGGCGTGCGCGCCGAGGAGCTGGGACTGCAGGCCCATGACGGACGCGTCGCGCGGGGTAACGTGGGGAATCGTCTCGATCCCGACGGCGCGCTCGATCGCCACGGCGGCCATGAGCGCCGAGAGGCGCGCCCGGGCCATCGGGTTGTCGTTCAGGTCGACGGCGTCCACGGCTGCCGACGCCCGCAGCCGGCCGGCGACTGCGAGCATCGCCTGCATGTTCGTCCCCTTGGGCGGGTCGAGCTCGACCGAGACGACCCATTCTCCCGCCTCCAGCTTCGTCTCCAGGCGGCTCGGCCCGTGCACCGGAAGCGGCCCGGGCGCGACCTCTCGCTCGACCGCGACGAGCGGCACGCGAGGCTGCCGGCCCTCCTGGACGGCTGCGTGCAGCGCCGCGATCTGGGCAGGCGTCGTCCCGCAGCAGCCGCCGACGATGCCGGCCCCGAGCCTGCGCGCCTGGGCCGCGAACTCGGCGAAGTAGTCCGGCGTCGCATTCGGGTAGACGATCCGCCCTCCCGAGCGGCTGGGCAGGCCGACGTTCGGCTGCGCGCTGAGCGGCACCCCGTTCGCGTGCTCGGCCATCTCCGAGAGGGCCGCGAGGGCGGCCTGCGGGCCGAGACCGCAATTCGCCCCGACGGCCGCGACGTCGAGCTGCTGCAGCCGCTCGATCGCCTCGCGCGCGGTGACGCCCGCCAGCGTCTGGGCGTCCTCGTCGAACGTGAGCTGGGCAACGATCGGGAGCGAGGATACGTCGCGGACCGCCCGAATCGCCGTCTCGAGCTCGTCGAGGTCGAAGAACGTCTCGACCAGGAAGAGATCGACACCCCGGCCCTCGAGGAGCCCTGCCTGCTCATGGAAGACCTCGTAGGCGTCGTCGGCACCGACGGAGTGCTCGAGGTCGCCGAGCGGCCCGACCGAGCCGCCCACGAGCACCGGGACGCCGGCGATCTCGCGCGCCTCGCGGGCGAGCTTGACGCCCCGCTCCACGATCTCCTCGAGGCGCTCGTCCAGGAACTGGGCGGAGAGCTTCCTGCGGTTCGCCCCGAAGGTGTTCGCCTCGATCAGCTCGGCGCCGGCCCGGATGAAGCCCACGTGGACGCCGATCACGGCCTCCGGCGCCTTCAGGTTCGCCTCCTCGGGACAGCGGAGTCTTGGCACGGCTGCCGAGAGGAGCGCGCCCGTGCCGCCGTCGGCGACGACGGCGCCCTGGGCGAGGCGCTCGAGGAACCTGCTCATGCGCTGAGCCTAGCCCGCGGACACTCCGCCCGCCCCCGCAGACACGTCCGAAATGGCCGGTACGGTCTGCGGCCGTGCGCCTGATCGTCGCCCGC
>Ga0081538_10006135_pt1 | contig 10664 bp, 10 predicted proteins | sample TabmetS5T2R1_FD_71022 | JGI IMG/M metagenome (GOLD analysis project Ga0081538, IMG submission 71022) | Tabebuia heterophylla rhizosphere microbial communities from the University of Puerto Rico - S5T2R1 | ecosystem: Host-associated > Plants > Roots > Rhizosphere ...
TGAGGCGCTCGACCGCCACCAGCACCGGCTCGAAGGCGCGGGCGTCGCGGGCCGGGTCGTGGGCGAGCAGCTCCAGCTCCGGGCAGCGCCCCTGGGCCTCGCGCCGGCGCAGCCCGGGCCGGACGCCCTCGGCCCGCGCGGCCGCCGAGCAGGCGACGACGCGGTTGGCGTGGACGACGGCGGCCAGGCTGTCCGGCGGCGCCCCGGCGGCCACCACCGGCCAGTCGGGGCACCAGACCACCAGCATCCGGGGCATCGCCGATCACCCCGCGTCGGCAAGGGGCGCATCCGGGACCCGGCCCGGCGAACCCGGGACCCGGTCCTCCCTCGCCGGGGCATCCCCTTCCCCGGCGAGGGTGAGACCGGTTGGGCCCCCCGGCCCAACCTGGGTGGCGGTCACGATGGCGCCGTCGGGGGACGGGAGCCAGAGGAGGCCCCGGCGCTCGCGGGCGGCGGCGCCGCGGCCGGCGACCAGGACCTCGACCCGGCGGGCCTGGAGATGGCCGTGACCCTGGCCGAGGCCGTGCCAGTCGCTGGCGGTGAGGGCCAGGCGCAGGTCGGCCGGCTCGGACCAGGGGCCGAGGGGGACGAGCACGGCGCCGCGCTCCCGGGCCCTGGCCGCGAGGCGGCGGGCCTGGGCCCCCGGGAGCCGGGCCGGGGGACGCACCAGCACGACGTCGACGGCGTCCAGGAGGGCGGCGACCACGGTCGGCCAGGCCCGGGGGCCCGGGGCCGGGACCAGAGCCAGGCGCTCCAGGGCGATGCCGGTCTCGGCGGCGGCGACGATCCCGAGGTCGGGCAGCCCGACCGCGGCCACCCAGGATCCGGCCGCCGAGGCCCCGGCGACCAGGGCGAGGGCGAGCGCGGCGGAGCGGCTGACCGTCACCGTCGTGCCCCGGCGCAGTCCCTGTCCGGGCAGCAGCGGGCGAAGGGCGGGGACCACCGGCAGCAGCCGCTCGTCGGCCAGGGTCGCCCCCGGTCCCACCAGCTCCCTCCGGGCCGAGACGCCGGAACTGCCCAGAGTGGTGTTTAGACCACTATCGGTGGCCGCCATAGGCCTAATGTTCGAACATATGTTCGAGAGTGTCAAGCATCGGCGCCGTCCGGGGAGCCAGGCCCCGCGATCCCGACCCGGGGACGAACTACCATGGCGCCGGCAGCGGAGCATGAACCGGAGTGACCGAATGGCCGATGAGCCCGACCTGGTCGTCCCGGGGTCCCCGCTCGGGCCGACCAGGAGCGTCCGGCTGCGGCTGGTCCGGGCGGCCAACGTGGCCCTCGGGACCGACCCGTCGCTGGAGGAGCTGTACCGGGCGCGGTACGAGGGCGCCCCGCCCAAGGTCCGGGTGCGGGGCGGGCTGGTCGCCGTCGAGTACGGGCCGCGGTTCCGACCCGTCGACTGGGGACGGCAGGCCGCCGACATACGGCTCAACCCGTCGGTCGGCTGGCGCATCGAGGCGCCGAGGGGTGTCGTCGGGCTGCGCGCCGACCTGACCGCGGCCCGGCTCCTCGGCCTGGAGGTGGAGCACGCCGCCGCGAAGTCGGAGCTGACCCTGGCCCGGCCGGCCGGCCCGGTGCTGCTGCGGTTCGGGGGCGGGTCCAGGGAGGTCACCATCCACCGGCCTCCGGGCACGGCGGCCAGGGTCAAGGTGGCCGGGGGCGCCTCCGGGATCACCTTCGACGACCAGTTCTTCCGGACGGTGGGGGGCGAGGCGACCTGGAAGACCTCCGACTTCGAGGAGGCGGCCGACCGCTACGACATCGCCTTCGCCCGCGGCGTCCGCGACATCGTCGTCGACACCCTGGAGCTGCCCCCGGCAGGGCAGGCCCGGCGGCTGCTGGCGACCGTCCTGTTCACCGACATCGTCGGGTCGACCCAGCGGGCCCAGGAGGCCGGCGACCGGCGGTGGCGGGAGCTGCTCGACGCCCATGACGGAGCGGCCCGGCGGCTGGTCGGGCAGGAGGGCGGGCGGTGGATCAAGAGCACCGGCGACGGCGTCCTGGCCGTGTTCGACGGGCCCGGCCGGGCGATCCGCTGCGCCCTCGCCCTCCGGGCCGAGCTGCGGGACATCGGCATCGAGATCCGGGCCGGCGTCCACACCGGCGAGCTCGACCTGCGCGACGACGACGTCGGCGGCATCGCCGTCCATCTCGGCGCCCGCATCATGGCCGCCGCCGGCCCCGGCGAGGTCCTCGTCTCCCGGACCGTCCGCGACCTCGTCGCCGGCTCCGGCATCGCCCTCGAGGACCGCGGCACCCACGCCCTCAAGGGCCTGGACGACCCGTGGCAGCTGTTCGCGGCCGGCTGACCGGTGACGGGCAAATACGCCTGACGGCCACCACCGCCGGGGCGACAATGCACCCATGAGCGGGGAGGCCGGGAGCCAGGACACCACGACTGGCGACGTCACCACCGCGGGCGTCACCTGGACCGACATCTACGACTCGCCGGAGGTCGACCGGTCGCTGCGCCATCTGCCCCGGCTGTGCCGGGAGGCGGTCCGGCTGGTCTGGGCCGCGGGCCGGCGCGAGCTGCTGGTCGTGCTGGCCGTCAAGGCGGTCAACGGGATCGGCCTGGCCGTGATCCTGCTGCTCGGCAAGCAGGTGCTCGACGGGGTGATCGCCGCCGGCCGCGGCGGCGCCGGGGCCGAGCTGGTGCTGCCGAGGCTGCTGCTGCTGACGGCGGTCACGGCCGGGCTGAGCTTCCTGGCGGCCATCGGCCGGGAGCACCGCGAGATCCTGGCCGAGCTGGCCTCCCGGCACGCCCAGTCCCAGATCATCGACGTGGCCTGCGCGGTCGAGCTGGAGGCCTACGAGACCCCGGCCTTCCACGACCGGCTGGTCCGGGCGGCCGGCGGCGGCCAGTTCCGGCCCTGGCAGGTCGTCGAGGGCCTGACCGGCCTGGCCGGCGCCCTGGTCGGCATCGCCGGGGTCACCCTGGCCCTGCTCGCCCTCCAGCCCTGGCTGGTGCCGCTGGTCCTGGCCGCCGGCGTCCCCCTGCTGGTCGCCGTGGCCAAGGGCGGCGAGCTGATGTTCCGCTTCCACCACCGGACGACCGAGGCCGAACGCCGCCGCAACTACCTCTACATGCTGCTGTCGGGCAAGGACGCGGCCAAGGAGCTGCGCGCCTTCGGTCTCGAGGCGTTCCTGCGCGGGCGCTTCGACCGGCTGTACGACGAGCACCTGGCCGAGCTGCGCAAGGTCGCCAGGCGGCGGCTGCGGGTGGCGCTGCTCGGCAACCTGGCCACCACCGTGGCGCTCGGCGGGATCGTCGCCGTCCTGCTGGTCCTGGCCCTCGACGGCCGCATCGGGCTGGCCGACGCCGGGACGGCCGCCGGGGCCGTGTTCGTCCTCGGCGAGCGGCTGATGAACGGCGTCTTCAGCGCCGGGATGCTCTACGAGTCCTCGCTGTTCATCGAGGACTTCACCTCGTTCGTGACCATGGCCCCGGAGGTGGAGGCACGGCGGCGGCGGGACCCGGCGCCGTCCGGCTTCCGGCGGCTGCGGGTCGAGGAGGTCAGCTTCACCTACCCGAGCGCCACCACCCCGGCCCTGAGCGGCGTGTCCATGGAGATCGGGGCCGGCGAGATCGTCGCCCTGGTCGGCGAGAACGGCTCGGGCAAGACCACCCTGGCCAAGCTGCTGTGCCGGCTCTACCTGCCCCATGGCGGCCGCGTGCTCTGGGACGGGGCCGACACCGCGACCGTCGACCCCGACGAGCTGCGCCGCTCGGTGGCCGTCATCTTCCAGGACTTCCTCCACTACTCGCTGCCGGCGGCGGAGAACATCGGCATGGGCCGCCACCAGCGGATCGGCGACACCGAGGCGATCCGGGGGGCGGCGGTGCACGCCGGGGCCGACGAGTTCCTGGCCCGGCTGCCGGCCGGCTACCAGACCGTGCTCGGGCCGGAGTTCGAGGGGGGCCACGAGCTCTCGGTCGGCCAGTGGCAGCGGGTCGCGCTGGCCCGGGCGTTCTTCCGCGACGCCCCGTTCATCATCCTCGACGAGCCGACCGCGGCCCTGGACGCCCGGGCCGAGCACGAGCTGTTCGAGAGCATCCGGACGCTGTGCCGGGGCCGGTCGGTGCTGCTGATCTCCCACCGGTTCTCCAGCGTGCGCTCGGCCGACCGCATCTATGTCCTGGACCGCGGCCGGGTGGCCGAGTCGGGCAGCCACGGCGAGCTGATGGCCCTCGGCGGCCGCTACGCCGAGCTGTTCACCCTGCAGGCCTCCGCCTACCTGTCGCCCAGCCGGCCCTCCTGAAGGAGCGGGTCGCGCAGGTACTCGACGAAGTCGTGGTCGTGGTAGTAGCGGGGCAGCACGGCCACGACCACGAACCCGCAGCGCTCGTAGAAGCGGCGGTGGCGGTCGGTGTCGGGACAGCGCAGGAAGCAGCGGGCCGCGCCCAGCTCGGCGGCGCGGCCGCAGAACAGCTCGACCAGGCGGCGGCCGACCTCCCGGTTCCGGCGCGGGCCGGTGACCAGCAGGTCGTGGAGGCGGGCCATGCCGGCGACGGCCTCGCCGACCGCGACCCCGGCCAGGTCCCGCCCGGCCCTGGCCTCGACCACCACCGGGCGGCTGGTCCAGTCCAGCTCCCGGCCGAACAGGCGGCGGTCGGCCAGCGGCCACTCCCGGGACAGGAACTCCCGCACCTCCGGGGGCTCGGCCTCGGCCACCCGGTAGGTGATGACCTCCTCGTGCGCCTCCGGTCGCATGGGCACATCTTCTATGATCGGTGCCGCCGCAGCCGCAGCCAGATGGGATCGGAAAGGAACCGGATGGACGTCCGCCTCACCGGCGTCTACATCGCCGACGCCAGGCTGGTCTCCGAGGGGGTGGCCCAGCCCGAGGACGCCATGGCCGTGTTCGTGGGCCGGGCCGGCAAGGGACGGCTCGCGCCGTTCGTGGTCCGCCGCTCCTACACGGGCGCCGGCGGCTGGTACCGCGAGGCCATGGCCGTGCTCGCCCCCAACGGCGACGTGGTCTGGCGCAGCCCGGAGCAGGCCCTGACCCTGCGCGGCTCCGCCAAGATCGACACCTTCACCGACGAGGTCCACGGCGTGGTCGTGGACTCCGACGACGACCACGAGCTGGTCCTGCTGGTCGGCGGGGACGAGGTCGGGCGCGTCCCCATGGCCGTGCTCGACGAGGACCCGCCCTGGTCGACCGGCCCGGACACGGCCGTGCTCGACGAGGCGCTCAAGAAGAGCACGGTGGTCTGGGTCGACGTCCCCGGCGAGGGCGGGACCGACGGCCGGGCCGTGCCCGTCTGGTACGGCGTCCTCGACGGCCGCGTCTACGTGCTCGTCGGCGGGTCCGAGCAGCACGTCCCCGGGCTGGCCGAGGCGGGCCGGGTGGTGCTGATCGCCCGCTCCAAGGAGCAGCAGTCGCTGGTCGCCGAGGTGGAGGCGTCGGCCCGGGTGGTCCCGGGGTCCGACCCGCTGTTCGCCAAGGTCGCCACCGTGCTGCTCCCCCGCCGCCTCAACCTGCGCGACGGGGAGGAGGCGGTGGACCGCTGGCGCAAGGAATCCACCCTGGTCGAGCTCACCCCGTCGTCGATCCCGGCGGAGGTGTAGCGGCATCAGGGGCGGGTAGGCACACCAAAGCGTGCCAAAGCAGCCAACGAGCCCGAGGGAGGGCCGCATGCCACTCCGCAAGTCCAAGGCAACCAAGGCCAAGGTAGCCGTCACCGACCAGGTCAGCGACCGGACCGACGACCTGGTGGCCGCGCTCGACGCGGCCAAGGAGGCGCTCGCCCGGGCCTCGGCGGCGGCCAGCCGCAAGGGGGCCGAGCTCGGCAAGGAGGCCACCAGGGCCGCCGACAAGGCGGCCGACAAGCTGATGCCCGAGCGGGCCCGGCAGCGCCGCCGCGAGGCCGCCCGCCGCCGCAACCGGCGGCTGCTGGCCGGCGCCGCCGGTCTGGGCGGGCTGCTGCTGGTGCTCAGCCGGCTCGGCGGGGGCAAGGGCGACGAGCTCCGCCAGGACATGGCGCGGCAGGCCGGCACGCCCGACGACGCGCCCCGCTGGGACCGGCCGGCCGAGCCCGGCCCGGGCGCCTCGGCCGAGGTGACCCAGCTGCACGGCAACGGCGCCGGCGGCGACCCGGCCCGGACGCCTCCGAGCTAGCTCACTCGGCCGGGGCCGAGTACAGCCCCGTGCCCTGCTTGACCACGCGGCCCTCCTTGGCGAGGGCCGCGAGGCTCTTCACCACCACCCCGCGCACGTCCCTGGTGGTGAACGGGTCGATCAGGCGCTGGGTGAGGGCCCGGTCGAGCACCACCGTCCAGTGGAGGGTCTCGCCGCCGGCCTCGCCGAGCACCTTGACGCAGGCTTCCTTGGGATCCATCACCGCCAGCCTACCGCTGGTCGTAGACTTGGCCCGTATGCGCCCGTCCGTCGTTCCCGAACCGTGCCCGCTCGACCTGGAGCTCCGCCTCGAGCCCGGCGGCCGCTTCGTCTACGTCTCCGACCTGCACCTGACCGACACCGGGCCGAGCGACGACTTCGCGGCCACCGCCGAGCTGTGCGAGCTGCTGGACTCCCTCCGGCGGCATCCCGGCCAGGTGCTGCTCGCCCTCGGCGGCGACATCCTCGACCTGCTCCAGGTCGCGGGCTCACCCGAGGATCGGGTGGCCAGGGTCCTGGACGGCCCGGCCGCGACCCCGATCGGCGAGGCGCTCCGGCGGCTGGCGGCCCGGCCCGGGGCGACCGTGCTGTACCTGGTCGGCAACCACGACTCGACCCTGGCCTGGGACGCGGCCGCCCGCAAGCTGGTCGCGGACCGCTTCGGCGTGACCGGCTTCGCCCTGCACGCCCGGGTCCGGGTGGAGCGGGCCGGCGGGGAGGGCGAGGTGGTGGTCGTGGCCGAGCACGGCGACGAGCTCGACCGCTGGAACCGGCGCACCGACTACTTCGACCCCCTCGACGTGCCCGTCGGCGACCACGTCGTCAGCGAGTTCGTGAACCGCCTGGAGTCGGCCAGCGGGCGCTACCCGCAGCTCGCCCTCGACGAGGTCGACAACGTCCGGCCGGGGCTGCTGGTCCCCTGGTGGCTGGTGTCCAACTTCTTCTACAAGTTCATGGGCCGCGCCCTGCGGGACTTCGCCCTGCCGCTGGTGCTGCTGACCATCGCCCTCAACCTGGCCGTTGGGCTGCTCGTCGGCGATCTCGGCCGGATCGCCTACCTGGGCAACCGGGCGGTGCGCTGGGTGTCGTCGTTCGTGCTCACCAACCTGGCCCTGCTGGCGCTGCTGTCCACCTTCCTCGGCCGCAGCTTCCGCCGGGCCGCGGCCGCCTACGGCCTGCCGACCCCCGACGAGGCCGAGGACGAGGCCCGGGCCCGCCGGGGCGACCTGCCCGAGCTGCTGGCCCGCCGCGACCCGGCCGCGGCCGTCCTGGTCACCGGCCACACCCACGAGCCGGGGGTCATCCACCTGCCCGGGGACCGCGTGGCGGCCGACGCCGGCTGCTGGGTCCGGGGGCTGGTCCCGGTGCGGGCCTGGCTGTCGCTGCCGCCGGTGTTCGTCCCCACCTATCCGGTGAACTGGGTCGACGTCCAGGCCGGGGCCGAGGGCGTGGCCGTGGAGCTGTGGGAGCGGCGCCTGGCCGTGACCCGCCGGCTGGGCCGGATCGAGCGCCTGGTCGCCCGCCGCCCCCTCCCCCCCGCCGACGCCGCCCCCGCCCAGGTGGTGGCCAGGGCGGTCGTGTGACAACGGCCCAGCCGGCAGGTGGTGAGGTCGGCCCGGCCGGACCCCGGCCAGAGGAGTCGGTCGCCTTCGACCGGGCGGCCGGGTTCTACGACCAGACCCGCGGGCTCCGGCCCGAGGTGGCCGAGCTGGTCGCCGACCGCATCGAGGCGGTCGTCGGGCCGGCGGCCCGCCTGCTGGAGATCGGCGTCGGCACCGGCCGGGTCGCCCTGCCCCTGTACGCCCGTGGCCGCGAGATCGCCGGGGTCGACCTGTCGCTGCCGATGCTGGAGCGCTACCGGGCCAAGGCGGCCGCCGCCGGGCTGCCCCCGCCGCCGGTGCTGCGGGCCGACGCCGGCCGGCTGCCGGTCCGCGACGCCTGCGTCGACGCCGTGCTCGAGGCCCACGTGCTGCACCTGGTCCCCTACTGGGAGCGGACGCTGGACGAGGCCTTGCGGGTGCTGGTCCCGGGCGGGATGCTGCTGCACGCCGGCGGCGGCGCCTACCAGCGGGGCGGCGGCAGCCCGCGCGACCAGGTGATGCGGCGCTTCGACGAGCTCGCCTTCGCCGGCGGGGGGACGCCGAGGATGGTCGGGGCCGCCTCCCGCCGCCAGGTGCTGGACGCCCTGGCCGCCAGGGGCGGGCGGGCCGAGGAGCTGGAGCCGGTCGTCTGGGAGGAGCCGGAGACCTACGCCGAGGCCCTTGGATGGATCGAGGACCGCGTGTTCTCCTCCAGCTGGCGCCTGCCCGACGTGCGCTGGCGGAGCGCCGCCACCCAGGTGAGGGCCGAGTTCGAGGCCGCCCATCCCGACGACCTGGACCTCCCGCATCCGGCCAGGCACACCTTCACGTTCACGGCGATCCGGTTCTGACCTCAAGGTTTCTCCCCGGCGCCGGCGGGGAATTGGGTGGGAGCCGTGAGGCGGGACGGGGGACGGGTACGGCGGTTGGGGATCCGCCATGGGAGGCCCCGTCCGATCCTCCCGCCTCACGAGCATAACTCGCTCGGGCGTCACAGCCTTGGCAGCACGTGCTCCGCGACCAGCTCCAGCTGCTCGTCCTCGAACACCGCGAACGGCAGGCCGGAGAAGGTGGCGATCACCTGCTCGACCCCGAGGTCTTCCCAGCCCCGGAGCTGGGCGAGGACCTCGTCGGGGGTGCCGACCAGCCGGGACGCGGCCCAGTCACGCAGCTCGACCCCGTCCAGGATCCCGCCCGGGGTCCAGGCCTGGAGCCGCCGCCAGCGCCCGACCAGGTCGTCGGCGTCCCTGCCGACCAGGGTGCTCAGCCCCAGCGAGCGCCGCACCTCCCCGGGGTCGCGGCCGGCCCGCTCACAGGCGGCGGTGAGCACCTTCAGACGCTCCCGGTAGTCCTCGGGCGTCATCGACCAGACCACGTTCCAGCCGTCGGCGGCCCGCGCGACGACCCCGAGGAGCCGGTCGCCCTTGCCGCCGACCCACAGCGGCGGGCGGGGCCGCTGCACCGGGCCGGGGATGACCGGCGCCTGCTCGGCCCGGTAGAAGCGGCCGCTGAACGACCCCGGCTGGTCGGCGTCGGTGAGCAGCGCCGACAGGACCCCGAGGGCCTCCTCGAGCATGGCCAGCCGCTCGCCGGGCCGCGGGAACGGCAGCCCGTTCTCGAGGTACTCGGCCTCGTTCCAGCCGGCCCCGAGGCCGAGATCGAGCCGGCCGCCCGACAGCTGGTCGAGGGTGGCGGCCATCTTGGCCAGCAGGGTCGGCGGCCGGAACCCGGTCGCCAGGACCAGGGTGCCGAGCCGGACCCGGCTGGTCCGCACGGCCAGGGCGGACAGGGTGGTCCAGCACTCGGGGGTGCCCTGGCGGCCGACAAGGCCGCCGTACCGCTCCAGGTCCAGCCAGAAGTGGTCCGAGACCCAGACCTGGTGGAAGCCGGAGGACTCGGCCAGCTCCGCATACCGGGCGATCCGGTCGAAGGTGGCCGGCTGCTGGTCGGGGAACGAGATGTCGTAGTGCGGAAGGGCGATTCCCAGCTTCATGGCGGCAGTCTCGCGGGGTCGGCACCACCCGTCAACGCGGGGCCGTCGGCTGCCGATAGAACCGGGACGAGCTTCAACCACGAGAGGGGAGAACCGCCGAGATGGGCACGGGCTGGGCCGCTGGCGGGAGCCCGGGCGGGCGTCGCCGGCTCGGCGAGGTGCTGGTCGCCGGGAAGGTCCTCACCGAGGCGCAGCTGGACGAGGCGCTGCGCGTCCAGCGCGAGGACAAGGGCCGCCGTCGGCGGCTGGGGGAGGTCATCACCGCCCTCGGCCTGGCCGACGAGGTCCAGATCGCGCGCGCCCTCTCCGACCAGCTCGGCCTGCCCTTCCTCGACCTGGGCAACCTGCCCATCCCCGAGGAGACGCTGGCCGTGCTCCCCCGCAACGTCGCCCAGCGCCACGGCGCGATCCCGGTGACCCTGGCCCACGACGTGCTCACGGTCGCCCTGGCCGATCCGACCAACGTGCTCGCCCTCGACGACATCCGGCTGGCCACCAAGCTGGCCTCGGTGCGCACCGCCGTGGCCACCGCCTCCGACGTCCAGGAGGCGGTCAACCGCTACTACGGAGGCGCCGCCGCCGGCGGGATGGCCGACACCTTCGGCGCCCTGGCCGACGTCGACGGCCTCGAGGCCTCGGAGGACCGCGAGGAGGACCTCGAGCAGGTCGGCGACGTCGACGACGCCCCGGTGGTCCGGCTGGTCAACGCCATCATGGGCGAGGCCCTGCACTCCAGGGCCTCCGACATCCACATCGAGCCCCAGGAGCGCGACGTGCGGGTCCGGTACCGCATCGACGGGCTGCTGCGCGAGGTCACGGTGGTCCCCAAGCCGATCCAGGGGCCGCTGATCTCCCGGGTCAAGATCCTCTCCGGCATGGACATCTCCGAGCGGCGCAAGCCCCAGGACGGCCGCGGCCGCATCCGCCTGGAGCGGCTGGAGACCGACACCCGGGTCTCGTCCATT
>Ga0081538_10006136_pt1 | contig 10663 bp, 8 predicted proteins | sample TabmetS5T2R1_FD_71022 | JGI IMG/M metagenome (GOLD analysis project Ga0081538, IMG submission 71022) | Tabebuia heterophylla rhizosphere microbial communities from the University of Puerto Rico - S5T2R1 | ecosystem: Host-associated > Plants > Roots > Rhizosphere ...
GCGGCCTTGGCGTACATGGCCTGCACCTGGCCGGGATCGGTCACGTCGGCGTGCAGGTAGAGGCCGTCGACCTCCTCGGCGACCTGCTCGCCGGCCTGGTCGGCGAGGTCGACCACGCAGACCTTCGCCCCCTCGGCGGCGAAGCGGCGCGCGCTCTCCCGCCCGATCCCCGAGGCCGCGCCCGTGATGACCGCGACCTTGCCGTCCAACCGTCCGATGCCGATCACCCTCCCTCCGTCTGCACCCACGTCTCTGAATAGGCCAGGAACGCGCTGCTGTGCGGCTGGCCGTCCAGCTCCGAGCGCAGGGGCCGGCCGGGCAGGCGGCGGCCGTCCACGGCGATGTCGGCCTGGCCACAGGGACGCAGGACCGAGGAGACGTGGTAGGTGACGTCCCCGTACGCCTCCTCGGCGGCGCGCAGGTAGGGGTCTTCCGCGTCACGCCAGGCCAGCTCGATCTGCTGGCCGCCGGCCGCGCAGGTGACGCGCAGGGATCCGTCGTGGCCGGATCGGGCGGCGAAGTCCGCCGGTCGCGGCGTGGCCTCGGCGATGCCGGTCCCGCGGAACTCCGCGAAATGCCGAACGAACCTGCCGGCGACCAGCCGCCCGAGTGGCTCGTTGTCGGCCCACACCGCGCGTGGAGCGTGCTCCCCGAGGCCCGACGCCTCCGGGTCGGCCCACACGACCAGCACGCTGCCCATGCCCGCCGGCGACCAGATGCAGCGCCAAAAGCTGGCGGCTGCCACCATGACCGCCGGGGCGCCGCCCGCCTGGCGGTACAGGGTGAGGTTCGGGTTCTCGCCCACGAAGACGACCGGGCGCAGGTACCGCACCGTCATGTCGCCACGAAGACGTTCTTGACCTCGGTGTAGTGGTCCAGGGCGTGGGGGCCGAGCTCGCGACCCACGCCGGACTGCTTGAACCCGCCGAACGGGGTCGCCACCCGCACCGAGGTGTTGGAGTTGACCGACAGGGTGCCGGTCTGGATCGCCCTGGCGACCCGCAGGGCGCGGCCCACGTCGCGGGTCCACACCGACCCGGACAGCCCGTAGATGGTGGCGTTGGCGAGCCGCACCGCCTCGTCCTCGTCGTCGAACGGCAGCACCACCGCGACCGGCCCGAAGATCTCCTCGGTTGCCGCCCGGTCGCCGGGCGCGACCCCGGTGAGCACGGTGGGCGGGAACCACCAGCCGGGGCCGTCCGGGGCGGAGCCGCGGATCGCCACCGGCGTGCCCTCGGGCACGAACGACGCCACCGCCTCGCGCTGCCCGGCGGAGATCAGCGGGCCCATCTGGGTGCGCTCGTCGGCCGGGTCGCCGACCTGGAGCCCGGTGACGGCGGGCTCCAGCAGCGCCAGGAACCCGTCCATGGCCGAGCGCTCCACCAGGATGCGGGAGCGGGCGCAGCAGTCCTGGCCGGCGTTGCCGAACACCGCCGCCGGCGCGGCCCCGGCCGCCGCCTCCAGGTCGGCGTCGGCGAACACCACGTTGGCGGACTTGCCGCCCAGCTCCAGGGTGACCCGCTTGATGGTCCCGGCAGCGCCGCGCATGACCTCCCGCCCGACCTCGGTGGAGCCGGTGAAGGCGATCTTGGCGACCTGCGGGTGCTCGACCAGGCGTGCGCCGACCAGCCGGCCGGGGCCAGGCAGCACGTTGACCACCCCCGGCGGGATGCCGGCCTCGGCGGCCAGCTCGGCGAACGCCAGCGCGGTCAGGGGGGTCAGCCCGGCCGGCTTCAGCACCACGGTGTTGCCGGCGGCCAGCGCCGGCGCCAGCTTCCAGGAGGCGATGGTGAGCGGGAAGTTCCACGGCACGATCAGCCCGACGACCCCCAGCGGCTCCCGGAAGGTCATGTCGACCCCGCCGGCGACCGGGATGGTGTCGCCCAGCAGCCGCTCGGGCGCGCCGGCGTAGTAGGCGAAGGTGTCGGCGACCATGCCCATCTCGCCGCGCGCGTCGGCGATCGGCTTGCCGGCGTTGCGCATCTCCAGCTCGGCCAGCCGTTCCCGCTCGGCGTCCAGCCGCTCGGCAAGGCGCCGCAGCAGCCGCGCCCGGTCGGCGGGGGCGACCGCCCGCCAGCCCTCGAACGCGGCCGCCGCCCGCGCCACCGCCGCGTCGGCGTCGGCCGGCGTGGCGGCCGGCACCCGCTCGATGACCTCCTCGGTGGCGGGGTCTATGACCTCGAACAGCTCGGGTGCCTGCGTCACAGCCGCTCGAAGCCCCGGTAGCGCTCCCAGTCGGTCACGGCGGCGTCGAAGGCGTCCAGCTCGACCCGGGCCATGTTGGCGTAGTGGTCGACGACCTCGCCGCCGAACGCCTGCCTGGCGATGTCGCTGTCGGCGAACAGCTCGTGCGCCTCGCGCAGGGTCCGCGGCACGGTGGGCTTGTCGGCCAGGTAGGCGTTGCCGGTGTACTCCTCCTCCAGCTCCAGGCCCTTGTCGACGCCGTGCAGCCCGGCGGCGACCAGCGCCGCCAGCGCCAGGTAGGGGTTGACGTCGCCGCCGGGCACGCGGTTCTCCAGCCGCAGCGAGTGGCCGTGCCCGACCACCCGCAGGGCGCAGGTGCGGTTGTCGTGGCCCCAGGCCACCGCGGTCGGCGCGAAGCTCCCCTTGGCGTAGCGCTTGTAGGAGTTGATGTTCGGCGCCAGGAACAGGGTCAGCTCGCGCAGGCAGGCGAGCTGGCCGGCCAGGAACTGCTCCATCAGCTCCGAGTAGCCGTGGTGGCGCCGGTCGCCCGCCATGACCGCCTCGCCGTCGGTGCTGCGGACGCTGAAGTGGAGGTGGCAGGAGTTGCCCTCGCGCTCGTTGTACTTGGACATGAACGTGAGGCTGTAGCCCTCCTGGGCGGCGATCTCCTTGGCGCCGTTCTTGTAGATGGCGTGCCCGTCGGCGGTGGCCAGCGCGTCGGCGTAGCGGAAGGCGATCTCGTGCTGGCCGTAGTTGCACTCGCCCTTGGCCGACTCGACCCGCAGGCCGGCGCCGGCCATGGAGTTGCGGATGCGGCGCAGCAGCGGCTCGATCCTGGCGGTGCCCAGCAGCGAGTAGTCGACGTTGTAGTCGTTGGCCGGGGCCAGGTTGCGGTAGCCCTTGCGCCAGGCCTCCTCGTAGCTGTCGCGGAACACGATGAACTCCAGCTCGGTGCCGGCCAGCCCCTGCCAGCCGCGCTCGGCGAGCCGTTCGAGCTGGCGCTTGAGCACGTGCCTGGGCGAGGCCACCACCGGCGTGCCGTCCTCCCACTCCAGGTCGCACATGACCAGCGCGGTGCCCTCGTGCCAGGGGATGCGGCGCAGGGTGGCCAGGTCCGGCTTGAACACGAAGTCGCCGTAGCCGCGGTCCCAGGAGCTCATCGCGTAGCCGTCGACGGTGTTCATGTCCACGTCGACGGCGAGCAGGTAGTTGCAGCCCTCGGCGTTGTGCTCCAGCACGTCGTCGAGGAAGTGGGTGGCCGCCAGGCGCTTGCCCTGGAGCCGGCCCTGCATGTCGGCCATGGCCAGCAGGACGGTGTCGATGCGCCCGGCCTCGACCTCCGCGCGCAGGTCGTCGACGCTCAGCAGCCCCATGCTCGCTCCCCCCTCACGCGCGCTCCGGCTCGGTTGGCGGCGGCGGCGGTGTGGGCGTCTCCCCGACCGGCTCCTCGTCGACGATGCCCATCGCCTCGTCGAACTGGATGGTGCGCACCGGCCCGGTGTAGGTGTTCCTGGCGCTGGCCAGCCACCAGATGCCGACCGCGACGATCACCGCCAGGACGGTGACGGGCGCGTAGTTCACGGCGGTCCAGTCGAACTCGCCGCTCCACGGCACCGCCGCCGGGGTGAACGGCAGGCTGAAGATGACCATCGCCACGATCGTCCAGACGACCGCGACCGTGCACATCCAGCGGTACTTGCGGCCCAGGTTCCAGGCGCCCGGCTGGAAGCTGTCGCCGGCGCGCAGGCGCAGGTAGACCGGGATGACGTAGGCGATGTACAGGCCGATCACGGTGATCGACACCACCGCGAAGAAGGCCCACGGGAAGCCCGCCGCGGTGCCCCACAGCGCCGGGATGGTGACGAGCACGCAGCAGGCGGTCATCGCCAGCACCGACATGGCGGGCACGCGGTGGCGGGTGAGCCGCACCCAGATCCGCCAGCCGGGGATGGCGCGGTCGCGCGAGAACGCGTACCAGGTGCGCGACGCGCTGGTCAGGCCCGCCATGCCGCAGAAGACCTGGCCGACGGTGGAGATCAGGATCACCGTCTCGGCCCAGCCTTCGCTCATGGCGCTGGTGAACACCGCGATCGAGCCGCCGCCGCCGTCGTTGACCGCGGCGACGTCGGTGGCGGCCCAGGTGATGGCCAGCAGCACCAGCCAGCCGAACACCGCCGCCCAGAACACCGACTGCCACAGGCCCCTGGCGACCTGGATCTCGGCCTCGCGGGTCTCCTCGGCGACGTGCGCGGAGGCGTCGTAGCCGGTCTGGGTGTACATCGTCAGCAGGAAGCCCAGCGGCAGCACGTACCACCAGAACATCCCCTGGCCGAAGCCGGAGTTGTTGATCGTCTCGGTGAACACGAAGCTGGCGCTCTGGTGGCGGTCGGGGACCACCACCAGGATGCCGATGATCGCCAGCACGCCGACCACGTGCCACCACACCGAGATGTTGTTGAACAGCGCCACCAGGTGCGAGGAGTAGATGTTCAGCAGCGCGTGCAGGGCCAGCAGCACGGCGAACACCACGAAGATCTCGCCGAGCGAGGCGCTGTCGGCGAAGTTGATGACGCCGAGGTCCAGGCCCCACAGGTTGAACAGCGCCGAGGCGAAGGTGGCCGCGGCGTAGTCGACCGAGGCGACCACCCCGACCAGGCCGATGATGTTGAACCAGCCGGTGAACCACGACCAGCCGGGGCCGCCGAGCTTGGCCGCCCACCAGTAGGGGCCGCCCGCCGTCGGGAACGCCGAGGCCAGCTCGGACATGCAGAACGCCACGATCAGCACCAGGACGCAGATGAGCGGCCAGCCGAGCGAGATGGCGATCGGGCCGCCGTTGTTCCACGCCTGGCCGAAGGTGGTGAAGCAGCCGGCCAGCACCGAGATGATCGTGAAGGAGATGGCGAAGTTGGAGAAGCCGCTCCAGGCGCGCTCCAGCTCCTGCCGGTAGCCGAGCTCGGCCAGCTTGCGCTCGTCACGGTCCTGGATCGCCACGGGCACCCACCCCTCACCGCGCGTTCGCCGCGCCACCTTGGGCGGCCACTACCAGGGATCTTGTTGTCCGGCAACCTGGCTGTCAACGGCGGCCAGGCTCTTGACGACATGCGGGGCATTTCGGATACAACAGACGGTGTCGAGAGGAGGGCGCCATGCATGCCTTCGCCCACAGGCGCGTCCCTGTCCTGCTCGTTGCCGCCGGCACCATCGCGCTCGCGCTGCTGCTGGCCATCGGCTCCTCGGTCGCCTGGCATCCCGACCCTGCCTGCGCGCACCCGTCAAGCGGCGGAGGGTGCTTCGACCCCTCCGCCAAGCTGGGTCGCGGCGACAAGTTCGGCCTGGACAGGCTCCACCGCCCGTGGGCCGGCAAGGCGCCCGGCCAGCCCGGGGCGGCGCCGGCGCGCGCCGCGGGCGCGGACCGCGCCCGCTTCGAGCTGGTCGGCCACACCAACCCCGGCGGCGGCTTCAACGCCGACGTGGTCGCCCACAAGGGCGTCGCCTACCTGGCGAGCTGGGGCACGGACGGCGCCTGCCCCTCGCAGGGCGTGCGCGCCTACAGCCTGCGCGACCCCGCCAACCCGCGGCTGCTGTCGACGTTCGCCGACGGCGCCCGCGACCCCGAGGCGTTCGGCTCCTGGACCGAGAAGGTGATCGTCCGCTCGGTCGACACCAGGTGGTTCGAGGGCGACCTGGCCGCCGTGTCGTTCCAGTCGTGCGCCGGCGAGGAGGGCTTCCGCGGCTTCGGCGTCTACGACGTGACCAACCCCGCCCGGCCGGAGAAGCTGGCGCTGGTCGCCACCAACAAGGCCGCCAACGGCTCCCACGAGATCTGGCTGGACACCCGCGGTGGCCGCGCCCACGTCTACACCGCGATCATCCTGTCCGAGCTGACCACCAGCCCGGACTTCGACCCGGAGGCCGGCGAGGCCACCATCCCGGGCGAGCCCGACTTCCAGATCTGGGACGTGTCCCGGCCGCGCCGCCCGGTCAAGGCCGGCGAGTGGGGCGCCTGGAAGGAGCTCGGCATCCCGCCGATCTCCACCGACGCCAACGGCACCGTCCGGGTCAACTTCACCCACTCGGTCATCACCGCCGGCGGTCGCGCCTACGTGTCCTACTGGGACCTGGGCACGGTCATCCTGGACGTGCGCAACCCGGCGCGGCCGCGCTTCATCGGCCGCACCGCCTTCCGGGCCCACGAGGAGGGCAACGCGCACTCGGCCTGGCTGGCCCACGGCGGGCGCGTGCTGATCCAGAACGACGAGGACTTCGACCCCTCGCCCGACCCCAACGGCGTGGTCGAGACCTCGTGGGGCTACCCGCGCTACTTCGACATCTCCGACCCGGCCCACCCGCGGCGCCTGAGCACCTTCAAGCTGCCGTCGACCACCCAGTTCCCGCCGCCCGACGACGGCTTCTACACCGTCCACGACCCAAAGGTCCGGGGCGGGGTGAACTACATGTCCTGGTACGCCGAGGGGGTGCTCGCGCTCGACCTGCGGGGGGACCGGCGGCCCCGGTTCCTGGCGCAGTTCCGGCCCACGGCCGCGCCGGACCCGCAGGGCCTGTTCCCGGCGCGCACCATCGTCTGGGGCGTGTTCGTCCACCGCGGGCTGGTGCTGGCCTCCGACATCAACTCCGGCCTCTGGGTGCTGCGCCTGCGCCGTTGAGGGAACGGCGCAGGCGCAGGGACAGCGCTCAGCCTGGCGCGATGCCCAGGAAGTAGGTCTGGGCCTTGTTCCAGGCGTTGGTGCCGACGGCGCGGCCGAGGTTGAGGCCGTGCTGGTCGGCGTCGTGGAAGTGGATGCCGCCCAGCTCCCGGGACAGCCCGGCCTCCTCGGCGGCCGCGGTCAAGGTCGTCCAGCGGAGCCGCACCGTGGTGGCCGGCACCGCGCCGGGCTCGACGAACGACGTGCCGGCCCCGAAGTCGACCGTCAGGTTCAGCGCGTCGGTGCCGGCGAACGACCGCAGCACCTGGGCACTGGCGGCGCTGAAGGTGCTGTGGCCGGACACGTAGTCGGGGTGCGGCGGGGTCGGGATGTAGGAGCGGAACTGCTCCGCCGGGATGAGCCGGGAGCCCTGGAACGGGCCCGCCCACGCCCTGATCATCCTGCCGGCGTGGGTGGTGCGCACGGCGGTGACCGGCCGGATGAAGTCGTAGCGGCGCTTGGCGTTCCAGGAGGTGATGCCGGCGTCCAGCAGCGCGTTGCTCATGGCGAAGTTGAGCTTCACGTCCTGGTCGATGGTGTAGCCGCTCTTGCGGGACAGCGCGCCGGCGAACAGCACCCAGTGGCCCGGCGGCTGCTCGGACTTGGGCCCGTCGGCCCAGTACTCCGCGCGGACCTTGGTCCTGTCGTCCAGCCTGCCGCTGTACACGATGACGGTCCTGACCGCCTGGTCGTAGGACCCGTCGCTCTTCCTCAGGCCGGGACCGGGCGGCAGGAACTGGTCGGCCGAGGCGAGCGCGAACGGGGCGACGTGCCGCCAGTGGGGGACGATGAACGACTGGCCGGGCAGCGGCTGCCAGGTCAGCGGCCCCGGCGGGTTGGTGGGCGTGTAGCCGGTGTAGTCCGAGTAGGGAACTCCGGGCGCACCGTTCGGGTGGTCGCCGAGCTGGTTGCTGCCGTCGCCGTGGCGGGCGGCCAGCACGGCGTCGGCGGCCCGGGTGCCGACGGCGGCGGGGTCGTCGGGGGTGTCGGGGAGCGGGTCAGGGTAGAGGGCGCGCCGGAAGGCGGTGAAGTCGGCGGCCATCGACGGGAACAGGTCGCGCAGCGTCCGCTCGGCGGCGAAGCTGATCGCCACGCTCTTGAACTCGAGCGTGTGCTCGGCGGCCGGGCGCCGAGCCCAGCCGGCCCGCTGGGTTGGCACGGCGGTGGCGTCGTAGGCGGTCCAGGCGTCGTACATGGCGGTGTTCATGATCGCCAGGGCGCGGGCGGTGACCGGCGGCGCCGGCGCGATCATCCGGATGGCGATCAGCGCCTGGTCGTTCCAGTGCAGCACCACGTTGTCGGTCGGCCGGGAGCCGAATTCGTTGAACGGGTGGAACGGGCCCGGTCCCTTCGGCAGGGCCGGCTTGGGCTTGGGCGGCTTCTCGACGGCCAGGGCCGAGGTCGAGGCGACAGCGGCGACCAGCGAAAGGATCAGGACCAGCACCGCGACCGGTGCCACTCTCCGGGTCGTCACGCGACAGCTCCTTACTGCAGCGGCGGGTGAGGCTTGTCGTCTGCCCGGACCGGGGGCCGAGGGCGCGGCGCCTGGCCGCGGCGGGTCAGCTCATGCCAAGCACCTTGTTGAGGACTCTGGCGATCTCTGCCTGGTTGGCGGGACCGGTGTCGACCGCCCTGACCACCCGGCACAGCTCCTGGCTCAGGTCGGCCTCGACCACCTCGCCGATCCCGAACGACGTGCCCTCCACGAAGAGCAGGAACTCCTGCTGCACCAGCGTGCTCACCGTGCCGACCGTCACCGTGCAACTGTCGGTGACGGCGTCGTAGGCGGCGGAGGCCAGTGCCACCACGGTGATGGCAAGTGGCGCGAACGGCCCGCCCTCGTCGGCGGCGAGCATGCCCTCGATGGCGAGCTGCCCGTCGACGGTGACGAAGCGGTCCACCGTGAGCGTGCCGGTGAACGGGACCGTCCCGGTGCCGGGCGAGGGGGTGAACGTCCCCGAGACCGGGACGTTCACGGCCACGGCGCCTTGGCCGGGTTGCTTGCCGTAGGCGGTCCCGCCGATCAGCGCGGCGACCACCGTGACGACGAGAAGCGGCATGACTGCCCTGCGCATGGGTTCCTCCAGCGGTTCAACCGCGGACAGGGGGAGGTTGCTCATGGCGCCCGCGGTCGGGGGCAGGGACGTAGACGCCGAGGACCGACAGAAACGCGCATGTTCTATGGCGACACGCGATAAGCAGTCAAATCGGCTGGGAGGGACACGCAGAACCGCTCGGAACGGACGCGTCAACCGCCGCGGCGGCGCAGCTTGCCCGCGAGCCAGGCGATCGGGTCGTAGCGGGCGTCGGCGACCCGTTCCTTGAGGGGGATGATGGCGTTGTCGGTGATGCCGATGTCCTCGGGGCAGACCTCGGAGCAGCACTTGGTGATGTTGCACAGCCCCAGCCCCATCTGGCCGCGCAGCAGCTCGCGCCGGTCGTTGGTGTCGAGGGGGTGCATCTCCAGCTCGGCGTAGCGGATGAACATGCGCGGCCCGGCGAAGGCGGGCTTGTTGTCCTCGTGGTCGCGGATGACGTGGCAGACGTTCTGGCACAGGAAGCACTCGATGCACTTGTGGAACTCCTGCACCCGGTCGATGTCCTGCTGCTGCATGCGGTAGGTGCCGTCGGCCTCGCGGGGCCGCGGCGCGAACCCCGGCACGCGCCTGGCCATCTCGTAGTTGAACGACACGTCGGTGACCAGGTCGCGCACGATCGGGAAGGTCCGCAGCGGCGTGACCGTGATCGGCTCGTCGCGGTCGAACACCGACAGGCGCGTCATGCACAGCAGCCGCGGCTTGCCGTTGACCTCGGCGCTGCACGAGCCGCACTTGCCGGCCTTGCAGTTCCAGCGGACCGCCAGGTCGCCGGCCTGGGTGGCCTGCACCCGGTGGACGGCGTCGAGGACCACCTCGCCCTCGTCGACCCCGACGGTGTAGTCGCGCAGCTCGCCGCCGTCGGCGTCGCCGCGCCACAGCCGCAGGGTGACGTCGTAGCTGGCCATGTCACTTCTCCTCGAAGAGCTGCTTCAGGTCGTCGGGCATCTCGTCCAGCGGCTCCCTGGCCACGGTCAGCTCGCCGCCCGTCCCCCGGCGCACCACCACCTTGACCTCGGCGAGCTCCGGGTCGGGCTTGGGGTGGTCGTCGCGGGTGTGGCCGCCGCGGCTCTCCCGCCGTTCCAGGGCGGCCAGGGCCACGCACTCCGACACCGTCAGCAGCGAGCGCAGGTCCAGCGCCAGGTGCCAGCCGGGGTTGTACTGCCGGTGCCCCTCGACCGAGACCCGGGCGGCCCGCTCCTTCAGCGCCGCGATCCGCTCCAGGGCGCTCTTCAGCTCGTCCTCGGTGCGGATGATCCCGACCAGCTCCTGCATGCAGTCCTGGAGGTCCTGCTGCACGGCGTAGGGGTTCTCGCCGGCATCCCGCTCGAACGGGGCCAGCGCCTCCCGCTCGGCGGCGGCCACCTGGGCGGCGTCGACCGGTGGCAGCTCGCCGGTGGCGCGCGCGTGCTCGGCGGCGAAGCGGCCGGCGCGCAGGCCGAAGACCAGCAGGTCCGACAGGGAGTTGCCGCCGAGCCGGTTGGCGCCGTGCATGCCGCCGGCGGCCTCGCCGGCCGCGAACAGCCCCGGCACGGTGGCGGCCTGGGTGTCGGCGTCGACCCGCACCCCGCCCATCACGTAGTGGCAGGTCGGGCCGACCTCCATCGGCTCCCTGGTGATGTCGACGTCGGCCAGCTCCTTGAACTGGTGGTACATGGACGGCAGCCGGCGCTTGAT
>Ga0081538_10006137_pt1 | contig 10660 bp, 11 predicted proteins | sample TabmetS5T2R1_FD_71022 | JGI IMG/M metagenome (GOLD analysis project Ga0081538, IMG submission 71022) | Tabebuia heterophylla rhizosphere microbial communities from the University of Puerto Rico - S5T2R1 | ecosystem: Host-associated > Plants > Roots > Rhizosphere ...
CCTAGGGAAATACGCGCATTCGCCGACTTTGGTTCGAGCGACCTCGAATATCCAAATAGGGCGCGAGACATAACCTTCGACCACGGCGACCGCGCCGTCCGGGTAGGCTCGCCACCGTGCAAGCCGACGAGGTCGAGGGTCTGATCGCGCGCTACAACGACGCCTGGAACGGCCACGATCTCAAGGCGATCGGCGCGCTTCACTCGCCGGCGGTCGTGTTCCACAACCACACCGCCGGCGAGCGCGTCGAGGGGGCTGGCGCCGTGCTCGAGCACATCGGCAGCATCTTTTCCGCCTGGCCCGACCTGTCCTTTAGCACCAGGCGCCTGTATGCGCGGGAGGACTTCGCCGCGTGCGAATGGACCGCCACCGCCACCGCAGCCGACGGCCGAGCGCTCGAATGGGACGGCGTCGACCTCTTCCCGATCGCGGATGGGCTGATCGCCCGCAAGGACGTCTACTCGAGCTCGGCGACCCCGCGCGTGCGCGCTCAGCCGCGGCAGTCGCGGTCGACGTAGCATGAAGCTGTAATCGTCGACGCCGCCATGGACTCCGCCTCGTAGACGCAGTACTGAAGCGCCGCTATAAACGAACACGAGCGGTGCCTCGATTGGAGAGGTCCGCCGCCGCGGCGTCGGGCCAAAGCCGCGGTCGGCCTCCTTTATGGGCAGGACACGAAATACCGGCGCGCGCCATGCCGCCGCCAGTTTGACCAGAGGACACAGACACATGACCGTTGCAGAAAGAAGTCCGCACATGACCGATGGCACCGTGACCGAGCGCCGCGACGTGGTCGTCGTTGGTGGCGGCCAGGCAGGCCTTGCGATCGGGTACTTCCTCGCCGAGCAGGGGCGCCACTTCACAATCCTCGAGGCGGCCGAGCAACCGGCGGCCGCATGGCGTGCGCGCTGGGACTCGCTCAAGCTGTTCACCCCGGCCCGATATGACACCCTGCCAGGTTTCGCCTTCCCCGGCGAACCGGATCGCTATCCGACCCGGGATGAGGTCGCGGAGTATCTCACCGACTACGCCCGTCACTTCGATCTGCCGGTCGAGCTCGGCAGCCGCGTCCGCTCCATCAGTAGGACGTCCGGCCTTTACCTGGTCGAGCTCGATGACCGGGCGTACGAGGCCGAGCAGGTTGTCGTCGCCACCGGCCCCTTCCAGGTGCCGCGCGTTCCGCCGATTGCTGAGCGCCTCGACCCGGAGGTGCTCCAGCTCCACAGCAGCGTCTACCGGTCGCCGGCGGCGATCCCCGAGGGGGCGGTGCTCGTGGTCGGGGGTGGCAACACCGGTTTCCAGATCGCCGAGGAGCTGTCCGCCTCGCACGAGGTTCATCTGTCGATCGGCTCCCGTCAGACGCCGCTTCCGCAGCGCTTTCTGGGTCGCGACCTGTTCTGGCACCTGGAGCGGACCGGGCTGATCTACAAGACGACTGCATCGCGGATCGGCCGGCGGATGGAGGGGCGCGACACGCTCATCGGCTCTAATCCCCGGCGCCTGCGCCGTCGCCACGGCGTCCAGCTTCACGGCCGTGCGGTCGATGTCGATGGATCGACGGTGGCCTTCAGCGACGGCACGAGCCTCCACGCTGCGACCGTCATCTGGGCAACCGGCTTCGGGGTCGATCACTCATGGATCGACGTGCCGGTCTTCGATGCGGACGGCCGGGTCGCGCACCGGCGCGGCGTGACGGAGGCGCCCGGGCTGTACTTCCTCGGCCTGACCTGGCAGCACACCAGGGGCTCGGCGCTTCTGGGCTGGGTGAAGGACGACGCCGCGTACATCGCAGACCGGATCGCCGCTTTCGAGCCCGAGGCTCCGATCGGAGCCCAACGGAGAGAGCCGCAGGCGGCCTGACCCACCTGAACCGACTGGAGCACGACGTGAGCAAGACCGCAGAGCACTTCCCCACCGAGACCGCAGGCCTGCCGGAGGCCGGACGCCCTGAGCTGGTCGAGCTGGCCGACGGCGACACCTTCGAGCTCCGAATTGCGCCAGTGGCCAAGCGGCTCGGCGACAAGACCGTACGGATGCTGGCATACAACGGCTCGATCCCCGGACCCACCCTCAAGGCACCCGAGGGCGCCGAGATCCTCGTCACGGTCGTTAACGAGGGTGACATGGAGGCAACCGTCCACTGGCACGGCCTGCGCCTCGACAACCGCTACGACGGCACGCACGAGACTCAGCCGCCGATTCCCGTCGGCGGAAGCTACACGGCTCGCGTGCGCCTGCCCGACCCGGGTCTCTACTGGTACCACCCGCACATCCGTGAGGACTACGGACAGGAGCTCGGGCTGTACGGCAACCTGATCGTCGAGCCCGCCGAACCGGACTACTGGCCCCCGGTCAACCGGGAGTTGGCGATCACGCTAGACGACATCCTGCTGGAGGACGACGAGGTGGCGCCGTTCAGCAGGCGGGAGACGACTCACGCTGCGATGGGCCGCTTCGGCGACGTGCTGCTGACGGGCGGCGAGTCCGACTACTCGGTGAGCGCCAAGTTGGGCGAGGTCGTTCGCCTGTACCTGACGAACACCGCCAATACCCGCGTCTTCAAGGTTGCGCTGCCCGGCGCGAAGATGAAGCTCGTGGGCGGCGACAGCGGTCACGTCGAGCACGAGCAGTTCATAGATGACATCGTCCTTGCGCCCTCCGAACGCGCCGTCGTCGACGTGCTGTTCGAGCGCGCCGGAGAGCTGACGCTCGAGCACCGCACGCCCGAGCGGGTATACGCGCTAGCCACGATCGAGGTCAGCGAGGATCGCGCCGAGCCGTCGCTGCGCGAGGAGTTCGCCTCCCTCCGGACGAACGCCGACATGGTGGCCGAGCGCGCGCGCATCGCGCCTTACCTGGAAACCGAGCCCGACAAGACGCTGTCCTTCCTGGCCGAGATGGACATGGACGCCCCGCCGGGAGACGGTCCGGTCGCCTACGCCTGCCCGATGCATCCCGAGGTTGTCCGCGACGAACCCGGGCACTGCCCCGAGTGCGGCATGAAGCTGCTGCCGGTGGAGGCGCCTGCCACCACCTACACGTGCCCCATGCACCCCGAGGTCGTTCAGGATGAGGCCGGGCACTGCCCACTGTGCGGCATGAAGCTGCTGCCGGCCGAGGTGGTCGCGCGGGCTGGTGGTGGCCACGAGGCGCACGGACACCACGGGCACAGCGACGATGAGGCCCACTCCGAGGGCGGCGAGGAAGCCCACGGGGGCCACGCCCACTCTCACGGCGGCCACGACCATGCGACGGCCGATGGGATCGAGTGGGAGGACGACATGGCCGAGATCAACCGCCTTACGACTCCGTCCAACATGCGCTGGAAGCTCATCGACCGCGAGACCGGCGCCGAGAACGTGGGAATCGACTGGCGGTTCAAGCTCGGTGACCAGGTCAACATCCGACTGCTCAACGAGATGGCGGGGGACCATCCGATGCATCACCCGTTCCACGTCCACGGCGCCGGCCGGTTCCTGGTCCTACGCCGCGACGGTGTCACCGAGCCGAACCTGGTCTGGAAGGACACCGTCCTGGTCCGGGCCGGTGAGACCGTGGACATCCTGCTCGACGTGAGCAACGTCGGGCGCTGGATGGCCCACTGCCACATCGCCGAGCACCACGAGAGCGGCATGATGTTCAGCTTTGACGTCGCCGAAGGCGACAGCGAGCGGGGCGGGAGCTCGCCCTGAAGAGCGGCTACTAGCTCGCCGACTCAACCCGTCACTGCGTCCGGCTCGAGCACGCCTTGCGTACCCGTTCGCTTCGCGTGCGACGCCCCCTAACTGGGAATTAGGTTCTCCTGCCTACTGTGACCCGCGCAACGTGGAGGACGACCAGAAACGCCGGCCTCGAGCGGCGTGTCGTGCGGATTCTGGACGTCGATCCCGATCTCGCCGCCGATCTCGAGCCCGACGCGGTCGAGAGCGCCACCACGGAGCTGATCGCGCCGGTTGCATCCCTCGAGTGGCCGCGGCATCGCGGGCGCTGGGGTCCGTCCGAGCCGCAGGGACACCTAGGACTCTTGGTGGTCGGGGGTCTGTTGCTGCGCGAGGTGCGGGTGCTCGGCGCCTCGTCCGCCGAAGTGCTCGGCGAGGGCGATCTCCTGCGTCCCTGGGACGTCGACGGCGAGTACTCCATGGCGATACCGATCGAGGTCCACTGGACCGTGTTGGAGCGCTGTCAGGTGGCGATCCTGAACGCCGGGTTCGTGCGCCGCGCGGGGCAGTGGCCAGACGTGCTCGCCCGGTTGAGCGGCCGGGCGGTCGGGCGCGCCAAGGGCCTCGCGCTCCATGACGCGGTGACGAACCTCAAGCACATTGAGACCCGCCTGCTCGTGCAGTTCTGGCACCTGGCCGAGCGCTGGGGGCGCGTAGGTCCTGACGCCATCTCCATCCCGGTGCCGCTCACGCACGACATGCTGGCCAAGCTCGTGGGAGCCACGCGTCCGAGCGTGACCACCGGTCTCAGCCGTCTCAGCTCCCGTGGCGTGCTGCTGCGCGACCCCGGCGGCGTGTGGCGGCTCAGCCACGACTCACGCGAGGCGCTTACGCCCATGCCGGTCCAACCGGAGACGCGGCTGGCGTCGTAGCTCAGCCTGGCCACGAGCGTGTCTACACGCGACCGGCGACGGCCATCGAGTGCGGTCAGCGCCGGACAGGCGCGGTTCTGATGGCAGGCCCGCGACTTCCAAGACAGGAGGCGACATGTTTGAGAAACTCGCGACCTTCCAGACGTCTTCCACTGAGGAGAATCATGGACGTTGCTGCGCTTGGTGAGACGGGACTGGCCGGCTGGCGTGAGAAGCTGGCCAGCAAGGTCGCGCCGCCGGTGTCCGCGCGGACGCCGCTTGGCGAGGAGCACGTCCGCGGTCTGATCGGAGCCATCTTCTTCGCTCTCGCGGCGTACTACGTCATCGGCACGCTCCGGCGGGCGCTCGGACAGGCACGCCAGTAGAGGTACTGCCGGACCGCGCGGCTGACCGACGCTGAGGGAGCAAGGAGCGTCGTCTCAGGCGTCAACAGATTCTGCCCGATCGACGAACTCAGCCACGATTCGGTTGAACGCCTCCGGCTGCTGGAGGTTCCAGAGGTGATTCGCGTCCGGGACGATCCGCAGCTCCGCGCCGGGGATTCCCGCCGCGAGCTCGCGGGAGAGCGGGACGTTGGCACGGTCCTTGGAGCCGCAGAGCACAAGCGTCGGAACTGCGATCCGACCTAGCCGCGGGCGCAGATCGATGCGGCTGATCTCCCGCAGTCCTGCCAGATAGGTGCCCTTGCCGCAGTGGTGGAAATCCTCCTGGGCGGCCTGGCGGTGCTCCGCCGTCCCACCGGAATACGTTCCGGCGAGCATGCGGGCCAGCAGCGATTCCGGAGTGAGCCGGCCCACCGCGCGCTGCAGCGCGAACCATCGCGGCGGGTACGCCACGCCAGCCGAAAGCACCAGGCTGCTCACTCGAGCAGGGTGCTCCAGGGCCGTCAGCATCGCGACGACCGCGCCGCCGGAAATGCCAACCACGTGCGCCTTGCCGCCGGCCTCGTCGATCGCAGTGCGCACCGACTCGACGGCCCGAACGAGGGTGAACGGCCCTTCTGCCTCACCGTGTCCGGGCAGATCCGCGGCGACCACTCGACGGTGATCGCTCAACCCCTCAACCTGAGGCGCCCACGCACGATGGCTGGAACCGAACGCGTGGACCAGCACTAGGTGCTCGCCTCGCATCTCACTGGGCGGTGGAAGGCACTCAAGTCGGCGAGTGAGTCGTTCTCGCGGCTGAGTGCGCCGTTCGCCGCTCCGTTAGGGTGGCCTGCGCGTAGGCGGCCATGAACCCCTGGCGCCAGCTCGGGTAGCGTAGCTCCCAGCCCAGCTCACGCTTGGCCTTCGCGTTCGAGGCGCCACGGGACTCGGTTCCTATCATCACCGCCGCCTCGCCCGCGACCAGCCGCGCGAGCCAGCGCGGAACGCGACGGGGCGGCTTCGCGCCGAGCGCGTCCGCCAGCACCGGCAACCACTCGCGCACCGGGGCTGGCTCGTCGTCGACGACGTTGTAGATGCCGGCCTCACCGTGCTCGAGCGCGAGCACGGTCGCCGCGGCCGCATCGTCGAGGTGGATGAACGAGGACAGGCCGCCGCCGTCGCCGACGATCGGGAACTGCCGCTTGCGCACGGGCTCGACCAGGCCGTCGCCCGCGGCGCCGTAGAAGCCGCCGTAGCGAAGCGCGATCCCGCCCGCTCGGGTGACCGTCTCGTCGAGGTAGCGCATCGCGTCTTGGCTTTGGCGCGTCGACGGCAGCGGGTTGGGGTCGAGCGGGTCGTCCTCAGTCTTGACCGGCCCCCCCTCGCGCGCGTAGCGGTAGCTCGCGAAGCTCTGGGCCACGAACCGGCGCACGCCGGCCTCGCGCGAGGCGGCCAGCAGCGCGTCGGTGCCCTCGGTCCGCAGCCGGTTCGTCTGCGCGAAGGTGCGGTCCATGTTCCTCGAGAAGCGCACATTCGCCAGAGCGGTGGCCTGATGGACGATCGCGTCGGGCTCCGCTTCGAGCACGGCCGTGCGCACGGCGCCGGCGTCGAGCAGATCCAGCGCCATCGGCTCCGCCCCGAGCGCCCGTACACGTTCGGCGTTTACAGGCGACCTGGAGGTCCCGATCACCTCGTGCCCTCGATTGATCAACTGCGGAACGAGCCGGCTTCCGATCGCGCCGCCGGCTCCTGCGACGAAGACTCGCATCGTGCTTCCTTTCGGTATTGAGTCGAGGTCAGGAACTCGCGGCGGGCGCCAAGCGCGCCGGCGCCCAAGACTGAGCGCTCTTAGTCGCGAGCATTCCTTGTGATGTTGCCGAAGCCCACTGCGCGAAACCGGGGCACTGTCAGCTGGCTGACAGTGCGCTGGCACCTAGGGGCGAGAGGGGGTTGGACACATTCCGTCGGATATATCGACGCTTCGTGACGAACCCCCTACCGACCCGCTGATCCGAGGGTCAGGCGGCCCCGATTCCGGTCGTCACATTGCCGCCTCCGCCGCACTCTCGCGGCTCCGACGTTCCGCAAGCTCTTTCCATAGGCGGGCGTCCCTGCTCTCCGCGGACTTCGCGACGTCTCAGTCGAGCACGAGCGTCCGCAGCGCCACGTGACCCTCCTCGTCGATCACGTAGTGCGTGTGGCCCGCCGGACCCCTAGCGAGGCCCTCGACGCGGCGGACCCCGTCGAAGGTGTGGACGTGGTCCGTCCGGACGGAGCCGCCGCCCGCCAGCATCGGCAGCTCGAAACGGACGTGGGTCGATTCGGCGCGGCCGCCCTCCGGATGGTCTTCGAGCACGGTGGCGCCCTTGCCCGCGGCATCGAGGTCCCCGACGACTGCGTCGAACCTGTCGTCGCCATACCCATGCAGGGCGCGCACCCCGGTCGGCTCGTCCGGGCTGCCGACGTCCTCCAGGATCCACACCGCCCCGCAACACGGCGCCGCGTCCTCGTCATCGAACAGCGACTCGATGTCGAGGAGCTCCGCCAGCAGGGGATGTCCTGCCGCCGTCACCGGATAGCGCAGGCCGAGCAACATGCGCCCGTCGGCCCGGAACTCGGCGCCCTCCACGTTTATCGGTTGATCGCCCGAGCGCACTGTCCCTGCCCAGCGCTTGTCCTTCTTCGCGCCGCGGGCGATGGTTGCGTCGATGTACGCGGCGCGGGTGGCGGGGCCGAGCTCGAGCAGGTCGATCTGTCCGTCCGCGAGTGCGTCGTTCACCGCGCGGTGCAATGCAAAACGGAGCCGGACGAGCTCGAGCTTGGCCGGTCGGCCCTCGAGCGCCTCGGCGAGGTCGCGCTCGCGCAGGCGGCCGATCCACGAACGCGAAGCCTCGAGCGGCCCGCTCTTCGCGCCGAACTGTGAGCCGAGCACGTATAGGTGACCGTCGCGCCGCGCGCAGGCCTCCGCGTCCGCGGTCTTGCGGCGCCCGGTGTTGGGCTTCACCTCGACCTTCATGGCGTGCCACCCTTTCGCTGGGTGACGCCCCTTCTCGTGCCCGAGGAGCGCGATCCCCTGCTCGATCGGCTCCTCGTCGAGCACGGTCAGGAACGCTCGGTCCCAGCGCCGACTCTCGAGCAGCTCGGGATCCAGCACCGGGCACAGGTCCGAGGCCTCGTTCGGCTGGAGCTCGAGGTCGGTCTCGTACACGAACCGACGATCCCCGATCGCGCCAGCGTGAAACCTTCGCACCGACCAAACCCCCCGCTTCGTCGCAGCCGCCCACGGGTACCGGTCGATGCATGCGGGAGCACAGTTGGCCGACCATTCCTGATCCGGCGTGATCGACTCCGTCGAATCGGTCTGGAGGAGCGCCCGGCACGCGTTTGAGCTGGTTGGGACAGACGTGGCGGAGGTGGCGCCGGGTTGGGCAGCCGCCGGGGTGCTGCTGCACGTGCTGCATCAGGTGGTCCGGACGCGCGGCTGGTTCAACATCCTCCGGGCCGCGTACCCGGACGTCCGCGATCTGCGCGCCCGCGATGTGACACTGGCCTACCTTGCGGGGGCCGGGCTCAACGGAGTGCTGCCGGCCCGCGGCGGAGATGTGGTGAAGCTCTACCTGATCCGCCGCCGGGCGCGCGGTACGCGCTGGTCCACCTTGTTCGGGACGTTCGTGCCCGAGACGCTGTTCGAGACCGCGGTGGGTGTCGGCCTGGTGGCCTGGGCGCTGGCGATGGGCTTCCTGCCGGTGCCCCGCGGGCCCGGCGAGCTGCCCGCGGTCGAGGTGTCGCTTCTCATCCGCCACCCGCTCCTCTCGGCGGCGGGCGCGGCGCTGGCGGGAGTGGCGCTCGTCCTCGCCTACCGCCTCGTGCGCCGGCGCGGCCGAGCCCTGCTGCACCGCGTGCGCCTTGGGCTCGCGATCCTGGGCCGGCCGCGCGACTTCGTGCGCGGCGTGGTGGCCTGGCAGGCGCTCGGGCGGCTGATCCGGCTGGGCTCGCTTGCCTGCCTGATGGCCGCGTTCGCGCTGCCGGTCACCTTGGCGACCGTGGTGCTGGTGATGGCGGCGCAGGGTGGCGGGCGCATCATCCCGATCGGCCCGGCCAGCGCGGGGCTGCGGATAGCGATGCTGAGCTATGGCTTCGTCGAAGTGACCGGCCGGGCGATCGACATCGCGCGCATCACCGCGTTCTCGTTCGGCGTCGGCGCTCTGCTGTTCGTCGCCGGCCTGGCCATCTCGCTGGCCATCCTGCGGTACGAGCTCGGCGCCGTCGCCACGCGCCGCCTGCTAGGCCGGATCCGCGCGCGGGTCAGGGGGCCGGCGGACGGCTGGCTGCCAGGCGAGCCCGCAGCCTCCACGCCACCCGCCAGGTCAGCGTTCTGACCGCCGAGCGCGCTTGCGCGTGGCTTTGGGGCGAGAACTGCATTAGCGGCCGCCCGCCATGCCCTGAGGGGTCAGCTGTTAGGGGCAGATCGCGCTGCTCCTGCCGCACGACCTAGCTCGGCCGCGGCCACCCATGCGCACGGCGTGGTCGTGAGGGACGCTCGCGATAGTGTGCTCGGCCTGCCCCAGCAGGCGAGGACGGTTCGTGTCACCGTGGCCGCGCGGAAGGAGGATCGATGCAGTCGATCGTCGTAGGTACCGATGGGTCGCCCAGCGCGGAGGTAGCCGTGCGTCGGGCGACCGAGATCGCCAGCGGGAGCGGTGCCCTCGTGCATCTCGTCACCGCCTACCCCGACGCCCCGTCCCCCAGAGAGCGCATCGTCAGCAGCGCGAAGCGCGATTCGATTGACCTGCGCGAGGTGGCGGAGAGCGTCCTCGCCCGCGCGGCGAGCGAGCTGAGATCGCAAGGCGTCGACGTCGAGACCCACGCGCGGGAGGGAGACCCAGCGAAGGTGATTCTCGATGTCGCGCAGGAGCAGGACGCGGAGCTGATCGTGGTCGGAGCCAGAGGGCTGACCGGCCTCCAGCGCTTCCTGCTCGGAAGCGTGTCGAGCAAGCTCGCGCACCACGCGCCCTCCAGCTTGATGATCGTGCGCGAGGAGTGAGCTGCCCCCTGGGCGGCGCATCGACGAGATGACATAACGCCCCAATCGCTGGACCGCGCCGCAACTGCATGAGGGGGCGGGCCGTCATGGCCGCTGTGCACCCGGTCAGTGCGCAAGCGCCACGCCCAGCCACACGATGGCCAGCGAGCCCACAAGGATCGCGCCCTCGAGCGCGTGCAGCTGCGGGCGGCGCACATGCCAGCCGACGACGACCGCCACCGCGCCCACGAGCGCCAGCTTGACGTGGAGCGTCGAGCTACCCCACTGGTGGAAGTGCGACGCCAGCGGGATGCCGGTGGCGATCAGCACCGCGATCGCCACCAGCGTGCCAACGCCGAACCGGCGCGCCACCATGCGCAACCGATCCCGCTCGGCTGCGCCGCGCAGGGCCGGCAAGACCACGGCCACGAGGAACAGCTGGCCGCCGATGAAGAACGCCATCGCCAGCAGGTGCAGATAGCGGAAGAACGTCACGCGCCGGCGGCCGTGGCCCGCTCGACGGCGACCGGCAGATGCCGCAGCTCCTCGGGGCCAGCAGAGCGCCTCCACTGCACTACGCGCACAGCCCCTACGCAGTGCTGCTCGACGCGGTCGCGGCGCTGCTGCCCGGCCTGACCGTCGCGCAGGCGGCGCGCGTCAGGCGGCTGGCCGCGGAGGGAC
>Ga0081538_10006138_pt1 | contig 10659 bp, 10 predicted proteins | sample TabmetS5T2R1_FD_71022 | JGI IMG/M metagenome (GOLD analysis project Ga0081538, IMG submission 71022) | Tabebuia heterophylla rhizosphere microbial communities from the University of Puerto Rico - S5T2R1 | ecosystem: Host-associated > Plants > Roots > Rhizosphere ...
CACGCTGGACCCGGGGGAGGAGCCCAGTAGGGAGATCGGGGGCGCCCAGAACGTCACGATCCCGAACCAGACCCACGTCCAGGTCGCGACCTCGGAGGAGTCGTTCACCCCGATCTTCAGGTTCCTGGTCGGCAAGAAGCCCGACACCGACGAGATCGAGAAGGGCAAGCGCAAGGTCAAGATCGCCGGCCGGGCGGTCGTTTTCCCGCTGAACGTCGGCGTCCCGGCGGGCACCGAGCTCGACGTGTGGCGCGTGAAGCCCGGGACAGGCGAGCGCAAGGGCAACAAGTCGGTCGCGGAGCCCGCCCTGGCGGCCAACGGGTCGTGGGGACCGCTGAAGCTCCGGCGCGGCAAGCGCTACGAGTTCGCCCTCACCCGCCCCGACGGGGTGGTCCACCACCTGTACCCGGAGCCGTTCCGCCACAACGATCGGCTCGTGCGCCTGCTCAGCTCGGTCACCGGCGAGGGGGTCGAGCTGCTGCTCGAACCGAACGACGCAAACTCGGGCATGGTGATCACCCGCTACAAGGAGTTTTGGGGCGACCACGGCGGTGGGCAGAGCGACGTGCTCACGGTCGAGGGCCAGAACGTCGTCACGCCCGCGGTGAGCCCGATCTCGAACACGACGAACGCGGTGTTCGTGTTCGACGATGACTCGGACGGGATGTCCGATCTCAGCGAACCGAATCCGTTGATCGCCAGCCTGCCGTTCCTGACCCACGCGGACCTGTTCATCCCCGCGGCGGAGCCGCCGAACGACACGGTCGAGGTGAGTCTGCGGTCGCGCGGGCGAGGTCCGACGCGGAGCTTGAACTTCCCCAACTTCCGCTCGTCGACGAACCGGGTGAGCCTGATCTTCAACGATTACGAGATGCGTCGCTGATTCAGCGGCGGGCGCGCGGGCCCGGCGGCCGGCGCGCCCGCGCGGCTCAGCCCGTGGCGGTGTGGGCGAGGATCGCGTCGAGGATCTGGGGCCAGTCGTCCTCGTGAAGCTCGTGGCCGCCGCCCTCGATCGTCACCAGGCCGGCGGCCGGGACCGCTCCCGCGAGCGCGACGCCGTGCTCGTAGGGGATGAGCGGATCGGCGGTGCCGTGGATGACGAGCAGCGGGGCGGCGAGATCGCCCTGCCGGCCTCCGTCACCGTTGTCATCGCTCAGCAGCGAGTGGTTCACGAGGCTGGCGGGCCTCACCGTTCGACCGAGGTCGCGCGTCACGAGCGCGCGTGCCGCGGCCTCGTCGAAGGGATGGCCCGTCCCGGCGAGCGCCCGCGCGTCGCGGACCAGGAACTCGGCAACCGCTTCGGTGTCGGACCAATCGAGCGGCTCCGCGGCGGCGGCCTGCTCCAAGTACTCGCGGTTCGGGCCGGGGAGGTCTCTGTCGGAGGGCGCGACCGTCGTCGAGCTGATTGCGGTCAGGGTCGCGACCCGCTCGGGGTGCTCGAGCGTGACGACCTGCGCGATCGCGCCGCCCATCGACATCCCGACCAGGTGGGCCCTGGAGATGCCGTAGCCGTCGAGCACGGCGATCGCGTCGGCGGCGAGGTCGTCGCCCGTGTAGGGGGGATTGCCGGGCTGGTAGGCGGTTGAGCGGCCGGTGTCGCGGTTGTCGTAGCGGATCACGTAGCGCCCGGCATCGGCGAGCCGATCGCAGAGCTCGTCGGGCCACCACAGCATCGAGGCCATCTGGCCCATGATCAGGAGGACGGGCGGGTCGGTGGGGACCCCGAACGCCTGCGTGACGATCTCGGCGTCGCCCGACGGGATCGTGGTCTCGGATGTCGCGGTCGCGGTTTCCATCACCTCGATCGTCCCACCGTCAGCGCGCCGTGCCAAGGTGGCCTCCACCCGCCCGCCGGTTGGGTTATCCGAACATCGGGGTGGCTCACGCCTGCGCCGCCGAGATCGCCACCACGCCGCCCAGCACGACGGCGATGCCTATCTGCTGCAGCCTTTCGATCCGCTCGTCGAGGACGACGCGGGCGAGGGCGATCGTCACCACCGGGTAGAGCGAGCTGAGCACGGCGACCACGCTCAGCAGGCCCTCCGTCGACGCGAACGCGTACATCCCGTCCGCCGCGATGATCAGCGCCCCGATCAGCGCGAGCACGGGAAGCTCGCCGCGCGCGGCGTCCAGTCGGGCCCGCGTGGCCACGAAGACGGCGGCGAACGCGGTCACCGAGATCAGCCGCGCCATCAGCAGCGCCCACTGGACCTCTCCTTCGCTCGCCGCGTCCATCGCGAGGAAGAATCCGCCGAAGCCGAGCGCCGTCAGCAGTCCGAAGAGCACGCTCATGCCGATCGCGCGCGAGCGCGATTCCTCCGATCGGCTATAGGCGATCAGCGCCACTCCGGCGACCGCGAACAGGATCCCGGCTCCCTGGATCGCCGTGGGGGTCTCGCCCAGCGCGAGCGCCGCGAGGACCGGGACCACCGGTGCGGTGGCGGCGATCGGCGCGACCACGCTCATCACCCCGACGGCGAGGCCGCGGTAGAGCGCGGCGACCCCGACCGCCTCGCTGACGCCTGCGAGCGCGCCGTAGAGCAGGTAGCGGCCCTCCGGTGGGTTGCCCCCGGTCGAGAGCACGATCGTCGCGAGCAGCACCAGCGCAGTGCCCTGGGACACGATCAGCACCGTGAGCAGGGCGAGCGAGCGGCTCTTCAAGCCGCCGAGGAAGTCGGAGGCGCCGTAGACGAGGCTCGCGCCGATCGCCAGCGTGATCGCGAGCACGCGACCCGGCTAGCGCGCGCGGCGCCCTGCGGGTCGGGCCGCGCGCGACTCCAGGCGCCCGCGGCTCGACTCGGCGGCGCTGACCCGCTGGATCCGCCGTAGCTCTCCGACCAGGATCTCCTCCGCGCAGCGGCGGTGCCAGTGGTGGTGGTCGGAGCCGCCGGCCCGGCGCACGTAGTGGACGACGACGTGCTCGTCGCCGATCTCGATCGCGCCGTGGCAGCCCGGGCAGCGGTAGAGCTTGCGCGCGATGTCGCGGATCAGCCACGCCTCGTCGCCCTCGTCGGTGAGCCCGCGGAGGCTGTGGCGGGAGTCGGGAAGCCCGTCGAAGCCGCTCATCCGATCCAGGTTATGCGCCGCCGCCGCTCTAGGCTCCGTCGGGTGCGAGAAGACCCCGACCGCCTGCGCTTCGAGATCACCGCCCGCGACGGCGCGGCGCGCGCGGGCGTGCTCCACACCGCCCACGGGCCGGTCACGACCCCGGCGTTCATCCCGCTCGCGACGCGCGCGACGGTTCGCTCGCTCGACGCCCCGGAGGTCGAGTCGCTCGGCTACGAGCTCGTGCTCGGGAACACGTTCCATCTCCTGCTCGCGCCGGGTCCGGACCGGATCGCAGCGCTCGGCGGACTGCACGAGTTCATGGGCTGGCGCCGCGCGATCATCACCGACTCGGGCGGGTTCCAGATCTTCTCGCTCGCCCACGGCAGGGTCGCCGACGAGATCAAGGGGCGGCGCGGGCAGCGCGAGAGCGACGGCAGGGTGCTCGAGGTCACGGAGAACGGGGTCCGCTTCCGCTCCTACGTCGACGGCACCGAGCGCTTCCTCGGGCCCGCCGAGTCGATGGGAGTGCAGGCGGCGCTCGGCTCCGACATCGCGCTCGTGCTCGACGAGTGCACGCCCTACCACGCCGACCGCAGCTACACGGCGCGCTCGACCGAGCGCACCCACCGCTGGCTCGACCGCTGCCTCGAGTGGCACGAGCGCTCGGGCCCGCCGGGCCAGGCGGTGTTCGGGATCGTCCAGGGCGGGGTCCACGAGGACCTCCGCCGCAAGTCGGCGCAGCGCGTTGCCGCGGCGGAGATCGACGGGCTCGCGATCGGGGGCACGCTGGGGCGCGACAAGCCGGAGATGTACGGGGTGCTCGACATGACGCTGCCCCACCTTCCCGACGACGCGCCCAAGCACCTGCTCGGGGTCGGCGAGCCCGACGACCTGATGGAGGGGATCCGGCGCGGGATCGACGTGTTCGACTGCGCGGTGCCGACGCGGCTCGCGCGCCACGGGATGGCGCTCGCCCCGCTTCCCGGCCAGCGCTTCCGCTTCGACGTTCGCCGCCCCGCGTACGCGGAGGACACCGCGCCGCTCGTCGAGGGGTGCCCATGCCCGACGTGCCGTGGGCACACCCGGGCCTACCTGCACTACCTCTCGCGCGCCGAGGAGCTCACCGGCGCGCGGCTGATGGCGGTCCACAACCTCACTTTCGTCGAGCGCCTCGTCGCCGAGGCGCGCGAGGCGATCGCTGCGGGCGCCTACGAGCGGTACGCGCGGGCGGTGCTGGGTGGCGCGGCGCCCTGGGGAGCGCCGGGCCGGTAGTTCGAGTCCGAGAGCAGGCGGCGGCGAGCCTAGCGGCCCGGGTTCCGATCACTCGGGCGCCGTGTTCTCCTGGATGAACTCCTCGAGCCGGGTGACCTGGTCCTGGACCTCCTGCTGAACGACGTCGTCGACGCTGATGTCGTCGGTCGCGTTGTTCGCGAGGCTGATCGCCGCCGCGATCACGGCGATCACGATGACGAGGAGGATCAGCGCAATCGCCCATTTGGCTCCACCGCCTGCGGACGGCCGGCGCCGGGCCTCCCCGGGCTGGATCACGGGCCGCGGGGGGCGGCGCGCCGGGGGGCGGCGTGGGACGGGCGCGGGGACGACCGGCGTCGCCTGCTCCTCGTCGGTGCGCGGGAGGGTCCTCGTCGCGTCGGTGACGCCCCAGGTGGTCGGCGCCTCGGAGTCGAGCGCCCGCGAGGGGTCGCGGCCGGCCAGTCCGATGCGCAGTCCGTCGGCGAGCGCGCGGGCGGACGAGTACCGTCCCGTCGGGTCGCCCTGTAGCGCCAGCAGGACGGCGGTCGACAGCGTCTCGGGGACGTCGGGGTTGTAGGAGCTGGGGGAGAGCGGGCGCTCGCTCTCGCGGCGGATCGCCATCTCGGCGAGGCTCGAGCCCTCGTGGGGCAGCCGGCCCGTCAGCAGCTGGTAGATAACGACCCCGAGCGCGTACACGTCCGACGCCGGGGTCGCCTCCTCTCCGCGCGACTGCTCGGGCGCCAGGTACGCGGCGGTGCCGACGACCGACCCGACCTGGGTGAGCCGCGTCTGCTCGCCGGCGCGCGCGATCCCGAAGTCGGTCAGCTTCACCGTCATCTCCCCAGCGGGCGCGCCGCCCCCCTCGCCGCCATCCCCGGCGGCTCCCCCCGCGGGACCGCCGAGGATCATCAGGTTCCCCGGCTTGACGTCGCGGTGGATGATCCCCTGGCGGTGCGCGAACTCGAGCCCGGCGCAGGCCTGGGCGCCGATCTCCACCGCCTCCTCCGGGGTGAGCTCGCGGCTCGACTGCAGGAGCTGGGCGCCGGAGCGGCCCTCTACGTACTCCATGACGATGTAGTGGCGCCCCGAGTCGACGCCGGTGTCGAACACCTGGACGATGTTCGGGTGGATCAGCTTCGCGACCGCGAGCGCCTCGCGGCGGAAGCGGGCCACGAACTTCTCGTCGTCGGAGAGGTGCTCCGCGAGCACCTTCACCGCGACCGTGCGCTCGAGCACGCGGTCCGTCGCCTGGTACACGCTCGACATGCCCCCCGACCCCAGCCGGCCCTCGAGCTCGTAGCGGTTCGAGATCACGCCGCCCTGCATCGCCCCGCGGTCCACCCTCAGTCTTCCCCGCCGGGCCCGGTTCCGCCGCTCTCGGGCGGGGGCTGCTGCTGCTGACCGGGGGGCGGTTCCCCGCCCTCGTTTCCCTGGCCGAGCGGGGGCCCCTCGTTGCCGGGCTGCTCGGGAGGCGGCTCCTCCTCGGTCGTGGTCGTCGTCTCCTCGGTCGTGGTCGTCGTCTCCTCGGTCGTGGTCGTCGGCGCCGCGGTCGTGGTCTCCGTGGTGTCGGGCTCCCTCTGCTGACCCTCGGGGCCCGTGGCGGTTTCGCATTTGTCGGGATCGCGCGCGAGGCTGAACAGCTGCTCGGCCCCGGCGATCACCGCCTGGCGAACCTCGGGGTCGGTCTCGGAGGGCAGTCCCGCGGCCTCATCCGAGACCTCCGAGGCCGCGCTCGCGATCGCCTCGCACTCGTTCGCCTCCAGGGCCGCCTGCGCCTCGTCGAGCGCGGCGACCATCACGGATGCGCTCTCCGGGGGGATCGTTCCTTCGTCGTCGCCTCCGCACGCGGCGAGCGTCGTCGCACAAACCGCCCCCAGCGCCAGCGACAGGAAAATCGTTCGTGGCGTCGGCATTCGCGGCGAGTCTAGCGACGGTCTGCGGCCCACTCGGACCAGTCCTACCGGCCCTCGTAGAGCCGCGTCGCGAGGTGTTGGGGCAGGTTCGCCGCGGTGATCGCGTCGGCGGCGCGGTCGATCTCGTACGCCGTTCGGCGATAGGTCGCGGACCACTCCTCGGTGTCGAGCTCGAGCCACGCGGCGCGTGGATCTCCGTCGCGGGGCTGCCCGACGCTGCCCGGGTTGACGAGCCACGTGCCGTCCGCCACCTCGACCCTGGTGCCCCCCTCGACGTGCGCGCCGCGAACCTCGGAGTCGCCTGCGGGGTCGATGAAGAACAGCGCCACGTGGGAGTGCCCGATCAGGCTCACGCGTTCGGACTGGAGCTTCATGCACTCCTCGGCCTGATCGGCCGAGAGCACGTACTCCCACACCGGGTCGCGCGGCGAGGCATGGTAGAGGCCGACCTCCTTGGTCTCGTCGGACGGCTTCAGCCCGCGCAGGAACTCGAGTGTCTCCTCCGCTGCGTTCTCCTTCGTCCACGTCACAGCGTCCGCTGCGGCCGGGGAGAACGCGCTCACCTCGAGCTCGCCGAGCACCGCGAGATCGTGGTTCCCAACCAGCGACAGGGCGCAGCGCTCGGCGACCAGCCGCGCACACTCGTCGGGCTGTGCTCCGTATCCGACCACATCGCCAAGGCACCAGGTGTCCTCGGCGTCCGACTCGTCGATCGCCGAGAGCACCGCCTCGAAGGCCGGCAGGTTGCCGTGTATGTCGCTGACGATCGCCAGGCGCATCGAGAAGGCGGTGAATGGTAGGCCGAGACGCCAGATCTCGACTTGGGCGCGCCACGGGCGGTCTATCGTTGGCCGATGCGGCATTCGGGCGTGTGGCGGGTGGGCGCGGCGGCGGTCGCGGCGGTGATCGTCGCCGAGGCCGGCGTGTGGCTGCTGCGCCCGCGCGATCCCCAGATCGAGCCGGTGAGCGTGGCGGAGAGCGACTACTTCACCGACGCGCAGCTCGAGCGGGCGCGCGACTACCAGGGCGGCCAGCGAGCGCTGTTCGTTGCGACGATCGCGCTCGAGGGAGGCATCCTCGTGCTGCTCGCGCTCGGGAGGCCGCGGTCGGTGCGCCGCCGCCTCGACGCCCTCGGGTCCCGGCCGCTGCTCGGCGCCGCGGCCGCCGGGGCGGCGATCGCGCTCACCCTGACCCTCGTCGCGCTCCCGCCCCGCGTCGTCGCGCACGAGCGCGCCGTCGATGTCGGTCTCTCCACGCAGGGAATCGGCGCCTGGCTCGGCGACCAGGCGAAGTCGGCCGCGATCGGCGCCGCGCTCGCCGCCGCCGGAGCGGCGCTTCTGATCGCGCTCCTTCGCCGCTTCGGGCGCCTGTGGTGGATCCCCGCGACCGGCGCGGTGATCGCTATCGAGGTCGTGTTCGTGTGGCTCGCGCCCGTGGTGCTCGCGCCGATCTTCAACCGCTTCGAGGAGCTGCCCCCGGGGAAGGCCCGGTCAGCCGTGCTCGAGCTCGGCCGGCGCGCCGGCGTCGACATCGGCGAGGTCTACCGCGTGGACGCGAGCCGCCGCAGCACCTCGCTAAACGCCTATGTCGACGGGATCGGGCCGACCAAGCGCGTCGTCCTGTACGACAATCTGCTGGAGGGGGTCGAGCGCCCCGCGCTGCGCTCGGTAGTCGCGCACGAGCTCGGACACGTCGACCACCGCGACATCCTGCGCGGGATGACGTGGGTCGCGCTCGCGGCGCCGCTCGCGCTGCTCTTCACAGGGATGCTCGCGTCCCGGCTCGCGAGGCGCACGGACGCCGATCTAAAGACGCCCGCCGGTCTGCCGGCGCTCGCGCTCGCGCTCGCGCTGACCAGCTTCGTGCTCGGGATCATCGGCAACCAGCTCTCGCGCGAGATCGAGGCCTCGGCCGACACGTTCGCGCTCGAGCTGACCGACGACCCCGACGCGCTGATCGACCTCCAGCGCAGGCTCGCGGTCGCGAACGTCGCCGACCCCGACCCGCCGGGGATCGCCACCGAGCTGCTTCGCACCCACCCTCCGACGATCGACCGGATCGGCGCGGCGGAGGCGTGGAAGCGGGGCGAGCGGCCCTGAACGCCGCCGCCGCGCGAAACATGAACCTCGCCTCCAAGTAGGCTGGATCCGCACAGGACAGATGGCGGTCGACCTGGTCATCGACATCGAGAACACGCCTGGCGCGTTGGCGCGGGTGGCGGCCGCGGTCAGCGACGCCGGCGTGAACATCGCCGCCGCCACGTGCGTCGGGCCGGGCGAGCGGGCCGAGCTCCACATCCTCGTCCCGCACGCCGAGGCGGCGAAGCATGCATTGGCGATCTCCCATGTCGCGGTCACCCGCGAGCGCGAAGTAGTCGTGGTCGATGTCGAAGACCGCCCGGGCGTGCTGGCTGACCTGGCTCGCAAGATCGCCGCGGCCGGAGTCAACCTCGATCTCGTATATGTCGCGACGCGAAACCGGGTGGTCTTCGGGGCGGCCGACCTCGCCGCTCTACGGGCCGCGCTGGACGCCGCGCCCTAGGAGCCGTCGCCCTCCTTGCCCTCCCACTCGGGCAGGCTCTTGATGCCCTCCCGGGTCTGCCACTTCGAGTAGTTGTCCTCCATCGCGTCGATCAGCTCGCGCATGAAGCGCGGCGCGAGCGCGACGCGGGCGACGACGACCCCGGGAACCTCCTCCTCCTCGACCTCGTGGTCGACGCGGGCGAAGGTGATCGTGAACTCGTAGTCCGAGTGGCTGACGTTGGCGAAGTTCGCGTACACCCCCGCCATCGCCTCCGGTGAGGTGTGGATGTTGATGTGCCGCTCCTGCTGCTCGTCGTCGTCGTCGGGCATAGCCATGCCTCGCCTTCCTCTCGCGGGTCGCCGCGGCCTAGTATCGCAGTGGTGGGCGATCCGGTAGCCGATCTGCGAAGCGCGGTCGATTCGGCCGCCGCGAGCCTGCGCGACGGCGAGGCGACGTCCGCGGCGCCGAGCCTCGAGCGGCCGCCGAAGCCCGATCTCGGCGACTACTCGACGAACGCCGCGATGCTGCTCGCCCCGGCGCGCGGCGAGGGGCCGCGCGAGGTCGCGGAGCTGCTTCGCGAGGAGCTCGACGGGCGCCTCGGATCGACGGCGGAGCGGATCGAGGTCGCCGGGCCCGGGTTCATCAACCTCTTCCTCGCCGACCGCTGGTATCGCGAGGGCGTCGGCGCAGTGCTCGCGGCGGGCGACGGGTTCGGGGGCGGCGTCGTGGCCGCGTCCGAGCGGATCCAGGTGGAGTTCGTGTCCGCGAACCCGACCGGGCCGCTGACCGCCGCCGGCGGCCGGCACGCCGCGTACGGCGACTCGGTCGCGGGGATCCTCGGATTCGCCGGCCACGAGGTGCAGCGCGAGTACTACGTCAACGACAAGGGCGGGCAGGTGCGCCGCTTCGCCGAGTCGATCGCCGCGCGAATCACCGGCGCCGAGCCGCCCGACGACGGATACGAGGGTGACTACGTCGAGGCGCTGGCGCGCGAGCTCGAGGCCGCCGGCGCCGACCCGGACGACCTCGACGCGCTCGAGCAGCTGGGCGCCGAGCGGATGCGCGAGGCCGCCCGCGCCACGCTTGAGCGCTTCGGGGTGCGCTTCGACAACTGGTACTCCGAGCGCTCCCTGTACGAGACGGGCAAGGTCGAGGCGGCGCTCGACGACCTGCGACGCCGCGGCCACATCTACGACAGCGAGGGCGCGGTGTGGCTGCGAACGACCGATTTCGGCGACGACAAGGACCGGGTGCTGATCCGCTCAGACGGGGAACCGACCTACTTCGCCTCCGACGTTGCCTACCACCGCGAGAAGCTCGAGCGCGGCTTCGAGCGGCTGCTGAACGTGCTCGGCGCCGACCATCACGGCTACGTGGGGCGGATCAAGGCGGCGCTTCAGGCGCTGGGCGCGGACCCCGATCGCTTCGAGGCGCTGCTGATGCAGCTCGTCCGCGTCGTCGAGGGCGGGGAGCGGGCGCAGATGTCGAAGCGTCGCGGCGAGTTCGTGTCGCTCGACGAGCTGATCGACGACATCGGGACCGACGCGGCGCGCTTCCTGATGCTGCAGCGAAGCCACGACAGGACGGTCGACCTCGATCTCGAGCTGGCGCGCCGCCAGTCGCAGGACAACCCCGTGTACTACGTCCAGTACGCGCACGCGCGGATCGCGAGCATCCTGCGCAAGGCCGGCGAGCGCGCCCCGGAGCACGCGGTTGCGGAGCTCGACGCGACGCTCGACGCGCCCGTCGAGCCGAGCGAGCGGGCGCTCGTAAAGCGCCTGCTCGAGCTGCCGGGCGAGGTGGTCTCGGCCGCCGAGGCGCGCGCGCCGCACCGCCTGTGCGCGTACGCGACCGCCACCGCGGCCGACTTCCATGCCTTCTATCGCGACTGCAAGGTGGTCGGGGCGGAGTCGGCGGGGGCCGC
>Ga0081538_10006139_pt1 | contig 10658 bp, 10 predicted proteins | sample TabmetS5T2R1_FD_71022 | JGI IMG/M metagenome (GOLD analysis project Ga0081538, IMG submission 71022) | Tabebuia heterophylla rhizosphere microbial communities from the University of Puerto Rico - S5T2R1 | ecosystem: Host-associated > Plants > Roots > Rhizosphere ...
GGGGTGACACGCGCGCACGTCGCGGTCGCTAGAACAGCTGATTCTCGCCGGCGAAGATCTCGGAGACCGATTCGTCGATGAAGATGCGGCGGATCGAGTCCTCGAGGACGTCCGCGCAGGTGAGCTGCCGGATGAGGTCCGGAGCGCCGTCGCGGAGCGGGATCGTGTCGGTGACTACGATGCCGGAAAGCGGGCCCTTGCTCAGGTCCTCGTAGGCTCGACCCGAGAAGAGCCCGTGCGTGGCGACCGCGAAGACCTGGGTCGCCCCCTCGTCGAGGACGGTCTGCGCGGCGGCGTTCAGCGTGCCGCCGGTGGCGATGATGTCGTCGACGATCACGGCGGTCTTGCCCTTGACATCGCCGATCACCCGTCCGATCTCGGCGACCCCCTGCGCCGGCCGCTCCTTCTCCATCAGCGCGTACGGGGCGCCGACCTTGCGGGCGAAGTTGCGCACGAGCTTCACCCGGCCGGCGTCCGGGGCGATGATCGCGAGGTCCTGATCGCCGAGACGGTCGTGGACGAACTGGGTGAGGATCGGCATCGCGGTCATGTGGTCGACCGTCTTCGAGAAGAATCCCTGCAGCTGGCCCGCGTGCAGGTCCATCGTCACGAGCCGGTCGATGCCCGCGACCTCGAGCAGCTCGGCGACGAGCCGGGCCGAGATCGGCTCGCGAGGGGCGGACTTCTTGTCCTGGCGCGAGTACCCGTACCACGGGGTGACCGCGATGACCCGGTGGGCCGACGCATGCTTGGCGGCGTGGACCATGAGGAGGAGCTCCATGAGGGCGTCGTTGACCGTGAGCCGCTCGCGCTCGGAGCCGCAGATCGACTGCACGATGAAGAGGTCGGCGCCGCGGATCGACTCCTCGTAGCGGCAGTACACCTCCCCGTCGGGGAACGTCTTGAGGCCCGCGCCGGTCAGCTCGAGGCCGAGGCGGTCGGAGATCTTCGCGCCGAGCTCTCGACTTGCGCGACCGGCCGTGATCATGAGCCGCTTCTCGTAGCCGGCCGTAATGCTCGTCCCGGGTGCCGGAGCTGTCGCAGTTTCGAGAGGCTTGCTCACTTCGCGTCCTCCTCTACGCGGTCCGCGTATCCCTCGACGTTTCGCTGCTTCGCCCGAGCAATCCCAAGGGCCGCCTCGGGAACGTCTCCCGTGATCACCGAGCCCGCCCCAGTGTACGCCCGATCCCCGACGTCAACGGGCGCCACCAGCGAGGTGTGGATGCCGGTCTTCACGCTCTTTCCGATGTTGGTGCGGTGCTTCTCGCGGCCGTCGTAGTTCGCGGTGATCGTGCTGGCGCCGAGGTTGGCGCGCTCGCCGACGTCGGTGTCGCCGAGGTAGGAGAGGTGCGGGACCTTGGCGCCTGGGCCGATCTCCGAGTTCTTCACCTCGACGAAGGTGCCCACCTTTGCCCCTTCCCGGACCCCGGTGCCGGGGCGCAGATACGCGAACGGGCCGACGATGGCGTCCGGGCCGACCTCGGCGTCGTCGAGATACGAGTGCACGACACAGGCGCCATCCCCGACCCGAGCGTCGGTCATCGTCGTATGGGGGCCGATCTCGCAGCCGCCCCCAATCGTCGTGGTGCCGACGAGGGTGGTGCCCGGTCCCACGGTCGTGTCCGCGCCGATCGTCACGGCGGCCTCTATACGGATGGTTTCCGGGTGTAGGAATGTCACTCCCTCGCGCGCGTGACGCTCGAGGATGCGGCGTTGGGCGAGCGCGTCCGCTGCCATGAGCCCGGCGCGGTCGTTAACGCCGAGGGCGATGTCCGCGTCGTGCGTGAGCTGCGTCACGATTTTGCCGCCGCGAGCGATGATGACCGGGAACGCGCCGGTCAGGTAGCGCTCGCCGTTCTCGAGGGGGACCTCGTCGAGCGCCTGGTAGAGCGCGTCCGAGTCGAAGACGTAGGTGCCGAGGTTGATCTCCCGAATGGCGAGCTCGGCCGCCGAGACCTGATCCGGATACTTCGTCTCGACGATCCGCTCGACGGAGCCGTCGCCTCCGCGCACGATGCGGCCGTAGCCGGTCGGATCGAGCCGGTCGGTGGTGAGAATCGTGGCGGCGGCGCGCTGCGCGAAGTGCTGGGTGAGCAGGGGGTCGAGGTGGGTACGAGTGACGAGCGGGTGGTCGCCGGAGAGGATCACGACCGGTCCGCCGTCGACCGTTTCGCGCGTCGCGAGAACCGCCGCGCCGGTGCCCTCCCCCTCGTGCTGCTCGGCGACGTCGACACCCCTCGGAAGTCCCTCGGCAACACCATCACCGGGCCGCACGACGCAGACGACCCGCCCGGCGCCGGCCGCGCGGGCGGCGTCGATGACCCACTCGACCATGGGCTTGCCGCAGACCCGATGAAGCACCTTCGGGGTACGCGACCGCATCCGGGTGCCCTGGCCGGCGGCCATGATGAGGACCGTGAACGGCTGGGCCATGTGGGACGGAGGGTACCGCCGAACGCGCCACGGCCTATCCTGAGACCGGACCTTGGGGAGTGGGGTATTGGCCGCCCGGGAGGTTTTGGTCCTCCAAGACCAGGTTCGACTCCTGGCTCCCCAGTCAAGTTCCGTCAGAGATCGGCCGGCGGCAGCAAGCCGTGTGACACGTCGAGGCGGCTAGCGTGCTGGTCATGCCCAGCTGGAGCCAAGTCGAAGCCGAGGCACCCGAGCTCGCCGCCCGTGCGCGCGCGATCTTCGACGCTCAAAAGCACAAGACGCTTGCCACCCTGCGTCGGGACGGGTCGCCCCGCATCAGTGGCACCGAGGTGGAGTTCGCCGATGGCGACATGTGGTTCGGCAGCATGTGGAAGTCCGTGAAGGCGCTCGATCTCCAGCGCGATCCTCGCTTCGCGCTCCACAGCGGCTCCGCCGATCCCGCCGAGTGGACGGCCGACGCCAAGGCTGCGGGACGGGTCGAGGAGATCACCGATCCCGAGCGCAAAGCGGCCGTCTTCGGCGGCGATGCGCCGACCGGCCAGGCGCACCTCTTTCGGGCCGACATCACCGAGCTCGTCGTCACCGGCCTCGGGGAGCCGCGGGATCACCTGGTCATCGAGTCGTGGCACGCGGGGCGCGGCGTGACGCGCCGAGAGCGGCGATAAAGCGGAAGCGGCTCCCGCCGAGTCGCGCGCGACCCGGCACCGCTGCCGTCAGCGGTCCTTCTGCTCCTTCGGAACCCGCCCCGCCTCGGCGCCCTTCTCGTGCGCCGGCCCTCCGGGCGGCACGATTCCGAGGACTCGCATCGCCTTGAGGCCCAGCGAAAGCCGCTCGCGGCCGTCCGTTGACGACACATCGAGTGTGGTGAGCTCGCGGACTCGCTCGAGGCGATAGCGGATCGTGTGGCGGTGTGTGAACAGCTTCTCCGCCGTCCGCGCGACGTTGCCGTCCGCGTCGAGGAAGGTCTCGAGCGTCCGGACCAGCTCGGTCTCGTACTGCTCGTCGTAGCCGACCAGCGGCGCCACGGTCTCCTCGAAGAAACCCTGCAACTCCGTCGCATCCTCGCTGACCGCCGGCAGCAGGAGCCGGTATGCGCCGGTCTCCTCGAACGAGAGCTCGGTCACCCCGCGGGCCTCCGCGACGTTTGCCGCGAGCAAGGCCTCGGCGCCGGCGCGGTGGAGATCGGCCGGGTCGGCCGCGTGGCGGCTGCGAGCGACGGTCAGCGTGTAGTTGCGCAGTCCCGCGTCGAGCTCGCGCAGGACCGCGCTCGCGATGCGACGGGCGGCGGAGGCGTCGGGACAGGGCGTCAGGATCAGCAGCTCCCGCTCGACGCGGGAATCGGCGCCGTCGTTCGGGCCGTTTCCGGGGCGCGACCACCCAGCCTCGGCGAGCGCGGCGAGCGTCTCGCGCCGGACCGCGCGGGCACCCCGCTCCGCGATGGTGAGCACACGGGCGCGCCAATCCCCCGTCTCCGGCTGCTGGGGACGAGCCCGGACGACGAGAACCGCCGCGCCGGCGGACAGGTCACAGCCGAGCTCCGCCGCGCGGGCGACGATGTTCTCGCGGTCGGTGACGCGGCGGGCGAAGAGATCGGCGAGGAAGTCGCCGACCGCCGCCTCGCTCGCCCGCTCGGGGGCTTTCGCTCGATCGAGCTCGAGGGCGATGAGGTTCCTGACGAGACGCAGCAGCGCCGACGTCGGCGGGTCGCCCCGGGGGCGGTAGCGCAGCTCGCCCACCCGCGCCTCGGCGACCAAGAGCTCCACCGCCTCGGAGCCCGCCTCCCCCGCCATGACGGTGCGCTCGTCCTCGGAAGACGAACACGCCACCGCAAGCACGCTGCTCGAAGAGTCGAGCACGATCACGCTCGCGTCGAGCGCGCGACCGGCGGCCCGTGCCACCGCGGGAAGCCCGGCACCGGACTCGACCGCCTCGGAGACGTCGTCGAGCGCCTCGAGGAAGGAGGGCGGGCTAGATGTGCCGGCTGCGGCGCCGTCCTCGAGCGGTCCGGATGGTCGCCCCGGCTGGCCAGGAACAGGTGGGTGCGAGCGAGCTTCCGCGGCCGCGTCACTTGCGTCGGGTGCGTGTCCCGCGGCCGGCTCCGTCGGGTCGGCCGCGTCCGAGCGGGGCCGTGCCATCAGGCGTACTGGTCGTAGGTCCAGACGATCGCGAGCCCGATCGCCGCCCCCATACCGAGAAGGGCGGCAAGGATGAAGAGCGTCATGAAGCTGGCGGCGATCTTCTCCCACAGGCGACCGTAGCAGCGCCAGGCGGGGATGAGGATGAGCGCGATGTGGCATGCCGCGACAACGCCGGCCGCGGCCGCTATCGCGATCTCGGTGGTCGAGAGATCCAGGGCGCTCATCGCTCCGCGCGCGCCATCGGCTCCTCGGCCGGTGCGCGCTCGCTGCCATTGTGGCGGATGAACTCGACGATCAGGGCAATCGCCGTGAGCAGGGCGAAGATACCCGCGCCTATTCCCCAGCCCGCCGCGACGTCCGACCAGTAATGAGCGCGAAGGTACATGCGCGACAGACCGACCGCCGCGGCGATCACCACCGCGCCGGTGACCAACGCGGCGTGGCGGGCGAGCCCGAGCCGGCGTGTGAGGACCACCGCCACCGCGATCCAAGCCGTGGCGTACGCGGCGTGACCGCTCGGGAAGCTCGACAATGCCGTGTCGACCAACGGCGCCGCGGGCCGCGGTCGGTCCACCGCCGCCTTAGCGATGTGCACGGCGGCATAGATCAGGCCCATGCCTACCAGCAGGACGACGAGCTCCGGCACTCGGCGGCGAACCGCGAGCACGACCGCCGTCACCCCCACGAGCGCGCTCACCGTAGCCAGGGCGCCAAGGCCGCTGACCACCTTCGCGACGTCCACCGCACCCTGAGCCCTGAGCTTGTCCGCCGGATCGAGCAGCTCCGTGTCGAGCGGAGTCGGTCGCAAACTGCCGCTCAGCACGTCCAGGTACAGCACGTAGACGTAGATGCCGACCGCCGCGACCGCGATGGCGGTCGACAGCTCGAGCCCGAGCTCCCCTGGCGTCAAGCGATTCCAGAAGAAGCGGACGGGCGGGGCGACGGCACGCGCGATCGGCCGCACGATGTGCCGATGGATCGGCCGCCCGGCCGCGAGCAGCGGGCGGACGAGCGGATGCTGCTCGTGTGCGACGACCCAGTCGCGGATCTCGACTCGTCGCCTGTACGCGACGACGATGCCCACGATCACCGCCACGGTCACGCCAAAGCCGAACACGGCCTGGCCGGCGATCCGCGCCACCTGGTCGAACGAGCGCCAGAAGATGTAGCCAAGCACGCAGAACGCCGTCGCCCACAGCCCGGTCCCGATGACGCTGTACGGGATGAAGCGACGGTAGGCGAGCCCCGACGACCCGGCGACGAACGGCGCGAGCGCCCGCACCAGTCCGATGAATCGCCCGATCAAGATCGTCTTCCCCCCGTGTCGGTGGAAGTACCCCTCCACCTGCTCGAGCCGCTCGGCGGTGATCTTGACCTTGGGTCCGTGACGCTCGAGGAAGCCGCGGCCGAGCCGTCGGCCGATGAAGAAGCTCGTCGTGTCGCCGAGGACCGCGCAGATCCAGACCAGCCCAATCAGCGGCAGGAGCTGGATCTCGCCCTGCCCGGCGATCACGCCGCCGGCGATCACGATCGTCTCGCCGGGCGCGATCAGCCCGACGAACGCCGCCGTCTCGAGGTACGCCATGACGCCGACGAGCGCGTAGGTCCACGCGCCCAGGGCCTGGGCGATGTCCTCGATGATCGCCTTCGGATCCGGTAGCTCCGAGAGCAGGCCGCTCGCGTAGACGCCGAGGGCCACGGCGATCAGGGCCCCGACCGCCTTCCGCTCAATGCTCAGCCGCCGCCAGCGCCAAACGATGTAGGCGACGACCAAGAGGGCGACGATCGCCGCAAGGATCTCGCCAGCTGACATCGCGGTGACTGTAAGGGAGGGTGGCCGCGCCTCGCCGGTGGCCCGGTTGCCCCGTGCATCTGGCGCGACCGTCAGCCGCTACGGAGCTCGCTCACCAAGGCCCCCGGCAGCGCGGCGGCTGCTCGCTCGGCGGCGGGGCGATCCTCGAATAGACCGAAGCAGGTCGGCCCGGAGCCGCTGAGTGCGGTCCCGAGAGCTCCCGCCGCGCGGATCCGGGCGAGCGTCTCGTCGAGCTCCGGTCGCAGGGCGAGCGCGGGGGGTTGAAGGTCGTTGTCGAGCGCCGCCGCCAGCTCGGCAGGGGCGGCGGTGGCGAGGCGGCGGAGCGGCCGTGGGTTGAGTCGGTCGCGACCGCCGCCGGTCCTGTCGAGCTCGGCGTAGACGGCCGCGGTGGAGAGTCCCTCCCGCGCCGGCAGGAGCAGGACTGCGAGCGATGGGAGCCGCATGCGCTCGAGGAGCTCACCAGTGCCCTGGACCAGCGCGTGCCCCGGTTCGAGCTGGCTCGGAACGTCGGAACCGAGCGCGGCGGCAAGCTCCCGCAGCTCGGTCGCCCCGAGGCGCTCGCCGGCGATCCGGTTGGCGATTCGCAGGACCGCGGCCGCGTCGGCGCTCCCGCCGCCGAGTCCAGCCGCCACGGGGATCCGCTTCGTGATTCGCAGCCGGATCGGCGGCAGGGCGCCGCCGAGGCGATCGCGCACCGCCGCGACGGCGGCAAGCGCGAGGTTCGGACCGGCCACCCCGGGACACTCGACGCTGTCGGCCCCGTCCGGGGCCGGCTCGGCGCTGACGTCGTCGGCGAGGTCGATCGACGCGAACAGCGAGCAGAGCGGATGCATGCCGTCGAGGCGCGGTCGCCCGACGTGCAGAACCAGGTTGAGCTTCGCATAGGCGCGCTCGTGGAGCACCGCCCGGAGGCTACGCGGCGGCCATCCGCGGGCGGCCGGCGCCGGGTGCTCAGCAGCGTCCGGCGAGCGCGGACAGCGTCTTCTCTCCGGCCGGGAAGCTCGCTCAGTGTCCGCCCAGTGCGGCCAGCGTCTCGCCGCCGAGCAGGTCGGCGAGCTCCGGCCACTCCTCGGGGGCGAGGCGCTCGGCGCGCGCGTCCGCGGGGTGGCCTAGCCGCGCGAGGGCGTCGCGGGTGGCGTCGCGGACGTTCGGCGGCGCCCCGGCCGCCAAGGCGAGCGACCCCGCCAGCGCCTTCCGCCGGTGCGCGAACCCCGCGTGTATCAGCGTCGCGAGCACGGGTGACGGCGCGGGGGCGATCCGCCGCAGCACGACCAGAGCCGAGTCGACGTTCGGCTCCGGATGGAACACCGTACGCGGGACCTTTCGCACGGCGCGGACGTCGCACGAGAGTTGGACGAGCACCGAGGTCGCGCCGAAGGTCTTCCCGCCCGGCGCGGCGGCGAAGCGAGCGGCCACCTCACGCTGGACCATGGCGACCCAGAGCTCCGCCCGCGGCAGCCCGGCGATCGAGTCCAGCACGACCGTCGCCGCCACGCCGTATGGCAGATTGGCCACGACCTTGTCGGGCGAGGGGTCGAGAGCCGAGAGATCGAGCTTGGCGGCGTCGGTCAGGTGGAGCTTCGTATTCGGAAATGGGTGGAGCGCCTCCCGCAGCGGCGCCTCGAGCCCGCGGTCGACCTCGATCACGTGCAGGAACGACACCCTCGGGGCGAGATACTCCGAGAGCACGCCGAGCCCACCGCCCACCTCGAGCACGACGTCGCCTTTCGATAGCTCGGCGGCGCGACCGATGACGTGCAGGATGTTGTCGTCGATCAGGAAGTTCTGGCCAAGGTCGCGGTTAGGCCGGATCCCGTAGCGGCGCAGGCGCCTGAGGCTCGCCTGGCGCGGCTCGTCGCTCACCAGCCGAGCACCCGGGCGGCGTTCGCTTCGACCAGTCGCTCGAGCTCCTCGTAGGAGACACCGCGTAGCTCGGCGATGAAGCGTGCCGTGTGGGCTACGTTGGCCGGCTCGTTCGGTCGCCCGCGCCGCGGTTGAGGCGCGAGATATGGCGAGTCGGTCTCGACGAGCAGCAGCTCCGCCGGGACGTCGCGAGCGGCACGCTGGAGGTCGGTCGCCTTCGGGTACGTGACGTTCCCCGCGAACGAACAGAAGTAGCCCTGCTCGACGCAACCGTCGAGCCTTCCCGGCGCCGAGAAGCAGTGCAGGATCACCGCCGGGACGTGGCGAGCGTGCTCGCGCAAGACGGCGAAGGTGTCGTCCTCGGCCGCACGGGTGTGGATCACCGCCGGCATCTCGAGCCGGCCCGCCAGCTCGAGCTGTGCCTCGAAGGCTCGCCGCTGGTCCGCGCGGGGGGCATGGTCGCGGTAGTAGTCGAGGCCGGTCTCACCGATCGCGCGGGCGCCCGGCCCGGCCGCCGCACGCTCGATCTCCTCGAGACCGGCGGCGTCGAATCCGGTCGCGTCGTGCGGGTGGCGTCCCACGATGGCGACCACACCGTCGTGAGCGTCCGCCGCGCTGAGAGCGCGCCGGATGGACGCTCCGTTCGTCCCGACGGTGGCGATCCGCGTCACGCCGGCTTCTCTGGCGCGCGCGACGAGCTCAGCGTCGGGAGGCTCACACGCGTCGAGGTGACAGTGGGTGTCGATCATTGGCTATACGTGACCGGCCGGCCTGCGGCCCCGGCCATGTCACGCAGCTTCCGCTTCCACCCTCGGGAAGAGCTGAGCGAGCGCGCCGATCGTCGCGCCACCGGGCATCGCTCCGAAGCGGGCTCGATCGAGCGACAGGTCCTCGCGAGCGAGTGCGGCGAGCAGCCGCTCGGCCGACCCCGGCATGAACGGATGCACCAGCACCGACACGACCCTTAGGCCCTCGGCGAGCGCGTAGAGGACCTCGTCCAGGCGACCGGCCTGGGCCTCGTCCTTGGCGAGCTGCCACGGCTGCTCTTCCTGGACGTAGCGGTTGAGGCGCTTGATGCGGCGCCAGATCTCGTCGAGCGCCGCGGTGATCTCGAGCCTGTCGAGCCGGTCGCAGACGGCGCCCGCGAGACCGTCGAAGTCCGCCGTGAGGTCCGCGTCCGGCGATGCCTCGGGTACCACGCCCTCCCGGTACCTGTCGAGCATGGCGAGGGTCCGACTCGCCAGGTTGCCATATTCGTTTGCGAGCTCGGTCGTGTACCGCGTCTCGAACCCCTCCGGCGAGACGTCGCCGTCCGAGCCGAAGCTCACCTCGCGGATCACGTAGAAGCGGAGCGCGTCCGCGCCGTACAGCTCGGCGACCCGAAACGGCTCGATCACGTTTCCCAGCGACTTCGACATCTTGTGCTCGCCGAGGAGCAGAAAGCCGTGGATGCCGACACGCCTCGGGACCTCGATACCGGCAGCCATCAGCATCGCCGGCCAGATGACCGCATGGAACTTGAGGATGTCCTTGCCGATGAGGTGGACGTTTGCCGGCCAGAAGCGATCGCGCAGGTCCTCGCCCTCGCGGGCGTAGGCGAGCGCGGAGTAGTAGTTCAGCAGGGCGTCGATCCAGACGTAGATGACCTGGCTCTGATCCCAGGGGACGGGCACGCCCCACTTGAGGCGGGCGCGGCTGAGCGAGAGGTCGCGCAGGCCGCTCTTTATGAACGAGAGCGCCTCGTTGTAGCGGTTCTGAGGTGTGACGAAGTCCGGGCGCTCGGCGTAGAGGCGCTCGAGCGGCTCCTGAAACGAGGACAGCCGAAAGAACCAGTTGTCCTCTCGCTCGAGCTCCAGCTCGATCTTGTGGATCGGGCAACGGTTGCCGTCCTCGAGCTCCGACTCCGTCTTGAAATCGGCGCACCGCGGGCAATACCACCCCTCGTAGGTGCCTTCATAGACGTGGCCGTTGTCATGGATACGCTGGACGACGTCGGCCACGACCTCCGCGTGCTCTGGATCCGTGGTCCGGATGAAGAAGTCGTTCGTCGCGTTCAGCTTCGCGGCGAGCTCCTTGAAGCGACCGGCGTTGCGGTCCCCGAGCTCGCGCGGCGTGATCCCGAGCCGCTCGGCCGCCTGGGTGACCGGCTCGCCGTGCTCGTCGGTGCCGGTGAGGAAGAAGACCTCCTCCCCGCGCTGCCGCATGTGCCGCGCGAGCACATCGGCCGCAATAGTGGTGTAGGCGTGGCCGAGGTGCGGCTCGCCGTTCACGTAGTAGATGGGCGTGGTGACGTAGTACGGCATCGAGGGTCGATGCTACCCACGCGCTGTGGCGTGCCGCGCTCGAGGAGACCTCACCGGAGGCGCGGAGCTCTTAGTGGTCAGCCGCGGCCCCTTAGCGGCCGGAGGAGT
>Ga0081538_10006140_pt1 | contig 10657 bp, 7 predicted proteins | sample TabmetS5T2R1_FD_71022 | JGI IMG/M metagenome (GOLD analysis project Ga0081538, IMG submission 71022) | Tabebuia heterophylla rhizosphere microbial communities from the University of Puerto Rico - S5T2R1 | ecosystem: Host-associated > Plants > Roots > Rhizosphere ...
CAGAGGACGAGGACTGGGTCCAGGGTCGTTATGACTCAGTCCTCAGCACCCGTCCTCGCAGCTGTCTTGTGCGGAGCACTGGAGGAATGTATGGATTGGACCGTTCGTCAGCAAGGTCGATCAGCAGTTTGGATGCTCGTCATGTTGTCGGTCACCTGGGGAATGCTCGCAACAACGGCCATTGCCGCCGAACTGGTCCCCCCGCGGCCGCTCCCCCACAAGCCCACCGGTACCACCTTGAACATCGCCTACTTCCGTGAGGTCAGCAGTCCTGACGGCTTTCAGGCCACGGGCTCCTTCGATCGCATGTACTTCTATGCCGGTAACGAAGTGTTGGTGGCCATCGGCAAAGATGGGTTGTACGATCCGGCCGAGTCCCTGGCCTACGCCTATGACGTCCTGGATGACGGTAAGCGTTATCGCTTCTATTTGCGCAAAGGTGTGCAGTTTCAGGGCGGCTATGGCGAAATGACCGCCGCTGATGTGGCTTGGAGCCTGAACCGCATCCACCGCAAGGACACGGGCTCGCGCTGGTCCAACATCTTCCGGGCCATGGACCGCGCCGAGGAGGTGGATCAATATACCGTCGATGTCTTCCTCAAAGAGCTCGACGCTAACCTGATCACCCGCATGTTTAATCGCGAGTCGATCGTGCACTCGCGCAAACGCTGGGAGGAACTCGGCGGTCCAGAGCAGCATAAGCTGCACCCGATCGGTACCGGGCCCTACCAGTTGGTCGACTGGAAGGTCGGAGTGGGCACGGAGTGGGTCAAGCATCCACAGTATTGGCGCGGGGAACCGATGGCTGAGCGGGTGAACATCAAAGTGATCACCGAGAACCGTGCCCGGCTGGCGGCGCTCCAGACCGGTGAAGTGCAGGTGGCCTGGTTGCAGGCGGAGCAAGTGGCGGAAGCGCAGAAAGATCCCAACATCAAGGTCTGGTCCTTCACCGGCGTGGGCTGGGACGGCTGGGCCTGGTCGAATGGCCTGCCACCGCTGGATGACCTCCGGATGCGCCGCGCCCTGGTCAAAGCTGTGGATCGCGATGCCCTCAACAAAGCCGTCTATCTGAACACGATGCGCCCCAGTCAGGCCCATACCTTTCCGCCGGAGTCAGCCTATGGGATCAATGCCGCGGAGCTCTGGCAGGGGGACTGGTTGAAATTTGACCCGGCCGCGGCGAAGAAGCTGGTGCGTGAGGTCGCGAAGGAGCGGGGCTTGAAGCTGCCGATCGAGCTCAAGGGGGTCTGCGAGCGCCGCCCGGATCGGCAGCTCTTTTGCGAATTCCTGCAGGCGGCCTGGGATGAGATCGATGTCAAGTTGAACTTCGCTGTGGTCTCCAACGCCGCCGAGCGCCGAGCGGTGATGGAACAGTGCCAGACCCACATCAACCAGACCGGCGGCCTCATGCATGCGCCCTATAGCATGGAAGGTGTCTTGCAGTCGACTGGCGAAAATAACGACAGCACCAATCTCTGCAAAGATAAAGGGCACAAGCTCAGCCAAAGCGATGCACAGGTGCAGGCTGAGATCGACCGCCTGCTGGAACAGGCCACACGGCAACCTACCCTCAACCAGGCCATCGACATCTACAAGCAGGTGCAGATGGTAGCGCTCAAGAACGCCTGGAGCTATGTGCCAGCCTTGCTGCGGGTCAATTACATCGGTTGCCACATTCCCACCACCGGTGGCTGTGAGGACAACCCGATGCGCGGCGATGGGTTCATCCGGCCGGGTGATTTTTGGGTGAAGAAGTAACTGTTGGGTTCTGGGCATTGCGGTCGTGAGCATGGTGTAGGGGCGGCTAGCTGGCTCCCCCTACACCGGATGGTCTTCGCGGTTCGGCACGATACACAGGGAGACACACGAACGATCGAGCCTGTTGATTGACTTGCCTGCTGGTGGACGGGCAAGACGCGTTAGCCATGTTGACAATTATAGGGGGGAAAGGTGAGTGTGGCAGAGTGGAGCTTCTCCTCACAGTCCAAAAAAGCCCTTCAGGGGTTTATGACCCCTTGAAGGGCTTTTGCGTTTGGGAAGCCATGGATAGTTCCCTTCCAACTCAGGAGGACATCATGAACGGTACATCCCCTCGTCGCAGCCATCCAGCATTGTCCATCTTCACCGTGTTGATGATGGCCTGTAGCATATTAGCGACTGCCGTCCTGGCTGCCGAATTGGTTCCGCCCCGTCCAGTGCCCCACAAACCCGTCGGCGGCACCTTGAACCTCGCCTACTTCCGCGAGGTCAGCAGCCCCGATGGTTTCCAAGCCAACGGGTCGTTCGACCGCATGTACTTCTTTACCGGCAACGAAGTGCTGATGGCCATGGGCAAGGATGGTCGGTATGATCCGACGGAATCGCTGGCCTATGCCTATGACGTCCTGGATGACGGCAAGCGCTACCGCTTCCACCTGCGCAAAGGCGTGCAGTTTCAAGGAGGCTTCGGCGAGATGACCGCCGCCGATGTGGCCTGGAGCTTGAACCGCATCCACAAACCGGACATGGGCTCACGCTGGTCCAACATCTTCCGGGCCATGGACCGTGCCGAGGAGGTCGATCGCTATACCGTGGACGTCTTCCTCAAAGAGCTCGACGTCAATCTGATCACGCGCATGTTCGATCGACAGTCGATCATCCATTCGCGCAAGCACTGGGAGGAAGTGGGGGGGGCCGAACAGCACAAGCTGCGCCCCATCAGCACCGGCCCGTATCAACTGGTGGACTGGAAAGTCGGGGTGGGGACGGAGTGGGTCAAGCACCCGCAATACTGGCGTGGGGAGCCCATGATGGACCGCGTCAATGTCAGGGTCATCACCGAGAACCGCGCCCGTTTGGCGGCCTTGCAGACCGGCGAGGTGCAGGTGGCCTGGCTGCAGGCGGAGCAGGTGCTGGAAGCGCAGAAAGATCCTAACATTAAAGTCTGGTCCGTTTCCGGCGTGGGCTGGGATGGCTGGGCCTGGGCCATCGGTCTGCCGCCGCTCGATGACATTCGGATGCGTCGCGCCCTGGTCAAGGCCGTCGACCGCGATGCCCTGAATAAATCGGTCTACCTCAACACGATGCGGCCCAGCCAGGCGCACACCTTTGCACCGGAGTCACCCTATGGCATCAACGGTGCGGAGCTGTGGCAGGGGGACTGGTTGAAATACGACCCCGCCGCGGCGAAAAAGTTAGTGCGCGAGGTGGCCAAGGACAAAGGCTTGAAGCTGCCGATCGAGCTCAAAGGGGTGTGTGAACGCCGCCCGGACCGGCAACTGGTGTGCGAGTTCTTGCAAGCCGCCTGGGATGAGATCGATGTCAAGTTGACCTTCACCGTCGTCTCCAATGCCAACGAGCGCCTGCAGGTGATGGAGCAGTGCCAGACGCACGTCAACCAGACCGGCGGCCTTGTGCATGCCCCATACCTCATGGAGGGGACCCTGCAGTCCACAGGGCAGAACAGCTATAGCTCTTTCCTCTGCAAGGACAAGGGCCACAAACTCAACCCGAGCGATCTCCAGGTGCAGGCTGAGCTCGATCGTCTGCTGGATTTGGCCACTCGGCAGCCCAGCATGGACCAGGCCATCGACGTCTACAAGGAGGTGCAGATGTTGGCCCTTAAGAACGTCTGGCAGTATATTCCGGCCATGCTGCGGGTCAACTATTACGGCTGCCACATCCCCACCACCGGCGGCTGTGAGGAGAACCCCATGCGCGGCGACGGGCATATCCGACCGGGGGATTTTTGGGTGAAGAAGTGACATACAGGCATCGAGGCATCAACGCGTCAGGCAAGCGGGCTGCAGAGTGTCACCCCTGTCTCGGGGCCTCGATGCCTTCCTTGCAGGAGGGAACCTGTGCGAAAATATCTGATACGACGCTTCCTCAACATGATTCCGACGTTAGTCCTGGTGAGCCTGATCGTCTTCTCGTTGTTGCGTCTGCTGCCGAGCGATCCGGTGCGTATTCTGGCCGGCATCGATGAGACCGGGGCTATTGATCCGGGGCTTTATGCCAAGATCAAGTCGGAGCTCGGCCTGGATCGACCGCTAATCGTGCAATATGGCAGCTGGATCGCCGGGGTGCTCGGCGGTAATTGGGGCAAATCTTACCTTACCGGTATGCAGGTGTTTCCGCAGATCGTCGAGCGGTTGCAATTCACCCTGCAGCTGGCCATCGCCGCCTGGCTCTTCGCGGTGATCCTGGGGATCTCGCTGGGGACCATCTCGGCCGTCAAGCGCAACTCGGCGGCGGATATCGCCGTCACGACCTTTGCCATCTCCGGCGTGGCCATCCCGCACTTCTGGTTGGGGATGATGCTCATCATCCTGTTCGCGGTATGGCTCGGCTGGCTCCCCTTCGGCGGCTTTAATGCCAATCTGTTTACGTCGCCGGGGCTCTGGCTCAAGCAGATGGTCCTCCCCACCTTCATGCTGGGCACCGGGTTGGCGGCTATCCTGATGCGGCAAACCCGGGCGGCCCTGCTGGAAGTGCTGCGGGAGCAGTATATCCTCACGGCGCGCTCCAAGGGCCTGCAGGAAAAGCGTGTGATCTTGCGACATGCGATGAAGAACTCGCTGTTGCCGGTCGTCACCATCGCTAGCCTGCAACTTGGCGGCCTAGTCGGCGGCACCGTGGTGACGGAGACCGTCTTCACTCTCCCCGGTGTGGGCAAGTTCGTGGTCGATGCTGTGATTCAGCGCGACTACCTGGTGGTCCAGATGGGCTTGCTTGTCCTGACTGTGGGTGTGATGTTTGCCAACTTCGCGGCGGATATCATCTATACCTATCTCGACCCGCGCATTCGTTACGATTGAGAGGGGGAGGAGATGGCCAACCTGCGGGATAGTGCTGTTGAAGAGATCGAACCAGTGGACCGCCTCACATCGCCGGGGGTCGGTGAGCCGACCGGGATAGAGCCGAGGCGCACCATCGGGGGCGACGGGAGTAGCGCCGGCTTGGCATACACAGTGCGCGAGGTGATGCGCGTGCGGATGGCCAAATTTGCCGCCGTCGTGCTGTTCATCACATTTGTTGCCGCTGTCTTCGCTCCCTGGCTGGCGCCCCATGATCCGTCAAAATCCAGGCCCTGGGATTCACTCAGCCCCCCATCCAGTAAGTATTGGTTGGGAGCCGACCGGCTCGGCCGCGACCAGTTGAGTCGCTTGATCTATGGCGCGCGTATCTCCCTGTTCATCAGTGTCGCGGGTGTCAGTATGGCGGTGGTCATGGGGGTTCTCATCGGCGTGACTGCAGGTTGGTACGGCCGTGTCCCGGATGAGGTGCTGATGCGCTTCATGGATGGCTTATCCGCCCTCCCCAATTTGTTGTTTGCCCTTGCCCTGGTGGGCATCACTGGCCAGGCCGTGTCCAACATCATCTTGGTAGTGGCCATCGTGGGCACGCCCTGGGTGGCGCGCGTCATCCGGAGCCAGGTGCTGTCAGTGCGCGAGCGCGAGTTCATCATGGCAGTCACAGGAATCGGTGCTCCGCCATGGCGTATTATGCTCAGGCATCTGATCCCCAACTGTATGGCACCAGTGATCGTGCAAGCCAGTCTCGCCGTGGCTGGGGCCATCTTGCTGGAGGCATCGCTCAGTTTCCTGGGGGTGGGAGTGAAACCCCCAACGCCCACCTGGGGCGGCATGCTGCGTAACGCCTTCGAAACCATGGACCAGGCGCCCTGGTTGACGCTCTCACCTGGCATCGCCATCTTCCTGGTCGTGTTGTCCTTCAACTTCATGGGAGATGCGCTGCGCGACGTCCTCGACCCCAAGCTCAAAGGCTCACGCTTGTAGGGTCTAGGGTCACCCACTGATACCCCCTGACCCCACCCTCTCCCACGGGAGTGGGTGGGGTTTCAGCGTATATCCTTACGCAGCTCCCCTGGCTTGAGGGATACTTTCCTATGTCGGCCGTCGTCGGACTCGACTTTGGCACCACCAATAGCGCCGTGGCCGTGGCCATGCCGGATGGCTCAACGGTGCTCGCCACCTTCGAAGGGGATGGGTCCCCCACGACGACCTTCAGGTCAGTGCTGTACTTCGACCCGGAACACCGCACCCCGAACCGCAAGCCCCAGGCCATGGCGGGGCCAAGGGCGATTACCAACTATTTGCAAGCCGACACCAGGGGACGCCTGATGCAATCCATGAAGTCGCACCTGTCCAGTCGGCTGTTTCGTGAAACCTACGTGTTCGGGGAGAAATACTCGCTGGAAGAGCTCATCGCGATCATCTTGCGGGAGCTGAGAGCTGCTGCTGAGGCGCAATTTGGGGACATCGGCAGCCGTGTCGTAGTCGGTCGTCCGGTGCATTTCTCGGGAGCTGACAGCGCGGAGGATGATGCCTTTGCGCTACGCCGCCTGCGCGTAGCCCTCGAACAGGCTGGGTTTGAAGACGTCGTGTTCGAATTCGAACCGGTGGCGGCGGCGTATGAGTTCGAGAGCCAGCTCGACCACGACGAACTGATCCTGATCGCCGACTTCGGCGGCGGCACCAGCGACTTTTCGCTCATGCAGGTGGGACCTCGCGTGCGGCGCAAGGGCCATACAGCCCAGGACATCCTGGGCACCGACGGGGTGGCCCTCGCCGGCGATACCTTCGATAGCAAGATCGTGCGCCACGTCGTGGCCCCGCGGCTGGGACAGGGGTCGCAGTATCGGTCCGCCTTCAATAAGGTGCTGCCAGTGCCGGCATGGCTCTATACCAATCTCGAACGCTGGCACTACCTGTCGTTCCTGAAGTCGAAAAAGACCATGGACATGCTGGCAGAACTGCGTTTACAAGCCTTTGAGCGCGAGAAAATCGCGGCCTTGATCCACGTCGTTGAGCATGACCTGGGCTACCACCTCTATCGTGCTGTGGAGCAGGCCAAGATCGAGCTCTCCGAGCAAGAAGTGGGCGCGCTGAGCTTTCGGGATACCGCGCTCGCCATTGAGCAGTTGGTCAGGCGCGACGAATTTGATGGCTGGATTGGAGACGAGATCGCGGCGATCGCGGCCTGCCTTGACCGGCTCCTGGAACACACAGGAGTCGCCCCCACTGACGTGGGCTCGGTGTTCATGACCGGCGGCTCATCCTTCGTGCCAGCGGTCCGGCAGCTGTTTGAGGCGCGTTTCGGGGTATCCCGCATCCATAGCGGTGGTGAGCTCACCTCTGTGGCCAAAGGGCTGGCCTTGCGTGCGCTCGACCTGGGACGTTGACCCCCCGTGGTACAATCCCTCTGTGCGCCACGAGCATGGTGCGGATGGCAGCCATCCGTATCCCGTGTGTCGAGACGGGCGTCGGGACTGTCCGTCATCAGGCCACCGGACGCGGCGGCGTGGGTGGCTGAGGAGCAGAATGGCTGACGAGCACCCGATAGAGCGAGTCCGTGGCGCGACCTCGCCGTTGCGTCTGCTGGCTGAGCAGGTGTTCTCGCGCGTGGCCGGGGCCCCGCTCGTGCCGGGCAACCGCCTTCGCCTCCTCAAAGACGCCGGGGGAAACTACCCCGCCTGGCTTGCAGCGATGCGTTCGGCGACACAGGCCATCCATTTCGAAAATTTCATCATTTATGACGATGACGTCGGTCAGGAGTTCGCTGATGTGCTCATCGCGAAGGCTCAGGAAGGCGTGCGCGTGCGGCTTCTCTACGATTGGCTGGGTAACCTCGGCAAGACCTCTTCGCGCTTCTGGCGTCGTTTGCGTGCGGGAGGGGTCGAGGTCAGATGCTTCAACCCGCCACGGGTTGACAGACCCCTGGGCTGGCTGAGCCGCAATCACCGCAAGTCGATCAGCGTGGATCACCGGGTGGCCTTTGTCAGCGGTTTATGCGTCGGGCGTATGTGGGTCGGCGAGCCGAAGCGCGGCCTCGAGCCGTGGCGTGATACCGGCGTGGAGGTGCGTGGGCCTGCCGTGGTGGATATTGTGCGGGCCTTTATACAGGCGTGGGCCGAGGCCGGGCCGCCGCTGGCCGCCGATGAGCTGCCCGACCCCGACTCGGTTCCCCCGGCCGGCGATGTCACGGTGCGGGTGGTGGCGAGCATGCCGAACGTCGCAGGGCTGTACCGGTTGGACCAGCTGATCGCGGCGGTGGCGCGGCAGACACTCTGGTTGACGGATGCCTACTTCGTGGGCACGACGAGCTATGTGCAGGCCCTCAGAGCCGCCGCTCTGGACGGAGTGGATGTCCGGTTGTTGGTACCTGGGAGCAGTGATATCCCCGTCATCGTCTCCTTGTCTCGGGCTGGCTACCGCCCGTTGCTGGAGGCCGGCGTGCGGGTGTTCGAGTGGAAGGGGTCGATGTTGCATGCCAAAACCGCGGTTGCCGATGGGCGTTGGGCAAGGGTGGGATCGACCAATCTCAACGCGACCAGTTGGATCGGTAACTGGGAGCTGGACGTGGCGGTCGAGGATGAAACGTTTGCGCATGCGATGCAGGAGATGTACCTGGAAGACCTCACACACGCCACGGAGATCGTGCTGAGCGAGCGGCAAAGAATCCGCCCCAGCCGGAGCCCCGTTCCGTCCCCAGCGGGCCGCAGGTCGCGCAGCGGCAGCGCCGGGCGGGCGGCCGCCGGCGCCCTCAGCGTCGGCAACACGATCGGCGCGGCGATCACCAACCGTCGCCTCCTCGGCCCGGCCGAGGCGAAGATCATGGTGTGTGCCGGCGTAGTCTTGTTGATCATCGCCGCTGTGGCGGCGCTGTGGCCGCTACTGCTTGTGGTCCCCTTTACGCTCTTCGCCGCTTGGCTGTCGGTCGCGCTCCTGATCCAGGCGTACAGGCTGCACCGCGCTGCCCGCGGTCGCCCTCACCACCCGGCGCACGGCGCTGACAAGACTCGCTGACCCTCTACCGTTCAGCCAACGATACGACCTACGTGGCACGGGGTTATGCTCACCCGGGAACGGGCGAAAAGGCCTTGACCTGCCCAGCGATCGCGCTATGATGGGACCGCTAACATCTCGCTGGCGATCTATTATCGCAGAGTCCCATCTTTTGCCCGTCGACGCGGAGGAGAGCCATGGCCTGGACGGAGCGCTTCGATTACGTGCCCATTGTGGACCGCAAGGTGCTAAAGCTGCCCGACAGCGCACGCGTCGCCGTATGGGTGATTGTGAACATCGAGGAGTGGGACATCCATCAGCCCATGGCCCGCACCGTTTTACCGCCACCCGGTGGAGGCACCAACCCACCCCCCGACGTCCCCAACTACAGCTGGTACGACTATGGCCTGCGGGTCGGCGTCTGGCGGCTGAAAGAGGTCCTGGACCGCTACGGCATCAAAGCGACGGTGTCGCTCAACGGTTCGGTCTGCACCTCCTACGTGCGCCTGGTCGAAGCGATGCTGAGTGCCGGTTGGGAACTTATGGGGCACAGCTATATCCAGCGTCCGATGACGCTCGAACCCGATCAGGCGGGCATGATCCGGCAGACCATGGCGGCGATTCGAGAGGCGAGTGGCAAGCCGCCGCGCGGCTGGATGGGGCCGGGGCTCACCGAAACCTGGGAGACCCCGGACCTGTTGGCAGAGGCAGGCATCGAATACGTTTGCGACTGGGTCAACGACGATCTGCCATATGACATGCGGGTGAAAAGCGGTCGCTTGGTGTCGCTGCCCTACACGGTGGAATTGAACGATATCCCCCTCTTTCTCCTGCAGCATCATCCGGCGGAAGAGCTGTTCCGACGCACCAGGGATCAGTTCGATACCTTATACGCTGAGGGTGAGACGCGGCCCCGCTGCATGGCCATCGCCGTGCATCCCTACATCACCGGGGTGCCGCACCGCATCAAATATTTCGATCAGGTCTGCCACTACCTCGCCAAACATTCCGGCGTGATGTTCTGGAAAGGCGAGGAGATCCTGGATTGGTATCTGAGTCAAGCCGCGCCATAAGGCGGTAGGTGGAATGCTAGGCGGTGAGGTGGTGACTCATGCTCCTCCCCATCGGGCACGGCTGAGGCGAGAGAGACGGTGAGCGCTCGTATGAAACGCATCCTGGTGACTGGTGTCAGCGGCTTTTTAGGGCGATATGTCGCCCTGGCTCTCAAGGACCGTTACGCTGTGCTAGGGACCTACCACAGTCAGGCCATCATGCTCGACACGTGTGAGCTGACCCGGCTTGATCTGACTGAGGCGCAGGCGGTGCAAGCGACGTTCATGGAGTTTCGTCCTGACGTGGTTATCCACACCGCCGCGCTGAGTGACGTAGATGCGTGTGAACGAAACCCCGATGCGGCGCAGCGGGTCAATATTCAGGGGACGGAAGCCATCGCGCGCGCGGCGGTGGCGGTCGGTGCCAGATGCGTCTATATCTCTACCGACCAAGTGTATGATGGCGTCAAAAGCTATTTCGACGAGGCGGATGTCCCCCAGCCCTTGATGGTGTACGGCCGGACGAAGCTGGAGGGGGAGCGCAGAGCGGCGGCCATCTGTCCACATACCGTGATTTTGCGGCTGGCGCTGCTGTATGGTTGGGGAACCTCCACCCGCTTGAACTTCGTTGATTGGCTCGTACAACGATTGCGAGCGGGACAGGAGGTGCCCTTATTCATCGATCAGTACCGCACGCCCCTCTACGTCGTCCAGGCGTCGGAAGCTATAGGGCGGTTGATCGATGTGCCGGAAGGCCGCGGCACATTCAATCTCGGGGGAGGGGAACGCATCAACCGGTACGACTTCGGCCTCAAG
>Ga0081538_10006141_pt1 | contig 10655 bp, 9 predicted proteins | sample TabmetS5T2R1_FD_71022 | JGI IMG/M metagenome (GOLD analysis project Ga0081538, IMG submission 71022) | Tabebuia heterophylla rhizosphere microbial communities from the University of Puerto Rico - S5T2R1 | ecosystem: Host-associated > Plants > Roots > Rhizosphere ...
TGACCTCGTCCACAACCTCGCGCGAGGTGACGCTGAAGTGGAACGACACGCCCCGGAAGCCGGAACCCTCCGGGGCGACGCCGGCGTCCTGGGCCGCCGCCTCCCACTTGTAGAGGGCCAGCGACGACGAGCCGTCACCCAGGTTGAACGACACGTAGTTGGGGCGGTCCTGCTCGATCGCGCAGCCCAGGCCTTCCCCGTAGAACTTCTTGGAGCGGGCCAGGTCCTGCACACCGATTAGGATGGCGGTCACCTCCAGCGGCACCATTGTCTCCCTTCTCGTAGGTTGCGTTGCCACATTAATTTCTCTAGCCAAAATGTCACGGCACGATTGCGGAAGCTACCACCCAGCACGTTCAGAACGGCTTCAAACCCCTGACAGACGCTGCAGAAATACCGCTGGCGGGTCTGCATGGCCGGCGACCGAGCAGCAACGCAATTGCATCGTGGCAATGGCCAACCAGCGCAGATCGTCCGGGCGCACGCCGTCGGCCGTGGGGAGTGGATGATGGCGATCTGGGTGTCGGTGAAGGCGATCTGACACCGGAATGAAATCGCGATCCCGCTACCCTGCGCGCTGGTCCTCCAGATCCCGATCGAAAGGACACGAGCGATGAGAAAGCTGATCGTGCAGGCCTTCGTGACCCTCGATGGGGTCATGCAGGCCCCGGGCGGGCCCGGAGAGGACGACAGCGGCGGCTTCGCGCATGGTGGCTGGTCGGTGAACTACTCTGACGAGCAGGTAGGCCAGTTCGCTGCCGAGGCGACCGCCAAGCCGTTCGCCATGGTGCTCGGGCGCAAGACCTACGACATCATGGCCGCGTTCTGGCCGCACGCCTCGGAGGACGATGGCGCCAAGGTCTTCAACGAGGCCACCAAGTACGTCGCTTCGCGGACTCGTCGGACGCTGGAGTGGAGCAACTCGGTGCTGATCGAGGGCGACGTGGCCGACGCTGTCGCGGCGTTGAAGAAGGAGGATGGGCCAGAGCTGCAGGTGCATGGCAGTGCGAACCTGGTCCAGACGCTGTTGCGCCACACCCTGGTCGACCAGTTCCGGCTGTTGGTCTACCCGGTGGTCATCGGGTCGGGCAAGCGCCTGTTCGGCGAAGGCACCATCCCCGCCGGGCTCAAGCTGCTTGACAGCAAGGTCTCCACCACAGGCGTGGTGATGGGCACCTACGAGCCAGCAGGTGAGATCGTCACCGCAAGCGTCCATTGAGCTAACCGTGCTCCCAGCCGGCGCCCGCGATGGACCAAACTGGACGGAACAGGCGCAAGCAGGGGGAGCCGATGAGGATCGCGGTCACCGGGGGTACCGGTCGGATCGGCAGCCGGGTGGTGCAACTGTTGGCCGATACGGGACGGCACGAGGTGGTCGCGCTGTCCAGCCGTACTGCGCCATACGACGATCCATCGGCGTTGCGCTCGGCGCTGGAGGCTTTCGACACGCTGGTGTTCGTGTCCAGCGACGGCGAGGCGGCCCGGGTGATCGTCCACCACCGCAACGTTCTGCAGGCGGCGACCGACTGCGGGATCGGCCACGTCGTGTTGCTCAGTGGCATGGATGCGGCGCTGGACTCGCCGTTCTGTTACGCGTTCACCAACGGCGACACCGAGCGGCTACTGGGGGCGAGCGGCCGCCCATACTCGATCGTGCGCGCCAGCCTGTTCGCGGAGTTCTTCCTCGGGCTGATGCGGCAGGTCAGCACCGACGGCCCTGAAGGCACGGTCGCGCTCCCGGCAGCCGATGGCCGCGTGTCGCTGGTCGCGCGTGACGATGTGGCGCGGTGCCTGGCCGCGCTGGCGCTGGGCGAGCCCACCAACCGCCATCACGATGTGACGGGACCGGACAGCCTGCCGGTTGGCGCGATCGCTGCGGCCGCCGGATACCGGTACACGGATACCACGCCCGCCGAGTACGCCGGCACGCTGCTGCGCCTCGGCGAGGAACCCTGGTGGACCTATGCCTACACCACCATGTTCGACTCCATCCGGCAGGGTCGCTGGGAGGCCACCTCCGACGCGGTCATCAACCTGACCGGTCGCCCGCCGGTCTCGCTACCCCAAGTGCTGACTCGCCGATAACGCCACCCTGGATCAGGGGCGGCACTCCGGTGGATTCGTCGCGCTCCGTCGGGTGGATCTGCATAGCCGCGACCTCCTGTGTGCCGCACCTCCACCAGGCCGTGTGTGCTGATGCTAGGTTGAAGGTCGGGGCTGGCACCGGGTCGCCGTGGTTGCTCCGGGGAGGAACCGATGGTCCGGGTTCTGATCGCTGAGGACATGCGCATCCTTCGTGACACGCTGGTGGCCGTGCTCAACCTCGAAGACGACCTGGAGGTGGTCGCCGAGGTCGCCTCCGGTGACCGCATCGTGCCCGCCGCGCTGGAGCACCGCCCCGACGTGGCCGTGCTGGACATCGACCTGCCCGCCGTTGACGGGCTCACCGCCGCCGCCGAGCTGCACCGGCAGTTGCCGTCCTGCCGGATCCTGGTCCTGACCGGACTGGGCCAGCCGGGGCACCTGCGCCGGGCGGTGGCCGCGCACGTCTCCGGGTTCATGGTCAAGGACGCGCCATCGGAGGAACTGGTCGCTGCCGTCCGGAAGGTCGCCGGGGGCGGCCGCGTGTTCGACCCGAAGCTGGCCGTGGCCGCACTGGAGACGGTGGAGAACCCGATGTCGGCCAGGGAGACCGAGGTGCTCAAGCGCTACGCCGAGGGCGCCTCCGCGGCCGAGATCGCCACGGACCTCTACCTGTCGTATGGGACTGTTCGCAACTACCTGGCGTCGGCAGTGAGCAAGCTGGGCGCCCGCAACCGGGTGGACGCCGCCCGCATCGCCCGCGAGGCCGGCTGGCTGTAGGCGGGAGCGGGCGGCCGTGCCGTGCAAGCGTGCACGCTGTGCATTCTGCACAGCGACGTCATGCCGGCGGCACTGGCCACTGGACCCTCCCGGGTCGAGACTGGGACGATGCGCACCAGGGTCCTGATCGCCGAGGACGTCCCAATCCTCCGCGACACGCTGGTCGCCCTGCTGGAGCTGGAGGATGACCTCGAGGTCGTCGCCGAGCTGGCCAGCGGCGACCGCATCGTGCCGGCCGCGCTCGAGCGCAACCCCCACGTGGCGCTGCTGGACATCGACCTGCCCGGCATCGACGGGCTCACCGCCGCCGCCGAGCTGCGCGAGCGGCTGCCCGGCTGCCGCGTGCTGATCCTGACCGGTCTGGCCGGGCCCGACAGCCGCAACCGCGCGCTGGCGGCCGGGGTGTCAGGATTCCTTGTGAAGGACGGTCCCGCCGACGACCTCGTCGACGCGGTGCGCAGGGTCGCCCGCGGCGAGCGCGTCTTCGAGGCCCGGTCGCGTTGACGCCTGCGCCGGCAGGGGAATCCGCACGGTCAGCTCGAAGCGGCCGTCCTCGGCATGGGTGGTGAGCCGGCCGCCGCTGGCGGTGGCGCGGGTGGCGAGGCTGGCCAGCCCGTGCCCGCCGGGACCACGCTCCGGCCCACGGTCCCGCGCCGGGGGTGCACTCGGGGCGCTGTCGTTGGCAACCCGGAGACTGACGTCCCCCTCGCCCGTGGTCAGCTCGATCTCGCACCGCGTGGCCATGGCGTGGCGCACCACGTTGGTGACCGCCTCCCGCAGCACGGTGGCCAGGACCGCGTCCAGCTCAGCAGGCAGCGGCGCACCCGACGGCTCCGCGCGGACCTCGGCGTCCACGCCGGCAGAGGCCAGCACCTCGCGGGCGGCGGCCAGCTCGGCGCGCAGCGACAGGCCGTGCTCGCCGTTGGTGACCGCCTGGATCTCGGCGCCGGCCTGCGCCGCCAGCCGCACCAGCGCGTCGAGCTCATCCCAGGCCCTGGCATCGTCGCGGCCGATCAGCCGCCCGGCCAGGTCGCATTTGAGCGCCACCGCTGACAAACCCAGCCCCAGCAGGTCGTGGGTGTCCTGTGCGACCCGTAGCCGCTCCCGCCCCACGGCGGCTCGGGCCAGCTCCCGGCGAGTCTCGGCCACTTCCGCCGCCAGACCGGCCAGACGGGACAGCCCATACACCGCCAAGCCGGTCGTCACCGTCGTCATCAGCCCGTAGGCGATGTCGGCGGTGTCCACGTCTGGGAGGACAGCGATATGGGCCGCGAAGGCCGCCTGGATGCCGGCGAACGCCGCCCAGCCCCACCAGCCGCCCAGCAGCAGCAGCGCCGAGCCCGCGACGAACCCGCCCAGGCCATGGACGGTCGAGTGCAGGACCGGGAAGAACCCCAGCGTGGTCAGCAGCAACTGCGCGGCGAGGGTCCAAGCCCAGCCCCGCGGGCGGGCGCGCTCACGCCACGCCAGGGAGTGGTAGAGCTGCAGCGCCGCGAGCGCGACGATGGCGGCCACCGAGACCACCGCGACCTGCGCTCCGGCGGCTCCGGCGACTGCCTCCACGACAAACTCCGCGGAGATGGTGACCAGCACCAGCACCAGCACCACCACCAGCACCAGCCGCGCCAGCCGTGGTGTCACGGTTGGCTCCGCTGCGCCCGCCTGCCCCACGCTCGTGCCCCGGGCCGGGCCGTGTCGCTCGTCGGCCATGGCCCGGACCTGGTCGAGCGCCTGGCGCGCGCCGCGACCCGCCTCGGCGACCTCGGCGCGGCTCTGCTCCGGGTCATCGGGCAACGCCGCCAGCGCAGCCCGGGCGCGGGCCGCTGCTGCGTCGAGCCGGTCGCCGACCGCTGCGCGCAGGCGCTCGGCGGCGCGGAGCCGCTCCTGGGCGACGGCCAGGGCGGCGAGCTCGCTCCGGGCCGCGTGCAGGTCGGCGACCAGGTCGGCCAGCCGGACCAGCCCGAATAACGCCAGGCCCAGGTACAACGGGGCCGGGAAGACGACGGCGCCAGCCGACAGGCCGGACATGGGGGGGAGGCCGACGACGCCGATGCGCAGCATGCCGTCGGCCGCCAGGACGGCAGCGAAGAGCAGCCATGAGCGCGGGGCCGCCACCGTCAACAGCAGCAGCGCGCCCAGCAGCCCGGAGACCCCGACCACCCAGTGCCGGCCGAATGCGGCGAAGGGCAGGAAGGTCAGGAGCGCCTGCGACCCGAGCAGCCAGTTCCGGTAGCGCCTCCACAGCAAACGCCCGCGCGGAATGGTGTAGAGGAGCGGCAGCGGGAACAGCGCGGCCGCGGCGGCCGCGGCCGCTGGCCCCGCCCAGTAGGCGGCGATGATGATCCCTGCCGGTAGCGTCAAGCAGAGGAAGCCGGTGGCGAACGCCCAGGTGAGCGGCGGCGACACGGCGCGCCCGTCGCTACCGTCCATCGCCGCCTCCTGGCCGCACCGTCGGGCAAACCGCACGTGAGCACGATAGGCCATCCCGAACCCGGCCGTGCGCTGCGATGTGCAATGTGCACCCCGGGGGAGTGCGAACCCCACGGCGAAGTTGTGACTGGCGGCACTGGTTGCGTCGCCGCAGCTCAGACGAGACTCGACGGTGTCAACGTGGCACCGGAGCCCGAACCCCGGTCCGTCCAGCGCGGGAGGTCAGCATGCCAACCGTCGAGCGGCACATCCACGACGAGCACCCCATGAGCACACCCAGACATCCTTGACCCGGTTGTCCGGCCCCATCCCACATGACGTTACGGCTGTTCGACCAGTGGCTTGGGGGCAGTTGATGGGTCGCTCGGGTCGGGACCAGGAGCGCGGCGTGGCAGCCGGTGGGCTGCAAGTCGCGCTGCTGGGCCCGCTGGAGGTCACGGTGGGCGGCCGGCCGGTGGCGGTGTCGGCGCCGCGGCTGCGGGCGTTGCTGGCGGTGCTGGCGGTCTCGGCGGGCCGGAGCGTGTCGGTGGATCGGCTGGCTGTGGCGGTGTGGGATGCCGACCTTCCTGGTTACGCTCGTGGGGCGGTGCAGACCTATGTGACCCGGCTGCGCGGCCTGCTGGGCGCCGGGCTGATCAGGACCGGTCCCGACGGGTATGCGCTGTGTGCCGAGCCCGAACAGGTGGACGCGCTGCGGTTTCTGCGGTTGCTGGACGCGGCCGCGCTCGCGCCGGAGGTGCCGCAGGAGCGGCTGCTGCTGGCCGAGGCGCTGGCCCTGTGGCGGGGTGCGCCGTTTGAGGGCGTGCGGTCGGCGTGGCTGGCCGACGTCGAGGCGCGACGGCTGACCGAGCGGTACCTGGCCGCGATCGAGCGGCGGATCGACCTGGACCTGGCCGATGGTCGCGCCGGAGAGCTGGTGCCGGAGCTCGGCGACCTGACGGCTCGCTACCCGTTGCGGGAGTCGCTGTGGGTGCGGCTGCTGGTGGTACTGGACCGGTGTGGCCGGCAGGCCGAGGCGCTGGAGCGCTACGAGGCGGTGCGGGTGCGGCTGGTTGAGGAGCTTGGCGCCGACCCCGGGCCGGAGCTGCAGGGGGTGCACGCCGACCTGCTGGCGGGCAGGCCGCCACAGCCCGCCGGGGCCGCCGGGTCGATGGCGCCCAGGCAACCGGTGCCGCGGCAGTTGCCCGTCGACGTCGACGGCTTCACCGGCAGGGAGCAGGAACTGGCGGGCCTGGAAACGTTGCTGGGCGATGGGGATGACGAAGGGGTCTTGGAGCCGGTGGTGGTTTCGGCGGTGGTGGGCGCGGCGGGAGTCGGTAAGTCCGCGCTGGCGATCCATGCCGCGCACCGACTGGCCGGGCGGTTCCCCGACGGGCAGCTGTACGTGAACCTGCAGGGCGCCACCATGGGGCTGCCGCCTCTTGAGCCGCTCGAGGTGCTGGGCCGGTTCCTGCGCGCGCTGGGAGTGAACGCTGCCGCCATCCCCGGCGACCTGCAGGAGGCGGCGGCGCTGTGGCGCTCGCAGGTCGCGGGCCGGCGGCTGCTGGTGGTGCTGGACGACGCCGCCGATGCCGCCCAGGTCCGCCCGCTGCTGCCAGCCACACCCGGCTGTGGGGTGCTGGTCACCAGCCGCCGGGTGCTGGCGAGCCTGGAGGGTGCCCAGCACCTGCACCTGGACGTGCTCGCGCCCGATGAGGCAATCCACCTGCTGGGCCGGCTCGCCGGGCAGGATCGGGTCGCCGCCGAGCCGGAGGCAGCCGCCGAGGTCGCCCGGCTGTGCGGCCAACTGCCGTTGGCGTTGCGGATCGCGGGCGCCAAGCTGGCGGCCCGGCCCGCCTGGCCGCTCCGCACCATGGTCGACCGGCTGGCGGCTGCGCAGGCTCGCCTGGACCAGCTCGAGCTGGCCGATCTCGGGGTACGGGCCAGCTTCCAGGTGTCCTACCAGCAGCTCCGCACCGGCAGCGACCCGACCGACCGGGCCGCCGCGGAGGCGTTTGGCCTGCTGGGTCTACCCGACGGCCCGGAGCTGGGTATGCCGGTGGCTGCGCGGCTGCTGGACGTGGGCGAGCAGGCGACCGAGCGGGTGCTGGAGCGGCTGGCCGACGCCCACCTGCTGGAGACCCCCGCGCCGGGCCGGTACCGGCTGCATGACCTGCTGCGCCTGTACGCCCGCGAACTCGCCGCTCAGCGCCATCCCGCGCCAGAGCGGGCCGCCGCGCTGGCCCGCGCGCTGGGGTTCTACGCCGCCACCACCTGGGGCACCCTGGCGGTGCTGCGCCCTGGCGACTATCGCCTGGCACGGGCCGATGACCGCTGGCGCAACGGCGGCCTCGAGCTCGCCGACCAGCACTCCGCCCTGGCCTGGTTGGAGGCCGAACGGGCCAACCTGCTGGCCGCTATCCAGCAGGCCGCCACCACCCCCGGCATCCCCAACGAGCTCGCCACCCAACTCGCCAACGCCCTGTTCGGATTCCTCTGGGTGCGCGGCCACTGGGACGACTGGGTACGGGTCAGCCAGCTCGCCCTCGCGGCCGCCCAGCGGACCGGCGACCGCGCCGCCCAAGCCCACGCCCACAACGATCTCGGTCTCGCCCACTACCGGCAAGGGCGGTACGAGCACGCGCTGGTCTGTCATCAGGAGGGCCTGGCCATCTTTCGGGAGCTGGGCGACCGCCGCGGCCAAGCCGCCAGCCTGAACAACCTCGGCATCGTCTACGAGGAGCAGGGTCGCTACCAGGAGTCGCGAGCCTGCCACAAGGCGAGCCTGGCCATGTGCCGCGAGCTGGGCAACCAGCGTGGCCAGGCGATCAGTCTGGGCAACCTCGGCAACGTCGATGAGCGGCTGGGCCGCTACGACCACGCGCTGGCCTGCCAGCAGGAGAGCCTGGCCATCTTCCATGAGCTGGATGATCGCTATGGCCAGGCCGTCACCCTGAACAACCTCGGCAGAGTCCATATGCGCCGTGAGCGCTACGACGAGGCGCTGGCCTCCTTGAAGACGAGTTTGACCATCTTCCGGGAGCTGGGCGACCGCGACGGGCAAGCGTTCAGCCTGACCGAGCTCGGTGTCGTCTACCGGCGGCAAGGCCGACCTGACCGGGCGCTTGCCTGCCAGCAGGAGAGCCTCGCCATCCGCCGGGAGCTAGGCGACCGCCGCGGCCAGGCCGAGAGCCTGCGCGAGCTCGGCGAGACCCTGCGCGCGCTGGACCGGCCCGGCGCGGCGCGGGCGCACTGGCGCGAGGCCCTGGCCATCTTCGAACAGCTCGGGACAATCCACGCCGACCAGATCCGCGCCCTGCTCGCCGAGGAGCCCAACGGGCGGGCTGGAGGGTGACTGCCGCCCGCAGTCCAGGCAGTCCGGGGACACCCGGATGTGGGCACTGCCTGGGCGGCTGCGACCACCTGCGACCACAATCGCCCCTACCGGCTTCGGTCTGCTGGTCCGTCCCAGCGCGGCGGCGCCGGGACGGATCGCTACCGAGTGCTTCGCTGGCTGTTCAGCTCGCCGACTGGCGTGTAGCTGGGCATCCAAGTGACGTGACCATCGCCGGCCGGGCTGAGTTCCAGGCGCGATTGGCGATCCGTGGTCTGGTGGGCCGCATTCCTGGACGCGCTTGTCGTCATGGGTCCGCCAAGGCCTGCATGATCGATATTCAGCAGTCCGCCTAGGGCATCTGCGGGATGCCGCCCGACGAGATCGGCCGGAGGGTGCCGTGGTCCAGGTCGGCGCCCCCAAGCCCTTCGCGCTCGTGGCCCCCCTGCGGGCGCGCAGTTAGGCGACAGTCGGCCGCGCTGACCTGGATCCATTCTCGGGAAGGGGGAGGGGTGAGGCGTCGGCACGTAGGCTCGGAGCTCGGTCGGTCGGCCAACTAGCCGAGGCGTGCTGTTCGATCAAGCGGACGCCGCTGGGGCGGCGTCATTGGCCCTCCCGGATGAAGGCGCGCTCGTCACGGATGGCTTGCTCGCGGTCGCGCCACTCCGACGGCTCGTTCGCTTGTCGGGCAGCCTCCAGCAGCGCCGCCTCGACCTGGTCGTCGTCGCAGACGGCGAACATGCGCGCCGCCTCCCTGACCACGGTGTCGTGCCGCCGGCCGCGCGGCGCACCCCGGATGGCAGCCAGCGCCCGGTCCAGCGCGGCCCGGGTCACCGGGCTGTCGGGCGGGTGCCTACCAGGCCCGGAGCCGGTCCGGGGTCGGCTGGTGGGGCCACAACGGGCAAGCAGCCAGTCCGGCGCCGGCGCGATCGGGCGCTGCTGCAGCAGCGAGTAGCCTGGGGTCGGCGGGCAGACGATCAGCCCGCGGCGGCTCTTGACGTCCAGGCCCGGGCCGAGCGCGCCGGCGCGACTTGGGACCGGCTGGTCGATGCGGTAGTACAGGTGCGTGCCGCCGCCACGGGTGCGCACCACTCTGGTCGGCGGCAGGGGCCGCTCGGCAACCAGCCGGGCGAGGGCATGCTGGCCGCCGGTGCGCGGGTCGACGTCGACCACCAGCAGCCGGGAGCGCCCGGTCATGATGGCGGCCCCGGCGGCTGGCCAGCGGTCCCACCACTCGAAGATGAGCGCGTTGTAGCCGAGGTCCTGGCCGACACCGGGCCGGTAGCCGAGCTGGTCCAGCTCGCCCCAGGCCACCAGCGGCTTGCGGCTGGCCGGGTTGACCGGGATCGGGTACAGGCCGAGCTCGAGCAGCTTCCAGACCTTGAGTCGCTGCGTGATGGCAAGGTCGCGGCGGGTCACGGGCCGCCGTCCATCGGATCGCCGAGTTCCTCAGCCATGCCACCAGCCCACCAGCCATCGTAGGAGACCCAAGCGCCCCGATCCCCTCGGTCGGGGACCTCGCCGACGACCACCCCGCCCAGGTACACCGGCGTGACCTGCTCAGCGGTCTGCTCCACGGGTACCGACCAGCCGCATGAACACATTTCCGCACCCTACGGGATGCAGCCACTGCCGGTACGCCTGGCCGACCTGATGGGCGAGGCGCTGGCGGAGCTGCTCACGCACGTAGGTCATGGCCGGCCGCTCCAGCGCCAGGGCTCCTCGGCGGTCAGCCGGCCAAGCCGCAGCCCCGTGAGGTCGCCGCGGCGCCAGGCGGCAATCACCGCGCCGCCGGCCGCCTGCGGGTCCAGGCCGAGACGGGCCCAGGTGTCGGTGGGCCAGGCGCGCAGCTCCACCGCCAGATCGGGCAGGAACACCAGCTCGTGGGCTGTCCGGTCGGGGTGGCCGGTCACAAGCTCATACAGCACGGTGCCGTCCGGCTGCGGCACGGCCGGATGCAGCAGCGCGGCGGGGGCAACTACCAACACACCCGCCGCCTCGGCGTCGTCGGCCGGGTCGAGGCGCAGGCCGAGGTAGCAGTCTGGCACCC
>Ga0081538_10006142_pt1 | contig 10654 bp, 9 predicted proteins | sample TabmetS5T2R1_FD_71022 | JGI IMG/M metagenome (GOLD analysis project Ga0081538, IMG submission 71022) | Tabebuia heterophylla rhizosphere microbial communities from the University of Puerto Rico - S5T2R1 | ecosystem: Host-associated > Plants > Roots > Rhizosphere ...
GAGGACGTGGAAGACCATGCCCGTCTCCAGCTCCATCGGGCTGCCGGGCGCGAGGCCGGTCACCTTGTTGCCGCCGGTCCAGCTCGGCGGGAAGCCGATGCCGACCGCGTAGCCGCAATGATGCCGGCGGTAGTGCGGGAGCCCGGCGCGGTCGACCACCCCTTGCCAGGCTTCATAGACGTCGCCGAAGGTCGCGCCAGAGCGGAGAGCGCCGACCACGGCGTCAAACGCATCCTGGCAGGTCGCCGCCATCGCCCGGTCGCTCTCGGGCGGCCGGTCGACGTGGATGAGGCGACCAAGCGGCGCGTGATAGCGGGCGATGCAGCCCGTGAGCTCGAGAAAGACCGCCTCGCCGGCGCTGAGACGATGGCCGGTCCATGTGGTGTGCTCCTCGCCGAGGCGCGCGGTCGAGCGGATGAACGGGCCAAAGCCCGGAAACGTGCCGCCCGCCTCGATCATCGCGCGCTCGCATTCCGCCGCGACATGACGCTCGCTCACGCCGGCGCCGATTGCCGCGAAGGCCGCCGTCGCACCTGCGTCCGACACCGCTGCCGCCTGCCTGAGCCAGGCCTGCTCGGCCGTGCTCTTCACCAGGCGCAGGCCGTCGACGAGGCCCGACAGATCCGTCCATTGCGCGTTGGGGAAGCGCAGCCGCAACACCTCGGCCAGGCCATGAGGCAGCCCGGAGGACCAGGCCTCGATGCCGATCCGGCTTGTGCCGAAGCGACCACCGGAGAGAGCGCGCGCGATGGCATCGGCGGCGGTCTCGCTGTCGCGATAGCCCTCGAAGCGCGCATTTTGCACTTGGTTGGCGATCGTCACCCGTTCCATCGCACGGGCGACCAGCAGCATCTCGCCATCCGCCGGGACCACCAGAATGTGCGGGGCGAAGTAGCCCCAGTGATCGAGCCCGGTCAGGTAGAAGATGTTCTCCGGCGCGGATACCAGCAGGAACGCGACGTCCCTGGCGGCCATTGCGCGGCGCACCGCCGCAAGCCGGGTCGCATATTCTTCCTTCGAGAACAGCCCGGCACTGGTCGGCGCGATCACGTCCGCAGTGGCTGCATCGACCGCGTGCATCGTCATCACCGCCACCTCGTTCGGGCCAGGTTGTGCACAACCGCGCCGAATATCAGACCACGGGGAGCGCAAAAGCAAGAAATTTTGGATATGTTGTGCACATCTATTGCTATGGCCGCCAAAATTTGGCAGGCTGTCAAGGGGACGTCGAATCCAGGGGGCCGCGCGCCGCGCGGCACAGCAAGCGGGAGGTTGAGAATGCAGATCACACGCAGTTCGCGGCGCGGCCTCATCGGGCTGGTCGCTGGGCTCGCGACCGCAGCGACGCTCGGTGCCGCACAGGCGCAGACCACGCTGGAGCGAGCCAAGGCGGATGGCTACATCCGCGTCGGCTTCGCCAATGAAGCGCCCTACGGCTTCGCGACACCGGACGGCAAGCTGACGGGCGAATCGCCCGAGGTGGTGAAGGCGGTGCTCGCCAAGATGGGCATCCCGCAGGTGGACGGCGTGCTGACCGAGTTCGGGTCGCTGATCCCGGGCCTGCAGGCGGGCCGCTTCGACATCATTGCCGCCGGCATGTTCATCACGCCCAAGCGCTGCGAGCAGATCCAGTTCTCCGAGCCGACCTACGGCATCGGCCAGGCCTTCCTCGTGAGCGAGGGCAATCCGAAGGGCATCAAGGATTACAGCTCGATCGCCGACAACGGCGACCTGAAGCTCGCCGTCATGGCGGGGGCGGTCGAGAGCGGCTACGCCAGGGATGCCGGCATTGGCCTGGACCAGGTCGTCGTGCTGCCTGACCAGTCGAGCCTGGTGAAGGCGGTGCAGGCCGGTCGCGCCGACGCGGCGGCCCTGACGGCGAACTCGATCGCCGATATGGCATCGAAGAATGACGGCGTCGAGTCGACCGAGCCCTTCGGCACGGTGGCCGGGAAGTCGGTCGTCGGCCACGGCGCCGTCGGCTTCCGCAAGGACGACACCGACCTCGTCGAAGCCTTCAACGCCGAGCTGAAGAAATTCATCGGCAGCGAGGAGCACATCGCCCTGGTGACGCCGTTCGGCTTCGGCAAGGGTTACCTTCCGACCAAGACGACGGCCGAGCTCTGCGCCGAGGAGGGCTAGCGGCAGGTTCGTGGCGTCCTGCCCTGGTGGGCGGGGCGCCCTGACTGTGGGACGCCAGCAGGGGGTGTAAGATGCCGCTGCGCTCACTGGTCGTCGCTGCGATCATCGCCTTCACCGGCGGCCTCGTCGTCGCCAGTTTCGCGGGCTTTCGCGAATTCCTGCCGGGGCTGCTCGAAGGCGCGCTGATCACCATTGAGATCACCGTAGGCGGCTGCATTCTCGCCGTTGCGTGTGCCCTCGTCGCCGGCCTTGCCAAGCTGTACGGGGCGTGGCCGGTGCGCTGGCTCGCGGTCGTCTATATCGAGATCTTCCGCGGCACCTCCGCGCTGGTCCAGCTCTTCTGGCTGTTCTTCGTCCTGCCGCTGTTCGGCCTGACCATGGAGCCGCTGACGGTCGGCATCCTGGCGCTCGGCCTGAATGTCGGCGCTTACGGCGCAGAGGTGGTGCGCGGCGCCGTCACGGCCGTGCCGCGCGGCCAATGGGAGGCGACCATCGCCCTCAACATGAGCCGCGCCCAGGCGCTCCGCCGCATCATCCTGCCGCAGGCGGTGGTGGCGATGATCCCGCCCTGGGGCAACCTCTTCATCGAGCTCCTCAAGGCGACGGCGCTGGTCTCGCTGATCACCATCCCGGACCTCGCCTTCAGGGCCCAGCAGATGAACGCGACCACCTACCGGACGGTGGAGATCTTCTCGATCGTGCTGGTCTTCTACCTGGCGATTGCCATGCTCATCACGATCGCCATGCAGACCATCGAGCGGCTCGCATCGCGCGGCCTCGCGCGCGGGAGGGCGACCTGATGTTCTGGGACTGGGCGTTCGCCGGCGAGATCCTGCCGCTGCTCGCCGAGGCCTCGGTGGTGACGCTCGAAGCCACGATCCTCGGTTTTGCCATCGCCGCGGTGCTCGGCCTCGCCTTCGCCATCGGCCGCATGTATGGCCCGCCATGGCTGAGCGTGCCGCTCACCGGCCTCATCGAGTTCATCCGCTCGACGCCGCTCCTGATCCAGATCTTCTTCATCTACTTCGTCTTTCCGGAATTCGGCCTGGTGCTGGAAGCGATGACCGCGGGGATTCTGGCACTCGGCCTGCACTACGCCACCTATGCCTCGGAGGTGTACCGGGCCGGCCTTGCCAACATCCAGCGCGGCCAGTGGGAGGCGTCGATCGCGCTCAACCTGACGCCCTATCACACGTTCCGCGACGTGATCATCCCGCAGGCGATCCCGCCGGTCGTGCCCGCGCTCGGCAACTACCTGGTCGCCCTGTTCAAGGATACGCCGCTGCTCTCCGCCATCGGTGTGCTCGAGCTGATGCAGACCGCCAAGATCCTCGGCTCCGAGACCTTCCGCTACGTCGAGCCGATCACCATGGTCGGCGCCATCTTCCTGATTTTCAGCCTGATCGCTGCGGGACTGATCAGGATCGTCGAAACCCGCCTCAACCGACGGATCGTCCACTGATGAGCACCGGATCGCACCAGACCCCTGCCGCAGGCGCGGCCATGCCCATGGTTCGCTTCGACCAGGTGACCAAGAGTTACGGCTCCCTCGTCGTGCTCGACCAGCTCGAGCTCGACGTCGCCGCCGGCGAAAAGGTGGCGATCATCGGCCCGTCGGGCTCGGGCAAGACCACCGTGCTGCGCATGCTGATGACGCTCGAGCCGATCAATGGCGGCGTGATCTGGGTCGACGGCGAACCGCTGACCAGCATGCAGCGGAACGGCGAGCTGGTGCCGGCGGATCAGCGGCATCTTCGGCGGATGCGCGGCAAGATCGGCATGGTCTTTCAGCACTTCAACCTCTTCCCCCACATGACGGCGCTGAGGAACTGCATGGAGGCGCCGGTCACCGTGCTTGGCCTCTCGAAGGACGAGGCTCAGTCGCGCGGACGCGAGCTCCTCGCGATGGTCGGCCTCGCCGACAAGCTCGACCACTACCCAGCCCAGCTGTCGGGCGGCCAGCAGCAGCGCGTCGCGATCGCCCGCGCGCTCGCCATGCGTCCCAAGATCATGCTGTTCGACGAGGTCACCTCAGCGCTCGACCCTGAGCTGGTCGGCGAAGTTCTGAACGTCATCCGCCAGCTCGGCGACGCGCACGAGCTCACCATGCTGATGGTCACCCACCAGATGGGCTTCGCGAAAGAATTCGCCGACCGCGTCTGCTTCTTCTATGGCGGGCGGATCGCCGAGCAGGGCCCGCCGGAGAAGATCTTCGGGTCGCCGGAGAACGAACGGACCCAGCAGTTCCTGAGCGCCGTCCTGGAAGCCGCGTGAACCTCGTCGAACGCTCGGATGGCAGCAAGAGATCGCGCCCGTCGCCCTCGCGCGAGCGCTTCGAGCGGCTCTACCGGACGCTGCGCGACCGCATCTGCCTGTTCGAGTACCCGCCGGGCGGGCGGCTCTCGGAAGAGGAGCTGGCCGAGGAGTTCTCGATCAGCCGGACGCCGGTCCGCCGTGTGCTGGGCCGGCTCGAGGCCGACGGTCTGATCGAGGCCCGCCACGGCGTCGGCCATATCGTCACCAGCGTCAGGCTCGATGAGCTCGCCCGGATCTTCCACCTCAGAATGGAGCTCGCGGTTCTGATCGGCCGCCTGTCGCCGATCCCAAGGGGCCAGGCGGACCTCGACCGGATCAGGGCGCTGATCGCGCGCTGCGATGCGCTGGCCAAGCAGCCGGAATACCGGGCGTTCGCGCGCCTGAACATGGATTTCTTCTCCGAGATCGCGGCCATGACCGGGAACGCGCCGCTGCGCGAGATCAGCGAGCGGCTCTATTTCCAGACCTCGCGCGTCTGGCTGCAGATGATGCCGCGGCTCAACCTCGAGCAAGAGTTCGCGATCTTCCGCCGCGAGATGGAGGACGTGCTGGCGGCGGCCGAGACCGGTGATCTCGAGGCGGTCGGCCACATCCGCCGAGCCCACATCTCGATGAGCTTCGCCCGGATGATGCGTTACGCCCAGCTATTGCCGGAGATGACCGCCAACTGAGGTTTCATGCCGGCCGTATCGTGGTTTCCTTCGCCTGCGCAGGTGCGCGCTCGAGGACGGTCCGTGCAGCCGCGGTTGCGGCAGGATCGTCGCCCCAGTCGGTGCGACGGTAGATCACGTCGTCGAACGACGCCGCCTCCTCGCGCATGAGCGTCTCGATCAATTCGCGCGCGGCGGAAGGTTGCGTACGGGCGAGGTCGATGAAGCGATCGGCGGGCGGTACGCTGCGCGCCGGCGGCCGCGCCACCTGCCGTACCGGTGGCAGTCGTCGGCCGCGGCGCTCGAAGGCTCGATGCAGCGTCTTCTCGGCCACGAGGCGGGCAGTGGTGAACTTGACGCCCGAGATGCTGAACAGCCCGTCCGGGCCACCCCTGGCGCCGTGGTCGTGAATGATCTCGCGTACGGCGAGATCGGCGGTGCCCTCACGGGTCGCCGGCAGCAACCCGGCATAGATGGCGAGCACGTCGCGTCGCACGAGGTCCAGGCCGCGGACCGCGGCGTTCAGTTCGGCCAAGATCGCATCGACCATGGCGGGCTGCGGCTTCGGGGCGTCGACCGGCCCGGTCCACGGCGCATGCCAGGTCCCGGCGAACATCCGATCCCGACAGGGGCAGAGGAAGAACGTCTGGCTCCGCGACCGGCGGGGTGCCAGGGCCAGGGCAACCTCGGCGAGGGGTGGGCGGTCGAGCAGCAGGTTGAAAGCGAGCGAGGGGCGGAACAACGCGGGCACATCCTGGTCGAGGTCGGCAGCCAGCCCCCGGCTGCCAGGCCCTGCGGCGTTGACCACGACCGGCGCACGCACGATCAGCTCCGCACCGGTCGTGCGATCGAGCGCCACCAGCCCGACGACCAGGCCTCCATCGAGCAGCAGCCGCTGCGCCTTGACCCGATTCAGGGCCAGCGTTCCGGCAGCACACGCCCAGCGCAGCAACTCGATGACGAGACGCGGCCCGCCGGCTGCGATCGCATCGTACCACAGTGCCCCGCCGAGCAGGCCGTGGCGATCAACCGCCGGGAAGCGTCGGGCGGTCTCCTGAACGTCGAGCACCCGTCCTGCGGGCAGCCGGTGCGACGGAGCGAGGCCATCGTTGCGCCGCCAGCCGAGCACGGAATCGGCCATGAACGCCATCCGGAAGGCCGAGGGCCGCCGAAGGCCGGGGCCGTATAGCGGCATCAGGCAGGCCAGCGGCCCGACCAGGTCCGGAAAGTTGCGCAGGAACCAGCCCCGCTCGGCCACGGATTCACGGAACCGGTGCAGGTCGAGCGTCTGCAGATAGCGCAGGCCGCCGTGGAGGATGCGCAGCCAGTTCCGGCTGGTGCCGCCGCCGAAATCGTCCCGCTCGAGCAGGATGGTTCGAAAGCCGCGACGAGCGCTCTCGAAAGCGAGTGCAATGCCGTAGATGCCGCCGCCAATGACGGCGACCTCGAACTGCTCCGTCCGTGCCACGTCGACATCGCGGCCGATATGTCCTTCGCTCACCAGCGACGGCACCTCGTTCCGCTATTCGACCGTGACCTCCTCCAGCATGAGCCGGCCGAGCGGGTTTTGGTTGAAGTTCTGCACAGCGGTGCGCGAGATGTTGCGGAACGGGCTGTAGTAGAGGTCGAACATGACCGAGTCCTCCATCGCGATCCGCTGGATCTCGTAGTACAGCTCGCGCCGCCGGTCCGGATCGGTCTCGACCCGCGCCTGATCGACCAGCTTGGCGGCGTCGGGATTGTCGTAGCGGGTGAAGAAGTTGTTGTTGGAGTCGCCACCCATCGAGAAGGTGGTCTTCTGATCGGGGTCGATCACATCGTTGGTCCAATAGCCCGGGCTGAGCTCGAAATCCCCGTCGAGAAACACCGGAATGGTCTGCGCCGGGTCGACCTTGCGCAGCGTGATGTCGATCCCGACCTGCGCGAGCTGCTGCTGGACCATGATCGCGAGCTGCTCGTCGACCTTTGAGCCGGCCTCGTGGGTCAACTCGAAGCTCAGGTCCTCAGCCCCTTCGGCCGAAAGCAGCGCCTTGGCCTGCTCCGGATCGTAGGGATAGGCCTTGTTGTCGGGGTTGTAGTACAGCATGCCCGCCGGCAGGAACGAATTCGCGGCCTTGCCGTAGCCGAAGGTCACCAGCTTGACGATCGCCTCGCGGTCGATCGCCATGTTGATCGCCTTGCGCACATTCTTGTTGCCCAGCCACTTGTTCGTGTGGTTCGGCACCAGATGATCGGTCCGGGTCGAGGGATCGAGATGGACGTTGAGATTAGGGTCCTGCTCGAGCTCGGGCAGGCGATTGAACGGGATGAACAGGGCGACGTCGAGCTCGCCCGCCTGAACCTTGAGGATGCGCGTGTTGTCGTCGACGATCTTGTGCCATTCGACGCCGTCGAGCTTTGGCAGGCCTTCCTCCCAGTAGTGCGGGTTGCGTTCCAGGATCACGACTTCGTCGCGCCGCCATTCCTTGAGCCGGAACGCACCCGCGCCGACCGGGTTCTCGGCGAACGCGTCGCCCTGCTCCTCGACCACCTTCTGCGGCAGGATCGAGGCGGCGAACATCGCGATCGAGGCGAGGAAGGGCGCCGCCGGCTCGGACAGCTTGATGATCACGGTGCGCTCATCAGGCGTGTCGATCGCCTCGATGATCTGATAGGGATCCGACCAGGCCGATTCCGGATCGTCGCGCAGGCGAGTCAGGCTGAAGGCGACATCGGCCGAAGTGACCGGACTGCCGTCCGAGAACTTGGCCTCACGCAGATGGAAGGTGTAGGTCAGCCCGTCGTCCGAGACCTCCCAGCGTTCGGCCAGGTCGGGAATGATCTCGGTCGCGTCCCGATTGGCGCGGACCAGGAACGCGTTCATGTTGTTGAACACCCAGATGTCGGCGTTGGCGTTGGTCCGGATTGGATCGAAGGTTACGGTGCCGACATTGGTGCCGATGCGCAGCACGCCCTCGGCGCCGGCCTCGGCGCCGGTCAGCATGAGCGCCGCCAGCAGCGCCAGCCCCGCCACGCGCCGCGCGGATCGGATCGATCGCATCAGAGCCTCCCTTTGCTTTTCGCGGTTCTCCTGCTCGAGCGAGCTTACCGACCAGCGTTCCGGCCGGCAAGCAGACCCAAGTGAACGGCTGCAGTCTCTCAGACCGGATACAGGTGGCAGGCGACCTCGGCCTGATCGGACCGACGCAGCGCGGGTGCGGGCGGATCGCGGCAGACGTCCATGGCCTGCGGGCAGCGCGGATGGAACGCGCAGCCGGCGGACAACGCGACCGGGCTCGGCGGCTCGCTCGCGGCTGCGGCGGCGGGCGGCGCGGCGTCCGGGTCCATGCGCGGGATCGCCCTGAGCAGAGCCTGGGTATAGGGGTGCTTGGGGTCGCGGAAGATCTGCTCGGTCGGGCCGAGCTCGACAACCCGCCCGAGATACATCACGGCGACCCGATGACAGACGTGCCGGACCACGCTCAGATCGTGGCTGATGAACATCATCGTGAGGTCCATCTCGCGCTTCAGGCGCATGAACAGATTGAGGATCTGGGCCTGAATCGAGACGTCGAGGGCGGAGACCGATTCGTCGGAGATCAGAAGCTCCGGTCCCATGGCGAGCGCGCGGGCGATGGCGACCCGCTGGCACTGGCCGCCGCTCAGCGCCGCCGGGCGCCGCGCGCCGAGATCGGCGGACAGCCCGACCGTCTCCAAGAGCTCGAGCACGCGCGCCTCGATCGCCGTGCGCGAGCAGACGCGGTGGACGCGCAGCACCTCGGCGAGGGCCTTCGCGACCGAGAGGCGCGGATTGAGCGAGGCGTGCGGCTCCTGAAAGACCATCTGCGCCCGCTTGCGAAAGGCAAACAGCCCGGCCTTGTCGAGCGCGAGCACGTCGGTGCCGTCGAACAGCACCTGGCCCGACTTCGCCGCGGTCAGGCGAAGGATCGCGCGGCCGAGCGAACTCTTGCCGCAGCCGCTCTCGCCGACCAGGCCCAGGGTCTCGCCCCGCTCGAGACTTAGGCTGACGCCGTTCACCGCCTGGACCACCCGGCGCGGCCGCCGCGTCATGACCTCGGCGAGCCCGAACGGCAGCGGATAGTGGACCGTCAGGTGCCGTACCTCGAGCAGCGCCGTCATGACGCCTGGGCGAGCTCCTGCCAACGCAGGCACGCGCTCCGGCGACCCGCGCCGGCATCGGCCAGTGGCGGGCGGATCTCGCGACAGCGCGGGATCGCGTAGGCGCAGCGCGGATGGAACCGGCAGCCCTGCGGCAGCTCGGCGAGGGATGGCGGTTGGCCCGGGATCGATGGCAGTTCGGCGAGCGGCGCGCCTGTGCCCGGCTGGGAGCGGATCAGGCCCTGGCTATAGGGATGCAGCGGTCGGCGCAGGAGCGTCCGCTTGGCCGCGCGCTCGACGATCCGCCCGGCATACATCACTGCTACCGTCTCGCAGGTCTCGGCGACAACGCCGAGGGCGTGGGTGATCAGGATGATCGAGAGGCCGGCACGATCGCGCAGATCCAGGAGCAGACGCAGGATCTGTGCCTGGACCGTGACATCGAGCGCAGTGGTCGGCTCATCGGCGATCAGGATCCTGGGCTCCCCGGCGAGCGCGATCGCAATCATCGCGCGCTGGCGCATGCCGCCCGAGAGCGAGTGCGGGTAGGACCGGCTGCGCAGCCCCGGGTCCGGGATGCCAACCTGCCGCAGCAACTCGACCGCGCGGCGGCCCGCTTCGCGGCGGGTGATGCCCTTGTGGAAGCGCAGCGATTCGCCGATCTGCTCGCCGATGGTCATGACCGGATCGAGATGGGTCATCGGGTTCTGAAAGATCATGCCGATCCGCTCGCCGCGAACCCGCTGCATCGCGCTCTCGGGCAGCGTCATCAGATCGAGCCCGTCGATCCGGACCGCGCCGCGGGTGATCCGCGCGCGCCGGCTCGGCAGGAGCCGGATCAGCGCCCGGCAGGTCAGGGTCTTGCCCGACCCGCTCTCGCCGACCAGCCCCAGCACCTCGCCCTCGGCAAGCTCGAACGAAACTTCGTCGACCGCGCGCAGCGGGCCACCGGGTGCTGCGAACTCGACGGTCAGATCCTCTACCCGAAGGACCGGTGCGCTCATTCGCGCACGCCGAGCCTCTCGCCCAGCCCGTCGGCGAGAAAGCTGAAGCCGAGCGCCAGGAACACGATCGCGAATCCCGGGAACGTGGTGATCCACCAGGCCGTGGTCATGAAGTTCTGGCCCTCTGCGATCATCACGCCCCACTCTGCGGTGGGCGGCTGGACCCCGAGGCCGAGATAGCTGATCGCCGAGCCTGCGAGGATCACCAGCACCACGTCCGACATCGAGAACACGACCGAGGGAATCAGCGCATTCGGCAGGATGTGGCGGAACATGATCCGCAGGTGGCCGTAGCCGAGCGAGCGCGCTGCGAGCACGAAGTCGGTGCTCTTGAGGACCAGCGTCTGGGCACGGACCAGCCGCGCATAGGACACCCAGCCGACCAGAGTGACGGCGATGTAGAAGCTGGCGAGCCCGGGCTCGAGCACCGTGATGATCGCGATC
>Ga0081538_10006143_pt1 | contig 10654 bp, 14 predicted proteins | sample TabmetS5T2R1_FD_71022 | JGI IMG/M metagenome (GOLD analysis project Ga0081538, IMG submission 71022) | Tabebuia heterophylla rhizosphere microbial communities from the University of Puerto Rico - S5T2R1 | ecosystem: Host-associated > Plants > Roots > Rhizosphere ...
ACCTCTTCCCATTCCGAACAGAGCAGTTAAGCCCCTCAGCGCCGATGGTACTTGGCTCGCAAGGGCCTGGGAGAGTAGGTCGCCGCCGATTTGACTTGGGCCGCTCCGTACGGGGCGGCCCTTCTTCTTGCGTGACCCCTAGACTGCGCGCCGTGTTCGTGCTCGGAGTGTCCGTGCTCGGGATCGTCCTGATCGTTCTGGGCGCCCTTATAGTGCTCTTCCTCATCGGCGGCACCATCGCCGTGGTCGTGCGCTCGCGCCGGCAGGCCGGCGCCTACGAGGAGCACGTGGCCGCCGCCGACGCGATGCTGGAGCAGGCGCGCGCGGCCGACAAGGGATGGCACCGGGATACGATGGAAGCGGCGGCCCGCGACGCGCTCTCCGAGTCCCGCCCGGGATGGAGCTACGACGACCTGCACCTCGTGTACGTGGACGACCGCCCGGGCGTCACCGAGGACCGAGCCCACTTCATGGCCGTGGGGCCGGACGGTGAGGTTCGCGTGATCCTCGGCCGCCAGGACGACCGCTGGGTTGCAGAGCGAGTCGAGTAGCGCCGGCGCGCCGCGCGGCCGGATCGAGGATCTCGTACCCGGCTTCGTGCCGGAGAGCGAGCTCGAGCGCGCCGTGAGCGAGGATCCGGAGCTCCGCGAGGGGCTCGCGTGGGGGAAGCCGCGCAAGGGCCACCCGGAAGGGTCCGTTGGCGCGCACGTGGCGGACCTGCTCGCGACGATCGAGCGCTGGCGCGAGACCGGGCGGCGGCGCGAGGAGCTTCGCTTCCTGGCGCTGGTGCACGACTCGATGAAGTACCGGGTGAAGGAGTGGCTTCCGAAGGTTGGCGAGAACCACCACGCTGTGAGGGCGCGGCGCTTCGCCGAGCGCCACACCTCGGACGAGCGCCTGCTGGCCACGATCGAGCTGCACGACCGGCCCTACGCGCTGTGGCGGAAGATGCGCCGGACCGGCCGCGCGGACGAGCAGGGCCTGGAGCGCATGCTGGAGCGGATCCCCGACCGGGACCTGTTCATGCGATTCGTGGAGCTGGACGGGTCGAGCGAGGGGAAGCGACCGGAGCCGATCGAGTGGCTCCGCGAGGAGCTCGAGCGCCGAGCGTCGAGTTCGTCGGGCTGAGGCCGACAAAGTCGACGCTCGGCGGATCAAACGGCGAGGCGGGGCGCGAAGCGGGCTAGACGGCGAGGCAGAGCTGCTCGGGCGCGGCCGGAGCGACGTGGCGGGGCTTCGGGCGCCGCGCACCGGCCTGCTCGCCGCCGCGGTGGCGGCGCTCGCCGCAGCCGGATGGCACGCGCGCGGGAGCGGGCCGGCGGCCGGAAGGGGGCCCGCTCTCGGTGGGCCGGCGGCCGGAGGAGGCCGCCGCTCCCTCGGCGAGCCGCCTGGCCGCGGGGGTCGCGACCGGCGTTCTGCCGGCCGCTCCGCCCGCGACGATGCGGCGGACCGCAGCCTGCGCGGCGAGGGGATGGTCGCCGGCGCCTCCCAGCTGCGGCTCGCGCTCAGGCGCGGGGGTGAGGGCACTCGCGGGCCACACGGCGCCATCGGCGCCGAGGCGGTATTCGCCGAGTGTCGAGAACTCGACGACGATGTCGAGCGCCGACCCAAGCCGCTCTCTGAGCTGAGGGAACATGCGTTCGGGAAGGTACGCCGGGGCTCGGATGGAAGCCGCGATTTGCTGCAAGTTCCGTTGCAGGCCGCCGTTAGGCTGCCGGGGATGCCCGAGTCGTTCCGGCACCGCCTGCGTGTTCGCTGGTCCGAGTGCGACTCGCAGGGCGTCGTCTTCTATCCCAACTACCTCGCCTATTTCGACCATCTGCTCACGGAGCTGTGGCGCGAGGCGGTCGGGCCCTACGGCGAGATCCACCGGCTGGGCATCGACCTCGTCGTGGCCGAGGCGAAGATCCGCTACCGGGCCTCCGCGCGGTTCGACGACGAGATCGACGTCGTGGCCGCCATCACCCGGCTCGGCACGACCTCGATGACCACCGGTCTCACCGTCGAGCGCGTCGAGGACGGCGCGCTCCTCGCCGAGGGCGAGCTCAGGCACGTCTTCGTCGACCCGGACAGCTTCGAGAAGCGGGACATCCCCGAGGGCGTTCGGGACGGGCTCGGACGGTTCGCCGTGCCGGCATGATCCACCTGCGCATCGTCGCCCCGCAGGAGCAGGCCCATCAGGCGCTGGAGCTCCTCAAGAGCTCTCCCGCTGTGGTCAACGTGGTCCATCTCCACTCCGCCTCCCAGAAGCCGGACGGCGACGTAATCCTCTGCGACGTCGCGCGCGAGGACGCCAGCGTGATCATCAGCGACCTGAAGGAGCTCGACATTCCGAGGGTCGGCTCGATCGCCGTCGAGCACATCGACACCGCGATCTCGGAGGCCGCCAAGCAGGCGGAGGAGGCCGCGCCGGGCCTGCCGTCCGATGCGGTCGTGTGGGAGGAGGTCGAGTCGCGCACGTCCGAGCAGACGGAGCTCTCCTTCAGCTTCGTGCTGTTCATGATCGCCTCGATGCAGATCGCGGCCGTCGGGATCGTGCTCGACGAGCCGATCCTGATCGTCGGAGCCATGGTCCTGGGGCCCGAGTTCGGCCCCCTGGCCGCCATCTCGGTGGCCCTGGTCCAGCGCCAGGCCGGCCTCGCCCGGCGGTCGGTGCACGCGCTCGCCGTGGGGTTCCCGATCGGGACGGCCGGCGCTCTCCTCACCACGCTGTTCATGCGCTGGATCGACGAGTTCCCGGACAACTTCGACGAGACCCGCCACCCGTTCACCGACTTCATCACCGACCCCACCTTCCTCAGCTTCTTCGTGGCCTTCGTGGCGGGCTCGGCGGGCGTGCTGTCGCTGACCGCCGCCAAGTCGGGCGCGCTGGTGGGCGTGCTCGTCTCCGTGACCACGATCCCGGCCGCCTCCAACATCGGCGTCGCGGCCGCCTACGGCGAGTGGTCCATCGCGATGAAGGCGGCCGCGCAGCTCGGGATCAACCTCGCGGGGATCGTCGCGGCCGGGGTGATCACCCTGTTCGTCCAGCGCCGCTACTACGTGGCGAGACGCCGAAGACACCTGATGGACCCGGTGCGCGGCGAGGCCGGCCTGCCGGTCGGCCGCAGCACGCGCAGCCGCTAGAGCGAGGCCCAGATGTCGATCTTCGTGCGCACGCGCGAGATCACCTCGCCCGTGAACTCCGAGGAGCTCGCGTGGCCGCCGAGGTCGGGCGTGCGTACCCCTGTGGCGGTGGCCTCGAGCACCGACTCGTAGATGGCGCGCGAGGCCGTGTGGGCGCCCTCCTGGCCCAGCTCGCCGGCGTAGTGGAACAGCGCAGCGGTGGCGAGGATCATCGCCATGGGGTTCGCGATGTCCTTCCCCTGGAGGGCCGGCGCCGTGCCGTGTGGCGCCTCCGCCATCACGGCGCGCGGCTCGTAGTCCTCGTCGAAGGCCAGCAGCACCGACTCCGCCCCCGCGATCGACCCGAACATCGGCATCACGAGGTCCGACAGGCAGTCGCCGTCGCGGTTCAGCGCCGGGATCACGAGCGGGGCGTCGGCGCCGCCCGAGATCAGTCCCGCGTAGGTGGCGTCGATCAGCACGGGGGAGTAGGGGACCTCCGGATGGCGCTCCGAGGCCGCGTCCATCTCCTCCTTCAACATCCCCTCGTAGACCGGGCTGACGGTCCACTTGGGCCCTCCGTAGACCCGGCCGTGGATGCGCTGGGCGGTGCGGAAGCTGTACTCGGCAACGGCCCGGCAGACGCCGCGCGAGATGCGCTCGGTGCGATAGGCGATCTCGTCGCCGTCCTCCTCCTGGCGCCACTGCTTGGCGCCGTAGGCGTCGCCCACGGCCATCCTGACCACCGCGATCGGGTAGTGCACGCCGGCCACCGGGGTCACGCCGGGGATCCGCCGGCCGGTGCGGATGATGACCTTGCCGTCGATCGCCTCGCGCAGGATGCGGTTGGGGCTCCCCACGTCGTCGGCCCCTTCGGGGGTGATCGTGGCCGCCTTGAGCCCGAAGCGCGCCTCGGTCATCGCCTTGGCCGCCGCCGTCACGACCTCGTTGCTGGTACGGCGGCGGTTCTCGAGCGAGAGGTCGTAGTGCTCGAGCTCCACGTCCACCTTCGTGACGGACGGGTCCAGGATGCGGAGCGACTGCTCGAGCAGCTCCTGACCGGTCTCGTCGCCCTCCAGCACGATAATCCTCAGCGCCATGGGCGAGCAATGTAACTGGTGCGGCGAGACCGTCGAGCCCCACGACGGGTGGCGGGCGGTGGAGCACCCCGGCGCCAGGAGAGCCACCTTCTGCAGGCTCGAGCACGTGGTGCCCTGGGCGATCCAGGGCGCTCACTGGGACGCGGGCGAGATCCCCGAGCCCGAGGCCGGCGATACCTGTGCCCAATGCGGCGCCGCCCTCGGCGACGTGCGCATCCTGCTGGTGCGCCACCGCGGCGAGCACCGCATCCCCGACGCCTTCTGCTCCGTCGACCACATGGCCGACTGGGCGAAGTCAGGCGGACGCTGGCGTTAAGCCGAGCTCGTCGGAGCGCTCCTCCATGGCGGCGATGAGGAACGCCACGTGCTCGTCGAAGTCCACGCCGAGCTCCTCGGCGCCGTCCTGCACCTCGGCGCGGTTCACCCCCGCGGCGAAGCTCGGCTGCTTCAGCTTCTTCTTCACCGACTTGGGCGCCATGCCCTCGATGCCGGTCGGCCGTACCAGCGCGCAGGCGGCGATGAAGCCCGACAGCTCGTCGACCGCGTAGAGCGTCTTCGCCATGCGGCTCTCGCGCGGCACCCCGAGGAAGGTGGCGTGGCCCGCCACGGCGTCGATCAGCTCCTGCGGGTAGCCCCGCTCCTCGAACAGCTCCAGTGCCTTGCGGGGATGGCCCGTCTCGAGGTCCGGGTAGCGCTCGTAGTCGAGGTCGTGGAGGAGGCCGGTGACGGCGTACAGCTCCTCGTCCTCGCCCCACTTCCGGGCGTAGGCCCGCATGCCGGTCTCCACGCCCAGCAGGTGCTTGCGGAGCGAGTCGCTCTTGACCCACTCCTCCACGAGCTCCCAGGCTTCCTCACGGGTGGGCTGGGCCATGCGCAGCAGGTTATCCAGACGCCGACCCGAACCTCCAAGCAGATGGCCTCCGTTACCCTTGCGACCTCTCTCATGGAGAAGTTCATCATCGAGGGCGGGACGCCCCTGTCGGGCACCGTGGTGCCCGCCGGCAACAAGAACGCGGCGCTGCCGGCGCTCGCCGCGACGCTGCTGACGAGCGAGGAGGTCGTGCTCCGGAACACGCCTCGCATCCGCGACGTGGAGGCGATGGTGGAGCTGCTCGTCCGCCTCGGCGCCCAGGCCGAGTGGCGCGACGAGAACACGATCGCCGTGCGATGCGACGAGGTGACCCACACCGCCGTCGACCCCGCCTGGGCCGAGCGCATCCGGGCCTCATTCCTCCTCGCCGGCCCGCTCCTGGCGCGCTTCGGCGCGGCGGACATGCCCCCGCCGGGCGGCGACGTGATCGGCCGCCGCCGCCTCGATCCCCACCTCGACGCCTTCAGGGCGCTTGGGGCGGACGTCCGCACCGGCCGCAGCTACGAGCTGCGCGCCCCCGACGGCCTCCACGCCTGCGACTTCTTCATGGACGAGCCCTCGGTGATGGCGACCGAGAACGCCCTGATGGCCGCGGCGCTCACGCCGGGCTCGACGGTCATCCACAACGCCGCCTCCGAGCCCCACGTGCAGGACCTCGCCCGCCTGCTCATGCAGATGGGCGCGCGCATCGAGGGGATCGGCTCGAACCTCATGATCATCCACGGGCAGGAGGAGCTGCACGGCGCGGACTACTCGATCGGCCCCGACCACATCGAGATCGGCTCCTTCATCGCGCTGGCGGCCTGCACCGGCGGAGAGCTGCGCATCCGCGACTGCGTACCGGACGACCTCCGCATGACCCGGCTGGCCTTCGAGCGGCTCGGCTGCCGCATCGAGTACGACGGCGGCGACGTGATCGTGCCCGCCGGCCAGGAGCTCCGCATCAAGTCGGACGTGGGCGACGCCATCTCCAAGATCGAGGACGGCCCCTGGCCCGCCTTCCCGGCCGACCTCACCAGCATCGCGCTCGCCATCGCCACCCAGGCCGAGGGCCTCGTCCTCATCCACGAGAAGATGTTCGAGAACCGCCTGTTCTTCGTCGACAAGCTCGTCTCCATGGGCGCTCGGGTGATCGTCTGCGACCCGCACCGCGCGGTCGTCAGCGGCCCGAGCCGTCTTCACGGCGAGCGCCTCTCGAGCCCGGACATCCGCGCCGGCATGGCCCTGCTCATCGCCGCCCTGTGCGCGGAGGGCACGTCCGAGATCGCGAACATCCGCGAGATCGACCGGGGCTACGAGCGGATCGACGACCGGCTGCGGGCGCTGGGCGCACGGATCGAGCGCGTCGCCGCGGAGCGCGTGCCCGCCTAGCCGACGGAGGCCGCTGTGAACCAGCCGATCCCGCCGGGCACCCGCGACGTGCTCCCGGAGGAGATGCGCGAGCTTCGGGAGATCTCGTCGCGCATGCGTGCCACCTTCGAGGGGGCCGGCTACGGAGAGGTGCACACCCCGGCGCTCGAGTACGAGGAGGTGCTGCGGCGGGGCGAGCCGCAGGCCGCGGGAGCCCGCTACCGGACGTTCGACGAGCGGGGCGACGTGCTGGCGCTGCGCTCAGACATGACGATCCCGATCGCCCGCGTGGTGGGCACGCGCTACGCGGAGGCGGCGGTGCCGCTGCGCTTCTGCTACTTCGCCCACGCCTGGCGGGCCGTCGAGCGCGGGGTGGGGGAGCCTCGCGAGTTCCTTCAGGGGGGCCTGGAGCTGATCGGGGCCGACGGTCCGGAGGGGGACGCCGAGGTCGTGGCGCTCACGATCGAGGCGCTCGACGCCGTCGGGCTGAGGCGCCACCGGATCGGGATCGGGGACGGGTCGCTCTACCGGAAGCTGCTGAGCGACGCCGAGGTGCCGGAGGAGCGGCACGTACCGCTGCTGGAGTGCCTGTCGAGGCGGGATCTGGTGGCGCTGGAGGGCCTCGTGGCGGACCTGCCGGAGCGCGACCTGCTCGTGCGGCTGCCCGCGCTGCGCGGCGGCCCGGAGGTCCTCGACCACGCGGAGGGGCTGCGGCCTCTCCACCAGCGGCTCGAGCAGCGCGGCGTGGCCGACCGGGTGATCTTCGACCTCGGCCTCGTGCGCGAGCTCGGCTACTACACCGGCGCCGTCTTCGAGGTGTACGACCCGGCCGTGGGCTTCGCGCTGGGCGGCGGCGGGCGCTACGACGAGCTGCTCGGGCGGTTCGGCCGCGCGCTGCCCGCCTGCGGCGTGGCGCTCGACCTCCAGCGGGTGCACCAGGCGCAGGCGGCGGAGGAGGCGCTCGGATGAGCGGGCTCACCATCGCCGTGCCGCGCGGAGCCCTCTTCGACGGCACGCTCGATCTGCTGGACACGCTCGGCGTCGACACCGGGGAGGTGCGCTCGAACGAGCGCAAGCTGCTGTTCGAGGAGGCCGGCATCGTGACCATGCGGCCCTCCGACGTGCCCACCTACGTCGAGCACGGCTCGGCGGACATCGGCATCGTGGGCAAGGACGTGCTGCTGGAGCAGTCCCACCGCAACGTCTACGAGCTGGTCGACCTGGGCTACGGCCGCTGCCGCATGGTCGTGGCGTCCGGCCCCGGGGACCCGATCGGCTCCGCGCTGGGCCGGCTAGGACGGGTTCGGATCGCCACCAAGTACCCGCGCGTGGCCGCGCGCCACTTCGCCGACACCGGCCGCCAGGCGGAGATCGTCGAGGTGAAGGGCTCGGTCGAGCTGGCGCCGCTCACCGGCCTGGTGGACGGGATCGTGGACCTCACCGCCACCGGCCGCACGCTCGAGGAGAACGGGCTGCGGGTGGTGGAGGAGATCTCCGTCTCGACCGCCCGCCTGATCGCCAACCCGGTGGCGCACAAGCTGAAGGCGGCGGAGATCGACGGCATCGTCGAGAGGATCCGCTCGTGACTCGGCGCCCGGAGCCGCCGGCCGAGCTCGAGGGGGCGGTGCGCGACATCATCGAGGAGGTCCGCACCGGCGGCGATGCCGCCGTGATCTCGCTCACCGAGCGTTTCGACAAGGCCGAGCTGGGACCGGAACAGCTGCGAGTCGATCCCCGTGAGCTGGAGGCCTCCGTCGGCGTCGTGGAGCGGGACGTCCTGGGCGGCCTCCGCACGGCGATCGCGAACGTGCGGGCCGTGGCGCAGGCACAGCTGCGCGAGCCGGTCGCGGTGGACCTGCCGGAAGGGCAGCGGGTGGAGGTGGCCGAGGCTCCGATCCAGCGCGCGGGCGTCTATGTGCCGGGCGGGCGGGCGCCGTATCCGTCCACCGTGGTCATGGGAGCCGTCACCGCCCGCGTCGCGGGCGTCGAGCAGGTAGCGGTGTGCGCACCGCCCGGTCCCGGCGGCCGTGCCCACCCGGCCATCCTCGCCGCCTGCGTGCTCTGCGAGGTCTCGGAGGTGTACCGGATGGGGGGTGCACAGGCGATCGCGGCGCTGGCGCTCGGCACGGAGTCCGTCCCTGCCGTGGACGTCATCGTGGGACCGGGCAACGCATGGGTGACGGAGGCGAAGCGGCAGGTGTTCGGGCGGGTGGGCATCGACGGCCTCGCCGGGCCGAGCGAGCTCGCCGTGCTCGCCACGGCAGGCGCGGACGCGGAGCTCATCGCGCTCGACCTGCTGGCGCAGGCGGAGCACGGTCCCGACAGCCCGCTGTGGCTGGTCTCGCCGGAACGGGGGCTGCTCGACGAGGTGGGGGACCGCGTGCCCGGCCTGGAGGCGATCGAGGTCGACAGCGCCCTCGCCGGCCTGGGAGTGGTCGAGGAGCTCGCCCCGGAGCACCTCGAGCTTGTCGGCGAGGAGGCGGAGGCGCTGGCGGACCGGGTGCGCCGGGCGGGCTGCGTCTTCGTCGGCGCGGGCGCCGGCACCGCCTTCGGCGACTACGTCGCCGGGTCCAACCACGTGCTGCCCACCGGCGGCGCCGCGCGCTTCCAATCCGCGCTCTCCCCGGCCACATTCCGGCGCCGCATGGCTCGCGTATCCTTGCCCGGCGAGGCGCCCACCCGCCTCGCGCCCGCCGGCGCCGCCCTGGCCCGGGCCGAGGGCTTTCCCGTGCACGCCGAGTCGATGGAGCGCCGCGCGTGAGCCGCACCGCCCACATCCACCGAGTTACTGGCGAGACCGACGTCTCGCTTTCGCTGGCCCTGGACGGGGTGGGCGAGGGCGAGCGCCACACGGGAGTCGGCTTCTTCGACCACCTGCTCGACGCCGTGGCCCGTCACGGCGCCTTCGACCTCGACGTGCGCGCGCAGGGTGACCTCGAGACCGGTCCCCACCACACGGTCGAGGACACCGGGTTGGCGCTCGGGCAGGCCCTCGACGAGGCGCTCGGCGACCGGGCCGGGATCCGGCGCTTCGGACAGGCGGTTGTGCCGATGGACGAGGCCCGGGCCTCGTGCGCGATCGACGTCTCGGGGCGGCCCTTCACCGCCTTCGAGGGCTCGTTCCCGGCCGAGCGGGTCGCGGACTTCGACACGGACCTCGCCGAGGAGTTCCTCCGCGCCGTCGCGAACACAGCCAAGCTCACCGTGCACGTGCGCGTGGAGGCCGGCGACAACGCCCACCACATGGTCGAGGCGTCGTTCAAGGCGTTTGCCCGGGCCCTTCGAGAGGCGGTGTCGGAGGACCCGCGCGTACAGGGCGTGCCCTCCACCAAGGGCCTGCTGTGATCGCGGTCCTCGACTACGGGATGGGAAACCTGCGCTCGGTGGCCAAGGCGCTTGAGCACGTGGGCGGCGAGCCGGTGCTCACCTCTTCCGCCGCCCGCGTCCGCGAAGCCGACCGCATCGTCCTCCCGGGGGTCGGGGCCATGCCGAAGGCCATGGAGAGGGTGCGCGCGCTCGCGCTCGACCAGCTTCTGCGCGAGCGCGTCGAGGCGGGCGTTCCGCTGCTCGGGCTGTGCATGGGCATGCAGCTCCTGTTCGAGGGCACCGATGAGCATGGCGGGGCGGAGGGGATCGGACTTCTGCGCGGCCGGGTCGAGCGGCTCGACGCTCCGCGGGTGCCGCAGATCGGCTGGAACCCCGTGCACTGGCGGCGGCGCAGTGCGCTGAACGACGGGCTTCCGGACCCGTGCGCCTTCTACCACGCGAACTCGTACGTCGCGCGTGCCGAGGAATCCGACGTGCTCGGCACCGCCGAGTACGGCGAGGAGTTCGTCAGCGTCGTGGAGCGGCCGCCGATCTACGGGCTGCAGTCGCATCCGGAGAAGTCCGGACCCGACGGGCTGCGCCTGCTCCGTAACTTCCTGGCTGCATGATCCTCCTACCGGCGGTGGACATCCGCGACGGCCGCGCCGTGCGGCTGCGCCAGGGCGACTTCGAGGACGAGACGGTTTACGCGGACGACCCGCTCGATGCTGCCCGCTCGTTCGTGGAGGCCGGCGCTCGCTTCCTCCATGTCGTGGACCTGGACGGCGCCCGCGAGGGCGAGCCGGTGAACCTGCATCACGTGGAGCGGATCGCGGCGGAGCTCGACGTGCCGGTCGAGCTGGGCGGCGGCCTGCGCTCGATCGGGTCGATCAGACGCGCGCTGGGCGCCGGCGCCGCCCGG
>Ga0081538_10006144_pt1 | contig 10652 bp, 10 predicted proteins | sample TabmetS5T2R1_FD_71022 | JGI IMG/M metagenome (GOLD analysis project Ga0081538, IMG submission 71022) | Tabebuia heterophylla rhizosphere microbial communities from the University of Puerto Rico - S5T2R1 | ecosystem: Host-associated > Plants > Roots > Rhizosphere ...
ATCGAAATCGATGCCGGTGACCTTGCGATTGACGCACATCGCGAAGTCACCCCGCCGGCACGGTGCGCACACGAAACAATGGCCGCCATGCCAGCCCACGCCCACGCGCTGCCCTGGCCGCCAAGCTATCACGTTGTCGCCGACGGCATCGATGTGTCCCGCGACTTCATGCCCTGGCACCCGGGGGTACTGCAGCCCGGGCCAGAGACCCTCTTTCACGAACACATCACTATGGCAAATGCCGCATGCTTCTACTTTCACGCGCACTTGCCCGGTGCCGGGCTCAGGAATATTGCATTCGACCAATTCCCAATCTCCACCGGGCTTGCTGATCTGCGCCGTTTGCATTTTCGTCGTCATACATGCTCCTATGCGTTACGAATGTAGCCCCGGCACCGCGGGCGTGGATATCGTGTGTAAACGCCGATCAATAGCCGTCAACCTCGAGGACCGCTTCGGCAAAGGCCTGCGGCGCTTCTTGCGGCAGATTGTGCCCGATGCCGCCCGTGATCACCCGGTGCGCATATTTGCCCGAGAATTTCTTGGCATACGCACTGGCGTCCGGGTGTGGCGCCCCATTGGCATCCCCTTCCAGGGTAATAGTGGGCACGGAGATGATCGGACCTTGGGCCAGCCGTGTTTCCAGGGCGTCGTATTGCGGCTCGCCTTCTGCCAGACTAAGGCGCCAGCGATAGTTATGCATCACGATGCGGACATGATCCGGATTGTCGAAGGACGCCGCGGAACGAGCGAACGTGGCCTCATCGAAGGCCCACTGCGGCGAGGCGAGCTGCCAGATGAGCTTGGCAAATTCGCGCCGATATTTCTCGTAGCCAGCCTGGCCGCGCTCGGTGGCGAAATAAAATTGGTACCACCATTCGAGCTCGGCCTTTGGCGGCAGCGGCATCTTGTTGATTTCCCGGCTGCCGATCAGATAGCCGCTCACGGAGACCATGGCCTTGCAGCGCTCCGGCCAGAGCGCGGCGATGATGTTGGCCGTCCGCGCTCCCCAATCACAACCGGCGACGATCGCCTGCTCGATTTTCAGCGCATCCATCAAGGCGATGATATCAACGGCGAGCACCGACTGCTGGCCGTTCCGGGGCGTCGCGTTTGCAAGGAAGCGCGTCGTGCCATAGCCGCGCAGATACGGGACAATCACCCGGTATCCTGCCGACGCCAGCAACGGGGCCACGTCGACATAGCTGTAGATGTCGTACGGCCAGCCGTGCAGCAGAATGACCGCAGGACCATCGGCGGGGCCCGCTTCCGCGTATCCGACATGCAGGACGCCGGCATCGATCTGCTTCAGGGCGCCGAACGACGTGTGCGTCCCCGGCTTCATCGTGGGTCGATCTGCCGGTGGCGTCGTGCGGGACTGTGCGTTCGCCACATCCCTTGTGCCGAGGTGAGCTGCGGCCATGGTCATCGCCGTGATGCCAAGAAAGCGACGCCGATCATAGTGGGTTTCTTCACACATGTTGTCGCTCCTTTTCTCCACGCTTTTGTGCGCCTAGCCGATTGGATCGGTTGTGATACAGCGATCACACCACCAGCATGGAGGCGCAACCATGCGACGCTGGTCTCGTCGAGACGTGCATCACCGCCGTGGATCAGCCGAACGTAAACACAAAAGCTTCCACGCCCGTATCGAGAAATTCGATCTCGAACTGTCGCTCCGCGATGGGCGACGGTTGTCGGATCAGCTGATACAGCCGCGGTGCGGTCACTGTGCCGTTGCCGTGGTCGTCTACGTCAATGCCGTGCGCAGCACCCGGCGGCTGTCCATCGAGGCGCACGCGAAAGCGCACGGCAGTGCCTCGTGGTGCCGGCCCCATGACGAGATGCAGATCGCGGGCGTGAAAGCGGTACACGATCCGCCCGTTGGCCGTGTGCAGCACCGCGGCATGTTTCTCCACCGTCCACTCCCCCGTAAGGGCCCAATGATTGCGCCGCAACCGCTCGGGGGCCGCATAGATGCGACGCTTGTTCAGCGCCGCACCGCCAGGAGACGCAAAATTTTCGGTGCGTGCAAAGCCGACATAATTTTCCGGAGACTTCAAGCTGCCCCAATCGGCGGCCGCTTCCAGACCACGGGCATCGACCGCAACTAGATCATGACCGATGCCGCCGACCCCGGCCTCGCCCAGCAATTGTTGAATAATCCTCTCTGACTGCTCGTATGCGCCCTCGCCGAATTGATGATGCCGAATCCGCCCCTGGGCATCGACGAAATAGAGGGCCGGCCAATATTCGTTCTTGAAAGCACGCCATATCACATGATCGCTATCGATCGCAACCGGATAATTGACCCTCAAGTCCGCCACGGCTCGGCGAACATTATCGACATCTTTTTCAAATGCGAACTCAGGCGAGTGCACGCCGATCACGACTAATCCTCGATCCTTGTATTTCTCGGCCCACGCGCGGACATAGGGAAGCTGGCGCAGCCAATTGATGCAGGTATAGGTCCAGATGTCGATGAGGACCACTTTCCCGCGCAGGCCGGACGGCCCCAACGGCTGCGAATTGAGCCATCCGGTCGCGCCGTCGAGAGAAGGCAGCTCACCTTCAATGGGTAATTGAACCGAGGCGGGTCTCATCTGCTGTCCCTCGATCGCAGGCTGATTTGCCGGTTTTGTTTTGCCGGACTGGGCTTTCGCAGAACCGATCATACCGAGCTGGCCGGCAGCGAACATGAGAGCCGCGGTGCCTAGAAGGCGGCGGCGATCACACTTGATCTCTTCGGACATTGTGTTTCTCCCAATCTGGAGCACGCGCGATCACACCGGCAGCGGGGAAGCGGACGTCTTCTTTGCGGAACATCACGAACTCCTTCTTCCGATCAACGGTCGGCCAGGTCGCCCAGCAACCGGCCCAGGGACATTTCCGCGTCCCGAGTCTGGAAACCGCGCTTGAGCGCGGCTTGGATGCGCTTTTGGGCCTCGGGGTTGCGCACACCCTCGCTGAAGAGATCGGAATCGCGACGGAAGTCCTCGACCGGCGCGAGCGCGATCGCATTGACCCGCTCCTTGACCACGACCTGGCCGACGGCCGGAAACCCGGCGATCCGATGCGCGAGCGCTCGCACGAAATCGCCGAGCGCCTTGGCGGGCAACGCTCGGTTGATCCAGCCGTACCGTTCAGCCAGCTCCGCGTCGTAATCGTCCGCGCTCAACATGACCTCGAGCGCCCTGGCTCGGCCCATGAGGCGCGCGAGGTGTTGGACCCCGCCCCCACCGGGGATGACACCCAGCCCCGGCTCCGGCTGACCGAAAATCGCCGACTCGCGCGCAGCAAAACGCATGTCGCACGCCAGCACGAATTCGCTGCCGGCGCCGCGTACGCGGCCCTCGATCTGCGCGATGGTGACGAGGCGGCTGGCGCTGAGATGGCGAAACAGGAGGGCGATCGATGGTTCACCGGTCAGCTTCGCCGCCTCTTCCCGGTACTCTTTGATCCGCGTCACGTCGACGTGGGAAATGAAGTAGTCAGGGTCGGCACTTGTGAACACGAGCACCTTGAAGGCGTCGTCGGCTTCGGCTTGCTTGATGAGGGAGACCAGATCGCGGACCAGTTCTGGGCCCAAAAGATTCATGGGCGGGGCCGCAATGTCCGCGAACAGCACACCGCCTTCCACACGCACGGTGAGCGTCTCAAAAGCCATCTCCCTTGGTGTGCTCTTCGTTTCGTTGGTGATGCTCTGCCCATCACTGCCCGCCGGGGTGAGCAGGCACAGGGCTACTGCGGCCGCGGCCAAGGTTGCGCGCAGGCCGGTCATCTGTGCTGGTCCGGTCATGGTGGTCTCCTTTCTCCCAAAGGATCGCTTGGTCACGAACATCGATGCAGCCGAACGCCGCCAAGCGCTCACTCGACCACCGTGAGGAGCGGCTTGCCTTTTTCGACGATGTACGTCGCGAGCTCCGCTGCGCGGCCGGTGCCGACGTTCCTCGCCGAGTGGATCGTTCCGGCCGGGATGAACAGGACGTCGCCGGCCTTGAGGGTCACCGGCGGCTTGCCCTCCACCGTGTATTCCCACGTGCCTTCGAGGACATAGATGATCTCTTCGCCCGGATGCGTGTGCCTCGGGGCCGTCGTTCCCGGCGCGAGCTCGACGATCGTCTGGACGACCTCGCGTCCCGGGACGCTGAGATCGTGCCGCTGGAGATCGATGCGCCGGGCTCCCACTTGCTGCGCCTGACCCACGTGGAGCGCCAGGCCGGTTGCGGCGATCAGCGCCGCTGCCGCGAGGATGCGAGTCGTTTTCATGCACATGCCTTTCGTGCTTTCAAGGTGATCCGCGCAGCGATCGGAACGCGGCGCGGAGTTCTTCAGAGAAGAGTTGCGGCTGTTCCCAGGCCGCGAAGTGCCCGCCCTTGTCGACCTCGTTGAAATAGACGAGGTTGCGATAGGCGCGCTGGGTCCAGCTCTTCGGCGCACGGTAGATCTCGCCGGGAAACACGGTCACCGCAACGGGGAGCGCGATCTCCGCGGTCTTCTGCACCGCAGCGCTCGTATTGCTCCTGTTGTCGTTCTCCCAGTAGATGCGGGCGGAAGAGGCTGCGGTGTTCGTGAGCCAGTACAGCGTGACGTTGTCGAGAACCTCGTCCTTGGTGAGTGAGTGCTGGGGCTCGCCACCGTTGTAGTCGTATATGAAGGCCGCGAAAGCGACGGGCGAGTCCGCCAGGCCGTAGCCCAGGGTTTGCGGGCGTGTCCCCATGATGGCTCGATAGCCAGCCCCCTTGGCCGAGAAGTTTTTGAGCGCCTCGAATGCGGCGTTCTCTGCAGCAGACAGTCCGGCGGGTGCCGGATCGCCATTGCGGATGGCTCGGTCGATCTCCGGCGGCACGCTGGCCGGATAGTTGAGGTGGATGCCCAGCAAGCCCGCCGGCGCCTGGCGCGCCATCGCGCCGGAGATGGGCGCACCCCAGTCGCCACCCTGGGCTACGTAGCGCGTGTACCCGAGGCGCATCATCAGCTGCACCCATGCTCGTGCGATGTGGTCGGGGTCCCAACCGGTGCCAGTCGGCTGGCCGGAGAATCCGAAGCCTGGAATCGAAGGAATGACGAGATCGAAAGCGTCCTCCGGGCGTCCGCCGTAGCTGGTCGGATCGGTCAACGGACCGACGGTCTTCAGCAGCTCGAAGATCGAGCCGGGCCAGCCGTGCGTCATGATCAATGGCAAAGCATTCGGATGACGCGACCGGACATGGATGAAGTGAATGTCCACGCCGTCGATCGTCGTGATATACTGGGGCAAGGCATTGAGCTTCGCTTCCGCCTTGCGCCAGTCGTAGTCCGTGCCCCAGTAGCGGACTAGTTCCTGGAGTGTTGCCAGCTGCACGCCCTGCGAGAGGTCGCCAACGGTCTCGCGGCCAGGCCAGCGCGTTGCCTTGATGCGCTGGCGGAGGTCGACGAGGGCCTCGTCCGGAACGTTGGCGCGGAAGGGGCGGACGGCGGCTGTGGTGGTCTCGCTTGGCGCCGCGGTGGTCTCCTTTTCGGTGGCGGTCTGGGCGTCGCTGGGGGCCGCGAGCAGGACAAGGCCGAAGGCCCCTGCGGCGGCTAAGGTGGCAAGAAAGGTGCGCCATGTGCGCGATGACGATACGGCGGACATGATCCTTCTCCTTCGTGGAAACAAACGCGCTTGGCCATAGGTGAATGGTGCATTTCGGGGGTGGTGCCGGGGCCCGGGGTGCCAGGAGATGACACCTGCACGTCCAGGCAGTCATCGTCGATGTTCCCATTGGGAATCCTGGCGAGATGGGCCACCAAGGCGAGCGCGAGGACCGCGGGCAAGAGGACGAGCCCCCGCGTGATGGGCATGGGGACTCCCATGGCGTATCTCCTTTCAGGAGGCCTCCAGGGTTGATGGGCACCGGCGTTGCACCTGAGACCAGGATGCTCGGAGCAAGCATAGTCGGCAGAGGAGCGGCGGTCAATAGGACTTTCGTCCTAGGGAGATCGGTCCTTGGGCGGGCAGACGAGGGATCAGCTGGATGACGGGGTGTGCCGCGGTCCCCCACGCGGCCGTCCGCGCGCGTCGCCGTGAGTGACCAGCGGGCGAGCCGGCTGCACGGCCCACGGGCCGCAAGGATGTGGAGGCCTGGTGTGCTCAGGGGGGGCGGTCCAACCCTGGTTCACCACAACTGACGATAAGCCAGGCTGTGGTGGCGCGGATTGTGCGGATATACATTACTCGCTACATTTTGCAAGATTACACGTCCACATCCGTGGACACCATTCACGGACACTCCAGGACGTGGCATTGATCAATATCGATGCGACAAACGAGTTGCCCGTGGTACCGTTGGGCGATTCGGATCGGGAGCGCGTCGGCGGGTGGGTCCTGGCGATCGGCAACCCCTTCAGCCTTGGCCAGACGGTGACCGTAGGCATCATCGGTGAGAAAGACCGGGTCATCGGCGCGGACCGTTACGATGATTTCATTCAGAGCGATGCCCCCGTTAATCCCAGCAACAGTGGGGGATCACCGGTCAACCTGAAGGGCGAAGTCGCCAGGATTAATGCGGCCACCGTGGCCAGCCGGCAGGGAATGGGTCTATGGGGGTGGGGGGATGTCTTGAAGATCGGGCGCACGAAGTCGACGCGCGTCAAGCCTTGGGAGGAGGATCCGTCTAAAGGAACGACTCAACGATGCGAGCTCACCAGGCCTTTGGCGGGCCCTGCCGGACTATGCCGAGAGGAGTCAAGAGCCGCTCGCGCACATCGTCTATATCCTAGTAGACACGGGCCGTCTCGCTTCACGCAGGGGATGTGGCGCGATCTCGCACGAGGGGTTGCCGTCGACGATTCTCAGCATTCCTGTGCGGGATGCGCCGCGCGTCGGGGTCGACCTCGTACACGACTCCGCCGCCGTCCGACTTGGTCTCGATGCCGAAGATACGCTGCGTGCCCTCGTGCTTCACGAAACGCAGGTGGTCGTCCGCCGGGGTCGGATCGAGGAACTCCTGGCGATCCTCCGTGAGTTCGGTGATGTAACCGTCCTGCACCAGGAAACCGAAGGTCTTATTGAAGAGATCAAGCTCTTGGGGTTGGAGGACGTGATGAGGTGTCAGCATGTGAAAGAGGGCGTTCTCGACCCCGAGCCTTTGAATCGCCCCGGCGAGGTTGTTGAGACTCAGCTCACCCTTGGTGTCCGGTGCTGTCGCGAACCCAGGTGCAGCGGTGAAGCTCACGGCCATCCCTTGGGCAATGCGTCGCGCGTAGTCGATGTTAGGTCGCTGCGCCATACACTCGGTAATGTCGCCGGCGGCCGTGGCCGCAACGGACTCCTGAATGCTGGGATTGCCTTGCACCACCACGGCGTCCAACGCTGCCTGTGCGGCAAAGTGCACCTGCTCTAGCGTCCGATCGCGCCATTCTCCTAGTGTGAGTGCTGCCATGATCTTAGTCTCCTTGAGCTGCGTACACGATGTGTACAGCATTTCGCGTGCTCTCCGGGGAAGCCGACCAGCTCAATCCCCCTTGCTTTTAATCGGACTGCGCCGGTACGCATCGATTTTATCCCAAGTCCAATTCCTGCCGTTCCCTTGCGGCACGGGCGAGAGGAGTGCGGCCTGGACCATGACATAGTTGCCGACTCCTAACTCCTCCAGGTGCACGCTCTGACCGCCGCGTTGGATCGCGGTCTCTACCGGAATGGCCAGGGCCACCACTTGCCCTCTGGCCTGTTCTATGACCAGGGAGCCCTCACAAGTCCCCGGCTTGTGGCCACATCGGTCGATTTTGATCGCCCGGACCTGCCCTGTATACGACTGACCTGGGCCCTGCGAGGCGGCTCCCGCCACCCCCCACGTGCCCACAAGCATGGCCCCGAGCCCTACAAGCGTTAGCCTTCTCATCAGGCGTTTCCGTCGCATTTTTTTAGTTCCACCTGTTGCTGCGCCTGCCCTCACACCAGTCTGGGAAGGGCGAGTGCTGCCAGCGCGGTGAACGTCACAAGGGACCGCTGCCGTGGGTTTCTCCGGCGGTCGTGCCCTCCGCACAGACGCACACGTGGTTCTCACGTTTGTGAGGCCTCGATGCTGAGGCCCTGACACCAACTTATAGAGCAATTCGCGTTCCAAGCCGGGAGTCACCCCGTGGCATTTTAGATATTCCCTTCGCGCTCAATTGGTTATGTGAGCGAGGCTGGTTCAGGGGGACGGCTCGCGGAGAGCAGCAGCGGGAAGCCGGTGACGAAAATAGTCAACAGGTGTCAGCCGGCGGTCAGGGCACCGGCGTGGAATTCCAAGCTTTCTCATGCGATAACCCCATGTGGTGCCTTGTCATCCGAAGCACTGCGGCGCGGTCCCCTGAGGACAGGCCACGTGTTTCACCCGCCAACAGCTTGTTCCGCTCTGGAATATCCTCCCCTGCTCAGGTCTACATAGCCTTGCTCCTCATAATGGCCGGCGTGGCTGGGCCTTGCTTGGCCGCGCTCATGCCGACATCTTGGCACCTGCTGAATTGTCGGCAGCCGCGCTCGGGCACTCCCCTCACCCAGCCCAACGCGGGACGGGGCGTTACGATCCCGTAGTGGGCTCTCGACCGGCGGGCTCCCGAAGAAGAGAAGGCCTGGCACCGCGCTTGCTAACCCTCCTTCGCAACAGCCAGGCTCACGGCAGCGCATGCAGCCCGCGGCAGGCATGGCGGCCTGGCCGGCTTCGTTCCCTGACAGGCGGTGCCCCGCGCGCTCAGCGGCCACGCCAGGGGGGGAGCAGCCGCGGCTGAACGGCGTGACGACACCCGTTCCTGGTCCGCCTGAGCGCGGTTGGGCGGGGGAAACGCTGGCACAACAACACCGCACGCACACGATGGAGTGCAATCACGAGCTCTACGGTCTGCAACGAGAGGGAGGACGTCCGATGCAGCGCGTCAGCATAACAATGCTGCTGTTGGCCTGGATGATACTGGCGATGGGCGGGATAGCGTGGGGAGGCGCGGGGGAGCAGCGCTGGACACAATACTGGGGCCAGATCGACTCCATCACGATCGACCGATGTGGTCAGCGCCCGGGCCTGTGCGAAGGCACGATGGTGCTGACGCTGCGACATGGGGGTAAGGTGAGCTTGGCCATTCGGCCCGGCATGTGGCTCAATCGGGGGGACCGCCTCGTGCTGCTCGAGGACCTGCGGGTGGGCGACCAGATCCATGTGCAAGCCTTCGAGGTGGCCGGGGCGGGAGCCGAGCGGGCGCCGCAATGAGGGTGTATGCGGTATGCACGCTGCAGGCTGCACAGGTGGCTCACGGCATGCGCCCGTGTGATGGTTTGTCCCAGGGGTGGAGCCCGCCGTCAGGGGCCTATTGTGGTGCTAACGCCTTGAGATCAGAGTCATTCGAGGAGCCGCGGCGGCCTGGCACGGGGTATGCTCTGGGCTGTGTCCTGTCGTACGCTTCCAAATGATAACCAAGAAGATTCTCAAGACCCAACACACCTGGGGGGTCACACAGCGGAAAGGAAGGAACGAAAATGAACACAGCGATAACACAGGCCGAATATATCTGGCTTGACGGTGCCGCGCCGGTACAACGGCTGCGCTCCAAGTCTCGCATCATCGCTTTATCAACAAAGGATGCCGTGATTGAAGCTTTCCCTGTGTGGTCATTCGATGGCTCATCTACCTATCAGGCTGACGGAAGCAATTCGGACCTGCTGCTAAGGCCGGTCAGTTTTGTCAGAGATCCGTTGCGCGGCGAGGGTAATCATCTTGTGCTGTGCGAAGTGTTCAACTCTGACGGGACGCCTCACCCGACCAATACCAGAGCTCACCTGCGCCGCGTTCTGGAGGCAGGGGCGGCAAAAGAAGAACCGTGGATCGGCTTCGAGCAGGAGTACACCTTGCTCAAAGCCGATAAGCCGCTCGGGTTCCCCGAGGACGGGTACCCCTCGCCGCAAGGCCCATACTACTGCGGCGTCGGTGCGGATGTGGCCTTCGGGCGGCCCGTCGTCGAAGCCCATACCAAGGCATGCCTCGACGCGGGAATCATGATTTACGGCATTAACGCGGAAGTCTTCCCAGGCCAGTGGGAGTTTCAGATCGGCTATCGAGGCATCCCAGGCGAAAGCGCCGACCCTCTGACCGTCTCGGACCATCTCTGCTTTGCGCGCTACCTGCTGTTGCGCATCGCCGAGAGCTTTGGAGTCGTCCCGACCTTTGCCGCGAAGCCGGTCGCAGGGGACTGGAACGGGTCGGGGATGCACTCCAATTTCTCCACGATGCGGATGCGCCACGTGGAGGCAGGGCTGTCAGAGATTCATCGCGCGATCCAATCCCTCGCCGCGACGCACGACGAGCACATCGCAGTATACGGCCACGGACTCGCGGAGAGACTCACAGGCCTGCACGAGACCTGCGCCCTTCATGAGTTCCGCGCAGGGGTTGCTGACCGTGGCGCATCTATTCGCATCCCGCTGCACGTGGCGGCCCAGGGGTATGGCTACCTGGAAGACCGCCGTCCGGCAGCTAACGCCGATCCGTACCTGGTGTCGGTGCGGATGCTAGAAACGGTTTGCGGCCCCGCCGCCCAGGCTGAAAGTAATGGCCCAGCCAGAACCCATCGCACGCATCTACGGGAATTGCAGCCGACCTCCGACTGACAGGGCCGGATTCGATTTGGAGAGGGGAACCGATGAAACGCATTCTTGTCAC
>Ga0081538_10006145_pt1 | contig 10652 bp, 13 predicted proteins | sample TabmetS5T2R1_FD_71022 | JGI IMG/M metagenome (GOLD analysis project Ga0081538, IMG submission 71022) | Tabebuia heterophylla rhizosphere microbial communities from the University of Puerto Rico - S5T2R1 | ecosystem: Host-associated > Plants > Roots > Rhizosphere ...
GCGAGCGGCTCGACGCGCCGGTGCTGATCGGCGTCGGCGCGGCATTCGACTTCCACGCGGGTCTCGTGCCGCAGGCGCCGGACGCGCTCCAGCGGCTTGGGCTCGAATGGGCGTTCAGGCTCGTCCAGGAGCCGCGCCGGCTGTGGCGTCGCTACCTGCGCTACAACCCGCGCTTCGTCGTGGGATTCGCGCGCCAGTACTGGAGCCACCTGCGAAGGGCTTGAGACGCGCAGCGTGGTGTGTGCTGGTGTTGCTCGCGTTCGCGCCGAGCGCGCGCGCGGACGTCTACGACGACAACCCGGCGGCCGCCTCGCGCGGCCCCGGCGACATGGTGGTCGTCGCCCGCGGCGCAGACGGCGCCGTCTACGAGCGCCACCTCGCCGGCGGCGCCTGGACGCCCTGGGCGTCGATCGGTGGGCAAGTCAGCTCCGGCCCTGCCGCCGCGGCGTACGGCGACGCGATCCACGTGTTCGCGCTCGGCACCGACAGCGCGGTCTGGCAGAACGTGCTGCGCGGCGGCGGCTGGTCCGGCTGGGTCTCGCTCGGTGGCGCCGGAACCTCGGCGCCCGCGGCGATCGCACGGCGCGGGACGAATTACCTCGACCTCGACGTCCGCGGCACGGACAACGCCATCCACCACCGATCGTTCGTGCCAGGCTCCGGCTGGTCCGCTTGGCAGTCGCTAGGCGGCAACCTCACCAGCGCGCCATCGCTCAACTCGCAGGATCCCGGCGTGCTCAACGTGTGGGCGCGCGGGACCGACGGCCAGCTCTACCAGAAGGCCTGGACCGGCACCGCCTGGCGGGATTGGGAGCCGCTCGGGGGCGGGCTGCTCGGCGCTCCCGCCGCGCTCTCGCGCGTCGCGAACCACGTGGACATGTTCGTCCGCGGTACGGATCGGGCGCTGCACCAGCGCTATTGGCGCGGCGGGATCGGGTGGGGCGACTGGTTCCGTGTCGACCCGGCGCCGATCGACTCTGCGCCGGCGGCCGCGTCCGACACCGGCGATCACGTGGTCCTGTTCGCGCGCCGCGGCGGCGGCATGGCTATCAAGGAGTGGCGCGGCGCGAGCGGCTGGACGCCGTGGACCGACTGGGGACCCGTCGCCCCGCCACCGCCGCCGGCTCCGCCTCCGCCCGATGGGAACGTCGAGCTGGTCACCGGCCTGCGCTGCACGCCGCCCGGCGGCCGGCTCCGCGTGAGCTTGAAGATCCGCAAGCGTCCGGGACGCGCGAAGCCGCGCGTGCGCCGGGTCGTGTTCTTCGTCAAGCGCGGCCCGCGCAAGGTGGACCGCCGGCGACCCTGGGTTCGGCGGCTCGTGCTCAACCGCCCGGCCGGCTCGCAGGGCCGGGTCTTCGCCCGCGCGTTCTTCACGCGCAAGGGCTCGAAGAAGCTGCGCCGCAAGACCGTGTCCAAGCGCTTCGTGATGTGCAGCTAGGGTGATCGGCCATGTCCCCTGACGTCGCGGTCATCGGGCTGGGCCGGATCGGGCTGCCGCTGGCGATCGCGTTCGCCGACCGCGGGCTCTCGGTTCTGGGCGTCGACAAGGACGCCGAGCGGCTGGGGACGGTCCGCGCGCGCCGGATGCCGTTCAAGGAGCCGGGCACCGAGCTGTTGCTCGAGCGCGCCGTCGAGTCCGGCCGCCTGGCGCTCTCCGAGCGGGCAGCCGACGCCGCCCAGGCCGACGCGATCGTGCTGACGCTCGGCACGCCGTCGTTCTCCCACATCGAGATCGACATGTCCGACATCCGCACCGTGCTCGACGCGCTGCTGCCGCACCTGCGCGCAGGCCACCTGCTCGTGCTGCGCTCCACGGTCGCGCCGCAGACGACCGAGTTCGTTGCCGGCTATCTCGAGAAGCAGCGCGGCTTCCGCGTCGGCGAGGACGTGTTCGTCGCGCACGTACCTGAGCGGATCGCCGCCGACCGGTTCATGGCCGAGATCGGCACGCTGCCGTGCATCGTCGGCGGTGTCGGCGCGGAGTCCGGTGAGCGCGCAGGGCGGCTGTTCGAGACGCTCGGCGCCCCGATCGTCCAGACGACTCCCGTGCAGGCGGAGCTGGCCAAGATCTGGACCAACATCCTGCGCTACGCGACGTTCGCGCTGCCGAACCTGCTGATGATGGACTGCGAGCGTTACGGCGCGAACGTGTTCGACGTGATCGACCTGATCAATCGCGACTATCCGCGCGGCGGCATCGCGCAGCCGGGCCTCACCGCGGGGAGCTGCCTGCGCAAGGACTTCACGTTCAGCGAGGAGCGCTCGAACGCGCCCGGCATGCTGCTGGCCGTCTCACGCGTGAACGAGAGCGTGCCGCTGTTCCTGATCGAGGGGATCCGACGGCGGCTGGGCGACCTGCGCGAGCGCAAGGTCGCAGTGCTCGGGCTGGCGTTCAAGGGCGACACCGACGACGAGCGCGACTCGCTCTCGCACAAGCTGATCCGGCTGCTCGAGCGCGAGCTGGCCGACGTGGTCGCGCACGACCCGGTCGTGGCGACGCCGACGGCGGGCTTCGACGAGGCGATCGCGGGCGCCGACGTGGTCGTCGTGGCGACGAACCACTCGGCGTACTCGAGCCCGGACGCGCTGGCGACGATCGCGCGCAGCGCAGCGCCGGACTGCCTCGTGGTCGACCCCTGGAACGCCTTCGGCGCGGCGCAGGTGTTTGCGTACGCGAGCGAGGTGGCGGCGCTGATCCCGGCGCGCGGCGCGGTGAAGCATCTCGCCCAAGACGGCAGTAACGGCGAGATGCGCCGCAAGGCACGCGCCGAGGAGGCCGAGATCGAGGGTCGCCGCTGGGGCGAGGCGTGAGACTGGGGGTTGCCGCAAATCTGTAGCGTGGGAACGGGCAGACTTGTAGCGCTTGGAGGCTAGCCCCGTTCGTGCGGCGCGCTATGTGGCATCCACCAAGGTGAGCCCGCGCTGCACGAAGTGGCGATCGAAGGCGAACGCCTCGGCCGTGCGTTCCCGATCCATGAGGGCGAACGACGAAGCGTCGACGTAGCTCCACGGCTTGTCGTCATGCGTCTCGAGGATCGACCAGGCCTCGTCCTCCAGGTCTTCATCGATTCGGACCAGCTCGATCGCTTCGCTCGCCTGGAAGCGCCGCCCCCATTCGATCGCCTCGGTCCTGCCCACCCTGACCAGCAGCGCGGTGTACGTCTCGGCGAACACGTAGTTCGACGTGAACAGCGCTGTGCGCTCCGCTACCAGGCGAGCCAGGGCAGCGCGAGCGGGCGCGTGCTCCTGCTCAGCGCGATTGCGCAGGGCGACGAATGCGCTCGTGTCGACGAAGACCTTCCTCACCCGTAGACGTCGCGGTCGAGATCAGCGACGGTCGAGGGCACGCCGCTGTCCGCGGGCGGTTCCTCGGCGAGATAACTGATGAGCGGATCGCCGGCCGAGTCCGGCCGCCGCGAGCGCGCTGCGTCGATGAGCTCGCGCACGACGCTCGCGATGCTGCCGCGCTGCCCAGCCCGTTGCTTGAGCCAGCGGTACTGATCTGGATCGAGATAGAGCTGGGTACGATGACGCATGGCGGTATCCAGCATACAGCACGGCCGTTACGACTCAGCCGCGGCCTCCGAGCCGACCACGCCTGGCTGACTCGCGCGCAGCGCGTCCAGAGTCCGGCGCAGCCCTTCGCGCAGCGGCACGCGCGCGTTCCATCCGATCCGCTGCTGCGCCTCCGTCGGATCGAGGCACGATCGTGCGACCTCGCCCGGCCTCGGCGGCGCCAACTCGTGCTCGATGCCCATCTCCTCGACGAGCTCGAGCACGCTCACCTCAACCCCGGTCGAGATGTTCAACGCTCCCGTGACATCGCTCTCGGCTGCGGCGATCCAGGCGTCGACGACGTCGCTCACGTAGACGTAGTCGCGCGTCTGGCGACCGTCGCCGTACACCGCGACGGGGCGGCTCTCGGCGAACGCTCCGGCGAAGATCGCGATCACGCCCGCCTCACCGTGCGGGTCCTGGCGCGGTCCGTAGACGTTCGCCATCCGCAGCGACAGCGTCGACAGCCCGTGGAGGCGGGCGTATTGCTGCAGGTACCACTCCGCCGCTGCCTTGGCTGTTCCGTAGGGCGAGAGCGGAGCGATCGGCTCGGTCTCCGCCGTGGGCAACCGCTCCGGATTGCCGTACACCGCTGCCGTGGAGGCGAACAGGATTCGCGGGCTTCCCACCGCGCGTGCCGCCTCGAGCATCGCGACGGTTCCCGCCACGTTGACCTGCGCATCGAAGGCCGCATCGGCAACCGAGCGGCGAACGTCGACCTGTGCCGCCAGGTGCATCACGACGTCGGGACGAACCGCGTCGAACGCCGTTCGGAGCGCGTCCAGGTCACGCACGTCGGCGACGTGCAGCCGGGCGCCGCTGCTCAGCGCGTCGGTAACCCACGGTCGCGGAGTGCGGCGCAGGTGGTCCAGCAGGGCGCCCTCGCCCCCGCGGGCCAGAAGCGCGTCTACGAGGTGCGAGCCGATGAAGCCCGCGCCACCGGTGACGAGGACGCGCATGGTCGGCACGGTAACGCGCGACCGTCCCGCTAGCCTCACCGGCCGCATGAACCGCGTCCTCGTCACCGGAGGCGCCGGCACGATCGGCGCGGCCGTCGTGCGCCGCCTGCTGCGCGACCCGGACTGGGAGGTGCGCGTCTCCGACCAGCGCGCCGCGCCTGCCTGGATGCGCGAGGGCTGTGAGGTGCACACCGGCGACCTGCGCGAGCTCGACGAGGCGCGCGCCGCGATCGCGGGCTGCACGCACGTGATCCACCTCGCCGCGATCGTCGGCGGGATAGCCAACTTCCACCGGCTTCCGTACACGCTGACCGAGGTCAACAGCGCGCTCTACAACGCCGTCTTCCGGGCGGCGATCGAGGAGGACGTCGAGCGGTTCACGTACGTCAGCTCGTCGATGGTGTTCGAGCGCGCCGAGGAGTTCCCGACGACGGAGGAGTACCTCGACCGCTGCCCGTTCCCACGTTCCGCCTACGGCTTCTCCAAGCTGACCGGTGAGATCTACTGCCGTGCCGCGCACGACGAGCGGGGGCTGCGATACACGATCTGCCGCCCGTTCAACGCCTACGGCCCGGGCGAGCTGCCCGACGCCGAGCCGGGCATCGCGCATGCCGTGCCGGACCTGCTGACCAAGTCGCTGCAGCGCCTGCGTCCGCTGCCGATCTTCGGCACCGGTGAGCACACCCGCACGCTCACGCACGTCGATGACATCGCGGACGGCATCGTGACCGCGACGGGGCATGCGAACGCGCTGAACGAGCACTTCAACATCTCGGCAAGCGAGGAGCTCACCGTCGCCGAGATCGCCGCGATCTGCTGGGAGGCGGCAGGCAACGACCCGGCCGAACTGGAGCTCGAGCACCTGCCCAGCTTCGAGGTCGATGTCCAACGCCGCTGGCCGTCGGTGGAGAAGGCGGAGCGGCTGCTCGGCTGGAGCGCCCGCATCGGCGTGCGCGAGGGGATCGCCCAGACGGCGGCGTGGCTGCGCGAGCGGGAGTCGGATATCGCCTCGCTAGGCTCGAACGCTTCCTCGACGGGAGGTCATCGTTGATGCTCAAGCCGATAACCGGGCGGGTCCTCAGCGCCCTGGGCGCCTGATCATGCGGCGGATCATCGATCCGCCCGACATCGCCGACCCGATCAGCGCGCAGTTCGGCGTCTTCGTCGGGTTCGTGGGCGCGCTCGCCGTCGCGCTCGGTGGGCTCGTCGATACCGGCCGCCGCGTTGCCGCCGAAGGGCTGGGCGGCATCGGGCTCGGCCGCCCCCTTCCGCAGTTGCCGCCGGGCGACCCGCGTGAACGCGTCGAACGGGGCCGCAGCGACTCGGGCGCACCCGGCGGCGGCGCCGTCGTGCGGGTCCGCAATCACGCCTCGGATGGCGGATGAAGCGCGCCCTGATCACGGGCATCACGGGGCAGGACGGCTCCTACCTCGCCGACCTCCTGCTCGACAAGGGCTACGAGGTGCACGGCATGGTCCGGCGCGCCTCGACCGAGAAGTTCGAGCGCATCGAGCACATCCGCGACCGGATCACGCTGCACCAGGGCGACCTGCTCGACCAGCGCTCGCTGGTCGACACGCTGCGCGCATCGAACCCGGACGAGATCTACAACCTCGCCGCGATGTCGTTCGTCGCGGTCTCCTGGATCCAGCCGACGCTGACCGCGGAGTTCACCGGCGTCGGAGTCACCCGGATGCTCGAGGCGGTGCGCGAGGTGTGCCCTGACGCGCGCTTCTACCAGGCCAGCTCGAGCGAGATGTTCGGCAAGGTGCGCGAGACGCCGCAGACCGAGTCGACCCCGTTCTACCCGCGGTCACCGTACGGCGTCGCCAAGGCGTACGGACACTTCATCACGGTGAACTACCGCGAGTCGTACGACCTGTTTCTATCTTCCGGTATTTTGTTCAACCACGAATCAGAGCGGCGCGGCCTGGAGTTCGTCACCCGCAAGATCACGTGGCACGCCGCCGCGATCAAGCTCGGCCAGCGCGACGAGCTGTCGCTCGGCAACCTCGACGCCAAGCGCGACTGGGGCTACGCGAAGGACTACGTCGAGGCGATGTGGCTGATGCTCCAGCAGGACACGCCGGACGACTTCGTCATCGCGACGGGGGAGACCAACACGGTGCGGCGCTGCGTCGAGATCGCGTTCGATCAGGTCGGGCTCGACTGGGAGCCCCATGTGAAGATCGACGACTCGTTGAAGCGGCCGGCGGAGGTCGACCTGCTCGTCGGCGACCCCTCCAAGGCCAAGCGCGTGCTCGGCTGGGAGCCGCGCACGAGCTTCGAGCAGCTGATCCGCATGATGGTCGACGCCGACCTCGACCTGCTCTCGCGCTGAGTACGTAGCGCAGCTACCAAACGAGCGTGACGCCGTACTGGCGCAGCGTGTCCTCGTGGGAGACGAGCGCTGCACCCTCGATCGAAGCCTGCGCGACGAGCATCCGATCGAACGGATCGCGCTGATGCCACGGGAGTCCCTCCACAGCGGCGGCGTGGTCAACAGTCACGGGTAGGGCCTGCACGCCCGCGCCGAGCAGAAGCGCCACATACTCCTCCGGCACGTCTAGCTTCCCGAGCGACCTCTTTGATCGCCACCTCCCATACGACAGCCGCGCTCAGGAGCACTCGATTGGTGTCGTCGGTGAGCTGGCGCTTCGCGCTATCGCCCAGCCGTGCGTCGCCGCCGAGAAACCACAGCGCTGCGTGCGTGTCGAGCAGCAGCTTCAACGAGCGCCGAACGCCTCGGCGATGTCGTCAGGCAGCTCATCGAAGTCGTCCGCCATACGGATGCGGCCGCGAAGCGCGCCGTGCACTGATTCGAGCGAACTCGTGCTGGCAACCGGCACGAGACGCGCGACGGGCTTGCCGTTGCGCGCGAGGACGATGTCTTCGCCGGCTTCGGCGCGCTTGACGAGCTGTGAAAGCTGCGTCTTCGCCTCATGCATTCCGACCTGCGCCATGTGCCGTCGCTAGCGTTCCGTGTATGAGCATCGGAATCGTCGGGCTCGGCTATGTCGGGCTGCCGCTCGCCGTCGCTTTCGCCGAGGCCGGCGAGGACGTCGTCGGCGTCGACGTCGACGGGAGCCGGGTCATCGGGCTGCGCGAGGGGCGCTCGCACGTGGAGGACATCCCGTCCGAGCGGCTGCAGGCGGTCATCGAGCGGATGAGCTTCTCGACGCACGCGGCGCACCTCGAACACACGGAGGCGATCCTCGTCTGCGTCCCGACGCCGCTGAACCGCAACCGCGAGCCCGACCTCGGGCCGCTGCTCGGCGCCGCGCAGACGCTCGCGGGCCTGCTGTCGCGCGGCCAGCTCGTCGTGCTCGAGTCGACGACGTTCCCCGGCACGACGCGCGACCATCTCGTGCCGCTCCTGGAGGAGTCGGGCCTCGTCGCCGGCGAGGACTTCGCGCTCGCCTTCTCCCCCGAGCGCGTCGACCCCGGCCGGACCGATTACACGATCCAGAACACGCCGAAGATCGTCGGCGGCCTGACGCCCGCGTGCACGCAGCGCGCGCTCGACGTCTACGGGCGCGTCTGCGAGTCGCTCGTGCCGGTCTCAGCGCCCGAGGTCGCCGAGCTCGCGAAGCTGCTGGAGAACATCTTCCGCTCGGTCAACATCGCGCTCGTCAACGAGCTCGCGATCCTGGCCGACCGCATGGGAATCGACATCTGGGAGGTCGTCGACGCCGCGTCGACCAAGCCGTTCGGCTTCATGCGCTTCGAGCCCGGGCCTGGCATGGGCGGACACTGCCTGCCGGTCGACCCCTTCTACCTGACCTGGAAGGCGCGCGAGTACGACCTCGTGACCGAGTTCATCGAGCTCGCCGGCAAGGTCAACAAGCACATGCCGTACTTCTGCCTCGAGAAGATCGAGCGCGCGCTGAACGAGGCCGGCAAGCCCGTCAACGCGTCGCGGATCCTGATGGTCGGCGTGAGCTACAAGGCCGGCGTCGGTGACCTCCGCGAGGCGCCGGCGCTGAAGATCATCGAGCTGCTACGGGCGCGCGGCGGCGACGTCAGCTACCACGACCCGCACATCGCGGAGCTGCCGCAGTTCGGGCTGCGGCACACCGAGCTCGGCGCGGAGATCGACCTCGCCGTGATCGTCACGGCGCATCCGGGCGTCGACCACGGCACGATCGTGGAGCGCTCCCCGGCCGTGCTGGACCTGCGCGGCGCCACGCGGGCGCTGCGAGATGCGAAGGTCACGCAGCTGTAGCGTGCGCCGAGATCGGCCGCGTCGACCGCGTCCATGCTCCCGTGGCCGATGTAGCCGTTAACACGGAGAGCTCCATACCCGCGCAGACTCTATGAGGCGTACACGCCGCGCAGCGCGGCGGCGACGACGGGCGGCGCCGTGCGTTTGCGGGCCGTCGCCAGGGCCGCTTCGCCGGCGGACGTGTCGCGCCAGAGGGCGCGGATGCGCTCCGCCATCGCGGCGACGTCGCCCGGCGGGTACAGGGCGGGCGCGGGCACGAGCTCGGCGAGGCCGCCAGCGCGCGAGGCGACGACCGGGAGCCCGGCCGCCATCGCCTCGAGCGCCGCGAGTGGCAGGATCTCCTCGTAGCGGGAGGGGACGAGCGCGAGTGCCGCGCCGGCGCGTAGGTTCGCGAGCTCCGCGGGGTCGACGCGGCCGGTGAAGCGGACATCGGCGTTGCCGGCAGCCGCGCGCAGCTCCGCCTCGGCCGGGCCGTCGCCCGCGACCACGAGCGGGACCCCGGCGAGGCGGCAGGCCGCGACCGCGTCCGCCACTCCCTTCTCCGCCGTAAGCCGGCCGGCGTAGAGCGCGTAGTCGCCGTCCGCCGCCGTCGTGCGCTCGACGAAGCTGCGCTGGACCGACGGGATCACGGTCGCGCGGCCGCCGAGCGGGGCGCCGAGCTGCTCGAGCCGCCGCAGCGCGAACGCGCTCGGCACGACGAACGCGTCGGCGCTCGCCGCGATCCGCCGCTGCCACAGCGCGAGCCCCGCGCCGTACGCGGCCGCCTCCGCGCGCGATCCGCCGCGGCAGTTCAGCCGCACCCCCGGCAGCGTGTTGCGGCCGTGGCAGCGGGTGCAGTCCGCGCCGCGCGTGAAGCACGTCCCGACGGCGCAGACGAGGCGGTAGTTGTGCAGGTGGAGCACGACGCGGGCGCCCGCCGCGCGCGCCGCCGCCAACGCCCGCCAGCCCAGCGACGGCTGCACGTTGTGCGCGTGGACGACCCGCGCGCGCGTGCGGCGGACCGCGGCGGCGACGTCGTCCGGCGCGAGCCCGCCGCGCAGCAACCCGATCGCGGCGCGCGCGTGGCCGAGCGCCGCGGAGTCGCGCACGAGGATCTCCGCCTCCTCCCCCAGCTCTGCCCGAATCAGCCACGCGAGATCCGCGACCGCCCGCTCCTCGCCACCGGGCACCCGATAGCGGTTGTGAAGCAGGAGGATCATCGACGAGGACCCATATGGTGGTCACATGGTCCGAAGAATGTCCGCTTCGGAGATCAAGGCGAAGTTACTGGCCGTGCTGCACGAGGTCGCCGACGGCGACGAGGTCGAGATCACCAAGCACGGGCGGACGGTTGCGCGCCTCGTCCCGGCAGCGGGTTCGCACGCGCTCAAGGGCAGCTTCGCAGGCGTCGCGACCACGGCCGTGGAGCACGGTTTCACGCTCGGCAGCAAGGACGGCCGGCTCCGCCGTCACTCCGCAATCGCCGTCTGGTGACGCCGTCCTGCGTCTAGCCTCCGCGCCGTGCCACCCGCAGCATCGATCTTGTTCCCAACCCGCCGGCGGCGCGACTACCTCGCCGTCGCGCTGCGATCCGTCGCCGGCCAGGCGCGCGAGCACGGCGCCGAGATCGTCGTCGTCGAGGACGACCCCGCCGACCCGGAGACCGAGCGGCTCGCGCAGGAACACGGTGCCAGCTACGTCGCGCACGGCAACATCCGCGGGCTCAACGCCGCCCGCAACACCGCGATCGACGCCGCCGCCGGAGAGCTGCTGTGCTTCCTCGACGACGACGTCGAGGCGTGGCCGGACTGGCTCGGCGCGCTGCTCGCCGGCGCCGCCGCGGCGCCGGACCACGACGTGCTTGGCGGGCCGATCCGCGGGCGGCTGGAGGGAACGAACCTGCACGCGTGCGGGCGCGAGCCGCTGCCGATTAC
>Ga0081538_10006146_pt1 | contig 10652 bp, 7 predicted proteins | sample TabmetS5T2R1_FD_71022 | JGI IMG/M metagenome (GOLD analysis project Ga0081538, IMG submission 71022) | Tabebuia heterophylla rhizosphere microbial communities from the University of Puerto Rico - S5T2R1 | ecosystem: Host-associated > Plants > Roots > Rhizosphere ...
CGTGGGTCACCGTTATCTTCTCGATGTCGGCTTCCGTGAATGGGATGTTGAGGGAATATCCGATCCTCGTGATATGGCCGCTGTCGATCACGACATCTTCAAATACGCGACCATCACATAGGTGGATGGTCACGATCTGAAAGCCCATGCCCGTCTCTGGCTGGCTCGTCAGGAACGGCGCCCACTTTTCCGACAGTTCGAACATGCGCTCCCACCTCGGTGTCGTCCGGACCATAGCAGCGCCCTTGGCTTGATCCAAACCGCCGGGACGGGCCAAATACCCGCATGGCCGAGTCGCAGTCCGCCCGCATGGCGAAGTTCAAGATCGGCGACGTGGTGCGCCACCGGGTCTATCCGTTCCGGGGCGTGGTCTATGACGTCGATCCGGTGTTCAACAACACCGAGGAATGGCTGACCTCCATCCCCGAGGAGATCCGGCCGCACAAGGACCAGCCCTTCTATCACCTGCTGGCCGAGAACGACCGCACCACCTATGTCGCCTATGTCTCGGAGCAGAACCTGCTGCCGGACGAGACCGGCAAGCCCTGCCGCCACCCGATGGTGCCGGAGATGTTCGATGGGCCGGTCGAGGGCGCCTACCGCTTGAAATCCATCAAGCCCAACTAACCAAGCCCGTGAGGCAATCTCCCACGTTCCGCTTGACTTCGGCCAAAAATGAGAACATAAAAAGAACAAATAGCGATCAAACCGGGAGTATGGATCCATGTCCGCTTATGTGACTCACGTGCTGGAAGGTGCCGCCTTCGCCGCCATCATGCTCATGATCGCCATTTCCCCCAGCCTGCTGGCGAGCTGAGATGTTCCTGATCGATCGCCCGGCCGGATCGCCTGGCCTCAGGGCCGACCTCGCGCCCCGTGCGCTGTTCGGCGGCACCGGCGACCTGGTCCGCGCCGCCCTGGTGGCCCGCCCGCCAGCGCCCAGCCCAGCAGCCCCCAGCGTCCGAAGGCCGGCCTCGCAGCTGGACCTCGCCCTCCCCGCACCCGCTCGGAGGCGCAGGGCGGGATAGCGCGCGCTCGTTATCTCCCGGAGGCCCAACGGTTTCATTTGAATAGCTCACGCCGACTGTCCATGTTCGATTCCGAACAGGGGAGACGCGCGTGGCACTTTCCGCGATTCGCGAGTTCTTGCGCCATGAGGCAGCGGGTGGCGTGGTGCTGCTGGTCGCGGCGGCGCTCGCCTTCATCCTGACCAACTCTCCCCTCGCCGATTACTACCTGCGGTTCTTCGAGCTGCATCTCAGCCTGCAGATCGGCGATCTCGGGCTCGACAAGTCGCTCGGCCACTGGATCAACGACGGCCTGATGGCGATCTTCTTTTTCCTGGTCGGCCTCGAGATCAAGCGCGAGCTGCTCGAGGGCGAGCTGTCGAGCCCGCGCCAGGCGGCGCTCCCCGCCATCGCCGCGATCGGCGGCATGGCAGTGCCGGCCCTGGTCTATTTCCTGTTCAATGCCGGCACCCCGGAAACGCTGAGCGGCTGGGCGATTCCCGCCGCCACCGACATCGCCTTCGCGATGGGCGTGGTCAGCCTGCTCGGCAACCGCGTCCCGGAGAGCCTGAAGATCTTTCTGCTGGCGCTCGCGATCATCGATGACCTCGGCGCCATCGTCGTCATCGCGATCTTCTACACCGCGAACCTGTCGCTGCTGGCGCTCGGCCTCGCCTCGATCGGCATCGCGATCCTTGTCATCATGAACCGGCTCGGGGTGCAGCGCCTCGCCGCCTATGTGCTGGTCGGGATCTATGTCTGGGCCTGCGTGCTGGAATCGGGCGTGCACGCCACCCTCGCCGGCACCATCGTCGGCTTGTGCGTGCCGTTGCGCACACGAGATGGTACCTCGGATGAGGAGCGTTCGCTCGCCAAGCGCTGCATCCACACCCTGCATCCCTGGGTCGCCTTCGCGATCATGCCGGCCTTCGCCTTTGCCAATGCCGGCGTGTCGCTCGGCGGCCTGTCATGGGAGACGATCGTCGCGCCGGTCACCCTGGGCGTCGCGCTCGGCCTTTTCATCGGCAAGCAGGTGGGCGTGATGGCGGCCGTCGCCTTGGCGCGATTGTCCGGCCTCGCGCGCCTGCCGGAAGGCGCCGGCTGGGCGGAGACCTATGGCGTCGCGATCCTGACCGGCATCGGCTTCACCATGAGCCTGTTCATCGGCAGCCTCGCCTTTCCCGGCGCGGAGCACGTCGTGGAGATGCGCCTTGGCGTGATCGGCGGGTCGATTCTGTCGGCCCTATCGGGGTTGCTGGTACTGGCGGCCGCGACGCGCCGCCGAGCGGCGACCGCTCAGTGACTTTGCGCCGCCTTGCGGAAGGCGTCGATCGGAACCGCGGCGCCGAAGCTGCGGCCGTCGTCCAGCTCCACGATCGCGCTTTGCAGGCCGACGATCTCGGCGCCCGCCGGCGTCACCAGCAGGAGCGGCGCGCCCGACGAACCGTAGGTCGCGTCGCAATCGTGCAGCAATAGCCGGCCTTTTTCGGCCTGGGCCACCAGCCGGCAGCCGCGGTCCTGGGTCAGGATCTCGGCGAAATCGCCGTTGTAGCCGGCGATGGTGAGTTCCCCGTCCGCCGCTGCCGCTCTCACCTGCTGGAAGGATCGGCTGCTGAGCCGCACCGGCTCGATGGCAAGCTTGCGCTCAAGCTCGATCACGGCCCAGTCGTTGCCGATGTTGGACTCGTTCTTCGCCCGATCCGGTATCCAGCCGGGTGAGATGGTGAAGCGCGCAGCCTTGGCGTGCTCGCGATATGCGCCGCGGTGATAGCCCGCGACGAAATGCACCTCCATCGGGATGGTCCAGCGCCGGTCCTCGAAACTGTAGAGGCAGTGCGCCGCGGTCAGCACCAGGTCGGGCGCGATCAGCGCGCCGGTGCAGTGGCCGCCGATCTCGCGGTTGATCCGGCCGAGCGCGGTCCATGGCCAGACCTCGGTCTCGATCGGCGTGCGGTTGTCGGCGCCCTCGATGCCGGCCAGCCCGCTCTTGGCCTCGTCGGCATGGACGATGCCCACCAGCATCATCAGCACCAGCGCCACCAGCGCGAAGCCGACCGCCATGGCCTGGACTCCCGAGCGGCCCGAGCGGCGGTGGCGCTGCCGGCGCATCATCCGGTCCTGCGCGTGGCGGCGTGGGCCGCGCCGGTCGGTGCCGGCCAGCAGCACGCCGTAGAAACGTTTCCCGCCGAGGGTTGCCGGCAGGCTGAAGCGCCAGTCGACCCCGTGGCGGCTGGGCGCCATGGCGGCCGCGACCCGCTTGATATCCTCGAGCTGGGCGGGCGAGAGGCTGGACCTGGTCTCGGGCGTCAGGCGCGCCAGGAACAGGTCGCTCCACATCGCGCCGCTGTTGGCCGTAGCCGGCTCCCTGGCCGCCAGTATGCCGGTGGTCTTGCCTGTGGACGTGTCGCCTGTCGCCATGCTTTTCGTGATCCCTCGCGCGGTCCCCACCGGCTCACGCACGCTAGCCCGCCGATTGTTAAGGAAGCGTGACCAACCCGTTGGTTTAACGCGGCTTTCCCCTTACTCGCCTGGAATAGTCAGGGGTGTTGCGCTAGACTCCGCCTTGCCCTCCCGGAACCGTGCCACGAAGAACACGGCTTAGCATTCCAAGATCAGGACAGTCATGAAATCCGAAACCCTCAAACAGCAATTGATGGACCAGGTCATCCGCTTCATCGGCGGACGGATCGAACGCGCGCGCCAGGCCCAGGTCGAGGCCTTCGTCCGGCAATTCTACGCCAACGTGCCGGTCGCCGACATCGCGCAGGAATCGCCGGAAGACCTGTTCTGCGCCGCCCTTTCGCTCTGGCAGTTCGCACACAAGCGCCAGCCGGGCGCCGCGAAGGTCCGCGTCTTCAATCCGCATCAGGATGAGCATGGCTGGCGCTCCAGCCACACCGTGATCGAGATCGTGAACGACGACATGGCGTTCCTGGTGGATTCGGTGACCGCCGAGCTTGCGCGCCAGGACCTCGACGTTCATCTGGTCGTGCATCCGATCATGCACATCGCGCGCGACAAGGCCGGCCAGATCACCGAGATCGGCAAGCCGGACGCGCCCGCCGAATCGGTGATGCAGATCCGCGCCACCCAGGTGGGACAAACAGAGAAACTGGAGCAGGTGCAGCGCGGCATCGAATCGGTGCTGAACGACGTGCGCACCGCCGTCGGCGATTTCCGCGAGATGCGCGCGCGCCTGCGCGAAGCGATCGAGGAGATCGACACCAAGAAGCTGCCGGTGAACGAAGAGGAACGCGCCGAGATCTCGCGCTTCCTGAAGTGGATCGAGGACGATCACTTCACCTTCCTCGGCTATCGCGAATACGCCATGACCGGCAAGGGCGAGAAGGCCTCGTACCAGATCATCGACAACCGCTCGCTCGGCATCCTCAAGGATTTCAACCTGCGTATCTTCGGCGGCATGCGCAACCAGGAGAGCATGCCGACCCAGGTTCGCTCGTACCTGCGCCAGCCCAAGCTGCTGCTGATCACCAAGGCCAATACCCGCGCCACCGTCCATCGAGACGTGCCGATGGACGTGTTCGGCGTGAAGACCTTCGACGCCAAGGGCAACGTGACGGGGGAGCGGCTGTTCGCAGGCCTCTTCACCTCCGCCGCCTACAGCCGATCGCCGCGCGAGATCCCGATGCTCGACCGCAAGATCGAGACCATCATCGAGCGCGCCGGCTTCTCGCCCAGCAGCCACGACGGCAAGGCGCTGGCGCACATCCTGGAGACCTATCCGCGCGACGAGCTGTTCCAGGCCAGCGAGGACGAGCTGCTGGAGACCGCGGTCGGCATCCTCAACCTGCAGGAGCGCCAGCGGGTGGCGCTGTTCGTGCGGCGCGATCCGTACGAGCGCTTCGTCACCGCCCTCATCTTCCTGCCCAAGGACACCATGAACACCGAGCTCCGGCTCGAGATGCAGGAGGTGGTGGCGCAGGCATTCAACGGCACGCTCTCCGCCTACTACGTGCACCTGGGCGACGGCGCGCTGGCGCGGCTGCAATTCATCATTGCGACCACGCCCGGCCAGATTCCGTCGGTCGATCTCAAGAGCCTGGAAGCGAAGCTCGCCGACGTCGCGCGGTCCTGGGCCGACCATCTGCGCGACGCGCTGGTCGAGGCCAAGGGGGAAGCCGCGGGCATGGATCTGTTGCGGCGCTATCGCGACGCCTTTCCGGCGGGCTACGAGGACCACTTCAACTCCTACGCAGCGGTCAACGACATCGAGCATGTGGAGGAGGCGCGGGACCAGGCGATTCCCGCCATCAACCTCTATCGCCCGATCGAGGCGGCGCCGAACGAGCTGCGCCTCAAGCTCTATCAGGTGAAGGACAAGATCGCGCTCTCCACCGTGCTGCCGTCGCTGGAGAATTTCGGGCTCAAGGTCATCAGCGAGATTCCGTTTGAGGTGAAGGCGCTGGGCGAGGACAAGCCGGTCTGGATCCACGACTTCACCATGTGCACCGCCGACGGCGCCGAAGTCGACGTGCCGCAGATCCGCGACAAGTTCCACGAGGCCTATGCCCGCATCTGGTCGGGCGACGCCGAGGATGACGGCTTCAACCGGCTGGTGCTGACCGCCGGCATCGGCTGGCGCAACATCGCGCTGCTGCGCGCCTATTGCAAATACCTGCGCCAGGCGGCGATCGCCTTCAGCCAGGCCTATATGGAGCAGACGCTGAACGCCAACGCGGTCATCACCCGCGACATCGTGCACCTGTTCTACGCGATGTTCGATCCCGCCTATTCCGGCGACCGGATCGGCGGGCCGCAGGCGATTGTCGATCGCATCCTGAAAGACCTGGACCGCGTCTCCAACCTCGACGAGGACCGCATCCTGCGGCGGTTCCTCAACGCCGTGCAATGCACGCTCCGCACCAACTTCTTCCAGCGCGCTGCCGATGGCAAGGACAAGGAGTACATCTCCTTCAAGCTCGATTCGCACAAGCTGGACGAGCTGCCACTGCCGCGCCCACTGGTGGAGGTGTTTGTCTATTCGCCGCGCGCCGAAGCCATCCACCTGCGCGGCGGCAAGGTCGCGCGCGGCGGCATCCGCTGGTCGGACCGGCGCGAGGATTTCCGCACCGAGGTGCTGGGCCTCATGAAGGCGCAGATGGTGAAGAACGCCGTGATCGTGCCGGTCGGTTCCAAGGGCGGCTTCGTGGTGAAGCGCCTGCCGCAGACCACCGACCGCGAGGCGGTGATGGCCGAGGTGGTGCATTGCTACAAGACCCTGATGCGCGGCCTGCTCGACATCACCGACAACCTGGTCAGCGGCAAGGTGGTGCCGCCCAAGGAGGTGGTGCGGCGCGATCAGGACGACCCCTACCTGGTGGTCGCCGCCGACAAGGGCACCGCGACCTTCTCCGACATCGCCAACGGCGTGTCGCGCGACTACGGCTTCTGGCTGGACGATGCCTTCGCCTCCGGCGGCTCGGCCGGCTACGACCACAAGAAGATGGGCATCACCGCGCGCGGCGCCTGGGAATGCGTGAAGCGGCATTTCCGCGAGCTCGGTGTCGACATCCAGGCGCAGGACTTCACCTGCGTCGGCGTCGGCGACATGTCCGGCGACGTGTTCGGCAACGGCCTGCTGCTGTCCAAGCACACCAGGCTGCTGGCGGCCTTCAACCACATGCATGTCTTCATTGATCCGGATCCCGACCCGGCTGCCAGCCATGCGGAGCGCCAGCGGCTGTTCGACCTGCCGCGCTCGGCCTGGAGCGACTACAACCCGGCGCTCATCTCCAAGGGCGGCGGCGTCTACGAACGCAAGGCCAAGTCCATCGCGCTGTCGCCGGAGGCGCGCGCCCGCTTCGGCATCACCAAGGAGCAGGTTACGCCCGCCGAATTGATCAAGACACTGCTGAAAGCGGACATCGACCTGCTGTTCTTCGGCGGCATCGGCACCTATGTGCGGGCCAAGGACGAGACCAACGCCGAAGTCGGCGACCGCGCCAACGACGCCCTGCGCGTCACCGGCGAGGAGCTCCGCGCCAAGGTGGTCGGCGAAGGCGCCAATCTCGGCGTGACCCAGCGCGGCCGCGTCGAGGCGGCGATCAAGGGCGTCAAGATCAACACCGACGCGCTCGACAATTCCGCCGGCGTCGACACCTCCGACCACGAGGTCAACATCAAGATCCTGCTCAACGAGGCGGTGCAGGCCGGCGACCTCACCATGAAGCAGCGCGACAAGCTGCTGGCGCAGATGACCGACGACGTCGCCGAGCTGGTGCTGCGCGACAATTACCTGCAGTCACAGGCGCTCAGCATCGCGGAGGCCCAGAGCTTCACGCTGCTCGATCAGCAGAACCGCTTCATGAAGGCACTGGAGCGCGCTGGCCGGTTGGACCGCGTCATCGAGTTCCTGCCGGATGACGAGGCGGTGCGCCAGCGCCTCAAATCGCGTATCGGCCTCACCCGCCCGGAGATGGCCGTGCTGCTCGCCTACGCCAAGAACTCGATCTATGACGAGCTGCTGCCGTCCGATCTGCCGGACGATCCGCAGCTCGAGGACGATCTCATCAAGTATTTCCCCGGCGCCTTGCAGGAATCCTACCAGGAGCAGACCGGCAAGCACCGGCTGCGGCGCGAGATCATCGCGACCGTGGTCACCAACTCGATCATCAACCGCATGGGCGGAACCTTCATCCACATCATGAAGGAGCGCACCGGCCAGCCGTCGCCGGCGATCGCGCGCGCCTATGCCATCACGCGCGGCGCCTATCGCCTGCGCGAATTGTGGACCGGCATCCAGGATCTCGACAACAAGGTCCCGGCGCATCTGCAGATCGAGATGTTCATCGACCTGAACCGCCTGGCCGAGCAGGCGACCCAGTGGTTCCTGCGCAATGGCCAGCATCCGCTCGACATCGCCGCCAACGTCTCCGCCACCAGTCCCGGCCTGGTGGCGCTCGAGAATGCGTTGATGGCGATCCTGTCGGATGAGGATCGCACCGAGGTGGAGCAGCGCCGCGGCCAGCTCATCGGCCAGGGCGTTCCGCAGGCGCTGGCGCAGCGCGTGGCGCAGGCGCCGGCGCTGGTCTCCTCGCTCGACATCGTGCGCATCGCCGGCGATCTCAAGATGAAGGTCGAGGATGCCGGCCGCACCTATTACGCGGTTGGCGAGACGTTCCATCTGGACTGGCTGCGGGCGGGCGCACGGGCGCTGATCGGCGACAGCCACTGGGACCGGCTGGCGGTGTTCGCGATCATCGAGGACTTCTACGGCCACCAGCGCGACCTGACCACCGCCGTCCTGCATCAGGCCAGGAAACAATCGGGGGGCCTGATCGGGGCCGAAGCGATCGCCACCTGGCGCGAGACGCGCGGCGCTTCGCTCGCGCGCGCCGACGGCCTGTTCGCCGATCTGCGCCAGGTCGGCAAGCTGGAGCTTGCCATGCTGGCGGTCGCCAACCGCACGCTGCGCAGCCTGATCTGTTAGAGCGAAAGGAGCAATGGGCGGAGCGAACCTCCGCCCATTGTCTTGCCATCAGCCTAGCTCAAAGTCCTCTTCGTCGATGAGCATCGTGGTTCCGCTGCCGCTGCCCTCGCCGCCTGGACCTTCGCCTTCGCCGCCATCGGGATCGGGAGCCGGGTCGGGCTTATCCGGCTCCGGAGTGTGATCGCCGCGCTCCTGGCCGCCATGGCCCGGCTCCGGCCTGCCGTCGCGGCCCGGCGCGCCGGATGCGGCCGAGAACGAGCCGAGATCGCCGCACAGCGCGTCCGAGTCTGCGCCGGCCACCAGAATGCTCTGGCCGCCGACGCACACGACCGACTTGCCGGTGCCGTTGGGCTTTGCCTCCACGGCACCGGACAGAACGTCGATGATGGTCGCATCGCCGCCGTCGACATGAACCAGGAACTCGGTGCCGCGCACGCCGATGGTGGCGACCGGGGTGCGCAGCTTCACGCCCTGGTCCGGCTTGCCGTTGGACGTGAAATGGAACAGACCGTCGTTGAGATTGATCAGGCCCCGGCTGGCGGCGCCGTCGAACACATAGTCGGAGAGGACGAGCTCGCTGTCCGCCTCGACGCTGAGCTGCGAGCCGTCAACGAACTGGACCTGGATCGAGGACTCATCGTCGGTCCGCAAGGATTCATCCTGCACCAGCTCGTCCGCGCGCTTGGCGATCTGCTCCTCATGGCCGGGCGGCGTGCGATAGCCGTCATTCACGACCTCGGTGACGGTGGCAATACCGGCGGCGCGCGCGGCGCCACCGAAGGCGGCGACGGCCGCGATGACGTAACAGACCTGGTAGGCCAACTGCCTCTTCAAGACTCCCTCCATCTGCAACTAGGCAATGCCGGCGGCGCCAAGAACGGACGCGCCGGCGACAATCAGCCCGACTGTCTTCGCAGACGCCGCTTCGAGAACCGGAGCGGCAGTGGATGGGATATGAGTGGAGAGAGGAGCGGAGTTCTACCGGGACTCACCGCCGCTCACGAAGTTGTGCACAAGACCGCTGCGTCAGCATGGCGATGGTGCCACACGCACCATGGGGAGAAATGCAATGGGCGGAGATGACCTCCGCCCATCGCTCTTGATTCGATCAGCCGAGCTCGAACGGCTCCTCGTCGAGGAGCAACATCACGCTGCTTCCGCCGCCTTCATTGCCGTCTTCGCCATCGGGATCGGGATCGGGAGACGGGTCGGGCTTGTCCGGCTCCGGAGTATGATCCCCCCGATCCTGGCCGCCATGGCCCGGCTCCGGCCTGCTATCGCGGCCCGGCGAACCAGCGGCAGCAGAGAACGAGCCGAGGTCGCCGCACATCGCATCTTCGTTCGGTCCGGCGATCAGGATGCTCTGGCCGCCGACGCAAACGATCGCCTGACCGGTGCCGTTCGGCTTCGCCTCGACCGCGCCCGACATGATGTCGATGATCGTGACGTCATTGCCCTCGACATGAACCAGGAACTCGGTGCCGCGCACGCCGATGGTGGCGACTGGCGTCCTCAGCTTCACGCCCTGGTCCGGCTTGCCGTTCGAGGTGAAATGGAACAGGCCGTCATTGAGGTTGATGAGACCCTTGCTGGCCGCGCCATCGAACACATAGTCCGACAGCACCATCTCGCTTTCGGCCTCGACCCGGAGCTCCGAGCCATCGACGAACGTCACCTGGATCGAGGATTCGTCCTCGGTGCGCAGGGCTTCGTTCTGCACCAGCTCATCGGCGCGCTTCGCTTCTGTTTCCTCGTGGCCGGGCGGCGTGCGATAGCCGTCGTTCACCACGTCCGTCACCGTCGCGATGCCGGCAGCGCTGGCTGGCGCACCGAACGCGACCGCCGCGATGACGCAACCGATCTGATAAGCGAGCTGTCTCTTCATTATTCCCTCCATTGTTCGATCTGGCTCGCTGCCAGCGGGTCCCGCGCTCGCAAAGCAATGCCGTGAGCGGGATATGGAATGAAGACGGGATGGAATGCTGTGAAGGCTGTCACAGTGCATGGCTTATGCCGGTGTGGCATCCGTCACAGGCGCGCGTAAAAACAACAACGGGCGGAGAAATCCTCCGCCCGTTGCCCGTTCAATATTGAAGGAACCCAGCGGCGACCAGCATTCGTCGCCGCTGCAATCTCCTCAGGCTCTAGTCTCTCCGGTCGTAGTCGCCGTCCGGACGGAATCCACCGCGCTTCTC
>Ga0081538_10006147_pt1 | contig 10650 bp, 9 predicted proteins | sample TabmetS5T2R1_FD_71022 | JGI IMG/M metagenome (GOLD analysis project Ga0081538, IMG submission 71022) | Tabebuia heterophylla rhizosphere microbial communities from the University of Puerto Rico - S5T2R1 | ecosystem: Host-associated > Plants > Roots > Rhizosphere ...
GCGCTGGCGATCCCGGCGGCCTACGCCATGGCCTTCTTCCCGAAGAAGCGGACCAAGGACGTGCTGCTCTGGATGCTGTCGACCAAGATGCTGCCGCCGGTCGGCGTGCTGGTGCCGATGTATCTGATCTTCCGCGATCTCGGGCTGCTCGATACGCGCATCGGCCTGACCGTGGTGTTCACGCTGATCAATCTGCCGATCGTGGTCTGGATGCTCTACACGTTCTTCAAGGAAGTGCCCAAGGACATCCTCGAGGCCGGCCGCATGGACGGCGCCAGGCCCAAGCAGGAGCTGGTCCACCTCTTGATGCCGCTGGCGCTGCCCGGGATCGCCTCGACCGCGCTGCTGGCGATCATCCTTGCCTGGAACGAGGCCTTCTGGAGTCTCAACCTGACCACGTCGAGCGCCGCCCCGCTGACCACCTTCATCGCGTCATTCTCCAGCCCCCAGGGGCTGTTCTGGGCCAAGCTGTCCGCCGCATCGACCATGGCCATCGCACCGATCCTGGTGTTCGGCTGGATGAGCCAGAAGCAATTGGTGCGCGGCCTGACTTTCGGCGCCGTCAAATAGCCAACGCAGGGGAGTTCCAGCCCATGGCGACCGTCACCTTGCGCGACCTGCACAAGAGTTTCGGCGATGTCGAGATCATCAAGGGCGTCGACCTCGACATCGAGGATCGCGAGTTCGTGGTCTTCGTCGGCCCGTCGGGCTGCGGCAAGTCCACGCTCCTGCGCATGATCGCCGGGCTCGAAGAGATCACTTCGGGCGACCTCACGATCGACGGCGACCGGGTCAACGACGTGCCGCCGGCCGAGCGCGGGCTCGCCATGGTGTTCCAGACCTACGCGCTCTACCCGCACATGAGCGTTGCCGACAACATGGCGTTCAGTCTGCGGCTCGCCGGCGTCTCGAAGGAGCAGCGTTATCAGAAGGTGCGCGAGGCGGCGCGCGTCCTGCAGCTCGAACCGCTGCTCGACCGCAAGCCCAAAGCGCTCTCCGGCGGACAGCGCCAGCGCGTCGCGATCGGCCGCGCGATCGTCCGCGAGCCCAAGGTGTTCCTGTTTGACGAGCCGCTCTCGAACCTCGATGCCGCATTGCGCGTGCAGATGCGGATCGAGCTCGCCCGGCTGCACGAAAGCCTGAAGGCGACCATGATCTACGTGACTCACGACCAGGTCGAGGCAATGACCCTGGCCGACCAGATCGTGGTTCTGCAGAGCGGGATCGTGGAGCAGGCCGGCACGCCGCTCGAGCTGTATCACCACCCGAACAACCTGTTCGTCGCGGGCTTCATCGGCAGCCCCAAGATGAACTTCCTGCCGACGAAGGTCTCGGCGGTCGACGGCACTGGCGCGACGGTCGCGCTGCCCGGCGGCGGCCAGGTGACCGTGCCGGTGCAGCCCGGTCGGCTGAAGCCCGGCGACAGCGTCACGCTGGGCGTCCGGCCCGAGCACCTGCGCCCGGCCGATAGCGGCGAGATGAGCGGCGAGGTGCTGGTGGTCGAGCGGCTGGGGGGCGAGACCTTCCTCTACACGCAGCTGCCGGACCAGAGCATGATCACCATCCAGGCCGACGGCGAGATCCCGACCCGGGTCCACGAGCGGATTGCGATCAAGCTCAATCCCAGCACGTGCCATCTGTTCGACGCCGGCGGTGCTGCGGTCGAGCGCGCGCAACGGCATCCGCTGGCCGACATGAAGCGGCCGACCGCGCTGAAGGCGAGCTGAGCGAGACCGCGGGGCAGCCATGTATCGGGAGAAGTACGACCTTTCCGGCCGGGTCGCCGTGGTCACCGGCGGCGGCCAGGGCATCGGCCTGGCCAGCGCCCACGCGCTCGGCGAGGCTGGCGCCAAGGTCATCGTGGCAGATCTCCTGCCCGATCGCGCGGATAACGCGGTGCAGGAGCTCGCCAAGCAAGGCATCGCTGCTGCTGCGGTGCCGCTCGACGTCACCAAGTCGGATCAGGTCGACGCCGCTTCGGCGCGGATCGAGGAGGAGCACGGCCCGGTCGCGATCCTGGTCAACAATGCCGGGGTTGCCCAGAGCAACGTCCGCGCCGAGGACACCAGCGACGAGCACTGGCGCTTCCACATCGAGGTCAACCTCAACGGGCTCTTCTGGTGCTGCCGGGCGTTCGGTCGGCAGATGCTCGAGCGTGGCCAGGGCTCGATCGTCAACGTCGGCTCGATGTCCGGCTTCATCGTCAACAAGCCCCAGCCGCAGTCGTTCTACAACGCCTCGAAGGCGGGGGTGCATCACCTGACCAAGTCGCTCGCGGCCGAATGGGGCAGGCGCGGGGTGCGGGTCAACGCGGTCGCGCCGACCTATATCGAGACGCCGCTCACGCGCTTTGGCATGGATGATCAGAGCCTGTACCCGACCTGGCTCGAGATGACGCCGATGGGCCGGGTCGGGCAGCCCGACGAGATCGCCTCGGTGGTCCTGTTCCTCGCATCCGATGCCTCGAGCCTGATGACCGGCAGCATCGTGCTCGCCGACGGCGGCTACACCTGCTGGTAGGAAGCCGCGCCCCGATGAAGCTCGAGCGCAAGGTCGCGGTCGTCACCGGCGGCGCGCGGGGTATCGGGGCGGCGATCTGCCGGCGCTATGCGAACGAGGGTGCGTGCGTGGCGGTTGCCGACATCCTCGGCGACGAAGCCGCAGCGCTGGCGCGCCAAATCAGACACGGGGCGTTCGGGGTGCAACTCGACGTCACCAAGCGGGCGTCGATCGACGCCATGGTCGAGACGGTCGTGGGACGCGCGGGCAGTATCGACATCCTGGTCAACAATGCCGCGATCTTCGATATGGCGCCGCTGCTCGAGATCACCGAGGCGAGCTACGATCAGCAGTTTGCCGTGAATGTGAAGGGGCTGCTGTTCACCCTGCAGACCGTGGCGGCCCAGATGGTCAAGCAGGCCCGCGGCGGCAAGATCATCAACTTTTCGAGCCAGGCCGGCCGGCGCGGCGAGCCGCTGGTCGCCGTCTACTGCGCGTCGAAGGCGGCGGTGATCAGCCTCACCCAGTCGGCGGGCCTCGCGCTGATCAAGCACGGCATCAACGTCAACGGCATCGCGCCCGGCGTGGTCGACACGCCCATGTGGGACCAGGTCGACGCCCTCTTCGCCAAGTACGAGGGCCTGCCGATCGGCGAGAAGAAGCGGCAGGTCGGCGCCGCCGTGCCCTACGGCCGTATGGGCGCGCCCGAGGACATGACTGGCGCGGCCGTGTTCCTGGCGTCGTCGGATGCCGATTACGTGGTCGCCCAGACGCTGAACGTCGACGGCGGCAACTGGATGAGCTGATGGGCCGCAAGGCTGATGGCCGGTTCGATCTCGTCATCTTCGATCTCGACGGCGTGCTGGTCGACAGTGAGCCGATCAGCTCTCGGGTGACCGCAGCGGCGTTGGCCGAGGCTGGGATCGAGATTTCCGAAGCTGAGGTATGCGAACGTTTCCTCGGCGTCAGCACGGCCTCGATGCTCCGCACGATCGAGGCCGAGCACGGCCACCGGCTGCCGGAATCCTTTCAGGAGGCCCTGCGGGCGCGGATCCTGAAGGCTTTCGAGCACGAGCTGCAGCCGGTTCCCGGTGTCCCAGCTGTCCTCGATGCGCTTGCCCTGGACCGTTGCGTCGCCTCCAGCAGTCACCCCGAGCGGATCCGGCGCTCCCTCGAGCTCGTGGGCCTTCTGGAGCAGTTGTCGCCCCACCTGTTCAGCGCGACGATGGTCAGCGCGGGCAAGCCGGCGCCGGATCTGTTTCTGCTGGCGGCGGCCAGGATGGCGGCGGAGCCGGCGCGCTGTCTCGTGCTCGAGGACAGCGAGGTCGGAATCCGCGCCGCCAAGGCCGCGGGCATGACCGTGTTCGGGTTCACCGGCGCGAGCCATGTGCGTCCGGCGACGCACGCGCCGCGGCTCCAGGCGGCCGGCGCGGACGCGATCTTCGCTGAGATGCCGGCACTCGTCGGACTCATGGGCCGGGTTGACTGACCGCGCTCGTTGCCGCGCTGGTCCGGTCCAGATCGGTGAGGCGGTGCATGAGGTGACGCGTCGCCGGATAGAGTTCGCGGAAAATGGCGTAGTGCGACTCGTAGCGCGCGACGGCTTCCGGCTCCGGATCGATCGGCGCCCCTGGTGGCCCCCAAGCCGCAGCCAACGCCAGTGGATCTCCGCCCGTGGCGGCCGCCACCGCGAGCAGCGCAGCCCCTCGCGCCGACGCGTCGCCCGTGCCTACCACGGTGATCTGTCGGCCCAGCACGCTGGCGAGTGTCCTGAGCCAGATCCGCCCGTGGCTGGCGCCGCCGCTCACCCGGATCTCTGTCGCCCTTCCCGTCAGCGCCTCAACCGCCTCGACCACCCCACGGACCGCAAAAGCGACGCCTTCGATCACGGCACGGGCCAGATGCCGACGGTCGTGACGACGGGTCAGCCCAAACCATGCGCCGCGAGCCTCGGGATCGACCTGCGGCGCAGCTTCGCCCGTGAGGTACGGTAGAAAGATCAGCCCCTCGGCGCCCGGCGCGACCGTGGCCGCCGCACTGCACAGCCGTTCGAATGCGGCACCCTCGTCGGGCGCCAGAGTCGCACTCTGCTCGGACGCGCTGGCCAGGCCGTGGTACCAGTCGAGCGAACCACCGCCGGAAAGGACCGCCGCCAGCAACTGCCAGGTGTCCGGCAGGCCGTGACAGAAGGTCTGAACGACGCCGCTGGGGTCGGACCAGGGCAGCGTGGTCGGCAACTGGACGGTCGCTGACGTCCCGAGCGTGATCGATACGATGCCCGGGTCCACCGCCCCGGTGCCGAGCGCCGCGGCCGCCTGATCTCCGGCGCCGGCGGCAACCGGGGTCCCGGCAAGAAGACCGCTCGAGCGCGCGCCGTTCCGATCGACCCGACTGACCAGCGTCGCCGATTCATAGGCCTCAGGCAGCCACGCCCGCTGGATCTCGAGCGCTCGAAGGGCGTCCTCGGACCAGCGCCGGCGATGCACCTCGAACACGCCGGTCCCCGAGGCATCGGTGACGTCGGTCGCCAAAGCGCTGGTGAGCCGCAGTCTGAGGAAATCCTTGGGCAACAGAATGGCGCCGAGCCTGCCGTACAAGTCCGGACGGTGACGGCGCAGCCAGAGGATCTTCGTGGCCGTGAACGCGGTTCGGATCGGATTGCCGGTCCAGCGCGCGAGCGCGCCGCCCAGCCGGTCCTTCAGTTCCGCGCACTCCCGAACCGTGCGCTGGTCATTCCAGAGAATGGCCGGGCCGAGAGGTGCATCGTTCGGCCCAAGGGCAACCGCGCTGTGCATCTGCCCGGTCAGCCCGACCGCATCGGGCGCCGCGACATCATCCAAGAGCGCCCGACTCGCGCCGAGCAGCGCCCGCCACCAGACGTCGGGGTCCTGTTCCGCGCATCCGGCCGCAGGCGTCTGCAGCGGATAGGATTCCCGGACCGACCGCACGACCCGGCCGAACTCGTCGACGAGAACCGCCTTCAGACCCGACGTGCCGACGTCGAACCCGACCGCGTGCAGCAAACCACCGCCTCCCCGATAGCCACGCGCCTGCCGACTCAGTAGCACATGAGCGGTGCCCTGATCGATGGCAGCTGCCAGCACGATTAGGTGCGGGCCGTCAGGGAGGCTCGCTCAAGAACCGCTCGACCATTGCCCGGGTTGGCAGTGCAGGAATCGCGCCGCGCTCGGTCGTGGTCAGCGCGCCGACCGCGCACGCGAACCGGCAGATCGCGCGCAGCCGGTCGGGGTCGCCCGGCGCATCGGGGTCGGCGAGCAGGCCATCGAGCAGCCCGGCGACGAACGCGTCCCCAGCCCCGGTCGCGTCCACCGACGCCACGCTGAAGCCTCCGACCAGGCCGGTGGCGCCCGCGGTGATGAAGACGCAGCCACTTGGGCCGAGCGTCACGACCATGAGCTGGTGGTGTGACTGCCACAGGTCCGAGCGCGCCGCGTCGGGATCGGTCGAGCCGGTGAGGAACAGGAGCTCGTCGTCGCTGATCTTGACCACGTCGGCCGCGGCGATCGCCTCGAGCATTCCGGACTTGGCGGCGTCGGCGTCCGGCCACAGCGCGAGCCGCAGGTTGGGATCGCAGCTGATCAGACAGCCGGCCGCACGGGCCAGCTCGATGGCGTGGAGCGTCGCGCTGCGCGAAGGCTCCGAGATCAGACTGATGCTGCCGAAGTGGAGCGCGCGGCAGGCCCCGATCGCCGCCTCATCGACATCGTCGGGCCGGAACAGCATGTCGGCCGACGGATGACGGTAGAACATGAACTGGCGCTCGCCGTCGGCGCGCAAGGAAACGAAGGCAAGCGCCGTGCGGGCATCGCGGGTGAAGCGCAGCGGGCCCGTGTCGACGCCGGCCTCGGCCAGGATCTGCTCCAGAAAACGGCCGAAGGGATCGTCGCCGGTCATGCCCATGAACGCGCTCGACCGGCCCAGTCGCATGAGCGCCACCGCCACGTTCGCTGGCGCGCCGCCGGGCGCTTTCTTGAAGGCCGGGGCGTCGATCAGCGTGGTCGGAGTGACGGTCGGCACGAAGTCGATGAGGAGCTCGCCGAGACAGATTACGTCAGCCATCGCACTGTCCTCATTCGCTCAGACCGCCTGAGGTGGTGACGCCGCTTTGCGCCGCGGCCGGCGCGGCACGATCTTCTGGGTCGCCCAGAAGCGCAGGGCCAGGCGCTCGCGCGCCTGGGTCCCGGCCGCCAGATCCCAGCAATTGACGATCGCCAGGCGAAAGCCGCCGGGCGGCATGGAATGCGCCTTGGGCGGCTTGTCCTCGTGAAAGGTGATCTGGACGCTGGTGATGTCCGGGTGCTTCAGGAGCTCGTCGACCAGCTCGGGGTCGGGGTGCCAGTACTGCAGGCCATGCGGGCCGAACAGCACCACGCTGTAGCCGTCCCGCCGGTCGCCGTCCTCATAGTCCCAGACGCCATCGCAGTAGAGGCGGACCAGCGCCTGGGTCCAGCCGGCGCCGTACAGATCCGGCCACTGATCGGAGAAGCGGAGGTGGACCTCGATGATGCGCGCGTCGATGGTCTCGAGATTGACCATGCCGGTGTAGCCGCGGAAATGCGCGCGCAGCCAGTCGCCACAGTAGCCCTCGATCTCGGGCCGGCCGTCGGCGAGCACGGTCCAGTAATCGAACATGCCCTCGCCGATCGACTTGCCGGTGACGTGGCGCCACCATTTGGGCTCGCCCTCGACCACCGCGACGTCGCTGCTGACGTGGTCGCCCTTGAGCAGTGGCATCCACATGTGGCCCGGCTTCTGGTTCAGCTGGTAGTCGCGCAGCGTGCGGAAGATCCGACTGCCGGCGCCCATCCCGCGCATGTTGTAGACGGGCTTGGAGAACAGCGGGAAAGCACGTGGCTCCATGCCGTGCAGGCCGCACGCCATGCCTTGCGATTCGGCGACCAGCAGCTTGTTGTAGATCCAGCGGTGCTGCGGGAACAGCTCGTACGCGTCGCCGTCCTCGGTGGGAATGAACACCTCGTCCGGGCACGCCACGTGCTCGAAATACTGCATGCGCCAGGGGTCGCGCTCGACGATCGGCATGGTCCTCCCTCGCGGCCAGGTCCGCGCGGTGCATTGTACGGAGAAACCGGCGGGACTAAAGGCTCGCGTTCCTCGAAAGGCGCCGCTGGGCAGGGGTAACGAGCCGCCAGGCAGCGTCGTCCGGATGCACAAAGCGGGCATGTCGCCTACGTTCCAGGGAGGTGCGACGGGCACGGCCGCAAGCGCGATTAGCTCGGGACGCCTCCTGCGGCATTGGGTGAGTCGGCGGCGCCGCAGGCCCGGCGCAGGCTCTGGATCAGAACAGGAGCCAGACGGGACCGCCGGACCGGGCGAGCCGTGGCATGGAGCCTGCAAGCAAGGTTGCGGAGGAGCAGGCCGCGTGCGTGGCGCGCCGGCGCGAGGAACCCAACCAGTAATAACAACCATTGCACCCTGCGGAATCCGGGAGCACGATCCGGCTCTCGCAGGCGTGGTAGCAAAACGCCGCGAACGGGGAAGGCCATGGCGACAGCATATGCAGAGAGTGCCCGCATCCGGCTGTGGGTGCCGGGAGACTGGAACGCGTTCTTCGGCCTGTTCACGAACGTGCTGCTCAACGTGATCGTCCTGACCGGGCTGTCGCTCGGCGTGGTCAAGCTGCCGGACGATATCGTGTTCGGCCGCATCCTGCCGGCGCTCGGGATCGCGCTGCCGATCGGCAATCTCTACTACGCCTTCCTAGCCTATCGCCTCGCCCGGCGGGAGGGACGCGGCGACGTCACGGCGATGCCGTACGGCCCGAGCGTGCCGCACATGTTCATCGTCGTGTTCCTGATCATGCTGCCGATCTACCTGCAGACCAACGATCCGATCCTGGCCTGGCAGGCGGGTCTGGCGTGGGCGTTCATCATCGGCGTGATCGTGCTGCTCGGCGCGTTCGTCGGCCCGACCATCCGCAAGTACACGCCGCGCGCGGCCATGCTCGGCACGCTCGCCGGCATCTCGATCGCGTTCATCTCGATGCGGCCCGTGTTCCAGATGTGGGAGGTGCCCTGGATCGCGTTCGTCGCGTTCGCGATCATCCTGATCAGCTGGACCGCGAACGTGCGCCTGCCGTTCGGCCTGCCGGGCGGGCTCGCCGCGGTGATCGTCGGCACGATTCTCGCCTGGATTGTCGTGCTGCTCGGCTGGAGCGGCTACATGGAGCCGACCGCGGTCGGCGCATCGCTGGCCCAGTTCGGACTACGGCTGCCGGTGCTCTCGGACGACGTGGTGATCGGCCTTGGCGACATCTGGCCGCTGCTCGCGACCGCCATCCCGCTCGGCGTGTACAACTTCACCGAGGCGATGAACAATGTCGAGAGCGCGGCGGCCGCCGGCGACAACTACAATCTGCGCCACATCCTGCTCGCCGACGGCATCGGCGCCGTGGTCGGCTCGGGCCTCGGCAGCCCGTTCCCGCCGGCGGTGTACATCGGCCACCCGGGCTGGAAGGCGGTCGGCGGCCGGATCGGCTATTCGCTCGCGACCGGCATCGTGATCGCGCTGGTCTCGTTCCTCGGCCTGACCGCGCTGCTGCTCGCGATCATCCCGCTGGTCGCGATCCTGCCGATCCTCTTGTTCATCGGCCTGGTGATCGGCGCCCAGGCGTTCCAGGCATCACCCGCGCGCCATGCGCCCGCGGTGGTCCTGGCGATCATCCCGAACATCGCCGCTTGGGGCCAGACCCAGGTCGATGGCGCGCTCGCCGCCGCCGGCACCTCGGCCGCCGAGCTCGGCCACGACGCCTTGATGAGCACGGGCGTGGTCTATCGCGGCATGGAGCTGGTCGGCGGCGGCGCCGTGCTCGCCGGCCTGATCCTCGGCGCGGTCGCCGCGTTCATCATCGACCGGCAGTTCCGCTGGGCGGCCGGCTATGCCCTGGCCGGGGCGATCCTCGCCTTCTTCGGCTTCATCCACGGCACCCAGCTCGAAGTGGCAGCCTCACCCCTGGTGGCGCTCGGCTATGTCCTGATGGCCGGGATCTGCTTCCTCGTCGGCTGGCAGGAGGAGGCCGCCACCGGTAGGCGCCCGTCGCCGGTCCTGGACGAGCAGGAAGCACCGGCCGAGTAGCGCCGCGAAAGGAACGGCAGATGACGTTCGAGCTGTTCGTCAACGGCACGCTGATGCGTGGCCTGGCGCTGCATGGCAATCTTGCCGGCGCCGAATTCGTCGGCGAGGCGCGCACCGCGCCGATCTACCGCCTGTACTCGATCGACGACCGGCATCCCGGCATGTTCGAGGTGGCCGACGGCGGGGTTGCGGTGGCGGGCGAGATCTACCGCGTGCCGGAGGAGGTGTGGCGGCGGGTCGAGGCGGGCGAGCCGCCGAACCTGTACCGCGGCATGGTGCTGCTCGAGGGCGGCCGTGAGATCCCGGGCATCCTCTATCCGCGCGAGCTCGCGGAAGGCCGTCACCGGGACATTTCGGCCTTTGGCGATTGGCGCGCGTACATGGCTGCGCGGCAGCGCGAGACCGGTGGTTGACGGGCGAATGCGGAGCAGCGGCAATCGAGGGACGACCATGCGATTCGAGGCGGAACCTTATCCACTGGAATTCGACCCCAGGTCCACGGCGCTGCTGATCATCGACATGCAGCGCGACTTCGTCGAGCCGGGCGGTTTCGGCGAGATGCTGGGCAACGACGTGTCGCTGCTGCGCTCCACGATCGAGCCGTGCCGGCGGGTGCTCGAGGCGGCGCGGCGCGCCGGCCTGACCGTGATCCACACGCGCGAGGGCCATCGCCCGGACCTTACCGACGCGCCGCCGTCCAAGCTCAAGCGCGGGGGCCTCGAGGTCGGCATCGGCGACCAGGGCCCCATGGGCCGGGTGCTGGTGCGCGGCGAGTACGGCCACGACATCATCCCGGAACTATATCCCCAGCCCGACGAGCCGGTCATCGACAAGCCGGGCAAGGGCTCGTTCTACGAGACCGATCTGGACCTGATCCTGCAGAACCGCGGCATCAGGACCCTGATCGTGTGCGGCGTCACCACGGAAGTATGCGTACACACCACGGTCCGCCAGGCGAACGATTGCGGTTACGAGTGCGTCGTGCTGTCGGACTGCGTGGGCTCGTACTTCCCGGAATTCCAGCGGGTCGGTCTGGAG
>Ga0081538_10006148_pt1 | contig 10649 bp, 13 predicted proteins | sample TabmetS5T2R1_FD_71022 | JGI IMG/M metagenome (GOLD analysis project Ga0081538, IMG submission 71022) | Tabebuia heterophylla rhizosphere microbial communities from the University of Puerto Rico - S5T2R1 | ecosystem: Host-associated > Plants > Roots > Rhizosphere ...
CTTCGAGCAGTGGCACTACGCCTTCTGTAACACCTTCACCGAGGAGCGCTCCCGGCAGCTGTACGAGCGCTACCACATCCCCGCGTCGGTGCGGGTCCTGTGGGGCAGCGCCCTGGCCACCCTCGAGCCCGGCCACCAGGACACCTTCGTCAACTACCACAACGACGACCGGGCGCCGCTGCTGTTCATCTCCGGCAGCGAGGACCACCTCATGCCGCCCTCGGTGCAGCGCTCCAACGCCAAGCACTACAAGTCGAACACAGTCACCGAGGTCAAGGAGTTCGAGGGCCCGCACCTGCTGCCGTCCCGGGACGGCTGGGAGGAGGTCGCCGACTACGCCCTGGAGTGGGCCGTCAGCCACGCCCGCCAGGGCAACACGCGGCAAGCCCCAAGCGCCGGCGCATGACAGTGCCCATCACCCGCATCGGCGGCCCGACGGCCCTAATCGAGGTGGGCGAGTGGCGGCTGCTGACCGACCGACCTTCGACCCCCCCGGCCGCCGCTACACCTTCGGCTGCGGCTCCAGCTCCCGAAAGCTGACCGGCCCGGCGATCACCCCCGCCGACCTCGGCCCAGTCGACGCGGTCCTGCATGGCAAGCACCTCAGGGTGATGGCGGCTGACCAGCTCGGGTCCTGTGGTCGTCTCGCCAGCAATCTGAGCGCCGACACGGTCCCTAGTCACCCGATAAGGGTGAGGACCGCGCACCCGGGTTGTGCGCATGCTGGTCGCCAACGCGCTGGCTGGGCGAAGGGAGCACGGTCGTGGCGAGCGCCGAGCGGGTCAAGGACGCCGCCGAGGCGTACCGCTCCGGCTACCTGCTGGTCTACGTCCTCGGAGAGGTCGTCAACCGCGTGGAGGGTGCGATGGCATAACGGTGGTTGCCGCCCCTTCGAAGGTCGCCGGCGGCGACCTCCTGCCTTCTGTTCGGTCACTTGTGTTGATCGGCGCCCCACCAACAACGGAGGTCGTCATGAGCACCACCGTCGAGACCGCCAACGAGATTCGCCCCTTCCAGGTCGACATTCCCGACGAGGCCCTGGACGACCTTCGGCGGCGCATCGCCGCGACGCGCTGGCCCAGCAAGGAGTTGGTCGCCGATCGCTCCCAGGGCGTGCAGTCGGCCACGATCCAGGCGCTCGCCCGCTACTGGACCACCGACTACGACTGGCGCAAGGCCGAGGCGAGACTGAACGCCCTACCCCAGTTCACGACCGAGATCGACGGGGTCGAGATCCACTTCATCCACGTCAAGTCGCGGCACGAGAACGCGTTGCCGCTGATCATGACCCACGGCTGGCCCGGCTCGGTCATCGAGCTCCTCGACACCATCGGCCCGCTGACCGACCCGACCACCCACGGCGGCAGCCCCGAGGACGCATTCCACCTGGTGCTGCCGTCCCTGCCTGGTTACGGCTTCTCGGGCGAGCCGACCGAGCTCGGCTGGGAGTCCGCCCGCACCGCGCGCGCCTGGGCGGAGCTGATGCGCCGCCTCGGCTACAACCGCTATGTCGCCCAAGGCGGCGACGTGGGTGCCCTGGTCACGGACTTGATGGGCCGCCAGGCGGTCGAGGGTTTGGTCGGCTACCACCTGAACCTGCTCACGGCGGTGCTCGCAATCGGCGATCAACTGCCCAAGGAATCCGAACAGGAACGCGCAGCGGCCGAGGCGGTCGCGACGTTCAGGCAGGACGGCTTCGGCTACTTCCTGGAGATGGCAACGCGGCCCCAGACAATCGGCTACGCCCTGCTCGATTCCCCGGTTGCGCTGGCGGCCTGGTTGCTCGACCACGACACCGACAGCTACTACAAGATCTCCCGCGCCTTCGTCGACGGCGAGCCTGCAGGCAGGCTCACCCGGGACAGCATCGTCGACAACATCACCCTGTACTGGCTGACCGGCACCCCAGCGTCGGCGGCCCGGTCGTACTGGGAGGACGCACGAGCGCTGGCCGCAGCGCTTGCGAGCGGCCAGCCTCCTCCGGCGGTCAAGGTGCCGGTCGGCTTCACCACGTTCCCCGGCGAGATCTGGGCGTCGCCCCGGAGCTGGGTCGAGGCGGTCTACCCCGACCTCGCCTACTTCAACGAGGCCGATCGGGGCGGCCACTTCGCCGCCTGGGAAGAGCCGGAACTGTTCTCCGAGGAGCTGCGAGCCGCGTTCGCGTCGCTTCGCTAGTCGAGCCAAAGACAAGAACGATAGGAGTCCGCCCGATCGATTGATCGCCTGTCGATGGGCCTCCTTCGTCGGCCCCCTCCGGGCGAAATTGTGGAGGGCGGACGATTGGGCCGGCCCTGCGGGCCGGGCGCGCTTTGCGCGCAATTAGAGGAAAACCAGTTTGCGGCTTCACCGCCATTCCCACATTTCAACCCAGCGGATTCCCTCACACGCCGAGTGGTCCGAAGATCATGCTCGGACAGCGGTCAGCGCGGTGCGGACGTCGAGGGTGAGCTGGAGGGTATCCAGCACGCTGGCCGAGCTGAGGCGGGAGGCCTCCCGGCCCTGGCAACAGGCGATCACATGGTCGATCACCGCCGCATAGGCATCACGGGCCGGCAGGTCGACCTCACGGCTGCCCTGCTCGCTGTACTCGGTCAGGGTGGTAGTGGGACGGCCGTCGTAACCAGCGGTCCAGCTACTCTCAATGGTCGCCTCGGTGAAGGTGGCCCGGTAGCCGCCGCGCATCCCATAGGGCTTGGGCAACAGCGCCGAGGCGCCACAGCGCACGACCGCGCTCTGGTAGCCGAGCAGGACCTCGCCCGCGGATGCAGCGGTGTCCTTGGCCACGCCCATGGCGGTCATCGACTCGGGCCGGCCCAGCGCGGTGACGATGGCGTCCAGGCTGCTGTGCAGGACGTCCATGGCCAGGGAGTCCAGGCCGATCTGGTAGCCCTCCCACAACAGCGCGCTGCGCAGCTCCATCGACAGCGTCTTGAGGGTGCCGTAGCGGCCCTCGGCGATGGCGGCGTGCAGGACCTCGGTGGCCGGGTCGAAGCGGCCGAACATGTCCACAAACACCTGGTGGTCACTGGCGGCCTGGGCGTCGACGATGCGGCGGGCGTCGTCCATGGTGGTCGCCAGCGGTAGCTCACAGAGCACGTGCTTGCCAGCGGCCAGCGATCGGGTGACGTGCTCGGCGTGCAGTGGGGTGGGCAGGCACACGTCGACCAGGTCGATGGCGGGGTCGTCGTAGATGTTGGCCGGGTCGGTGGTGGTGGCGTAGCCGAACTCCTCGGCGAACGCGTGCAGCTTGGCTGGAGTGCGGCCGAAGACCACCACCTCGCTGACCTCAGGGTGGGTGTGGTAGATGCGGGCGTGGGCGATCCCGAAGCCGGTGCCCAGCAAGCCGACCTTCATGGCGCCCTCCATGGCGAGCCAGGGTCCGGTGGCCCGGCTGACAGGATCATGGCCCAGGCACCCGACAACCACGCCGTCCGCTCGGCCGGGTATGTTCACTCGCCGCACACATCGTCTAATTGCGTCAGTCAACGCCTATCGTCACAAGGGCGTGGCTAGGTGCGGCCGGGGCGGGTCCTCATCGGCCAGCCGGGCAGCCACCCACGCAGGAGCAGCATCAGCACAACCAGGACGGCCGCGTTTGCCACGGCCAGCAGGACGTGGCCGGCGGTGGGGGAGGCGGCGGCCTGGCGGACGTCGAACGGCAACAGCAGCGCCACCGTGGCAGCAAGCAGGTAGCCGCCCCATTCCTGGCCCTCCCACATCGCGGCCGCGGCGACCAGCTTGGCCAGGCCGAGCACGACCAGCCCGACCGCGACCAGCCCGCGATGGTGCAGCAGCGCCGGCAGGTGGCGGCTGACCAGGGCCACGAAGCGGTCGCGGGGTCCTCGCGCAGCTCCTCGGCTGATAGCCGGGCGAAGGTGGTTTGCGGGTTGAAGCTTGGGATCGCCAGGAGCAGGCTGACAGCGATCTCGCTCAGGCCAAGGATCGCCTTGTAGGCCATGACGGCCACCCCGAGGGGGCGCCGGAACCGCGTCCGTTGGGCGTCAGGCCAAGCCGGGTTCATCGCTTCGGGCTCCGGTTTGGGCTGCTGATGGTCGGCGGCGGGTGGGGCAGACGGAAGCGCGTCAGCGAGGTCTAGGCTGCCGCCCTCCCCGGCCGGCGCGTTCAACCGCGTACCCTGCCCGGCTGTCCGTAGACACCCAGTGCCAGGACCAGGGTCATTCGGCCGGGCAGGCATCAGCTGACTGGGCGGTACCGGCAGGCGCGGCCCCCGCTCCGTCACCGGTTGGGCAGTACAGGTAGACGTCGACCAGGAAGGCGACCAGGCCGCACAGCGCCGCCAGCCCGATCGTGCGTCGGGTCGGGGCGGCGGCCAGTGGCCCGACCCCGAGCAGCACGGCAGTAGTGGGCAGGGCGAACACGCCCGAGGGTGTCTTGCCAGCTGGCCGGGAGCAGGGGCAGGGGGCGTCGGTGAAGAACTGGCTGGCGTGGGTGGCGCGCAGGATGGCGTTCCAGCCAAGCGGTCCCGCGGCGGTGGCCAGCATGCCGGTCAGGATGACGGCTGGCTGACGGGGCCGGGCCAGGGCGGCGAGCACAGTGCCAGCTGCGACCGCGGATAGGGCCGCGCCGTAGAGGATGGACGCCCAGCTAAGTATCGCGGGTCGGCTCCTTGTCCACAGTGGGAAGATGGCTGCAACCATGGTTACACTAACACCGCGGGTGCCTGGATCTGGGAGGTGGCGGTGCCTGGACCGGCGGGGCTGCCCGCAGGCTCCGCCCGGTTGGGATCGTGGGTGCTGCTGGCCTACCGGCTGCCCCGGGAGCCCTCCAACCCCCGGGTCGCGGTCTGGCGCAAGCTGGAACGCCTGGGGTGGCCCGCCTGGGCGACGGCCTGGTGGCGCTGCCGGCCGATGCCCGCACTCGCGAGCAGCTGGACTGGCTGGCCGAGGAGATCCACGAGGGCGGCGGGGTGGCCACGGTGTGGCTGGCCACCCCAGCCAGCGCTGCCCAGGAACGGGCGATCGCTGAGGCCATGCGCGCCGCCCGCGCCGCCGAGTACCAGGCCGTCATCGCCCAGGCCCGGGCGGCAGCCGCCGGCGACGCTGCGGAGCGGACGCGGGTGCTGCGGCTGCGTGGCGAGCTGCGCCGCATCGCCCGCCGGGACTACTTCCCCCCGCCCGAACGCGACGCCGCCCGGGCCGCCGTCGACGCTCTGGCCGCCGATGCCGCCGCCGCTGAGACGCCGGCCGTAGTCGAGGCGGGGCCATGAAGTGGGCGACGAGGGCCGGGGTGCACATCGACCGGGCGGCCTGGTCCTGGCCCTCGGCCAGCTGTTCGGCACGGTCGGGGAGCGCACCCCCAGCTGGGCGGTGGCCGGGGCCACCCTGGCCGTGGCGGCCCTGTTCCAGCCGGCCCACCGCCGCATCCAGGCCCTCGTGGATCGACGCTTCAACCGCCGCAAGTACGACGCGGCCAGGACCATCGAGGCGTTCAGCGCCCGGCTGCGCGACGAGATTGACCTGGACACTCTGGCGGCCGAGCTGCACGCGGTGGTCGACCAGACGATGCAGCCCACCCAGGCATCGCTGTGGCTGCGGCCCGCAACCCAACGCGGCAGCAACTACACCTCCAGGTCTGCCGCCGCGGTGACAGCTGCACCGCAGCCCCCATCTGGCCTATAGGCCCCCTCGGGGGAGTGGAGCGGCCACGCCGGGTGGTGCGCTTCGTACGATTGGTCCATGCGGCACGGCGCATTCTTGGCGGACCTGCGGCCCGTACCGCCTGCGGCGGCCATCTCAGCCTGCCCCGGTTCCCACCCAGCGGCCATGGCCCGACTGCTTGTTGCTACTCGGCGAGGCTGGCTGTCTAGCGCGTGCGGGCCAGCAAGTTCAGCACAACCAGCCCGACAGCCACCAGGACAAGAAAGACGAACAGGTCCCAGATGAACTCCATCGTCGGCTTCCACCATCCCTTCGGATCTGCCCGAGCAATGAGTACCCAAAGGTGGTGGTCGGCATGCAGCACCGACCGTCCGACGAGCGGCTGCCTTGGGCGGTGATCTCAGCCTGGTCTGGTTCCTACGGGAGTAGCTTGCAGCCGCTAGGCAGTTCTCCCTTGAGGAGCGATTGACTGTCGCCGGCCGATGGGTAGCGTACGGACCAGCATGCTGACCATTCGACCGACCCGTCCAACCAGTGCCGCGTTGGCGCTGGCGGTGCTGCTTGGAGTGGTGACGCTCGGCGCCGCCATGGGCCTCACCTCGGCCGGTGCCGCAACCGGCGAGTCCCTGACGACCCGGCCAGGGACGGTCGAGACGGTCGAACAGATGGTGGTGCCGGCCAAGCGCCTAATGAATCGCATCTTGGTGAAGCGACGCGACGATCGCAGCCAGTCCGCCCCATCGCTGGGGACGCTGCTGCTCAGCCCGGCCGCGGCCTTGGTGATACGGCGGTCGGTGGTCGCCCGACACCGACGGCGATGCCCGGCGGCCGCTGGCCGGCTGGGTTGCGTCGGCTCCCGCGCTCCGCCCTGGCTTCAGCCCCTCTGAGCCGCCCGGCGTTCGGCCGGCGCGGCGTGCAACCGGCGCGGCGCCCGATGCTGCGAGAGGAGCCACCGATGCCTGTGAAGTGCGTGTCCTGTGGCCTGCTGTTCAGAACGAGCAACGACCTGGACTGGCATGTCCGCGAGGAGCACCTAGAACGCGAGACGCCGCCGCCCAAGGGCGCGCCCGTTGCGGCCCCCGCGCCCGTGGTCGATGGCACTGACAAGCCCGATCCGCCGCCACGTGCGGACGGCGGGCGCGAGCCAGACGCGACCGCCGTGGAGCCTCCCGGTCGCCCGTGGTGGCGCAGGCTGTTCGGCCGACGGCCATCGGAACCCCCGCCGGGGCAGGGCCGCGGAGCGACCTGATGCCCGAGGCGGCCCCGGGCGGCCCTGCCCCGGCGGCCGCTCGCCTGCACGATGCTTAGTGCAAGACCGCTTCCGGGCACGCCGGAGATCCAAGGCGCTGTTTGATGCGGCGGTCGGCGAGCTAGCCGACCAGGCGGCTGGTCGCCCGGTCCCAGAGCAGGTCAGCGAGCGACTGTGGGCGACGGCCACCGGGTCGTGGACGCTTTGCCGGGTACCGGCAGCCTGGGGTGCTGAACATTGGCTCGGCTGGGTCTGGACGGGCGAGGTCCACCGGTGTCCAACTGGACCCGATCCCACGGGACCTGGCATGAAGGGTGTGAGAGCTGGCAGGAGGCGACAAGGTGAGCATCCTCGGGCAGCCGGCCGGCGGGGCCGATGACGCCGCCACCGACGCGTCGATGGCACGGATCGCCGCGGCCGTCACCGCCGAGCTGTCGGTGCCGGTCTCGCTGCTCGACGGCTACCTGCAGGCGCTGGTGGCGGTCAGCGGCAGCGGGCGCCGGCTGACCGCTGGTGAGCTGGAGGTCTGCGGCCAGCATGGGCAGGAGGCGGTCCGGCTTGGCGTGCCGCTCCCGGTGCTGGTCGACACCTACCTGACCGTGACCTGGCAGGCATGGGACGAGCTGCCCGCCGCCCGGGCGGCGGGCGACCTGAAGAGGCTGCGGCTGGTCACCCGGGCGGTGCTGCGGGCGGCCGACGACGCCGCGGCGGCGCTGGCCGACGGCTACGACCGTGCCCGCCAGATCACAATCCGTCGCGAGGAGGCGACGCGGCGGGAGTTCATCGACGACCTCTTCGACGGCCGCGGCGACTTGGAGATGCTGGTGGAGCGGGCCGAGCGGTTCGGGCTGGGACTCGGCGGCCGTCATCTGGTGGCGGTGGCCAGGGCCCGGGAGCCGTTGACCGACGGGACCCCGCTGACCCAGGCGGCCGAGGCGAAGCTGACCCGCCGCTTCGGCAGCCGCAACGTGCTGGTGGCCACCAAGGCGGGCCTGCTGGTCTGCGTCGTCCCGGCCACCGGCGGCGACGTGGTCGGCGAGCTGGCCGGGCTGCTGCGCCGGCTCGGCGGCCTCCAGGCCGGCGGCCTGCGGGTCGGGGTCGGCCGGCCGCGCGCCGGGCCGACCGGCGTCGCCCGCTCCTATACCGAGGCGGTGCAGGCCCTGGAGCTGGCCGGCCGCCTCGGGCTGGAGGATCCGGTGGTGGAGGCGTCGGGCCTGCTGGTGTATCAGGTGCTGCTGCGCGAACGCGGCGCGATCGCCGAGCTGGTCGAGACGGTCCTGGGCCCGCTCACTCAGGCTCGAGGCGGCGCCGAGCCGCTGCTCGACACCCTCGCCGCCTACTTCCAGACCGGCGGGGTCGCCGCCGAGACCGCCCGCCGCCTGCATCTTGGCACCCGCACGGTGACCTACCGGCTGGAGCGGATCCGGTCCCTTACCGGCTATGCGGCCACCGACCCCGACCACCGGTTCACCCTGGAGGCCGCGGTGCTCGGCGCGCGCCTGCTGGACTGGCCCGCCACCCCGATCGAGCCGATCGAATGAGCCGGCGCGTGTGACCTGGCGGTGGTCTGGCGGTGGTCCCGCCAGGTCCTGGCGTTGGCGTGCGCGCCCGCGTGGGCGTCTGGGGGCAGGTTGCTGACCGGCGGCAAGCAGCAGCGTCCGGATCGGCCGGGCGGCGCCCTTACGACCCCTCGGAGCTGATCGGTAGCCTCACCGTGGCGCTCGTTCGAGGGTGCTCATTCGAGGCGGTATCGAGGTGTCAGCCGGGCTCCTTGGGCTCGTCCGAGCGCCCGGCGCGGCTGCCTGACCTCGCGCAGCCGGTTTCGGCCGTCCACCCGGTTCTTGGAGGTGTCATGCTCGCTGTTCCGCTGTGGGGATGGGTCGCCACGGTCGGGGCGATCCTGGCCCTGATCGTCCTGGACTTCGTCACCGTCAGCCGTAACCCGCACGAGGTCAGCCTGCGGGAGGGGGCGGTCTGGTCGATCCTGTATATCGGGATCGCGCTGGTCTTCGGCGTGCTGGTGTGGGCGGTCTGGGGCGGCGATGCCGGCGCCGAGTACCTGGCCGGCTGGCTGGTCGAGAAGAGCCTGTCGGTCGACAACCTGTTCGTGTTCGTCATCATCATGACCAGCTTCGCCGTCCCGGCCCCCTACCAGCACCGCGTGCTGCTCTTCGGGGTCACCGCCGCCCTGGTCATGCGGGCCGTCTTCATCGCTGCCGGGGCCGCCGCCATCCAGCGGTTCGCCGTCACCTTCCTGCTATTCGGGGGCCTGCTCATCTGGACCGCGATCCAGCTGTTCCGCCACCGCGACCAGGACCCCGACGTCGACGACAACGCGGTGCTGCGCTGGGCGCGGCGCCGGCTGCCGGCCACCGACCGCTACGACGAGGCCCGGCTGACCACCACCGAGGCTGGCCGGCGGGTGGTGACACCGCTGTTCTTCGTCTTCCTGGCGATCGGGACCACGGATCTCCTGTTCGCCCTGGACTCGATCCCGGCCGTGTTCGGGGTGACCCAGGAGCCCTACCTGGTCTTCGCCGCCAACGCGTTCGCCCTGCTGGGCCTGCGGGCGCTGTATTTCCTGCTGCGGGGGCTGCTGGACCGGCTGGTCTACCTGTCGACCGGGCTGTCGGTGATCCTGGCCTTCATTGGCATCAAGCTCATCCTGACCTTCTTCCACGAGCTCAACCCGGCCATCCCCCATGTGCCCACGATGATCTCGCTCGCGGTCATCCTCGGGGTGCTGGCCGTCACCACGGTCGCGAGCCTGCTCGCCGCCCGCCGCGACCCCACCCTGCGGGCTCACGCCGGCAACCTCCGCGGCCACCAGCTGCACCGCCAGCCCGAGGACACCGGCGCCACCAAACAGCACGACTCCGCGCGGCGGTGAGCTTGCTCACCGGACGGCCAACTGGAGGTGACCCAACCGATGTCGGCAACCGCGGCACTGGCCATCGTCATGCTCATCTGGTCGCTGATCGGCACGGCGGCCGCGATCATCATGGGCCGGCGCGGCCATGACCGCTTCACCTGGGGGGTGCTGGGGACCGTGCTAGGCCCACTGGTCGTGCCGCTGGCGTTGGTGACGCTGGCGGACTCGGCCCATCCTGGCACCGCTCCGCCACGCGCGCTCGCCGGGTCGGCGCCCGACGGCGGCGACCGGCCCGGGCGGCCCCGGCGGCCGCCGATGGCGGGGTCGGCCCTGGCCGCCTGGTGGATCGAGACGATCGGCACCCAGGGCGGCCTGTTGTCGCTCTAATTACTTGTCCCGGATAGACGGGGGTGGGGCGGCCTGGACAGGTTGATGTGTGGGACCTGGCCGCCGATCCGGGGCCGGTCAGGTGGTCTGGATGGCGAGGGTGTCCAGGTTGTAGGCCAGGATCGCCCAGCCGGTCCAGATCCGCTGGCCTTGGTCGCCCCTGAGGCGGCTGCGTCGCAGCCCAGAGCCGCGCTTGAGGTGACTGCTCCGCCCCTCACAGCCGGTGCGGTAGCGGGCCAGCCGCCGGCGAGTGCGGCGCGAGCCCGGCTCGGCCCGCCCGGCGATGAACACCCGCGCCGGTGCCAGCACGGCCAGGGTCTGTTCGGTCGGACCGGGCACGAACCCACCATCCAGCGCCACCTCGCGGGGGCAAGGCCGAGGCGGGCGAGCTCGGCAATGGTCTGGTCGAGGAGCTGGTTCTCGCCCGGGTTGCCGGGTGCGGTCGCCGCCGGCGGCAGGTAGCCGCGGGCGCCACGGCGGGTGTTGGCGGTGACCTCGGCCAGCTGGGCGACGTAGCCGAACT
>Ga0081538_10006149_pt1 | contig 10646 bp, 8 predicted proteins | sample TabmetS5T2R1_FD_71022 | JGI IMG/M metagenome (GOLD analysis project Ga0081538, IMG submission 71022) | Tabebuia heterophylla rhizosphere microbial communities from the University of Puerto Rico - S5T2R1 | ecosystem: Host-associated > Plants > Roots > Rhizosphere ...
GCGCCCGCGTGCGCCCGGGGTGCCTGGTGGGTGCCGCTCCTCGAGCGCCTTGGTCTCGCCGCGGCCCCCTGGGGACGCAATAAAGGTCTCATGCTCGACTCACCCCCGCCCGCCATGAAGAGGCTGGCGGCCGACAGCGTCGAGCGCTGGCTCGGTCTTCACGAGCGCACGGGTGGGGCGTTCCTGCTCGACCGGAGCCCCCGCGAGCTGCTCGTGACAGCCGCCGACGCCGAGGCCCTCGAGCACGACGCCGCTCAGCCCGGCGCGGTGCGGGTGGGAGCCGATGAGCTCCGCACGATCGAACCGCTGCTCTCAGCCGAGCTCGCCGGAGCGGTGCTCGTTCCGGGCGTGCGCCGTGTCGATCCGGGCGCCGGAGTGTCCGCCTTGGCCGACGAGGCTCGCCGCCACGGCGCTGTGCTCCAAACCGGTTGTGCCGTCAAGGCGCTGCGCGTGGAAGGCGGACGCGTGACCGGGGTCCTGACCGAGCGAGGAGAGCTTCACGCCGGCACGATCGTGGTCGCGGCCGGGCCGTGGTCGTGGCAGGTCTGTCGCTCACTCTCCTACGACGTGCCCGTGCGAGGCGTCCGCGGCTGGCTTGCGATCACGCGGCCCGCCCCCTTCCGGCTAAGCCACGTCGTCGAGGAGAGTCGCCGGACGTGGCGCGAGCGTATGGCCGACCAGCGCTGGACCGTCGCCGACGCCGCAACTGGTGTGGATCCGCCGCGCCACCTCTCCCTGCTGATCCAGCAGGACGACGTGGGACGCGTGATGCTCGGCTCCTCGCTCGCCGCCTCCCCGGGCGACCGCGACGAGGGGGAGGCCGCGCTGCGCGAGCTGTGCGCCCGTGCGGTGGCGATGATGCCGCCCTTGGCGCAACTCGAGATCGCCGAGACCCGCAGCTGCGCCCGGCCGGCGACCCCGGACGGGCTTCCTCTGCATGGTCCGGTGCCGGGCGTGGACGGCTTGGTGCTGGCGACCGGTCACGGCGGGCAGGGAATCAGCTGGGGCCTGGGCGCGGGCGAGGCGATCGCCGAGGGCATCGTGACGGGCCGCTGGGACGCCGCGCTGGCGCCCGAGCGTGCGCTATGACGCGGTTCCGGACATGCGGGCCGCCGCAAGCAGCTCCGTCGCCTCGTCGAGTCCGACCACGTTCCCGTACTTGGCGTCGATGTCGAACAGAGAGGCCTCGTGCGGGCCGGCCGCGCGGTCGGCGACCGCCTCGCGGGGGACGATCACTCCGTAGCCGTGCTGCATGGCGTCGACGACGGTGGCCCGGACGCAGCCCGACGTCGAGGCTCCGGTGACTATCACCGTGTCGCACTCGTGCGCGACGAGCATCGCGGAGAGCGACGTGCCGAAGAAGGCCGAGGCGAAGAGCTTCATCAGCACCGGCTCGTCCGGACGCGGGGCGATGCGCTGATCGATCTGAGGCCAGCGCGTCCCGGGGGCGAGCGTGAGCAGGGCGGGCGCCTTCTCGATGAACGCCTTGGCCACCCGCTTTGCGGCCTCGTCGTACTCGAGCGTCGTGAAGACGACCGGCGCGCCGCTCTCACGCGCTGCCTCCAGCAGGCGGGCGGTGGCCTCGACCGCTGCGTCGGCATCGCAACACAGCGGGGACTCCGGATCGGTGAACCCGTAGTTGAAGTCCACCACCACGAGGCAGGGGCGCCGGCCGACGCTCTGGCGCTGCCCGAGACCGCGCGCGGAATAGAGCTCCTTCGTGTCCTCGTCCACCGTTATCGCCCCGCTCCCGTCACTGCTCCTGCGCCGCCTCGCGCGCCATCCGCTCGTCGAACTCGCGCCGCTCCTCGGCGATCCGGCGACGCAGCTCCTCGACCGGTGGCACCGGGCCGAACTCGAACTGCGGCAGGCCGTCGCGTCCGGCGCGCAGCTCGGCGCGCAGCTCTTCGGTTGCGCCCTCGTCGATCTCGCCGTCGGCGCTGACGACGACGCCGTACTCGGAGCGCGCCGCCTCGACCGTCGCCAGACCCGAGCGCACGTCATGAGCCACGCGCTCCGGCTCCCTGGTGAGCGGATCGCCCATGCCCCCGGCCCCGGCCGTGGCGAAGCGGAGCCGATCGCCGGCGCGCACCGGGAACTCCTCGACCTTGGAGGGCAGCCGCACCTCGCTGCCGTCGACGCGCATCAGGAGCTTCTCGGAGCTGGCTCCGTGGCGCCCGCCGTCCATTCCCCAGGGATAGGTGTGAGCCCGGTCGTCCTGGAAGGAGATGAAGCCGTCGGAAAGGAGCGTGTAGATCTTGTCGACCCCGTGACCGCCACGGTGGTAGCCGGCGCCGCCCGAGTCCGCGCGTACCGAGTAGGAGTCCACACGCAGCGGGTAGTACTTCTCGAGGTACTCCGTGGGCACCGCCTTGAACAGCGGCCACCAGGTGTGCCCGTCGAGCCCGTCGCCGGCCGGGCGGGCGGGGATGCCGCCGTACAGGATCTCCAGGATCTGGAACGGGTTGCCGTCGCGGTCGATTCCGGAGTAGACGAAGTTCGGGCTGGTGCCGTAGCTGCCCGTGACCGCGAAGTGCTCGAGCGCCTTCGAGAACACGCCACCCACGACGTCGAACTGGCGTGCCATCAGGCTGAGGCGGTTGCCGAGCGGCGCCGGGAACTCCGGGCGCAGCACGGTGCCGTCGGGGATCGTGCAGTGGATGACGTCGTAGTAGCCGTCGTTGAAGACGAGGTCCGGCGCGAAGGCCATGATCAGAAAGACCCCGGTGAACATCTTGAACATCTCGCGGTTCAGGAAGAAGTTCACCGAGCCGGGAACCTGCGGATCCGTCCCGGACCAGTCGACGTGCACGTGGTCGCCGTCGCGCCACATCGTCATCTTGAGCTTGATCGGCCCGAACCCCAGGCCGTCGTCGTCGGCGTAGTCCTCGAACTCGAAGCGCTCGCCGTCGGGCAGATGGGTCCGGATCAGGTCGATCACGCCGCGGCGCGTGCGGTCGAGCATCGCGTCGCAGGCCTCGAGGTAGGTGTCCTTGCCGAACCGGTCGCAGAGCTCGATGACCCGTGCCGCCCCCGCCGCGGTACCCGCGGCGATCGCCTTGATGTCCGCCTCGGCGTGCTTGGGCAGCCGCGTGTTGTGACAGAACATCCGCAGCGCCTCCTCGTTGAGGCGCCCTCCGTCGTAGAGCTTGATCGGGGGCATGCGGATGCCCTCGTAGTAGATGCTGCGAGCGCGGATCGGCATCGATCCGGCGGCCGTGCCCCCGACGTCCATGAGGTTGCCCCACTGCGACGCGTAGCCCACCAGGTCGCCCGAGTGGAAGATCGGTCGCAGGATCAGGAAGTCGGGAGTGTGGGAGATCGACCCCTCACACAGATAGGGGTCGTTCAGCGCCAGGACGTCGCCATCCTGGAAGTCCGCCGGGGTGTACGGGGAATGCTCGATGATCGTGTCGATCGCGGAGCCGAACTGTCCGATCACCATGCGTCCGTGGCGATCCGCGATGAGCGGGAACTGGTCACTCTGCTCGCGGATGACGGGGCTCACCGCCGTCGTCTCGAGCACCCGGTCCATCTCGAAGCGAGTGTTGGACAGGGTGTTCTCGATGATGTCGAGGGTGATCGGATCGATGTCGTGCTCGCGGACGAAGTCCGGGGTTTCGGCGCGTCGAACTTCCGTAGCCATGGTCAGCTTTCCTCCATGCCGCTGATGATGATGTTGGCGAACCGGTCGACCTCCGCGCGGTAGCCCGGCTCGATCACGGATGTGGCGTCGACCTGCACCACGACGGCCGGCCCCTCGATGACCTGGCCGACCCGCAGCCGGGTCCGGTCGTAGATCGGCGTGCGATGCCACTCGCCGTCGAAGTACACGTCCTCCTCGCGCTCGACCGCGCTGTCGGCGGGCGGGCCACCGTCGACCTCGGCGAGATCCATCTCACGAATGGCGCCGTGCCCCACGACGCGCAGCGTGGCGATCTCGAGCGGTGCATCGAGGTCGAACCCGTACAGGCGCCGGTGCTCGGTCTCGAAGTGGTCGCGAATCTGCTCGTGGCCGTCACCCACGGCGTCGAGCTCCAGCGGCACGGGGATCTGAATGTCCTGCATGTAGTACCTGCAGTCCGCGTAGTACGTGAACGCGCGGTCCGCTGCCTCCACATCCTCCCGGTGCAGCCACCCGTCCGCCTCCTCGCGAAGCTCCGCGAGGCTCGTGCGCAGGTGCTCGTCCGGGGTGTCCTCGGCGATCCGGAGGTACGTGCGGGCGAACTCGTTCTGCACGTCGGCGGCGAGGAACCCGAACGCGCTGAGCACGCCCGGCGTGGACGGGATGATCACCGGGTCCGAGTGGATCAGGCGGCCGAGGGCGTTGGCGTGCAGGGGACCGGCGCCACCGAAGGCGAGCAGCCCGAACTCGCGCGGATCGTATCCGCGCTCCACGCTGACCACGCGCAGAGCCGCATGCATGTTCTCGTTGACGATGTCGAGGATCGCCTGGGCCGTGGTGAGCGTGTCCGTGCCCAGCCCCTCGGCGATGGTGTCCACGGCGCGCCGCGCGGCCTCCTCGTCGAGCTCGAGCGTGCCGCCGAGCCGCGCGCCCGGTGGGATGCGGTGCAGAACGACGTTCGCGTCTGTGACCGTCGGCTGATCGCCGCCGCGGCCGTAGCAGGCGGGGCCGGGGTCGGCGCCGGCCGACTGCGGTCCCACTCGCAGCGCGCCGACCGGGGTCAGATATGCGATCGAGCCGCCCCCTGAGCCCACGCTGTGGATGTCCACGCCCCGGGATTGGAACTGGTAGTAGCCGAGCTGGGCCTCGCGCTTGATCGCCGGCGCGCCGTCGCGCACGAGCGCGACGTCGGTCGACGTACCGCCCATGTCGAGGGTCAGGACGTTTGGCACGCCGATTCGCCGCGCCAGGTAAGCGGCTCCCACCGCACCCCCCGACGGACCCGAGAACGCGATGTCGACCGGTCGCTCCTTGGTCGAGGCGACGCTCATCGTCCCCCCGTCCGAGCGGACGATGTTGAGCCGCCCCGCGAAGCCCTCATCGCCCAGCCGGGACTCCAGGTGGTCCACGTACTTCATCACCGGCGGCTGGACGTAGGCGTTGAGCACCGCCGTCAGCGTCCGCTCGTACTCCCGGTACTCGGACACCAGGTCCGACGAGATCGACACCGGCAGGTCGGGGTATGCCTCGCGCGCGATCTCCCGCGCGCGGCGCTCATGGGCCGGGTTCACGTAGGAGTTCAGGAAGGCGATCGTGACCGATTCGATGCCGCCGGCCATGAGCTCGTCGAGGGCGGCGCGGACCTCTGCGTCGTCCAGCGGCGTCACCTCTTCGCCGGTGGCGCTCATCCGCGCGGAGACGCCGCGCGTGTTCCACAGCTCCACGAGCAGCCGCGGCTTCGTCATGCCCATCCAGCCGTACAGCGGTCCCGGCGTCCAGGCCCGAGCGAGGTGCAGGATCTGCTCCGAGCCTCGGGTCGTGAGGAGGCCGCCGCTGGCGCCCTTCTCCTCGAGGATCAGGTTCGTCGCCACCGTGCTGCCGTGGAGGATCAGCGCGAGCTCGGCGAGCGGCACGCCGATCTGCTCGCATGCCTGCTTGACCCCGGTGATCACGCCGGTGGACTGATCGTCCGGAGTCGAGAGCACCTTCTCGAGGGTGATCTCTCCGGTCTCCTCGCTCTGCACGAGAACGTCGGTGAACGTGCCCCCCACGTCCACCCCAAGCTTGAAACTCACCGCGGTCCTCCCCTTGATGTGACTGTCATGTGGCTCATGCTGCGACGGGCGCGAAGCCGCCGGCGCGGTAGACCATCCCGGGCAGCGACTTGCCGAGCTGGTCGGCCAGCCAGGCCGCGCATTCGCATGCGGCCTCCAGGTCGATGCCGGTCTCGATCCCGCTTCCGTGCAGCGCGTAGATCAAATCTTCGGTCGCGATGTTGCCGGTCGCGTTCGGCGCGAACGGACACCCGCCGATCCCGCCGATCGAGGCGTCGAGGCCCACCGCTCCAGCCTCGACGGCCGCCATGGCGTTCGCATAGCCGGTGTTGCGCGTGTTGTGGAAGTGACACCCGACCTTTGCCCCGAGGTCGCGCAGCGCCGCCACCAGCGGCTTGACCTGCGCGGGCACCGCGACGCCGATCGTGTCCGCCAGGACGATCTCGTCCGGGCCGGCCTCGTGCACCTGCGCCGCCAGCTCACGGACGCGACCGGGGTCGACCGCGCCCTCGAATGGGCACCCGAACGAGGCGCCCAGGGTTACCGTAACCCCGATTCCGTCTTCATGCGCGCGACCGACCAGCCGCCGCGCGACCTCCACCGCTTCCGCGACCGTCGAGTTCTGGTTGCGGGCGGCGAACGAGTCGGTCACGGGGAACGCGTAGACGACCTCGTCCACCCGCGCCGCCAGCGCCCGCTCGTAGCCGCGCTCGTTCACGATCAGGCCCGCGAACACAGCGCGCCCGCGCGTCTTCGCCTGGGCGAGCACGTCCTCGGCGCCGGCCATCTGCGGGACGTGTTTCGGGCTCACGAAGCTCACCGCCTCCAGCCGTCGCACACCCGCCGCCACGAGTCGGTCGCACAGCTCGGCCCTCGTGGAGGGGTCGAGCGTCACGGACTCGTTCTGCAGGCCGTCGCGCGGGCCGACCTCGCAAATCGTGACGCCGGCGCTCATTCGGGCAGCTCCACATCGCCCTCGCGGGCAAGCTTGGACAGCTCGTCGCGGTCGACGCCGACCTCGCGCAGGACCGCCTCCGTGTCCGCCCCCACGGTCCAGCGTGCCGGCGCCCGCACCGACCCCGGCGTGGCGCTCAGCTTCGGCACGATGCCGGGCAGTCGCATCCGGCCGTGGACGTCGTCCTCGTGGTCGATCAGCAGCTCGCGCTCGGTGAAGTACGGATCCTCAGCGATGTCGGCCACCGTGTACACAGGCGCGGATACGACGCCCGCCTCCTCACACATCCGGTCGATCTCGGCCGCGTCGTGCTGCACCGCCCACGCGGAGATGATCTCGTCGAGCAGGTCCTCGTGCTCGCCGCGGGCAACGTGGTCGATGAAGCGCGGGTCCTCACCGAGCTCCGGCTGTCCGAGGAGCTTTGCCAGGCGGCGCCAGAGCGTGTCGTGGTTGGCCGCGATCACGACCCATTTGCCGTCCCGGGAGCGGTAGACGTTGGAGGGAGCGATCTTCGGCAGGCGCGACCCGGTCGGCTGCCGGACTTCGCCTGTCTTCTCGTACTCGAGGACGGCCGATTCGAGCATCGCGAAGCAGGCGTCGGTGATCGACGCGTCGACCACCTGGCCCGCTCCGCCGCGCGCGTCGCGCGCGTAGAGCGCGAGCACGATCCCCTGGAAGGCGGACTGCGCAGCGAGCGTGTCGCCGAGCGAGATACCCGCGCGCGGCGGCGCCTCTCCGGGATGCCCATTGATGTAGCGCAGACCGCCGATGGCCTCCCCAGCCGACGCGAAGCCGGGACGGTCGCGGTAGCGCGACGGGCTGTTGCCGTAGCCGGAGACGCGCGCATAGATGCAGCGCGGGTTGTCGCGCAGGACGTCGTCCGGGCCGAGGCCCCACCTCTCCATCGTCCCGGGCCGGAAGTTCTCGAGCACGACGTCGGCGGTCGCGCACAGCTCGGCGGCGAGCGAGCGCCCGCGCTCGCTGCGCAGGTTGAGCCCCACGGAGCGCTTGTTCCGGGACAGGGTCGACCACCACAGCGAATGGTCGTTGTGTCGGAGCCGCCCCCAGTCACGCATCGGGTCGCCCGTGCCGGGAACCTCGACCTTGATCACGTCGGCGCCGAAGTCGCCCAGCAGCGTGCCGACAAACGGACCCGCCAAGAGCTGACCGAACTCCAGCACCCGCAGGCCGGTCAGCGGAGGCTCACCGCCGGCCTGGGCGTCCGTCCGCGGTTGGCCGGACAGGTCAGGCTTCGTCGTCGCCATGCATGACCTCCGCAAGGAACTCGCGGGCATTGAGGATGTGCACGCGCATAATCGCCTCAGCCGCCTCGGGTCGTTGCGACTCGAGCGCGCGCACGATCTCGCGGTGGTAAAAGAGCGACTTCGTGCGCTCGGCCTCATTGGCCCAGAACGCCGCGCGGAACGCGCGCGGAATGCCGGCGACGCCGCGCATGGCCGCCTGGAGACGCGGTGAGTCGGCGCCCTCGACGATGACCCGATGAAACTCCTCGTTCCAGGAGATCTGGTCGTCCACCGCCGCCTTGCGGTCGCCGCTGCGCGCCTCCGCGAGGGTGCAGATCTCGTTGAGGCGGTCGAGCTCGCTCTGATCCAGGCGCGTCGCCGCGCGCGCCGCGGCGAAGGGCTCGATCAGTGCGCGCACCTCGTAGAGGTCGAGCAGGTCGGCGGAGTCGAATGGCCGCACCACCGCCCCGCGCCGAGGCTGGAGCTCGATGAGCCCCTCGACCTCGAGCGAGCCCAGCGCCTCCCGGATCGGCGTCCGCGATGTCCCGAAGCGCTCGGCGAGCGCCTCGGCACGCAGGCGTTCGCCGGGAGCCAGGACACCTTCGAGGATGGCGTGCCGGAGCTCCGCCGTCACTCGGGCGGTCGTCGTGGTAGCAGACCCGCCGTCGTCCATGTTGCATTCAACGCTACCTGCATGCGGCCGGTTTTCAAAGGCATGGGGCGGCGATTGAGGTTGTTTTGCATGCAATCAGCGATCTTTGACAGTCTGACGACGTCGACCAGGAGGTAGGGAGACATGAACGAGATGGACGAGGCGCACCTGCGGCGCGCGATCGCACTCGCGCAGCGCGCCCGCGACAGCGGGGAGCAGCCCTTCGGCTCGCTGCTCGTCGGGCCCGACGGCGCCGTGCTCGGGGAGGATCACAACACGACCCTGTCCGACGGAGACGTGACCGCGCACCCGGAGCTCAAGCTGGCCCGCTGGGCGGCCCGCGAGCTCGATGCCGACACCGCGCGAGGCACGACGCTCTATACGAGCTGCCAGCCGTGCGGGATGTGCGCGAACGTCATCGCGCGCGCCGGGCTGGGGCGGGTGGTGTTCGCGCTGTCGAGTGAGCAGCTGAGCGCGCTCAGGCCTCCCGGAGCGGTCGCGCCCGACGCGCCGGGAGCGGTCTATGAGGGTCCCGCGCTGCCCGACGAGGCACAGATCCCGGTCGCGGGGTATTACGACTGACGGCCGATGAGCGCCTCCGACCCATTCGCCCAGCTCTCCGACGCGGAGCGGGCACTGCTGAAGGCCGCGCCGCTGCCGGACCGCGTCGAGCCGATGAAGGCCGTGCTCACCGACGAGCGCTTCTCCGATCCGGCCTGGATCTACGAGCGCAAGCTCGACGGCATCCGCTGCATCGCGATCAAGGGCGAGCGCAACGTGCGGCTGCTGTCGCGCAACGACCTCAGCCTCAACGCCCGCTTCCCCGAGGTCGTCGCAGCGCTCGAGGCGGACGACGCGGAGCGGCTCGTCCTCGACGGCGAGGTCGTCGCTTTCGACGGCGCCCAGACGAGCTTCGCCCGGCTCCAGCAGCGCGCCGAGCGCCCGGTCGCGATCTTCTACTACGTCTTCGACCTGCTGAACCTCGGTGGTTACGACGTGACCGCCCTGCCGCTGCGCGCGCGCAAGGCCCTGCTGCGCCGTGCGCTCGCGTTCCACGGCCCGCTGCGGCTGACGCCCCACCGCAACCGCGACGGGGAGAAGTTCTACCGCGAGGCCTGCCGGAAGGGCTGGGAGGGGCTGATCGCCAAGCGCGCCGACGGGTCCTACGTCCACGGGCGGGCGCACGACTGGCTCAAGTTCAAGTGCTCGGCCGAGCAGGAGCTCGTGATCGGCGGCTACACCGCCCCGCGCGGCAGCCGCACCGACCTCGGCGCCCTCCTGCTCGGGCACTACGACGGCAACGGCCTGCGCTACGCGGGCAAGGTCGGCACCGGCTTCACGCAAGCGACGCTCCACAACCTGGCCAAGCGGCTCCGGCCGCTGCGGCGCGACACCACGCCCTTCGCCGACGCGGTGCGCGAGCGCGACGTGACCTGGGTGGAGCCCGAGCTCGTCGCTCAGATCGGCTTCAGCGAGTGGACGCGCGACGGCCGGCTGCGCCATCCGCGCTTCCTCGGCCTGCGCGACGACAAACCCGCCCGCGAGGTGGTGCGGGAGCGCCCGCGCTAGAACGCGCCCGGCGGCGTAGCATCGGCGCCGTGGCCGACGAGCAAGCGCGAGCCGCCGGGCCGCCGCCCGAGCTCGGCGCCCGCATCCGGGCGGCGCGCGAGGACGCCGGCCTGTCCGTGCGCGGGCTGGCGCGTCAGGTCGGAGTGTCGGCCAGCCTGCTGTCGCAGGTCGAACGCGGGCTCGCCCAGCCCTCGGTGGCCACGCTGTGGGCGCTCGTGCGGGAGCTCGGCCTCTCGCTCGACGCGATGTTCGCCGACTCCGACGGCAGGCCCGGCGAGGGCCGCGCGGCAATCGTCCAGCGCGCAGGGAACCGGCCCGCGATCGAGCTGGGCGGCGGGGTCGTCTGGGAGCGGCTCACGTCCGCGCCCGACCGCGCCGCCGACTTCGCGTTCGTGACCTACCCGCCCGGAGCGGACTCGGGCGCCGACGATCCACCCACGAGCCACCTCGGCCGCGAGTACGGCTACGTGATCGGGGGACGGCTGCAGATCGAGGTCGGCGACGAGGTCGTCGAGCTCGGCCCGGGCGACGCCGTGGCCTTCGGCTC
>Ga0081538_10006150_pt1 | contig 10646 bp, 10 predicted proteins | sample TabmetS5T2R1_FD_71022 | JGI IMG/M metagenome (GOLD analysis project Ga0081538, IMG submission 71022) | Tabebuia heterophylla rhizosphere microbial communities from the University of Puerto Rico - S5T2R1 | ecosystem: Host-associated > Plants > Roots > Rhizosphere ...
GGAGGATGGCGCGATCGGGAAGATCGACGTCACATTCGTCGACGATCCCTACTCGGAGGCGGCCCTTGCGCGCGTGGACACCGTGCGCGACCGCGTGAGCGACCTGCCCGGAGGCGCCACCGCTCTGGTCGGCGCGGGCAGCGCGGTGCAGCAGGACTTCAACGACGCCGCCGCGCGCGACCTGCGCGTGATCGTGCCGGTCACGCTGCTTGTCATCACGATCATCCTGGGGGTCCTGCTCCAGGCGATCGTCGCGCCGCTCGTCCTCATCGCGACGGTGCTCGCGTCCTTCTTCGGCACGCTGGGGCTCTCGATCTTCTTCTTCATCGAGGTGCAGGGCAGCGCGGGCGTGGATGCGTCCCTGCCGGCGTTCGCGTTCATCTTCCTCGTGGCGCTGGGTGTGGACTACACGATCTTCCTCATGAGCCGGGTGCGCGAGGAGGCGCGGACCCACGGGACCCGTGAGGGCGTGCTCCGCGCGCTGACCGCCACCGGGCCCGTCATCACGAGCGCCGGGGTGATCCTGGCCGGCACCTTTGCGGTGCTTATGACGCTGCCCGTGACGTTCGCCTTCAACATCGGCTTCATGGTCGCGGTCGGCATCCTGCTGGACACGTTCGTCGTGCGGACGATCATGGTTCCGGCGGCGGTCGAGCTGCTGGGCGACCGCGTTTGGTGGCCATCGACCGCCCGAGGCGGGGGTCACGCGTTGGTCGAGCACGCCGAGGCGGACGAGAGCGCATTCCCCCAAGCGGTGCGGTAGGCCTCGCCTACGCGCCGTTGCCCGTTCCGGCCAACGCGACCCGTGCGGTCTCGAGCTCGCTGGCCGCGCGGCGGGACGCGGACTCCGGGATCGGGTGGTGACTCCAGCGCGCCTTCTCGAATAGCGCCGTCAGCGTGGTGAGCGACTCCTCGGGCATGCCCTGCTCGTGCAGCACGCGCCGGAGGTACTCGCGCGGCGCCTCGGGCGCTCGCCGGCCGAGCTGCCGCTCGGCGAGGACCTGCTCCATTCGCGCGTACGCCTCGATCACCGCGGACCGGGGATCGGCCGGCTCGCGCAGCGGCGCGAGCGCGGCGTCGACTGCCTGTCGCGCGATTAGTGCGTCCTCATCCGGTTCGTCCTCAGCCGGCTCGATCACGTAGGCATCGGCCGCCGGGGCCTGGCGGCGCCACCATCGCGGGAGGCGCAGCCGGAACCATCCGAAGCGCCAGGTCCGGGGGTTACGCGCCAGCCGTACGCCGGCGACGAAAACGAAAGCGGCGGCGATCGCGCCGAGCACCCACAGCAGCCAAACGGGCGGGTCCGGACCGAGGCCATACGACTCGGGCGGGAAGACCTCGGGCGGCAGCGCGCCCGGGACGGGGAAGTCCGACGTGATCACGCCGATCTCCCGCAGCTCGTCGCGGGTTGGGACGTACGGCTCCTCCTCGGTGCGGAGCGGCCCATCGCCGGCCACGACCACGACGCAAATCAACGCCGTCAGTCCGAGAACAGCGGCTGCGATGCGAGAGCCCGAAGCGCCCATCGCCCCGATGAGAATACCTCCGGCAGATCTCGCGTCTGCACCGTTCTCTCGGATAGCGTCTCAGCGCTATGGCGCATCGGCGACGCACGGGTCGGACCCGGTGACGCTGGAAGCCGTTCTCGTCGTAATCGGCGTGATCGCGACGGTGATCTTCGTGGCTGCGCTCGTGGTTCGGCTGCCCGTCGAACCGCGCGCGCCTGCGTCCCGGGCTCGCGCGAGCAGCAGACCGCACCCAACCCAACTGCTGCGGATCGAACGGGTCGTCCAGCGATCGGGCGAGAGCGGCCCTTCGGCGCAAATGCAATTGCGGCCGCTGCTGCGCGAGATCGCCGAGGCGCGACTTGCCCGGCGCGGCCTGCGCCTCGACCGCGACGAGGAGGAGGCCCGTCGCCTGCTGGGTGCCGAAGCATGGGAGCTCGTCCGCCTCGACCACCCGTCGCCGCGGGGCGACCGGGGCGCGGGCATCGCCACCTCCCAGCTCGAGGCGGTCCTCGATCGTCTGGAGGCGCTGTGAGCGTCGTCTCCCACGTGGAGCTCGGAGACCGGGCCGCCGACGTCCTGCGGGAGGTGGAGCGGGCGGTGGTCGGCAAGCGCGATGTGCTCGAGCTCGTCCTGCTGGGCCTGCTTGCCGACGGGCACGTGCTGATCGAGGACAATCCGGGCCTCGCCAAGACCTTGATGGCGCGCTCGTTCGCCGCGGTCACCGGCCTTCGCTTCGCCCGTGTGCAGTTCACGCCCGACCTGATGCCGTCCGATGTGACGGGGTCGGCGATCTATGACCAGCGCACCGGCGACCTACGGTTTCAGCCCGGGCCGATCTTCACCCACGTCTTGCTCGGCGACGAGATCAACCGAGCCCCTCCGAAGACGCAGGCTGCGCTGCTAGAGGCGATGCAGGAGCGCCAGGTCACGAGTGAGGACGGAACGCGGGAGCTGGAGCGCCCCTTCCTCGTCCTCGCCACGCAGAACCCGATCGAGTACGAGGGGACCTACCCGCTGCCAGAGGCCCAGCTGGACCGCTTCCTGCTGCGGATCAGGGTCGGGTATCCGGATCGCGCCTCGGAGCTCGAGCTGCTCGCCCGTCGGCTCGAACGCGGCCGCGACGAGGTCGAGCTGGACAAGGTCGTCGATCGCGATGACCTGCTGGCGATGCAGCGTGCGGTCGAGCAGGTCCATGCCGACGAAGGCATCCTCGCCTACGCAGTGGACCTGGTCACCGCGACGCGCGACAGCCCGCAGGTGCAGGTGGGAGCCAGCCCGCGTGGCACTCTCGCGCTGCTCAAGCTCTCGCGAGCGAAGGCCGCGCTCGACGGACGCGACTTCGTGACGCCCGACGACTTGAAGCTCGTCGCCGTGCCGGCGCTCGCGCACCGCATCACCCTGCGCCCCGAGCTGTGGATCCAGCGGGTGCAGGCCGAGGACGTGGTGCGTGACTGCCTCGACCGCTGCCCGGCGCCGCCCATGCGCGTCTCGCAGTGACCCTGTGACCCGCGCGGCGTCACCGCGGTTGCGGGCCTACGCCGCGCTTGGCGCAGCGGCGCTCATGGCGGCCTTGGTCACCGGGCGTCCAGAGCTCGCCGTCCTTGCGACGCCGTTCGTGCTTCTTGTGGCCGTGGCGCTCGCGGGGGCGCCGCTCGCGGTCGACGGCGAGCTGCGGCTCGAGCGCGACCGCGCGCTCGAGGGAGAGAAGGTGCGGGCGACGGTCGCAGTCACCAACCGCGGCGCGCCGGCGCGCGTGGACGTCCATCTGCCGGCGGCCGCGCATCTTGGCACCGACCCGATGCCGGTTGGGTTGTGGCTCGGACGCGACCAGGGGCGCGTGCTGCGCTTCGAATTGGTCGCACGGCGCTGGGGCGTGCACGGCGTCGGACCCGCAGTCGTCCGCGTTCACGACCGGCTCGGGGCGATGACGCTCGACGGGCCGCTCGGCGAGCCGACCGACCTGCGCGTGTACGCCAGCGTCGACCGGCTGCGCAGGATCGTCGCGCCGCTCCGGACCAGGCCCGTCCTCGGCAGCCAGGTCTCCCGCGAGCTGGGCGAGGGCATCGAGTTCGCCGACCTCCGCCCGCTGGCGCCGGGCGACCGCGTCCGCCGGATCAACTGGCGCGCGACCGCACGGCGCCGCGCCGCGTACGTCAACGTCCAGCATCCCGAGCACAGCGCGGACGTCGTACTGTTCCTCGACACCTTCGCGGAGGCTGAGCTCGCCGAGGAGGGGACGCTCGAGGCGGCGGTGCGCGCGGCCGCGGCCCTCGCGTCCACCTACCTGGCGCGGCGAGACCGTGTCGCGCTGGTGAGCCTCGGCGGTTCGTTGAGCTGGCTCGCGGGAAGCCCCGGCACCGGACAGCTGTATCGCATCCTCGACGTCCTGTTCTCCAGCCAGGTCAAGCCCAGCTTCCGGTGGAGGGGCGTCACGCATGTGCCGCCCCGCGTCCTGCCGGCGCGAGCGCTGGTGGTGGCGTTGAGTCCGCTCTTGGATGAGCGCGGCATCGCTGCGCTGCTCGACCTGCGCGCCCGCGGCTATGACCTGGTCGTTCTCGAGATCTCGCCCCTGGAGCCCGGCGACGTCGAGTCCCGGGCGCCCGCGCTCCGCCTCTGGCGGCTTCAGCGCGACGCGCTGCGCGGGCGCTTCGAGGCGCTCGGCATCCCGGTCGCGCGCTGGGAGCCCCCCTACGCCGCCGTCGACATGGCGATCGAGGAGGTGATCACGTTAAGGCGCCACGCACGACCCGCACACGTCTGACCGCGGCGTGTGCCGCGCTTGCGCTGGCAGCGTTCGCCGGCGCCGCCGGCGCCGGTGCGACCGGGTCGGCGTTCGCCGTCGCAAGCGCGGCGCTGCTCCTCGCAGCGGGGCTCGTGACCGGCATCGTCACGCCGGTCTTCGTCGCGCTTCTGCTGCTGGGGGCGATCTACGTGATCCCGGAGGGCGATCGCGCAATCCCGGCACCGATCTACGCCGGCGCGCTCCTGCTGACTGCGGAGCTCGCATTCTGGTCGCTTGACGAGCGCAAGTTCGGGCGCGTCGAGCCGGGGACCGGTACTCCCCGGCTCCGCGGCGTTCTCGTGGTCGTGGCGGTCGGCGTCGCGGCGGGCGCGGTCGTGCTGTTCGCATCGGAGGCCGACACCGCACGATCGCCGGAAGGGACCGCCGCCGGGGTGGCGGCGATCCTCGCCTGCATTGCAGTGCTCACACTGCTGGCCCGCTCCGACCACGCGCCTCGGTAGCGGCGGAGGCCGGGCCTTCTCACCGCCCCGCCCACTCGCTCAGCCCCCGCCCCGGTCCTTCGGCAGCAGCGGCGACTCCTCGCGGGCCTTGATCTCCTGCACCGCCCACGAGTTCCCGTCCGGGTCGTGGAAGCCGAAGAAGGTTCCGCCGTCGGCGTCGCTCAGGACCATCAGGTCGGTCACGTCGACGCCGCGATCCAGGAGCTCCTGGCGGGCGGCCGTGGCGTCTGAGACCACGAGCTGTAGGCCCTTCAGCGACCCCGGCTGCATCTCGGTCTGGGCCGGCAGGTCGCCGAAGACGATCGAGGCGCCCGACCCGGGCGGCGTCAGCTGGGTCACGTGCATGTGCTCGTTCTTCGTGTCGTGGTCGAGATGGAAGCCGACCTTGTCGCGGTAGAAGGCGATCGATCGGTCGATGTCGCTTACGGGCAGCACGACTACTTCGAGTGTCCAGTCCATGCCGTTACCGTAGAGACCCGGCATGGCCACCAAAGAGGCCACCATCGTCGAAGCCGGCGGGCGCGATCTTCGCGTGTCCAGTCCGGATCGGGTGATCTTTCCTCCGACCGAGCGGACCGGGCCGGTCACCAAGCTCGACGTCGTCCGGTACTACCTCGCCGTCGAGGGGGGCATCATGCGCGCCCTCCACCGGCGGCCCACCACACTCGAGCGCTGGCCCAAGGGGGTGCACCCGGGCATCGTCGTGTCCACCAGGGAGAAGGGCGGCGGCGACGCCTTCTACCAGAAGCGCATTCCCAAGGGCGCTCCAGACTACGTCGAGACGGCGCGCATCGAGTTCCCGTCGGGTCGCAGCGCGGATGAGATCTGTCCCACCGAGATCGCCGTCGTCGGCTGGGCGGGCCAGATGGGCACGATCACGTTCCATCCGTGGCCGGTTCGCCGCGAGGACGTCGACCATCCGGACGAGCTGCGCATCGACCTCGACCCGCAGCCCGGCACCGACTTCGCCGACGCCGTCCGGGTCGCCGCCGAGGCGCGCGTGCTCCTCGGAGACCTCGGCTACGTCGGCTTCCCGAAGACCTCCGGGGGCCGGGGCGTCCACATCTACGTCCGGATCGAGCCGCGCTGGACGTTCACCGACGTCAGGCACGCCGCGATCGCCTTCGGGCGCGAGCTCGAGCGGCGGCTTCCGGGCGAGGTGACGACGAAGTGGTGGAAGGAGGAGCGCGGCGAGCGCATCTTCATCGACTACAACCAGAACGCCCGCGACCGCACGATCGCCTCCGCCTACAGCGTGCGGCCGAAGCCCGGCGCGCCGGTCTCCGCGCCCGTGACCTGGGACGAGCTCGCCGAGGTCCAGCCCGAGGACTTCACCGTCGAGACCATGCCGGCGCGCTTCGCCGAGGTGGGGGACAGGCACGAGGCGATCGACGACGTGGCCCACTCGCTCCAGCCTCTCCTCGACATGTACGAGCGGGACGAGTCGGAGGGGGAGGGCGACATGCCCTACCCGCCCGACTATCCCAAGATGCCCGGCGAGCCGAAGCGCGTGCAGCCGTCGCGGGACCGGGATCGGAAGACTGACTAGGGCGCCTGCGGCAGCTTCTTCGCGCCCCGCTTGGTGACTGGCGCCGACGGCGGCGGCACCACCGGCCCGATGTTCCCGTCCGGGGCCTCGTCCAGGTCCATGATCACCGGCGCGTGGTCGCTCGGCCCGCTCCCCTTGCGGGCCTGGCGGTCGATCCAGGCGGCCTGGACGCGATCCGCGACCGAGTCCGAGGCCAGCACCAGGTCGATCCTCATGCCGAGGTCCTGGTGGAACATCCCAGCCCGGTAGTCCCAGTAGGTGAAGATCCGCTCGCCCGGCCACCGCTCGCGCACGACGTCGCGTAGCCCGAGCGCCTGAAGCTCCGCGAGCGCCGCCCGCTCGGGCTCCGTTACGTGAGTCTGTCCGACGTAGGCGTCCGGATCGAACACGTCGTCGTCCGTCGGGGCGATGTTCATGTCACCGCACACGACCGTCGCTTCGGGTCCGGCCGCCACCATCTCCCGCAGCGAGGCCAGCCAGGCGAGCTTGTACTCGTAGTGCTCCGAGCCGGGCACGCGCCCATTCGGCACGTACACCGACACCACGCGGATGCCGCCGCAGGTCGCCGAGACCGCGCGCGACTCGGGGTGCGGGAACCCCGGCGAGCCCGCGACCCCGGCCACCACGTCGTCCAGCCCGGCCCGCGAGAGGATGGCGACGCCGTTCCAGGTCGCCTCGCCGTGCACCGCGACCTCGTAGTCCCGGCCCGCCAGCTCGTCGCCGAGCAGCTCCCGAAACGCGTCGTCCGCGAGCTTGGTCTCCTGCAGACAGACCACGTCCGGCTGCCGCTCGTCCAGCCAGGGCAGGAGCCGCGGCACGCGCTGCTTCACCGAGTTGACGTTCCAGGTGGCGATTCGCACCGGCGACCTAGGGTAGGGACTAGCCGCCGCCTCCCGCAGCCGGCGGCGGCGGGTTCGCGTCAGGCGGGTTCGCGTAGCTGGGCGGGTTGACGTCCGGTGAGTTGGGTTGCACCGGATTCACGTCCGGGGCCGGCTCCACGGGCTCGTCGGCGGGAGGCGCCGGGCTGACGTCCGGGACCGGCGCCGGCTCCTCGGGCGGGGCCGACGGAAGCACGTCCGAACCCTCGGCAGGTGGCGGTGCCGATTCAGCCGGTTCCGGATTGGGCGGGAGAGACACCGGCTTCGGCGGCGGCGGGATCTCGAGGTCGCACTCCGGCCCGCCGAGGCGATGGAGGCCGGTGCGCGTTCGCGCCGCGTCGCTTTCGGTCGCGGTGCGCTGGGCGTCGAAGCGCTTGCTCACGGCGCTCAGCTCGGCATAGCTCCCCACGCTCTTGAGCCTGTCGCGGAACGACTGCTGGCGCGAGATGTTGCGCCGGTAGGCGCGCAGCGTGTCGCGCTGTTCGGCCCGAAGCCGTACCGAGGGCGGAGTCAGCCCGGCGAGCCGCGCGCTCAGCGCGTTCGCGGTGGTGGTCCTCTGTTGCGTCTCCGCGACGATGACGTCGCGCAGCGCCGGCACGCTGCGGGCCGCCTCGAGACGGCGCCGGTAGGCGGGTGTGCGGCGCGCCGTTCGCCGCGTCACGTCGTTGAGCTCGGAGCAGACCTGCCCGACCTGCTCCTGGTAGTCCGCCACCGGGTTGCCGACGGGGGTCACGACGGTTCCGTCCCCGCCGTCGCCGCCGGAGAGCAGGCCTGCGATGCCGACAGCCGCGAGCACCAGAGCCAGCACGAGGCCCGTGGCCGCGTAGGGACGGGCCCGGCGGCGTACCTGCGCCGCGGTGCGAGGCGACGGTCGCGTGACGGACTTCGCGGACGCGCCTCCGGCCGCGGCCACGGTCGCGCGGCCGAACTCGCCGGCCGACTGATAGCGCCTGCCCGGGTCCTTTGCCATGGCCCGCTCCACCACGTCGTCCATCGCGCGCGGCAGCTCCGGCGCCGCCTTGCTCGGCGAGGGCGGTGGATCGTTGACGTGCGCCCAGATCTTCGCCACGTCGTTGTTCCGCGGGTAGGGAACCTCGCCGGTGACGGTCTGGAACAGGACGCAGCCGAGCCCGTAGATGTCGGTCCGGGCATCGACCGGCTTGCCCTCGGCCTGCTCGGGGGCGACGTAGTCGACCGTGCCGAGCCAGTGGCCCGTGCCGGTGAGCTGAAGCGTCGAGCCCGCCTGCTTGGTGAGCCCGAAGTCGGTCAGATACGCGTGAGGCTCACGGTCGATGCCCTCGATCAGGATGTTCGCGGGCTTGATGTCTCGGTGGATCAGGCCTCGCTCGTGCGCGGCGTCGAGGGCCGACGAGACCTGTGACATCAGCAGCGCGGCCAGCTCGACGTCGAGCGCGCCGCGCTCCGCGAGCAGCTGACGCAGGTCGGTGCCGGGCACGTAGCGCATTGCGATGTAGAGGTGGCCGTTCGCCTCGCCGGCGTCATGGATCGGAATGACATGCGGGTGCTCGATCGAGGCGGCCGTCCGCCACTCGCGCCGGAAGCGAGCCCGGAACTGCTCGTCGGCGGCGAGCTCCGGGGCGATCAGCTTCAGCGCGCGCTCCGTGCCCAGGCTCAGGTGCGTGACGCGGTAGACGACGCCCATTCCCCCGCGCGCAACCAGGGCGTCGATTCGGTGTCCGGCGACGATCGAGCCGATTCCCGGCTCCCTAAGCATCCGTGGCGAACGTACTCGGGCGCAAACGGAGGGTCAAGGGGACAGCCGGCCGTGCTGCGAGAGCAGCTCGAGCACCTCGTCGTGCGGCAGGGCGTCCGCCACCCGTCCCTCGCGGCCGGTGGTCCGCTCGGCGTGCCAGAGGGCGTTGAGAACGGCCTCCTCGGTCGCTTCCACGGCCGCCGCGAACAGCGGGTTGAGATCGACCCGAGATGACGAGCGGGCAGTCGAGAACGCCATGAAGATCTCGCCGCTGCCGTGGTGGGCGACCGATCCGGTGCGCCCCAGCCCGAGGCCGGCCCGGCGAGCGAGGCGAGCGAGGTCCGCCGAGCCGAGCGGAGCGTCCGTGGCCACCACCGCGATGCAGCTGCCGGCCGGCTCGCGCGAGAGCGTGGATTCGCCCCCGAGCAGCCGGCCAACGGGCACGCCGTCAACCCTGAGCTGGTGCCGGTCGCCGAAGTTCGTGAGCACCAGCACCCCGACCGTCGCGCCGCCCACTACCCGGCTCGACGTCCCGATCCCGCCCTTCCAGTCGAAGGAGACCATCCCCGTCCCGGCGCCGACGGCGCCCTGCTCGACGTGCCCGGCCGACGCCGCCTCGAGCGCGCGGCCCGCGTCCGCCGCCTCCACCTGGACGACGCGGGCGTCGTTCAACCAGCTGTCGTCGCACTCGGCGACCACGGGGATGACCACGCCCTCGACCCCGACCGCCGGGTCGGACGCAATCGCGGCCGCGACGGCGCCGTCGTACACGCGCCCCACCGACATCGTCGCGGTCAGGTAGACCGGCGTCTGAAGCACGCCCCACTCGGCCAGTTCGAGCGAGCCGGTCATCTCGCCTGCCCCGTTCAGCACCGCGATGCCGGCGGGCAACGGCTCGCCGAACAGGGTGGCCGGTTCGGCCGGCACGATCGCGGTCACCCCGCTCCGCGCGACGCCCCGGCCCTCGGGCGGATCCTGCTCGTCCCTGCGGGTCGTCACGTGCCCCACCCGCACACCGCCCACGTCCGTGATCGAGCCAAGCGGGCCGGGGTCGAGCTCGCCGATGTGCAGGCCGTGCTCGCGGAGGCTGCGAACGGCGCCCATGGCCGGAGAAGGTAACCGCGGTTAGGCTCGCGCGGTGCAACTCGCGATGCCCGTGGTCTGGAGCGACCGTCACCGCCTGCACGACCCGGGCGGCGAGGTGTGGGTCGGCGTCCGCACGCCGGGGACGGAGGTGCCCGCGCGGGCCGAGCGGATTCGGGCCCACCTGGCCGAGGCCGGCGCCCATGTGGTCGATGCCGAACAGCACTCCGGCGAGGCGGTGCTCGCGGTCCACGACGTCGCGCTCGTGGAGCATCTCGCGACGGCATGGGACGAGTGGGAGGCGTCGGGCCTCACGACCGACCCGGGTCAGGACCGCGTCGTGCCGTACCTGTTCTCGCACCCCGGGCTGGCGGCCGGCGATCGGCTGCGGCCACCGGCCGCGATCTCGGCCCGCGCCGGGTTCTTCGCCTACGACACGATGACGCTGATCGGCCCCGGCACCTGGGAGGCGGCGCGGGCCGCGGTGGACGTGGCCGTGACGGCCGCGGAGCTCGTGGCCGCGGGTGCGCCGGCCGCGTACGCCTGCTGCCGGCCGCCCGGCCACCACGTCACGCGCACCTGCTTCGGGGGCTCCTGCTATCTGAACAACTCGGCCGCGGCGGCCGCCCGCCTCCGGGGGGCGAGGGGGGGGCGCGGGGCCGTGAGCGGCA
>Ga0081538_10006151_pt1 | contig 10643 bp, 8 predicted proteins | sample TabmetS5T2R1_FD_71022 | JGI IMG/M metagenome (GOLD analysis project Ga0081538, IMG submission 71022) | Tabebuia heterophylla rhizosphere microbial communities from the University of Puerto Rico - S5T2R1 | ecosystem: Host-associated > Plants > Roots > Rhizosphere ...
TCCGGCCCCGCCACGACAGTCGCACGGATCCCCACACGACCCCGAGGCCGAGGGCCTCGCTGACCAGCGCCACCACGACGTAGGCCACGGCGAGGCGGATCAAGGCGTCGGCGGACTCCCCGGCCAGCGCATCGTCGGCGAACCGCCCGAGCAGCAACGGCAGGCTGAGCCGCAGGACCATGGACGCGCCGAGGACGGCGAGAACGCCCGCCAAGGGCCTCGCCTCGGAACGCAACGTGGCGGCGAGCAGGCGCGCCGCACCTCGGGAGGACTGCGGCATGGGGATCCGACGCTACGTTCCGGAGTGACTCCGGCCCGAGCGATTTTCGGCGCCCCACCCACCCATCCCGACCCACCCCATCCCGACCTTGCCGCAGTTAGCGACGCCATGGCCTCGCTTTCTGCGGCAAGTTCGGGGTGGTATCGCCGCCGGCCGGCCGCGGCGCTAGCCTCGATGGGACCTCGGGCTGAGATGGGTGGTGCTGCTGCACCCAGCCCGGTGACGCAGAGCCGGCGGACCCGTCGGCACGTACACGACGTCATCAGGGAGAAGCCCATGTCCACCCTTTCCGACGGCGACTTCAAGGTCGCCGACCTTTCGCTCGCGAGCTGGGGTCGCAAGGAGATCGAGCTCGCCGAGGTCGAGATGCCCGGGCTCATGGCCCTGCGGGCCGAGTTCGCCGACAGCCAGCCGCTGGCTGGGGCCCGCATCATGGGGTCGCTGCACATGACCATCCAGACCGCGGTGCTCATCGAGACGCTGACCACGCTGGGCGCCGACGTGCGCTGGGTGTCGTGCAACATCTTCTCGACCCAGGACCACGCGGCGGCGGCGGCGGTCGTCGGCCCCGACGGCACACCCGATGCGCCCCGCGGCGTGCCCGTCTACGCCTGGAAGGGCGAGAGCCTCGAGGAGTACTGGTGGTGCACCGAGCAGGCCCTGCGCTGGCCGGACAGCGGCGGGCCCAACATGATCCTCGACGACGGCGGCGACGCCACCCTGCTCGTGCACAAGGGCGTCGAGTACGAGAAGGCGGGCGCAGTCCCCGACGCCACCGACGACGATCCCGACGAGTGGCACGTCATCGTCGACCTGCTGAAGCGGTCGCTGGCCAGCGACCCCGGGCGCTGGACCGGCATCGCCGGCGGCATCAAGGGCGTGACCGAGGAGACCACCACCGGAGTCCACCGGCTGTACCAGATGCACGAGGCCGGCCAGCTGCTGTTCCCGGCCATCAACGTCAACGACTCGGTCACCAAGTCGAAGTTCGACAACCTCTACGGCGTCCGCCACAGCCTCGTCGACGGCATCAACCGCGCCACCGACGTGATGCTCGGCGGCAAGGTCGCCGTCGTGTGCGGCTACGGCGAGGTCGGCAAGGGCTCCGCCCAGTCGCTGCGGGGGCAGGGCTGCCGGGTGATCGTCACCGAGATCGACCCCATCTGCGCGCTCCAGGCGGCCATGGAGGGCTTCGAGGTCACCACGCTGGAGCGGGTGATCGACACCGCCGACATCTTCATCACCGCCAGCGGCAACAAGGGGATCATCTCCGCCGAGCACATGGCCCGGATGAAGCACAACGCCATCGTCGGCAACATCGGCCACTTCGACAACGAGATCGACATGGCCGGCCTCGCCCGCATGAGCGACGTCCGCAAGGTGGAGATCAAGCCCCAGGTGCACGAGTTCGTGTTCCCCGACGGGCACTCGATCCTCGTCCTGGCCGAGGGCCGGCTGCTGAACCTGGGCTGCGCCACCGGCCATCCGAGCTTCGTGATGTCGATGAGCTTCACCAACCAGGTGCTCGCCCAGATCGAGCTGTTCGGCAAGACGGACAACTACCCGCTGGGTGTCTACGTCCTGCCCAAGCAGCTCGACGAGAAGGTGGCCCGGCTCCACCTGGACGCGCTCGGGGTCAAGCTCACTGAGCTCACGCAGGACCAGGCCGACTACATCGGCGTCCCGGTCGAGGGCCCCTACAAGGCCGACCACTACCGCTACTGATCCCGCGCGCTTGACCCGCTCGGCCGCCGGGCCACCATGGTGGGCATGGGATCGCTCACCGTGGTGGCCCGCGACCTCGTGGACGTGGCCGCCGACAATGGCCGCTGGATGACCTGGAACCTCGTGCTCGCGCTCGTCCCCGCCGTCCTCGCGGTGGCGGTGTTCCGGCATCGTGGCCCCCGGACGGTGCTGTGGTGGACGGGCGCGGCGCTGTGCGCGCTGTTCCTGCCCAACGCGCCCTATGTGGTCACCGACCTCGTGCACCTACGGGACGACGTGCTCCGGTCCGGCAGCGACCTCAGCGTCATCACCGCCGTGCTGCCCACGTACGCAGCGTTCATCGCCGCCGGGTTCCTCGCCTACGCCCTGGCGGTGGGGGAGATGGGCCGCTATCTGACCCGGATCGGCCTCGCACACTGGCGCGGTTCCGCCGAGGTGGCGACGCACGCCCTGTGCGCCGTGGGGGTCGTGCTCGGGCGGGTGGCGCGGCTCAACAGCTGGGAGCCGATGACCGAGCCGCACGGCACCGCCGAACGCATCGTGCTCACCCTGTCGTGGCGCGGGGCGCCGCTCGCCGTGCTGGTGACGTTCGCGGTCATCTGGGTCTGCCACGGCGCCACGCGGGCCTTGGTGCGGCACGGGATCGCGGCCGCCGGGTCCGCCGCCGCCACATTCCGCCGGATGGCCTGACCTAGTCCATTCCGGTTGTAGCTGTCAGGTCATATGCCGTGCAGCTACAACCAGTTGCGGCCCGGGTCCTGAATGTCGGTGGCCGTGCGTACGGTGCCCCCCATGATCCTCGACGCCGTGCTTCCCGTTCGCTGTCCCGCGTGTGGTGCCCCCGGCTGCGCGCCCTGCGGGCGCTGCGTCGCTCGCATGCGGCCGGCAGCGACGGGTCCGCTTCCGCCGGCGCTCGACGTGTGCCGGTCGCTGCTCGCCTACGAGGGTGAAGCGCGTGAGCTGATCGCCGGCCTCAAGTACCGCAACGACCGCGCCGCCCTGGCGTGGCTCGGCGGCGGGATGGCGACGCTGATCGAGCCGCCGGCCGGCGTGGTGGTCACCTGGGCGCCCACGGGCGCGCGACGGCGACGCCGGCGGGGCTTCGATCAGGCCGAGCTGCTCGCCGCCGCCGTCGCCCGGCGATGGCGCGTGCCGTGCCGCCGCCTGCTCGGCCGGGCACCGGGCGCGGCTCAGACCGGCCTGACCCTGGCCGCGCGGCGCCAGGGACCGTCGTTCGTGCCCGCGGCGGGGCACGTGCCGGTGCCGGTGATCGTCGTCGACGACGTGGTGACCACCGGCTCCACGCTCACCGCCGCTGCGTGGGCCCTGCGGGCGGCCGGCGCGCCCTGGGTCGGCGCGTTGACCGCCGCCCGGACACCCCGGATCACCGTGGCCCGACCCCCGCCCGAGCCGTCACTACCTCTATCCGTACGGAGCGCACCACCCGACGTGGAAACTTCGCTCAAGTTCCGCCCCCAACTGGCCGATGTCCAACACTGATGCAGGTGTCGCACCGAGAGGCTGCCCGGGCGCTCATGATCCTGCGCCGCACCCAGCGGCGCACCTGGGCGCGCCGTCGCCGCCGCCTACGGCCCCACCGGGGCGGCGCCGCCGGCACGGTGGATCGCACGATCAGCTGCAGCACCACGGTCGACGCCGGCACGATCGAGTCCATCCACCGGCACCTGCTCGACGATCGCAACTGGATCAGGATCGAGCGGGTCGAGGCGGCCCAGGCGCGCTTGGAGGCGGGCGACGAGCCCCCGGCCGACGTCGTCGCCGAGATGATGGTCCGCCGGGCCATCTGCGATCGCCTGAGCTGATCTCGGCCCACCTGAGGACTGAGCGAATAGGCACGTCGTCGGGCTCGCCGTCGTCGGCGCTCCCCGAGGCGAGGCGTGGCGGGGCGAAGCGTGGCGGGGCGAAGCGTGTGGGGCCCAGCGGGGCGAGGCGAAGCGTGGCGGGGCGAAGCGTGGGGGGGCGAGGCGTGGCGAGGCAATGGGTTCCGCCACCCCGGGCCCGAGGTCATGGGTTCCGGTCACGGAACTCAGTCCCTCGACGTCGCCCCGGCGGAACCCATTGCCTCGGACCATGGGTTGTGAGGCCTGGCTCACGGTGCAAATCCCGTACTGTTCTGTGCCCACTAGCGGGCCTACCCGCTCGGCCCACCTGACCTGAGCGGATAGGCACGTCGTCGGGGCTCGCCGTCGTCGGCGTTCCCGGAGGCCGAGCTGTGAGGCCTGGCTCACGGTGCAAATCCCGTACTGTTCTGTGCCCACTAGCGGGCCTACCCGCTCGGCCTCCAAGCCAGCACGAACCAAGGAGGGGTCATGCAGACCTACCTGGTTGTCGCCCACCGGACGCTGGTCGGTCAGCACCTGCTCGACCACGTCCGCTCGATCGCTGAGGCGGCGGGGCCGGGGCCGGACCCGAGCGGCCCGGTGCGAAGCACCGAGAGCGGAAGCCGGGTTCGGTTCTACCTGGTGGTGCCCGTCAGGCATCCGCGCGACCACGCTTGGACCGAGGGCGAGGTAGAGGCCGCCGCTCGCGCGCGCCTCGACGAGGGGCTCGCCGCCTTCCGCAACATCGGGGTCGAGGCAACGGGCGAGGTGGGCGACGCCAATCCCGTGTACGCGGTCTCGACGGCCCTCCGCAACCGGCCGTTCGGCGACGACGACTGGGACGGCATCATCGTCTCGACCCTCGCGCCGGGCGTCTCCCACTGGCTCGGCCTGGATGTCGTCAGCCGCATCAAGCGCGAGTTCGACATCCCGGTCACACACGTCGTCGCACCCAAGGTCGAGGCCGAGGCCTGACGGCGGGGCGCTCCCGGCCCACCGTTAGACTCGTAGCCCACATGGGAGTTCTCGATCGTTTCCTCCGTGTCGGCGAGGGCAAGAAGGTCAAGGCCCTGCAGTCGCTGGTGCCCGACATCTCCGCGCTCGAGCCCGAGCTCGAGAGGCTCTCCGACGAGCAGCTCCAGGCCAAGACCGGCGAGTTCCGCCAGAGGCTCGACCAGGGTGCGAGCCTCGACGACCTGCTGATCGATGCGTTCGCCGTCGTCCGCGAGGCGGGCAAGCGTGTTTTGGGCCAGCGACACTTCGACGTCCAGCTCATGGGGGGCGCCGCCCTCCACTTCGGCTGGATCGCCGAGATGAAGACGGGCGAGGGCAAGACGCTCGTGTCGACGCTCCCGGCCTACCTGAACGGCCTGTCCGGCCGCGGCATGCACCTGGTCACGGTCAACGACTACCTGGCCACCCGTGACGCCCAGTGGATGGGCCGGCTGCACCGCTGGCTGGGACTGTCCGTCGGCCTGATCGTCCCCGGCGAGAGCGATCCCGACTACAAGCGCAGCCAGTACGCCGCCGACATCACCTACGGGACCAACAACGAGTTCGGCTTCGACTACCTGCGCGACAACATGGCGCCGTCGCGGGCCCGGCAGGTGCAGCGCGGCCACGTCTACGCCATCGTCGACGAGGTCGACTCGATCCTGGTCGACGAGGCCCGGACCCCGCTGATCATCTCGGGCCGGGTCGCCGACGCCGCGCAGCTCTACTACAAGTTCGCGTCGATCGTGCGGGGCCTGAAGCCCGAGACCCATTACGAGGTCGACGAGGAGAAGCGCACGGTCTCCCCGACCGAGGAGGGCATCGAGCGGGTCGAGCGCGAGCTCGGCATCGAGAACCTGTACGACGGCGTCGCCCAGAACCTGGTGCACCAGCTCCAGGCCGCCCTGCGGGCCAAGGAGCTGTTCAAGCGCGACAAGGACTACGTGGTCGTCAGCGGCGAGGTGAAGATCGTCGACGAGTTCACCGGCCGCATCCTCGAGGGCCGGCGCTGGTCGGAGGGCCTGCACCAGGCGGTCGAGGCCAAGGAAGGCGTCCGGATCAAGGAGGAGAACCAGACCCTCGCCACCGTGACGCTCCAGAACTACTTCCGCATGTACGAGAAGCTGGCCGGGATGACCGGCACGGCGCAGAGCGACGCCGCCGAGCTGGCCGCCACGTACGAGCTGCAGGTGGTCCCCATCCCCACCAACGAGCCGGTCATCCGGGTGGACCAGGGCGACCTGATCTACAAGTCCGAGGAGGCCAAGTTCGAGGCGGTCGCAGGCGACATCGCCGAGCGCTACGAGGCCGGCCAACCGGTCCTCGTGGGCACCATCTCGGTGGAGAAGTCGGAGCGGCTGTCGCGGCTGCTCGACAAGCAGGGCATCCGGCATCAGGTGCTCAACGCCAAGCCCGACCGGGCGTTCCGCGAGGCCGAGATCGTCGCCCAGGCCGGCCGGCTCCACGCCGTCACCGTGGCCACCAACATGGCCGGCCGCGGCGTCGACATCATCCTCGGCGGCAACCCCGAGGGCCTGGCCAAGCGCGACATGCGGGCCGAGGAGCTCGATCCCGACGCCGAGGACAACCGGCCCCGGCTCGACGAGCTCACCGCCCACCACGAGGCGGAGACCAAGCCCGAGGGCGACAAGGTGCGCGAGCTGGGCGGCCTCTACGTGCTCGGCACCGAGCGCCACGACTCCCGCCGGATCGACAACCAGCTCCGTGGCCGCTCGGGCCGGCAGGGCGATCCCGGCGAGAGCCGCTTCTACCTGAGCCTGGAAGACGACCTGATGCGCCTGTTCGCCACCGGCGCCGTCAACTGGGTGATGGGCAAGACCCTCCCGGACGACGTGCCCCTCGAGGCCAAGATGGTGACGAAGGCCATCGAGCGGGCGCAGACCACGGTCGAGCAGCGCAACGCCGAGATCCGCAAGAACGTCCTCAAGTACGACGAGGTCATGAACGAGCAGCGCAAGGTGATCTACGCCATGCGCGACCAGGTGCTCGACCAGTCCGACCTGCGCGACAAGCTCGTGGACGAGGCCCTGCCCGACGCCGTCAGCACGCTGGTCGAGGCGCACTGCGTCAGCGAGTACGCCGAGGAGTGGGACCTCGAGGGGTTGCAGGCCGAGGCGCGCACGTTCTGGCCCTCGACCCTGTCCGTCGAGCAGCTGCAGCAGGCGTCATCGACCAACGAGCTCTACGAGATGCTGATGGACGAGGCGCTGTCCCACTTCGAGCGGCGCGAGGCCGAGCTCACCCCCGACGTCATGCGCCAGGTCGAGCGCCAGGTGATGCTGCGGGTGATCGACCAGCGCTGGCGGGCCCACCTCCACGAGATGGACTACCTGCGCGAGGGCATCAACCTGCGGGCCATGGGCCAGAAGGACCCGCTGGTCGAGTGGCAGCGCGACGGCTTCGACATGTTCGGCCAGATGATGCACGGCATCTGGCAGGACTTCATCCGTTACGTGATGCACGTGCAGGTGCAGGTCAACCGGCAGGCGGAGGCCTCCCCGACCGCCCCCGACGCGACCAGCGAGCCGGCGACCGTGGGTGCCGGCAACGGCGATGCCGACGCCGGGGTAAGGGGCCTGCAGTACTCGTCGCCGGCGGATCCGTCCAGCACCGGCGGGGCCGCCAGCATCGCGGCGGCCGCTCGGGCCCAGCCGGCGGCCGCGGAGGCGGTCGAGCCGGCGCCCGCCACCGGCGCAGCGAAGCCGGCGCCGTCCGGGGACGGCGGCAACGGGGGGCGGGGTGGGGCGCGGCCGGCGGCGGCGGTCCAGGCGAACACGCCGCTCGTGAAATCGGAGTGGGATAAAACCCCCCGCAACGCGCCGTGCCCCTGCGGATCGGGCAAGAAGTTCAAGCAGTGCCACGGCCGGTGAGTTTCGAGGGGGGAGGGAAACCCTCCCCCCTCGACCTCCCCCCACCGGCGCGACCGTTGTCGTGACTCGCGCAGTCGAGCGGCCAAGCCGCTCGACGGGCGTCCACCCGCGCTGGTGCTCGAGTGACCCTGCCTCGCTCGGGCGCTTCCACCCGGTCTGCCGGCATGCGTCATACCCTTGTGATGAGCCATGAGGGATCTCACCGATGAGTTGAGGGGGTTGCGGGCCCGGGTCGACGAGGCGGCCGGCTATCTCAAGGTGGACGAGCTGCGGGGTCGCCAGCCCCAGCTCGAGGCCGAGGCGTCCCGGCCCGACCTCTGGGACGATCCCGACAAGGCCCGGGGGGTGACGTCGGAGCTGGCGGCGGTCAACGACGACCTGGGGGCGTTCGAGTCGTTGCGCGGCCGGCTCGACGACGCCGAGACCCTCTACGAGCTCGCCCGCGACGAGGGGGACGACGCCGCGCTCGCCGAGGTGGAGCAGTCCCTCGCCGCCATCGACAGCGACCTGCGGCGCGTCGAGCTGCAGTCGATGTTCTCGGGCGAACACGACCAGCGGGACGCGCTGGTGACCATCCAGGCCGGTGAGGGTGGCGTCGACGCCCAGGACTGGGCCGAGATGCTCCTGCGGATGATCACCCGCTGGGCCGAGAGACGGGGCTTCGACGTGGAGGTGGACGAGTTCACCCCCGGGTCCGAGGCCGGCATCTCCTCGGCCGAGCTGATCGTCAAGGGCCGGTACGCCTACGGCTACCTCCAGGCGGAACGGGGCGTGCACCGGCTGGTGCGGATCAGCCCGTTCAATGCCCAGGGCAAGCGCCAGACGGCGTTCGCCGCCGTGCAGGCCGTGCCGATGCTGGACGAGGGCGACCCGTCGATCGAGATCGACGAGAAGGACATCAAGATGGACGTCTTCCGGGCCTCGGGCGCCGGGGGCCAGCACGTCAACAAGACGTCGTCGGCGGTGCGGCTGACCCACATCCCGACCGGCATCGTGGTGTCCTGCCAGGTCGAACGCAGTCAGTTCCAGAACCGCGACCGGGCCATGGCCATGCTGCGGGCCAAGCTGGCCGACCTGCAGCGGCAGCGACGGGAGGCCGAGCTCGACGAGATCCGCGGCGACCAGCAACGAGTCGGGTTCGGCAGCCAGATCCGGAGCTACGTGCTGCAGCCCTACCAGATGGTCAAGGACCTGCGTTCCGAGCACGAGACGGGGAACGTGGCCGGCGTGCTGGACGGCGACCTCGACCCGTTCATGGAGGCGTACCTGCAGTGGCGGCGCAGCGGGGGAGCGGCCGCTTAGGATGCCTGCCGCCGCAATTGCTCGGGAGTACGTTACGTCCGTAACCTGATCGCAATCCCTGGGGTCGCCAATCGTCGATGGGGCGCCGGCGCGCACTGCGGGCGAGGATCATGATCACGTTCGAGAACGTCAGCAAGATCTACAAGGGTGGCGTCGAGGCCCTGCACAACGCCTCGGCCACCATCGAGAAGGGCGAGTTCGTCTTCCTCGTCGGCCCGTCGGGGTCGGGGAAGTCGACGATGCTGAGCCTCATCAACCGTGAGGTCACCGCCGATCGGGGCCGGATCTTCGTGGCGGGCAAGGACATCGCCCGCCTGTCGTCGTGGCGGGTGCCCTACCTGCGTCGCAACATCGGCTGCGTCTTCCAGGACTACAAGCTCCTGACCAACAAGACCGTCTACGAGAACGTGGCGTTTGCGCTGGAGGTCATCGGCCGGCCCCGTCACGTGGTTAAGACCCAGGTACCCGCGATCCTCGAGCTGGTCGGCTTGGAGACCAAGGCCGGCAACTTCCCCCACCAGCTCTCCGGCGGCGAACAACAGCGGGTGTCGGTCGCCCGGGCGTTCGTCAACCGGCCGCTGATCCTGTTGGCCGACGAGCCCACCGGCAACCTCGACCCGGCCACCTCGGTCGGCATCATGCGCCTGCTCGATCGCATCAACCGCACGGGCACGACCGTGGTCATGGCCACGCACGACCGCTCGATCGTCGACACGATGCAGCGACGTGTGATCGAGCTCGACGAGGGCATGGTCGTCCGCGACCAGCTCAGGGGCGTCTATCAGTGAAGTTCGACTACATCCTGCGCGAGACGGCGATCAACCTGCGCCGCAACATCACGCTGACTCTCGCCGCCATCGTCACGGTGGCGGTGTCGCTGGCCCTGTTCGGCTCGACACTGCTGCTGCGCCAGGGTGTCGAGAACCAGTCGGCGCGGTGGCAGGACGGTGTGCAGGTGCTCGTCTTCCTGCAGCGCACCATCACCGACGAGCAGCGGACCGCGCTGGAGGAGTCGATCGACAGCAACCCCGAGGTCGCCAGCTCCCGCTTCGTCGACGTCGAGGAGAGCAACGAGGAGGCGCGCCGGCTGTTCCGCGGGAACGCCGCCATGCTGCAGCGCCTCGACGCCGACCCCGAGATGATTCCGCCCTCCTACCGGCTCGTGCCCGAGGCCACGGAGGCGGGTGCGGTGGAGAGCCTGCGCCGCCAGTACGAGGGCCAGCCGGGTGTGCAGGCGGCGACGGGCGAGACCGAGGGCGTGAAGACGGTCCGCGGCGTGTCCGACTTCTCGCAGCGGGCGATGCTGGCGATCGCGGTCGGCCTGCTGGTCGCGGCGCTGATGCTCATCCTCAACGCGATCCGCATGGCCACGTTCGCCCGCCGGCGCGAGATCGAGGTCATGAAGCTGGTCGGCGCCACCAACTGGTTCATCCGCATCCCCTTCATGCTCGAGGGCATCATCCAGGGCCTGGTGGGCGGGCTGCTGGCGCTGGGGGCGGTGTGGGCTCTCGACAACGCCATGCAGGGCGCCTCCCGCAACCCCGACTATGACGACATCCTGGGCGGCTTCGTGGCGTCCACCGGCCAGTTCACGTGGACGGCGGTCGTGGT
>Ga0081538_10006152_pt1 | contig 10642 bp, 8 predicted proteins | sample TabmetS5T2R1_FD_71022 | JGI IMG/M metagenome (GOLD analysis project Ga0081538, IMG submission 71022) | Tabebuia heterophylla rhizosphere microbial communities from the University of Puerto Rico - S5T2R1 | ecosystem: Host-associated > Plants > Roots > Rhizosphere ...
AGGGTTTCCAGTTCATGAGTGGCTGAGATATTCGGGTTCTCGCCCATATGACCAACGAACACGAACGGGAACTCTAGTACAGCCGGGCGGAAAAAAGAACCCTTTTTATTGAAGGCCTGGTTGGAGTATCATGACTCCGTACGCTCAGACTATACGGCCTGAAGAGTAGAGGAGTCTACGATGCCTGGCCCCAAACCTCCTGCCGTGCCACTCTCGGAGGAGGAGCGCCACGCGCTCCACACGCTGATTCGTGCTCACAAGACGCCCCAACACCTCAGCTTCCGGGCGCAGGTGATCCTCCTGCTAGCGGAGGGCCTTACGGCACCCGACGTCGCCCGCCGCCTCGGGACAACGCGCACGACGGTCCGGCGCTGGCGTCGTCACTGGCTTCAGCGCCCCCGATGTGCCGTGCCCGAACGTCTCCACGATGCCCCGCGCCCGGGGACGCCTGCCACCTTTAGCGCGGAGCAGTGGTGCCAGATCATCGCCTTAGCCTGTGAGCCCCCGGAGGCGTCGGGGCGTCCCATCAGCCATTGGACACCCCGCGAACTCGCGGATGAGGCTCGCCAACGTGGCATTGTCGCAACCATCTCCGAGCGCCATGTCGGGCGTTTTTTAAAATCAGGCCGAGCTCAAGCCGCACAAAAGCCGCTATTGGCTTAATGCTGAGCCTGATCCGGCCGCCGAGGCAAAAATGGCCGACCTGACCACGCTCTACGCGCAGGCGCCAGCCTTATTGAACGCTGGCGAACGCGTCCTCTCGACGGACGAAATGACCGGCATCCAAGCCCTGGAGCGCAAACATCCCACCAGGCTCATGGAACCTGGGCAAGAGGAGCGGCGCGAGTTCGAATATATCCGGCGTGGCACCGTGACGTTGATCGCCAATTTCGACGTGGCGCAGGGCACAGTCGTGGCGCCGTCCATGGGACCGACACGCACGGAAGAAGACTTTATGCATCACATTGCCCACACGGTGGCCTCCGCCCCCGAGGCGCTCCGGTGGCACTTTGTCGTCGACAATCTCAATATTCATCAATCGGAAAGCTTGGTGCGTTTGGTGGCCGAGCGCGATGGCATCGAGGAGGATCTGGGCAAAAAGGACAAGCGAGGGATTCTCAAGTCCATGGCCACGCGTGCCGCGTTTCTCTGCGATCCCACGCATACGATGGTGTTCCACTACACCCCAAAACATGCCTCGTGGATGAATCAGATTGAGCTATGGTTTAGTATTTTGGTGCGGAAGCTCCTCAGGCGGGCCAGTTTCACCTCCGTGGAGGATTTGCAAGCGCGTGTGTTGGCTTTTGTCGAGTATTTCAATACCACGATGGCCAAACCCTTTAAATGGACCTATGGGCAGAAACCACTCCACGTCTAAAGGACGTGTTATTTCTGCCCGGCTGTACTAGGTCGCGTACACATACATTGCGGAGAATGTTGCCAGACCTCTCCAAGCCGTCTGAATGACGGGGCGTGTCCCTGTAGCCTGCGGATAATTGTCTCAGTCCAGAAACCGATAGAATGTCCTGTAATGGGCAAAAAATGCAAATCCAAGCGAGCGGTGACTGGACTATCATGCCTATTGAGTAGACGTTGCGTTCTGGCCGCAGCTTTGCGACAATACGCCATGCCTGTAGGCGCAGCGCGCATGTTCTTCTCTTGGAGTGGGGTGTAGCATGAGATTCAGCCTGGCGTATGAAATGCAGCGGCCAGTCATCGACGACCATACTGTGATCGAAGAGACGCTCGAACAGTGCATCCTGGCCGATAAGATGGGATTTGATACGGTCTGGTTCGTGGAACACCACTTTCTGACGGGTTTTTCGATGTCGCCATGCCCGGAAGTAATCTTTGGCGCCCTGAGCCGACTCACAAAAAACATTCACCTGGGGTTTGGTGTGGTCATCCTGCCCTATCATCATCCCGTGCGGGTGGCCGAACGGGTAGCCATGGTCGATCACCTGTCAGGCGGGCGGGTCGAGTTTGGCACGGGGCGTTCGGCCCCGTATGAGCAAACCGGGATGGGCATTGACCCGCGCGATACCCGCGATATGTGGGAAGAGTCGTTAGCGATGATTCCCAAAGTGTGGGAAGAGGGCCTGTTCGAGTGGGAAGGGCGTTTCTGGAAGGTGCCACCGCGGGACGTGCGTCCTAAACCGTATCAGAAACCGCATCCGCCCATCTGGGTCGCGGCACTGCAGCCCTCCACGTACCACCTCGCAGCGCAAAAGGGCATTGGTGTGATGGCACTTAGCGTCGCCGCCCCCGCTTCTCTGGAGCCGCACATCAAGGAATACAAAGAGAACGTGCGCCGCGCTACGCCAGTGGGGAAAACCATCAATGACCAGTGGTTGAGCGCTACCATGGCCTACTGCGGCTCGGACAACAAGGAGGCCCGTGAACTCGCTGCCAAGTCCTTAAAGACCTTCTTTGGTCCCGACCGCCCCTATCTGAAGGACCAGGTGAACATCTACGAACGGCTCATCGAGACCTGGGGTGGAGTGCCGGACCACTTAAAGGCGAACTTTGCCCGCTATATCAAGACTGATGGGGCCAATGGGGCTCCCGAAGTAGATCTCTCCGGAGGGTCGGGACAGATCGCTGCGGCCGTGTGGAATCAGTTCGATGCCGATACACTGGTGGAGCGTGGTGTCCTCGTGGCTGGCGATCCGGATAGCTGCCTCAAGGCAATCAGCCTCCATGAGGCTATCGGGGTCGATGAATTGCAGTTCCTGATGGCGACGGAGACGATCCCACATGACAAGGTCATGTCGTCGATTGAGATGTTCGGCAAGTACGTCATTCCTGAGGTCAAGAAGCAGGCTGCAAAGAAATAAGGGAGTGCAGTTGCTGTTTTGTGTGTAGACGCTATACAATATGCGCCCATACAGACAGTGCTCAGGGGGTCGCCAGGGTGAACGACACCGCATCGCTGGGCGCCAGCGAGCACGCATACCAGATGTGCAATTATGCCACATATGCATACAGCCTATTTCCGCAAGCTACCCAGCGTTGACGAAGTGCTCCGCAGTCCTGAAGCCATGCTCTGGGTGGCGCAGTCCTCGCGTGCTGTGGTGACTGATGCCGTGCGCGAGGTCCTGGCGACAGCCCGCCAGGCCATCCTGCAAGCCACAGACGCGGCGGCGCTCGAGACCCTGCCACTGCTGCTTCCCGCCGTCTTGCAGCAGGTGCAGGCGCGCCTTCAGGCACAGCAGACGTATCATTTGCGACGCCTGATCAATGCCACCGGAGTTATTGTGCACACGAACCTGGGACGCTCCCTGCTGGCCCCGGCTGCGGTGGCGAATCTGCAAGAAGTGGCGGAATCGTATAGCAATCTGGAATACGATCTCGAGCGCGGTGAGCGTGGCTCGCGCTACTCCCATGTCGAACAAGCGTTAAAAACGCTCACAGGTGCGGAAGCGGCGCTGGTAGTGAACAACAACGCTGCGGCCGTGTTCCTGGCGTTGCAGGCCCTGGCGACCGGCAGAGAAGTTGTGGTCTCGCGAGGGCAGCTCATCGAGATTGGCGGGGAGTTTCGCATCCCCGATATCATGCGCAGCAGTGGCGCGATCCTGCGCGAGGTGGGCGCGACGAATAAGACGCATCTGCGGGACTATGCCCAGGCCATTTCCGAGCACACGGCCCTGTTGCTACGGGTGCACACGAGTAACTATCGCATCGTCGGATTCACCGCCGAGGTGTCGGCGCAGGAGCTGGTGGAACTCGGCCGCCAGCACCAGATTCCAGTGATGGAAGACCTCGGCAGTGGGACGCTGGTCGATCTGCGACCGTTTGGCCTGTACGATGAGCCTACAGTCCCGGAGGTGGTGGCGAGTGGAGTGGACATCGTCACCTTCAGTGGGGACAAGCTCTTAGGCGGGCCACAGGCTGGTATTATCGTGGGCAAGGCACCCTACATCGCCGCGGTGCGGCGCCATCCACTGCACCGTGCCGTGCGCGTCGACAAATTTACCGTGGCGGCTCTGGAAGCGACCTTGCGCCTCTATGCTGACCCAGAACTCGCCAGGCGTGCGATCCCCACCCTGACCATGCTGAGCATGTCCCCGCAAACGCTGGCTGGTCGTGTCAGGCGCCTGCGCCGCCGCTTGCCAGAGGCAGTCCAGGCCGCGTATCGACCGCGGGTGGTGGATGGCAACTCAGCGGTAGGCGGGGGCGCGCTGCCGCTGGCGCAACTGCCCACGAAACTTCTGGCCCTGCGACCGACGTTCTGTTCGGTGCGCGAACTCGAACGCCGGTTGCGCTGCCGCCATCCGGCTATTATTGGGCGTATTGCCCAGGACCAGTATCTCCTGGATCTGCGCACAGTGCTGGAGCGCGAGATCCCTGAAATCGCTACGGCTCTGCAACAACTGGTACCATCGTCATGAAACAGATTGTGTTAGGCACCGCCGGCCACATTGACCACGGTAAGACCAGTCTCATTAAAGCGCTCACCGACATTGACACGGACCGTCTGAAGGAGGAAAAGGAGCGCGGCATCACCATCGACCTGGGCTTTGCGTTCCTCAACCTGACTGACGATATCCAGCTCGGCATCGTGGACGTGCCAGGGCATGAACGCTTTGTCAAGAATATGCTGGCCGGTGTTGGCGGCATCGATCTGGTGGTCCTGGTCATTGCGGCCGACGAAGGTGTCATGCCACAGACGCGTGAACACCTGGCGATCTGCGAACTGTTGCGCGTTCGTGAAGGCCTGGTGGCGCTCACAAAGATCGACATGGTCGACCCTGACTGGCTCGAATTGGTGCAAGAAGACACTGCAGAATTTCTGCGTGGTACCTTTCTGGAAGGGAAGCCGATTGTGCCGGTGTCTTCCAAAACTGGCGAGGGGCTGGATACGTTACTGGAGGCCCTGCATACGCTCTGTCAGCCTCTGACACCGCGCTCGACGAAAGGGCCGGTACGGTTGCCCATTGATCGTGTGTTTACCATGCGTGGCTTTGGCGTGGTGGTGACGGGCACGCTGTTTTCTGGCAGTTTACATCTGGAAGATCGGGTAGAAGTGTTGCCCCAGCGGGAGACGGCCCGCGTGCGCGGCCTCCAGGTGCATAATCAGTCGATGCCAGAGGCGGTGGCCGGTCAGCGCACTGCCGTCAATGTGCAAGGCCTGGAGCGCACTGCACTGCAGCGTGGTGATGTGTTAGTCACCCCAGGTCGTTTCCCGGTGACCTACATGCTCGACGTCACCCTCACTTTGCTGGCCGAGGCCCCGCGTCCATTGAAGCATCGGGACCGCGTACGTTTTCACATTGGCACGAGCGAGATCATGGGGCGCGTGATCCTGCTCGACCGCGATGAAGTGCAGCCAGGCGAGGAAGTTTTTGCCCAGTTGCATCTGGAGGAGTCGGCGATTGCTGCGCCGCAAGACCGTTACGTGCTCCGCAGTTATTCGCCAATCCAGACGATCGCCGGCGGCGTCATCCTGGATACCTTGCCGGCCAAGCACCGGCGCCGTCGTCCGCACGTCCTGGAGCAGCTCACCACCTTACGGGATGGCACTGCAGCGGACGTGCTGGCCGTGCACCTCGCCAATGCCGAGTACGCCGGCCTGCCATGGTCTGACTGTCTGCTCCGCAGCCCTCTCGATGAGGCAGCGTTGCGCGCGGTGCTCGAGGATCTACGGGCGCAAGGCATTGGCATTACCATTGACGACAACCCGCCGTGGCTGCTGCACCGGGAGCAATATGCCCGGGCGCGCACCCAGATCGTGCAGCTCCTCGAAGAGTTTCACCGTGCGAATCCTCTGAAACCGGCCATGTTCACCGAGGAACTGCGCAGTAAATTCCCCAGCATGCCCGAGAAAGTGTTTGCGACGCTCCAGCAGGATCTGGTCGCTTCTGGTGCGATTGAAGTCAGTCGAGATAAGGTGAAGCTCACGAGCCACACGGTCACCCTCTCCCCGGCACGGCAAGCGGCCATGGCGGCCCTCGAGCTCGCCTTCCGCGAGGCCGCGTATCAGCCCCCCAGTGTTGATGAGGCGCTTGAAGCCCACAAGCTCACCCAGGCAGATGACCGTGAGTTGCTGCAAGTGCTAGTGGATCAACAAAAGTTGATACGTTTGAAGGGTGATCTGTTCTATCATCGGGACGTGTTTGAAGCGATCGAGCGCCAGCTACGGACGTACCTCGAAGAGAAGGGCGAAATTACCGCTGGCGAGTTCCGCGACCTCATGCAGATTTCCCGCAAATATGCCATTCCCCTGCTCGAGCACTTCGATAACCAACGCCTGACCATGCGTATCGGTGATAAAAGGGTGCTACGCAAGGTGGGATAGTGCGGAGAGGGAAAGCAGGGTCAAGCGTCGGATGGCATCTGGTTGACAGAGACGAGCGCGGGATTATCGAGCGTGCAGATGACACGCGTGCCACCGTGCGCCCCGCGCTGGACCTCAAGGATGGCACCAATCATGCGGGCCCGGTGGTGCATGATGCGCAACCCCATACCGCGGCGTTCGGCTACGTCAGTGGGAAAACCCACCCCATTATCGTGCACCATGAGGATCATGCCGCCTTCGCGCTGCACCGAGAGCGTGATCGTGATCTGCCGAGCTTTGCCATGCTGGATGGCGTTGTTGACGGCTTCCTGCACGATACGATACAGGTGCATCGCCACCGCATGATCGGTAATGTGGATGGCACGATGACTGCTGACCTTGCAGGTACAATGAAACAGCGCCTCTACACTGGCGGCTAATTCCTGCAGGGCGAAGACCAGACCATAGGTCTCCAGGGTGACTGGCGCCAGGCCTCCCGCCAGCGTGCGAGCCTGCTCGATGGCCTGGTTAACAAAGGCGACAATCTGTGTCGCCTGGGTGGCTTCCGCAGCGTGGCGCGCGGTGAGCCGTTGTTCCAGAACTTTGCTGAGAAAGGCAATGCCGGCCAGATGTTGTCCCAGGGTGTCATGCAGATCGTACCCAATGCGCTGCCGTTCGCGTTCGCTGATCTCGATCAGCTCGCGCTCTAACTCGCGGCGTTCAGTCACATCGTGTGCAACGCTCAGGGCACACGGGACGCCATTCAACTCCATCCCTTCGACCGACAACAGCACCTCACGAATCGTGCCGGATTTGGTTCGCCATCGCACTTCAAAGTCGTATACTACTCCCTGTTCACGAAACAGCCGGATCACGGTTTTACGATCCTGAGGGTTCACCCACAGCTCGAGCTCGCGGGAAGTGTGTCCGACCACCTCGTCGCGACTATACTCAAAGAGACGCTGAAAACCGGGATTTACGTCAATGTAATGCCCGTTTGCTACGTTCGTCAGGATGATGGCATCCGGGCTGGCGTGAAAGGCTTTGACAAAGCGCTCCTGGGCCCGCTGCAGCTCAGCCGTGCGCTGGGCCACACAGTTTTCGAGTTCATCACGGGCCTGCTGCAACTCTTGTTGGCGCTGTATCAGCTCCGTGATGTCCTGGGCATGTCCCAGGACGTAGGGCGGTTGCCCAGGCTCCTCATACCGGATGTTGTGATAGGACCAGACCCGTTCCTGGCCGTGTTTCGTGATGAGGCGCATCAAACCACTGTCTGTTGGTTGGGAACGAATGCGTTCCAGATACGTCTCGAAGAGGGGCCGCATCGAAGGAGCCAGAAACAGACTGAGCTTTTTGCCAATCCCCTCACATGGCTCATAGCCCAGCGCCTGTGCGGCGGCAGGGTTGACAAAGAGCAGCACACCATCCAGGTCATGCATGCAGATAAGCCCCTGGCCATGTTCGACGACATGACGATACCAGGAGGGAGCTGCGGGCACAGCCTGTGAACGAGCCAGGGATGGAGACAGCGCCGCTTCGAGAGTTGCACAGCGTTGACGCACAGCGGTCAGTTCTTCGATAAGTTGCTTTTTGGTCTTCGCGGCGTCGCGCATACAACCCTTTCTGCACTCATCCTTTCACGGCGCCAGTCATACCCGAGACATAATGTTCGACGAAAAAGGAGTAGACGAAGGCAATTGGAATAGAGCCAAACAAGGCACCAGCCATCAGGGCGCCCCAGAAGAACACATCCCCCTTGATCAGTTCGCTGACGACACCCACAGGGATGGTCTTTTGCTGCGGCGATGAGATGAACACCAGGGCATATAAAAACTCATTCCACGACAGGGTAAACGAAAAGATGCCGGCAGAGAGAATCCCAGGCATCCCGAGGGGCAAGACAATTTTGGTCATGGCCTGGAGGCGTGTGGCCCCATCGATGCGGGCACACTCTTCCAGCTCCCGCGGAATAGTCTTAAAGTATCCCATCAGTAACCATGCTGAAAAAGGTACCAAAAAAGTCGGATATGTCAAGATCAAAGCCCATGGCGAGTCTAAGAGGTGCAACTCTGCAATGACAGATGCCAGAGGAATGAACAACAAAGTCGGCGGCACCAGGTAGGTGATAAAGATAATGATTCCCAGGCTGGTAGAACCAGCAAAGGTTAAACGGGACAGGGCATATCCGGCGAGCACACCGGCAAACAGTGAGACGGCTGTCGAGGCCGTGGCGATGCACAACGTGTTCCAGGCCCAGCGCGTAAAGAGAGTATTCTGAAAGAGCTGCCACCAGTGCGCGAGGGTGGGATGCCAGACGAAAAACGGCGCATTCCTGGCATTATACAGCTCGAAGTCCGGCTTGACGGACGTGATCAACATCCAATAAAACGGAAATAACAGGGCTACCAGGAACAGAAACAGCGGGATGTAAAACACAATCAAGCGCTTGCGGAAGGTTTCACCAACACGTGCTTCCATACGACGGCGTCACTTTATCCATGGGTTGCTTACTGACCACCTTCTTTACGGAGATAGAGGAGCTGCCAGAGGATGACCAGGGCCAGGAATGGAAACATGAACAGGGCTACTGCAGCGCCTTCTCCCAAATTTCCCGACGCCATACCCAGTTGGTAGGCGAGCGTGGCCAAGAGATGCGTGCTGTTATGTGGCCCCCCTCGGGTCAATACGTAGACGACCTGAAAATCGGCAAAGGTGACCACAAAAGAGAAAACGATCACTACCACGGCGATTGGTTTGATCAAGGGCACTGTAATATGCCAGAACTTTTGCCAGCCTGTTGCCCCGTCAATATCACCAGCGTCATACAACTCCGTCGGCACGGTCTGCAACCCGGCGAGAAACGAAATAGCAAAGAAGGGAATACCGCGCCACGTGTTCACCATGATGATGGAGAACATGGCCCAGCTGGAGTCGCCGAGCCACCTGGGTCCTCGAAAATACCCGAAATCCGCGTTGAAGAGCCACTCGGTGGTCTGCCAGAGCCAGCGCAGCGACCAGTTGAACACACTGAACGTGGCGTCGAACATCCACACCCAGGCCAGGCCACTGAGCACGGTGGGGACAATGAACGGCAGTAAGACGGTGGCGCGAATGAAGCGCGCCATGCGGATCTTGCGGTTCAGTAACACCGCCAGCCACATGCCTAAGACGGCCTTGAGGACGGTAGCAGAGAACGTAAACAACACGGTGTTCCAGACCGTGCCCAAAAAAATCTGGCTCTCAAAGAGATGCGTAAAATTGCGCAGGCCAATAAAGTGCGCGGGTCTGCCAACCAGCTTGTCAGTGAGCGACAGCCACACCCCCAGGCTGAAAGGATAGGCGATAAAGACGACAATCAACAGCAGAGCTGGCGTCATCAATACATAGCCCAGGACGGTCTCGTTCTCCAGCCAGGTGCTGATGGATGCCAGACGGGACACACGACGGCCCGCAGACGCTTCCTCAGACGCGAGGGTCCCTGGGGATTGCGTTGTCCCAGCACCTTTTGGGAATGCTTTCAAAAGCTCATTCCTTTTCCTCCCTCTCCCTCTGGGAGAGGGAGCTAAGGCAGTGTGTACGCTACGCCCGTTCGTAGACGTTCTTCAGCTCTTGCTCTGCCCAGGCGATGGAACTCTGGGGTGACTCACCTTTCACCGCCTTGGCAAACAGGTCCACGATGATGTACTTGGCCCGCACCTCCGCGGCCTTGCGGTTGTATGGCCCGGCATAGCCAGTATTGCGTCCATACTTGGGCAGTTCGCGGAAAATGGTGATCACCGGGTCGGATTCCCACATGGGGTGCTCCTGCCATTGTGGCAGTGGGCCATTAATATAGCCCTTGTTGGTCACGAGGAATTTCTCGTACACCTCTTTCTGATGGCAGTAGCGGATATAGTCCTGCGCGACATCTTTGTTCTGGGAGTAGGAGGTGATGCAGTCCGTAAACGGCCCCACCGTGTGGAAGCGGCCAGCGGGACCGCGCGGCATCAAGAAATGCCCGATTTTGTCCGCCATGCCGGGCATAGTTTTCTCCGGGGTATACCGTGCCACGAAGTAAATGCTGGCCCCGTTCAGTGTGCAGGCAATGGTCTCGGCGAGAAACGCCCGGTTGTTACTGGTGTCGTCCCAGGCCAGACCACCCTCATCACATGCCGCAAACCAGAATTCTTTCAAGAAATCTACGGCAGCGCGTGTCTCCTTGCTGTTAATGGCGACTTTGCCTTTCTCGTCAACTTCCATGCCGCCAAAGGACCACAGCAAGGGATAGGCAAAACCTGGAGCATCGCCGAACGTATGGCCGAGGGTCTGGCCAATGGGCATCCCGAACTTTTTCAATTTCTTGCCGGCCGCGAGAAGCTCTTCCCA
>Ga0081538_10006153_pt1 | contig 10641 bp, 8 predicted proteins | sample TabmetS5T2R1_FD_71022 | JGI IMG/M metagenome (GOLD analysis project Ga0081538, IMG submission 71022) | Tabebuia heterophylla rhizosphere microbial communities from the University of Puerto Rico - S5T2R1 | ecosystem: Host-associated > Plants > Roots > Rhizosphere ...
CAAATCAAGGCAATGCTCGGCGGGCTGCAAATCCCAGGCGACAGACGCCGCCTCTATGCGCAACTCCTGACCACCGTCCTCAAGATGTACGAGGACGGCGCCGACCTCGGTGACCTGAAGATCGCCAACAGCACGCTGAAAGAGCTCCGATACGCCTTCAAGGTCTTCAGCCTCTATCACGACCTCCCTAAAGTGACGGTGTTCGGGTCGGCGCGCACCCCGCCGGCATCGCCCATTTCACAGCAGGCCCGATGTTTTGCGGAGAGCATGGTGAAAGCCGGCTGGATGGTGGTCACTGGGGCGGGCGGTGGCGTCATGGGGGCGGCGCAGGAGGGGGCGGGTCGTGAGGCGAGTTTCGGCCTGAACATCCGCCTACCGTTCGAGCAGGAGGTCAATCCCTGGATCGCTGAGGATCCGAAGCTGATTAATTTCAAGTACTTCTTCACGCGTAAACTCTTTTTTGTCAAGGAGGCGAGCGCGGTCTGCCTGTGCCCCGGTGGCTTTGGCACCTCCGATGAAGCTTTCGAAGTGCTCACCTTAGTCCAGACCGGCAAGACCTCGATCATTCCCATCGTCCTGCTCGACGTGCCGGGGGGCGAATATTGGCGCCATTGGGAGGAGTTCATCCAGGTGCAACTGATGGCGCAGGGGCTGATCAGCCCTGAAGATCTCGATCTGTTCATGATCACTGACGACGTGGAGCACGCTGTCGAGGAGATTTTCGCGTTCTACCGGCTGTACCACTCGGCACGCTACGTCGACGATGACCTCGTCCTCAGGCTCAAGCGGCCGTTGCCCCCGCAGGCCTTACCTGTCCTTGAAGAGGAGTTCGCCGATATCCTGAGGGGGCCGCTGGCGCAGCAAGAGGGACCGCTCCTCGGCGAAGGCGACGAGTGTCCCGCGCTCTGGCGGGTGGTCATTCCCTTCATACGTTCTCGGTATGGCCGTCTTCGGAGGTTCATCGATGCCGTGAATCAATGGTAACGGTTGAGCAGCAACTAGAGGCTATCGCCGGTTGAAATGCCGTGGCGAAACTGGCCGCCGCATCGGCTCTATGCCAGGTAAGATCAGTCCCCACTCAGCCCTCCCCCTCAAGGGGGAAGGGTAAGGGAGGGGGTGGCTACGGGGACACGCTGCGGCGTAATTTTGGCGTCCAGTACTCAGCGATGGCCCAGCCCGGCGGTGCAGTGGGAGGATGGTGACATGGAGAGGTATTTTGTGACCGAGCTACATGCTCTCCGTGATCGTTTGCTGGCCATGGGAAGTCTGGCCGAGACGATGATTCACAAAGGGATCAGGGCTCTGGTCGATCGCGACGAGGCGTTGGTGCAAGCGGTCCTAGCCCATGAAGAAGAGATGGACCTCCTCTGTATCGAAATCGATGACCGCTGTTTCACACAGCTCGCCCTGCGGCAGCCTATGGCCTCGGACCTGCGCTTTCTGGTGGCAGGGATCAAGATCAATAGTGACCTGGAGCGCATCGGCGATCAGGCCGTCAGCATCGCGCTGCGGGCGCGCTCCCTCATCCGCCAACCACAGCTCAAACCGCTCATCGACATCCCACGCATGGCCACCATTGTCCAGGCGATGGTGCGCAACAGCCTCGACGCCTTTGTGCGTCGGGATCCTGAGCTGGCGCGCAACGTCATCGATCGCGACGATGAGGTGGACAATCTGCGCGACCAGATCTTTCGCGAACTTCTGACGTACATGATGGGCGATCCAACCACCATCCCGCGCGCCCTCGACTTGATTCTGATCTCCCGCAACCTGGAGCGCATCGCCGATCACTCGACGAACATCGCCGAGGACGTAATCTACATCGTGCGCGGCGAGGATGTGCGCGAGCGCGGTGACAAAGAACTGCGCAAGGGCTTACGCCTTCCCCTGCCCTAGAACGGCGAGATCGGTTGTCCAGCGTTCGACACCGCCGCCGGCGACCTACCTACCGGTAAGCGACGCGCTGTACCGGCGTTTTGCGTACTTCCGCTCCCCCGCGTCCCGCCCATCGTCATGGCGATCGTTCGCCTCCCGTTGAGCCCCGACAGAGGGACGCCGCCGGCGAGATTTTTGGTGTCCTCAATTCCCACCTTGGCAAATCTCCCCGCCTTTGGTATAAGCAGACTACAATGCACATTGGTGCTGTATGGTCACTCATCGAAGGGGGATAAGCCATGGCCTTTGACCGTTCGACCATCCACGTCTACGCCGGCGCTGAAACCGGTGGACTCTTCCGCAAAACCGTTGATGACTCGCAGTGGGAAACGCTCACACGCGGCTTACCGCAGCCAACAGAGGTGCGGGCCATCGCGGTGCATCCCGAACATCCCGAAGTCGTTTTTGCCGGCACCCAGGATGGCCCTTACCGCAGCCACGATGGCGGCGATTCTTGGGAGCGCCTGGATTTCCCAGGCCCCGAACGGGTGGTCTGGTCGTTCACCTTCCAACCCGCCGACGCCCGGGTGATCTATTGCGGCACCGCCCCGGGAGCGGTGTTCCGCAGCGACGACGGCGGCGACCACTGGAAGCGGTTGCCTACCGATCCTGGTCCCGACGTCGTGCGTATGGATTTTCCGACGCGCACCATCGCCATGGCCGCCGATCCGGCCCATCCGGCACATCTCTACGTCGCGCTGGAAGTCGGGGGTGTAATTCGTAGCCTCGACGGTGGCGAGACCTGGCAGGCCGTTAATAAAGGGCTAGCGCCCGATGTGGGACGGCTCGATCTGCACGGGATTCAGGTGAGTTCGGCGCAACCGGACACCGTCTTTATCAGCGTTCGCGCCGGCTTATTGCGCAGCCACAACCGTGGCGAGCAGTGGGACCCCATCGACCTCAGCACAGTTTCCCCCATCACCTATTGCCGCGACCTGCGCGTCGCCCCGGACGACCCGCGGACGCTTTACGTCTCACTCGGGCAAGCCGCCCGAAGCGCCGCAGGGGCTCTGTTGCGCAGCCGCGATCTGGGAACGACCTGGGAGCGTGTCGATCGTGGTCTCACCCCCAAGAGCACGATGATGGCGGTGGGCCTGACCGCTCGCCGACCGACCTGTGTGTACGGCTGTACCCGAGATGGAGAGGTCTTCGGGACGCTCGATGGCGGGACGACCTGGCGCGAATTTCCGTTGCCGGCTGGCACGCAAGAGGTGCGCGCGTTGGCCTGCGGTTGAGAGGGAAGAGCAAAGTTCACCCCCGCCCATACCCTCCCCCGTTGGGGGGGGGAGGGCTGAAGTGATCATCGCCGCATCCGTGGAGGTTATGCATGCATCCCGCTGATGATGGAGGTTTGCTGAGTCCTTACCGGGTTCTCGATCTGACAGACGAGCGCGGCATCCTATGCGGCAAGATCCTCGCCGACTTAGGGGCCGATGTCATCCAGATCGAGCCACCGGGAGGGAGTTCAGCGCGACGCATTGGCCCCTTCTATCAGGACGAGGCCCACCCCGACCGGAGTCTGTTTTGGTGGTCGTACGCCGCCAATAAACGTAGCATCACGCTGAATCTCGCCAGCCGCGACGGGCGCACCCTGCTCAAGCGGCTGGTGCCCTCAGCCCACTTCCTCATCGAATCCTTTCCGCCGGGCCATATGGAACGTCTGGGCCTTGGGTATGACGCACTCGCGGCGATCAACCCAGCGCTGATCGTCGTCTCCGTCACGCCATTTGGCCGAGATGGCCCCTACGCGCACTATCGCGCCTCAGACCTCAACGGGATGGGCATGGCCGGCTTTATGTACGTCACCGGTGACCCCGACCGCCCGCCGGCACGTGTTGGCGTCTCACACTTCTATCTCCATGGATCCGCGGCAGGCGCCACCGGTGCCATGATCGCCCATGCGCAGCGTGTGCTTACCGGACGGGGGCAGCATGTCGACGTCTCCTGTCAGGAAGCGGTGGCGCGCACCCTTGCCAGTGCCCCCCAGCTGTTTGCCATAGAGAAAACCGTCATCCGGCGTCAGGGGTCATACCGCCAAACGGGCGATACGACCTTTATGCGTATCACGTGGCCCTGCAAAGATGGATTCGTCAATTTTCAGCTGTCGGGCGGGGCCGGGGCGGGCCGGAGCGTCAACAATCTGATCCGGTGGATGGAGGAAGAGGGGCGCGGGGATCCCGTTCTCACCGGACTAGACTGGACAACCCTCGGTTACGGCATGATCAATAAGGAATTGCTCGAGCGCGTCGTGCCGCCTGTCGAGCGTTTTCTCATGAGCCATACGAAGGCTGAGTTGTTTGAGGGTGCGGTGAAGCGACGCATCCTCCTCTTTCCCGTCGCCACCGCCAGGGATATCATGCAGAATACCCAGTTGCAGGCCCGTGGCTACTTTCGGCAGGTGTCACACCCCGATCTCGCCACCACGATCACCTATCCTGGGCCGTTTGTGCGGGCGAGCGCCACCCCCCTCGAGCTGCGTCGCCTGGCCCCGAAGGTCGGGGAGCACAACGCAGAGATCTACCTCAACGAGCTCGGCCTGACGCGGCAGGAGTTGGTGCGACTCCGCGAAGCTGGAGCGATGTAAGCACGCGCTATTTCTGACGGAGGTTCATCCATGCGTCCGCTGGCAGGGCTGAAAGTGTTGGATTTCTGTTGGGTCGCCGTGGGGCCGATGACGACGTCATATCTCGCCGAATATGGTGCGACGGTGGTGCGGATCGAATCCAAACGGCGTCCTGAGACGCTCCGCAACGCCCCTCCCTTCGGCAGCCAAGGGCAAAGTGTGAACCGCAGTGGCTACTTTGCCAACTACAACGCCAACAAATACGGGATGGGCGTGAACATGGCCCATCCACAGGCGCGCGAGTTCGTCAAACGCCTGGTCGCCTGGGCCGACCTCGTCACCGAGAATTTTACCCCCGGGACCCTGGAAGAGTGGGGGTTGGGGTACGAAGAGTTGTGTCAGGTCAAGCCGGACATCATCCTTTTCAGCACCTCGATGCTCGGGAGGGGGGGGCCCTATTCTCAACAACCGGGCTTTGGCGCCGTCCTCGCCTCGTTGAGCGGGATGACCGGCCTCACCGGCTGGCCTGATCGCATGCCGACCAATCCCTATGGCGCCTATACCGACTTCCTTGTGCCGCGCTTCGCCGTACCGATGATTCTCGCCGCCCTTGATTACCGGCGCCGCACCGGACGCGGACAGCATTTAGACGTGTCGCAACTGGAGGTGTCTTTGCATTTCATGGCGCCCCTGCTGCTGGATTACACCCTCAACGGGCGGGAACGCGACCGCATGGGGAATCGCCATCCGGCTGCCGCCCCGCATGGGGCCTATCCCTGTCGCGGTGAGGACCGCTGGTGTACGATTGCCTGCCAGACCGATGCCGAATGGGAGGCCTTGTGCCAGGTGATGGGTTCTCCCGCTTGGACGCAAGAGGAGCGCTTCGCGACGCTGCTCGGGCGGAAGGCCCATGAGGATGAGTTGGACAGCCTGACCAGCCGATGGACGCAGGAGTGGGAGGCATACGAACTCATGCGGACTCTGCAACAGGCGGGTGTGCCTGCCGGCGTGGTGCAGACCACCCACGACCTCTTCGATGACCCGCAATTGCGGCATCGCGGCCATTTCGTCTTCATGGACCACCCCGAGGTGGGGCGCCATCCGGTGCAGCGCTCGGAGTTTAGGCTGTCACAGGCGCCGGGAGAGTTCCGCCATGCGGCGCCGACCCTCGGCCAGCACACGGTAGAGGTCTGCAAAGAGATCCTCCACATGTCTGAGGACGAGATCGCCGCCCTCACCGCGGCCGGTGTCCTGGAAGAGTGAGGGTTTGCGCCCATTTCCCAAGTCCCCTTCCCCCCTGGCGGGGGAAGGTCGGGATGGGGGGAGGAGTTTTTCCATGAAAGCCGCTATCCTAACGGAGGTGGGCGGTCAGCTCACGCTCGAAGACATCCCCACACCGCAACCCAAAGCGGGCGAGGTTCTGGTGCAGGTGGCCGCCTGTGGCGTCTGTCATACCGACCTGCACGTCATCAAGGGCGAGGTCAAGTTCCCGCTGCCGTGTGTCCTAGGCCATGAGATCTCGGGGGTGGTGGCGGAGGTACCGGCCGACGTCAAGGCTGTACGACCGGGAGATGCCGTGGTCTGTAGTTTCATCATGCCCTGCGGTGTCTGTCACTACTGTGTGCGCGGACGAGATGACCTGTGCGAGACGTTCTTCGGTATGAATCGTTTGCAGGGAACCCTCTACGACGGGGAGAGTCGCTTGCGGCGCTCCGACGGCTCGCCGCTGGCCATGTATAGCATGGGCGGATTGGCCGAATACGCCGTCGTCCCAGCCACTGATGTGTTTCCGGCACCCGCCAAGGTGCCACTCACGGATGCCAGCATTCTGGGGTGCGCGATGATGACGGCGTACGGTGCCCTGAAGAACCAGGCCAGGGTGCAGCCGAACGAATGCGTCGCGGTAGTCGGCACCGGCGGTGTCGGCTCCAACCTCATCCAGCTCGCCAAAGCCTTTGGCGCCGGTCTGATCATTGCGGTCGACATCCGCGATGATAAGCTGGCAGCGGCTCAAGATCTCGGGGCCACGCATGGCGTGAATGCGGCCCAAGGCGACCCTGTGGCAGAGGTCCTGGCCATCACCGGAGGACGCGGGGTGGACGTCGCCATCGAAGCCCTTGGACGGCCGGAAACGGTGGTGAATGCCTTCATGATGACGCGTGACGGCGGGCGTGTGGTCGTCGTTGGCATCGCCCCCGGCACGACCACCGCCGGCATCGAGATCACGCGCCTGGTCCGGCGGGGCATTCAACTCATGGGCTCCTACGGGAGCCGCGTACGCACTGACATGCCCGATGTGCTGGGGTTGGCGGCGCACGGCCTGGTGAGTCCCTCACGGGCGATTACCCGGCGCTATCCCCTGGAACAGGTGGACAACGCCTACGCCGCCCTAAACCGTGGTGAGATCGTCGGCCGGGCGGTTGTGACCATGGGTTAGCCACTGACGCGTGCCCCATCAACTCCCCGTAACACCGCCCCTACGCTCTCTCGCCGAGCCCCTCGCGGGTTCGCAAAAGGCTTAGCGAGCATCCATCCGCGCGTACAGCCGTCCACCTCATTCCTCTGTGACTCGACGGCTATCCACTGGCAAGCCTTAGCGATTTTCCTATGCCGCAATTCAAGGTACTCTAAATTAACACAGAAATTACATGTTTGATATATAACTAGGCTTGACTCTTTACATTCTACCTTTTATTGAAATAGTAGAAACCACACACAAGGTTTTTGAGAGCCATAATTCTCCGGGAGGGAAATAGATGCATCGATTGGATGTCGAAATCACATTAGCAAAACAAGTCAAGCGACCTGTTGATATCGTTGTCATTTCTGACATACACTTAGGCACCTATGACTGTCACGCTAAAGAACTATTGGAATATCTGAATAGCATCCAGCCAAAGATTCTAATTTTGAATGGGGACATTATCGATTTCTGGGGCGGAAAAAAATGGACCTGGAGGCAGGCTCATACATTGGTCATTAAAAAGATCCTAGAGTTGGCCATCTCAGGTACGATGGTGTATTACGTCATCGGTAATCACGATGAGGGGCTCCGCAAGTTGCCAAGCGTTGGCTTGGGAAATTTCAATCTGTGCAATGACCTCACGCTTGAGATCGACAACCACAAGGTCTGGTTTATTCACGGCGATATTTTTGACCTTGTAGTGTTACACGCTAAGTGGTTATCCAAGCTCGGGTCGTTCTGGTACAACCTCTTGATCCTATGCAACGGCGCGGTGAATAGTCTGCTCGTGTCGATGGGCAAAGAGCGCATCTCCTTGGCGAACCACGTCAAAAGCAGCGTGAAGCTCGCCGTCAAATATATGAGTGATTTCGAACGGGCAGCGGCTGAAACGGCTGTTGGCAAGGGCTATAGCCACATCGTGTGTGGTCATATCCATCAACCCGAGATCAAATGCTTCGCCATGCGCAAGACCGAGGTCATCTATATGAACTCCGGCGATTGGGTCGAGAATCTTAGTGCCCTTGAATACTACGACGGCAAGTGGTCCATCTTTCGGTACCACAATTTGTGCTTCCGATGAGCATTGCATCGAGCATGCCGGGCACCGGCGCCGGACGCCTGCCCTATTGCCGCTGCCCGGCATAGCGGCGCAGCAGCTCTCGACGGGAGAGCCAGATAGTGCGTGCCTCCCAGCGTCTTCCCTGTAGCCGATGACGCCCCAGCGGGTGATCTCGGACCAGCAACATGCGCTGATACCAACTGAAGAACCTATGGTGCCAACCGATGTCGTGCACACACACCTCAAAACCCAAACGTGTGGCTTCCTTCCAGAACAACGTCGTGCTCCGAAACGCCTCCAGTTGATGATAGTCTGGGTTCTCGATAACCGTCCGGGCGAGCCGTTGCAGGGTGTCTTCGAGCTCGCGTCGTAGGGCTAATCCCAAGCGGCGCTGGGCAACTGTGCGGTGCAGATGAGCCACCCGAGCGCGATCGAGGTGCAGCTCGCCGACCTGGGCATCAGGCTGGATCCTCGTCCCGTCGTGTAGGATGAGATCCGGTCCATAGTGGATCGTCGGTCCAACCGTTAAAATGGTATCCTGGCCAAGTTTTTCGACTCTAAACCATGCATTCCAGGCCCACTCGTACCAATCCCACACGCGACTGCTCAGGGTGGCATGGGAGGGAGCTGTCGCTCCCTCGGCCAGCAGCTCACTGAGCGTTAGGCATCGATAGCCACGCTCCCGTATGAGCCTCAGCAGCCCCGGCAGCGCTGCTACCAGGCATGCTGGCGTCCGTGCGAGTCCCGCACCGTCGTGCAGATCGATAACGGCCCCTGAATGAAGCTGCCGCGCCACGATTCTTACGATCATCTCCGGCCCGGCGAGGGACCACCAACCGTCGCCCCGCAGCGACCAGAGGACGGGTTGTTGCTGGACATGAGTGCTATGCCGGACCGCCGCGAAGTTCAATCGCCCCCAGGGCGGCCGGAAGTATCGCGGTGGCGCACCGAGGATGGTGGTGAGCACGGACGCACAGCGATCGATTTCCTCTCGCGTCCGGCGAGGAGGGAGCAGCCAGAGGGGGCGATGCGTATAGGTGTGGTTGCCGACTTCATGACCGGCGTCGGCGATGGCGCGAATGATATCCGGGTGCTGCTCGGCCTGCTTGCCGATGACGAAGAACGTGGCTCGAGCCCCAAACTGCGCGAGAATGTCGAGGAGCTGTGGTGTGAATACGGGGTCTGGCCCGTCGTCGAAGGTCAGCGCCACGGCATGCCGATGCACGGGCCCACGTCGTACCGCCTTCTTGCCGTAGGCGGCCCGCAGGTCGGCACCGACGGTATACAGCACGGCGCTACCGACCAGTCCGCCCAGCAGCAGGGAACTACAAGCGCTGATGGCCTCCATGGCGCTATTCCTCCTCGCCTCACAATGCCTGCACCGGCGTGAGCGACAGTATCGCCTCGGCGGCCAGTGCTGCGGCATCCGGTCGCTTCACCCGTCGTGCCCCCTCACGTAAGCGCGCCAAACGCTCCGGATGATCCAGGAGGTCGGCGATCAGGGAACGTAAGGCGGCAGGCCGTGGCGCCACGATTGCCGCTCCGACAGACAGCAGAAAGGCGGTGTTCTCTTCCTCCTGACCGGGGATGGGATTGATCAGCACCATCGGTAGCTCGGCGGCCAGCGCTTCGGAGGTGGTCACCCCTCCGGCTTTGGAGATCATCAGGTCGCTCATGGCCATCAACTGGGGGATTTCTCTGACATACCCAAACACGCGAACAGGCATAGGCGCCCTCTGCGCCAGCTGCTCAATGACCTGCCGCAACCGCTCGTCCTTGCCACACACGAACAACAGTTGGGCCGGTCGGGGGAGTTCGACCACACCGCGATAGACGTCGAGCGCCCCACGCATCAGATTATGCGCCCCCACCATCACCAGAATGGTCGGCAGCGCGGGGTCCAATCCATATTGGCGACGCAGGCGCTGCGGATGCGAGGGTGTTCCAAAGGCAGGAGCGACGGGGATCCCTGTGGAGAGGACGCGGTCGGGCGATAACCCCTGGGCCACCATGCCGTCACGCACGTGATCACCGGAAACCAGATACAGATCGATCCCCGGATGTATCCACTGACTGTGGATCACATGATCGGTGACCACGGTGACGCACGGCACGTCAGTACGCCCCTCGCGTTTGAGCTCGGACATCCCGCCGGCCGGTAGGCAATACGTGCAGACGACGATGTCAGGGCGTTGTGTTTGCACAATGGCTGCAAACCGCCGCTTGCCGAGGCTGTTGATGAAGCGCTGCGCGGGCGAATGCGGAGAAATGGCGCTAGTCGCCTGGTAAAACCGGCGATAGAGCCACGGCGCCCAACGCACACTGCCGGAATAGAGGGAGGTGAAGGTGACATTGTACCAATGGCCGATGCAGGCTTCGATGTAATCATGGATTTCCACACGACATCCAGGCGAGCGCTGGCGCAATTCTTGTCCCAACACCTCGGCCACCCGATGATGGCCACCGCCGTAGTTGCAAGACAGGATGGCAACGTGCAGGCGCGATGGGTGCGCTGTCATCGATATCCATTCCTCCTTATATATTTTTACTCCTTCTTTCGCACTACTGCTTGAAGGTATTCACATGCTCATGAACAGAACGTCTATTCTATAAACGTTT